>Ga0335081_10011224_pt1 | contig 14482 bp, 14 predicted proteins | sample Lox_Sample_35_FD_206713 | JGI IMG/M metagenome (GOLD analysis project Ga0335081, IMG submission 206713) | Soil microbial communities from Loxahatchee National Wildlife Refuge, Florida, United States - Lox_Sample_3.5 | ecosystem: Environmental > Terrestrial > Soil > Wetlands | place: USA... | reverse complement strand
CAACGCGGCCGACAAAGCCGGCGGTGCGAGCGATCGGTTTGCGTTGCGCGAAGACAGTACCGACCGATGGCGCTACCTGCTGCGCATGAGCGGGAAATACAACTGTGAATGATACAAATAAAAATGCAGCAGCAACGAACGAGGCGCTTAATCCCGCCCACCGATCACTCCGGTTTTCGTCAACTCGGCGGCTAGAGCGCTTGCTCATGGAATGACCCGTAGTGTCTGCGGCGAAAGTACGTCGCTAGCATACGACCACTATCGCCAATTTGCGTTAGATCAAAACATGCCAAACCGGCCGTCCATTAAAATAGCAAGAGTTTCGGAAGATATGACTGAAGTTGGCCGCGCTGCCAGCCCTGCTCGGCTGGCTCACTTGCCAGCGGATTAAATTGAGCAGATTAAAATCTGGATGAGCAATACAGTGTCCAAGTCGCGTAATACTGCATCGCCGGCGTGACGTTCGTCGCAGTGTTTGTTTGCGATTGGAGCCTTGTGGCTCACTCCGATGTGCGCAGCCCGAAGAAATCGAGATAAGGTGGAACAAATAGGAGATCGGAATGAAACAATGGCATTTGGCGCCGCTCCTTGCCCTGTGCACCATCCTCGTGACATCCACGGCAGCATCAGCGCAAATGACGATCGATGTGACAAAGATCACATGCGACCAGTTTCTTGGCGGCAAGGTGGCCGATTCAAGAAGCGTCACAATATGGATGAGCGGCTACTACCATGGCATGACTCGCAACACGCTCCTTGACGTCAATGCGCTGCAGCAGGATTCGCAGGCCGTCATGGATTATTGCATCGGGCATCCCAGCGTAATTTTAATGGATGCCGTAACGGCCCTTTTCGGAAAGAAGAACTAGAGCGAGATTGGCAAAGGGCTTTCCTGGCAAAAGGGGCGCCGCCAGCGTTTGCGTTAGATCAAGGTCTGCCGGTCGCAGTTTTGCCAGACAGACGGGGATCAGTTACCGGGAGCGAAACATGGCTCAGACCGCAAGCGCCGCAACCGATCCGCTGGCTGCCTTACCGACGGCGCAAGACTTGATGAAGCAGATCGCATTGCAGGAGGCTGAGAAGGCGACAGCCGCCATGCACGAGCAAACGGCCGCGGAGGCCGAGAAGCAGGCGCTGTTGGAACGGCTGTCGAAGCCGTCAGGCGTTTCCGACGAGGAGCGGATGCAGCGCGCGACCGCGATCATCAGGCGCGCGGTCAACAACGGCGCGACGGAGGTTTTCGTCGGCCGCTTTCCAAACCAGCTCTGCACCGATCGCGGGCGCGCCATCAATCAGCAGGAACCGGGCTGGGAGGATACGCTCACCGGGGTGCCCAAAGAACTGTTCGAGTTCTGGCAGAGATATTTCAGGCCGCGCGGCTACAAATTGAGATTCCAGATCATCGACTTTCCCGGCGGCGTGCCCGGCGATGTGGGCGTGACGTTGAGCTGGCATTGACGTGCGCCAATCGTCGCCGGGGCTAAAAACGGTGCCAAACACGCTTTGGCCCGTGCAATTTTGCTGTCCCACAGCGGGCGAGTGAGGGTTTGTTAACCATACTCGGCGTTAATCGGGTCGCGTTCGAACGAACCGGCCTGGATTTGCGCGTATGCGGATCGTCCGCTCCTTTTTCCTGCTCTGCGCCTTCGCCTTGACCGCCGCTGGATGCGCGGGGGGACCGGCTGGATGGACCCCGGCGCCGTGGGTCCCGGTGGCTGCCGTGCCTGCGCGGCCGGTAATGGTCGCTCCAGCGCCCGCGCCCGGCATTGACGCCACGGTCTATGGATCGGCCGCGCCGCACGGCCCGGTGCCGGCACATGTCGTTTCAGCGCCGGAAGGCCGGGGTCTGCTGATGACGGGCGCCGTACCTGCCCCGACCCCGCGACTGGTGCAGGTCCCCATCGTGCCACCTGCGCCGCGCCTTATCGCGGCCCCGGTCAGCCCGATCGCTTTCGCGCCCGCTGCGCCCGACAACCGGCCCTACACCCTCGATTCCGGCGACCGGTTGCGCATTGTCGTGTTTGGCCAGGATGGCCTGTCCAATGCTTATGTCGTCGACGCCAGCGGCCATATCGCCATGCCATTGATCGGCACGGTGATGGCGCGCGGCGCGACCACAGACGAGCTGTCGGCCCGTATCTCCGACCGGCTGCGCCAAGGCTTCATCAAGGAGCCGCATGTCGCGGTCGAAATCGAAGCCTATCGGCCGTTCTTCATCCTCGGCGAAGTCACCCAGCCCGGCCAATATCCCTATGTTGCCGACATGACGGTCGAGACCGCGGTCGCCATCGCCGGCGGTTTCGGACCGCGGGCCTATCGCAGAACGGTGACGCTGACCCGTATGATCCACGGCCAACAGGTGCGCCTGACCGTACCGGTCGGCTATCCGATACGGCCGGGCGACACCATCAACGTCCAAGAGCGCTGGTTCTGAAGGACAATGACAGACAGGCGGCGGACGACAGATAAGCTTCTGATCCGCCGTCCGCTCTGATCGTCGGCTATTTCACGTTCTTCGCGAGGAATGCCATGGAACGTTGCCAAGCCAATTTGGCCGCAGCTTCCTGATAGCTGCCGCGCTCGTCGCAGTGGAAGCCGTGCTGCGCGTCCGGATAGACGTAGATTTCGCAATCGCCGCCGCGCTTCTGCTTGATCAGATCGACGTCGCTCATCGGGATCGACGCGTCCTTCTCACCGAAATGCATCTGTACCGGCACTTTCGGCTTCTGGTCGGCATTTTTGGCGATCTGACCGCCGTAATAGCAGACCGCAGCCGAGAGACCGTTGAGCTTGCCCGCCGCAAGAAACGAGATCGTACCGCCCATGCAGAAACCCATGATGGCGACAGGGCCGGACTTTTTCAGCTCGTCGATCGACGCCTGCACGTCGAGCAGCATCTTGCCCCAATCAGGGTTGGCGACGAACTTCCGGGCATTGGCGATTTCGTCAGGCGTGTAGCCACACTCGAAATTCGGCTGCTGACGGTCGAACACCGCGGGGGCGAGTGCCGCATAGCCTTCGCCAGCCAGCCGGTCGCAAACCGCGCGGATATGATGATTGACGCCGAAAATCTCCTGAATGACGACGATGCCGCCCTTCGACGCTCCGCTGGGATCGGCGCGATAGGCGCCAAGCTTGAAGCTGTCTGAAGCGGTGAGTGAAAAATGCTTACCCAAGATGATCCTCCATTGACTGACCGCGATTGAACTCGGCCGTGAACCAGTCTTCCTACTCCAAGACGCATAACGGGTTTCGGCTTCGGCCGGGCCGTCCGGCCAAGATACACCGCCGATGACAACGGTTGAATGGCCGTGCGCAAGCGGCGCCTACAGCATTTTCCGGGAAAGTGGTCGCCGGTTTTCCGAAGAAAATGCGGCCAAACCCATGAAACCCGCATGGCAGACAAACGAAGGCCGCCGAAGCGTGCGCGAAATTCGGCGGCTTTCGTAACGATGACGCGTGATCAGCGCGTGACGACAATAAAGTCGGTGTGGTCTCCGGTTTCCGAGCCGAGGCCCTGATCGGACACCACAAGCGAGGAGCCGGGCATCATCAGACGGGAAATCTGATCGATCACGTCCTGTGGGATTTGGATACGCGCCAGCGCCTCCTCCGGCGAAGACGTGGGCTGCGCCGGCTCCGGCTCGGCGACCCGCTCCTCGACGCGCACGCGCCGCCGCCGTCCCCGGGCATCCCGCACGTATTTCCAGCCCTCGACCTTCCTCGCGGCCGTTGCGGTGGGAACAGTCGTCACCGTCCAGCGGAAGCTGGAGCGGTCGGGCAGATAGTCCATTGCCGTATAGACGTGGGTGCCGAGCGGCCGCTCCGGATGCTCGATCGTGACCGGGGCATCAAATAGCGGCGCAAAATTCTGCCGGACATAAATCCTGCCGGTTTTACGGCTGACGAAGATGGCGATCGGCTTGTCGCTCCCCTCGGCGATTCGCGCCGGCTTGGTCAGCGGTATCGGAACATTCTCGATCGCGATCGGTGCGGTCATATCGGCCGCCGCCGGCGCGCTAGCCGCCGCGCCAGGAACGGGAGGCGTGGATGCCGGCGGCGCGCTTGGCGCTGATGCAGCATCTTTGCCAGGCGCCGCTGGCGCTGGCTGCGGTGTGACGGCCGCAGCGGCGGGCGCAGGCGCCGGCGTCTCGGCAGCCTTGGCCGGCTCGGCAGCCTTGGCCGGCTCGGCCGCTTTGGCCGGTTCGGCCGCGGCGGGCTGTACCGGCGCGACGGGCGAAGCCGCGTCTTTAGCGGCTGGCGTGTCAGCGGTGACGGGGTTCGGAGTTGCCGCTGCCGCAGGTGTGGAATTCAAGCGAAGATCAGGCTGTACGGCCTGCGCAGTGTTTGGGGCCGCCGCATCAGCCTTGGCCTGATCGGGAGCAGGCGCGGGCACTCCGCCGGCTTGAGCGGCTTTGGCTCCAGTTGCGTCGGCCGGCGTAACGCCGGCCGGTTCAGCATCGCTCTTGGTGCCGGGAACAACCTGCTGAGCCGTCTCCACGCGCCGCGGTAGGGCGGCAGTAGGCGTCATGTCCTTGTGCACAAACAGGTGCGAATCGCTGAACGGCATCGGCCGCAATTCCTGGCGGGCAATGATGACCCGCATGCCCATGGTCGGCAGCATGAACAGCTTGGCCGCAAAGTCGCCCGGCATGCGGATGCAGCCATGCGACGCTTGGTGGCCGACGCCCGGGCCCTCGTGCAGCGCCACGCCCGACCAGGTAATGCGCTCCATGAAGGGCATCGGCGCATTGCTGTAGAGATTGGAGTGATGATAGCGGTCGCGCTCGATGACGCTGAAAACGCCGAGCGGCGTCAGATGGCCGGGAACGCCGGTTGCGACCGGTTCGGTCGCGACGAGCTGGCCATTGCTGTAAAAGTGCAGCTTTTGCTGCTCGATCGAAACGAAAATCTCCAGCGGCCCTTTCGGGATTTCGCCGAACGGCAGCTTGTTGACTTTCGTCTCAACGTGCTTGCGGACCGGCTTGTGTCTGATGACCCGGTGCGGGCGCTGATACTGGTAGGGAAGGAGATACTGCAACTGCGCACTTGCCGGCGCAGAGCCCAGCGTCATCGCCAAGCCCACCGCGAGCGCGCAGGCATTGCCAAGCAGAACACGTCTGATGTGCGGATTGGATGCGGTGCCGCGCCGCGCACGTTCGGTATTCACCTGATGATCCTCTGGTAATTTGCAACAAGATTCCGAGACGCATTTCTTACTCGACAATTCAGCCTCCCACCATCAGTCCCTAGCCGAAGAAGCCCCATTATCCACGAATATGGGTAATACAAAACAGCCATGTGACGCGGCTGTTTATGCCGCCGTAACATGGCTTTGCCAAAGAATCCTGAAAAGAATCCTGAATGACATCAGGTGCGCGCGGCGACGCCAAACGCTTGGGCTAGAAGCTCATAAGAATGCCGGCGCGCGGCATGGTCATAGACCATTGTGGTGACCATGATTTCGTCTGCCCGCGTTGCCTCAATTAGCGGCAACAGCCGATTCATCACGGTCTCGACCCCACCAACAATAAGGCGGCTGCGGTGGCGCGCGATGCGTTCACGATCGATCGCCGCATACGGATAAGCAGCGGCCTCGTCGGGCGAGGCGAGCGGCGCATATTCGCCCTTGGCACGGCGCGCATAATGCAGATCCGCACTCGAGGCTATGCGCTCGGCTTCCGCATCATTGTCCGCCGCGATCACCGCGACTCCGAGGATCGCATAAGGCGCACTTAGCGTCGCCGATGGTTTGAAATGCTCGCGGTAGCTCAACATCGCGCTTGCGGCGTCGTAATCGGCGAAATGGTGGGCGAAGGCGAACCCCATGCCAACGGCGGCGGCAAGCTCGGCGCTGTAGCCGCTCGAGCCCAGAAGCCAGATCGGCGGCAGGGCAACATCGGCCGGCACGGCATGTACTTTGCGGAACGGGTGGCCTTCGGGAAAGCCGCCGCGCTCCAACAGCAGCAACTCCTGGAAACGCTCGAGAAAGTCGTCGCCCTCGCGCGGCTCCTGCCTTGCCCGCAACGCATACGAGGTCACCGGATCGGTCCCCGGCGCGCGGCCGAGGCCAAGGTCGATGCGTCCCGGAAACAGCGCCTCCAGAACCTTGAACCGCTCCGCAACCATGAGCGGCGCATGGTTCGGGAGCATGACGCCGCCCGAGCCGACGCGGATTGCCGACGTAGCCGCAGCGATTTGCCCGATCATGATTTCGGGCGCGGAGCTTGCGATGTTTGCGAGATTATGGTGCTCGGCGACCCAGTAGCGTTTGTAGCCGAGCCGGTCCGCAAGCCGCGCCAAGTCGAGCGAGTTGCGCAGCGCCACCGAGCCCGGCGTCGCCGTCGTGACGGGCGATAGATCGAGGACTGACAGAGGAACCACGCGCGATTGTCCCAATTCGGCGGCCTGCCGAGCGCCTCAATCTAGGAATTCTTCAGCAGAGCCGCCACAAATCGCGGTGGGGCTCACGGGTCCGGGCTTATGGGTCGTTCTACCAGCTGGACGAATTGGCGCCGCCGAGAGAAGCCGATGCGCCGGAGACATTGGGGGCGGATTGGAAGACCGGATCGCTGAAGCCACTGTTCTGGCCGGGACCACGACGCAGCCTGTGCACGATGCGCCTTCTGAGGACGACACGGCGGTGCGCCGATAGCTTTCGGGTGATTTTGCCGTCCTTTGTTGCTCCGATCTTGCGAACAGGTTTCGCCGCCGCCTTGGCGGGCGCGGTCACTGGCGAGGGCTCGACCTCGTTCGCTGGCGGAGTGACGGCCAAAGGCTGATCCGGTGGTGTCGCCGCCGCGATGGCCGCAGCAGCCGACTTCACCCTTGCGCCAGAGGCACTGTCTGGCTTCGGCGCCGGCATGCTCTTCGGTTGCTCCGGCGCCGCGCTTTCGGGTGGCGGCACGCTTTCTGAAGGGGGCGTAGCCGGCTTAGCCGCAATTGTGCCCGTAGGTTGCGCCTGACTTACGTCGGGCGACGAATTCGCGCTCGCCGACCCAGAGGCAGTATCGACCGAGGGTGATGGGACGCTCGCTGTCTGGTTCGGCGCGGGCGATGTCGGCGCGGGCGATGTCGCGGCGGGCGCCGACGTTATCGAGACGGCAGGTTCAATAACCTCGGCAGGCTGCTCGATTGCGCGTGACCGTGCCGATTCGATCACCGGTGTGGCGGCCGCAATCGGCTTGATCGTTTCGGCGGTGCCCGTGTTCTCGGCTTCGATGCTGGCTCGGCCCACAGGCGCTGCAGTGGACGCGTCCGCAGCGATCTCGCTGTGCCGCGAACCGTTAAGGCGCGACTGGCCGTCGAATGGCGTCCCCCACCCGGTGCGCGATGCAGCCACCTCATTGGCGACGAACTGAACGGGCGCAGTGCCGACTGGCAGCCGGCTCAGCGGTTCATGATTGACGCGGAATGCGGCGAACAGGCCGAAACCGCAGCTCAGTGCCACGACCGAGGCGAATAACGCCCCGACGAGCAGACGGACATTAGGAAACATTCGACCTCGCAGCATGCGGCGCGCGATCGCTCAACGGCAGCACGCGGTACATTGATCGGATCGTCGCGAGGCGGATTTGACTGCGCCGGCCAAGTGGGACGGCCGGCGTGCGGAATTTGATTCGAGTGAGACTAACTGAGTCGCGGGAAAGCCACTGTAAAAAATTACCTCTCTCCGGCGGACGCGCCGGAGCAGACATCACGACAATTGCCGAACTGTCAGCGGTTGACGGCTGTCTGCGGCGCGCCGGGCGCCTGCGACGACGCCGTATTCGGCGGCGAGCCGCCCGGCAACACCACCACGCGCGTGCCGACCTGGACGCGACTGTAAAGATCAGACACGTCCGCGTTGGTCAGCCTGATACAGCCCGAGGACACGAAGGTGCCGATGGTCGAGGGCTGGTTTGTGCCATGGATGCGATAGAGCGTGCTGCCGAGATACATCGCGCGCGCGCCGAGCGGGTTGCTTTCGCCACCGGCCATGAAGCGCGGCAGATAAGGCTGCCGTTCGATCATTTCCTTCGGCGGAAACCAATCGGGCCACTCTTTCATGCGGCTGATGCGTTCGGTACCGGTCCAGGTGAAGCCCTCGCGGCCGACGCCAATGCCGTAACGCAGCGCCTTGCCGTGGCCCATGACCAGGTAGAGGTAGGTGTGCGGCGTGTCGACCACGATGGTGCCGGCCGGCTGATTGGTCGGATAGTCAACCAGCTGGCGTTGAAAACGCGGCGACAATTGCGGCGCCGGATTCTGCTCCGGTTGATCCTCCGGAGGCAGCGCGGCGACGACCGTAGGATCCGAGCGCGGGACAGGCGCCGCTTGCACTGGAGCCGGCACCGATCCGGTCACGTCCGGACCGGGTCCGCCGCCGACATCGGCGGGAGGACGGAAGCCGGGCGCGGCCGGTTGCGGCGGAAAGCTGCTGCCAGATCCATAAGCGGGCTGGGCGTAGGGTTGGGCCGGCGCCGGAGGCGGATAAGCCTCCGTCTGCTGTTGACCGGCATAGGGCTGCGCCGGATACGGCCGGCCATAGCCGGGCGGGGCGCCGCCTTCAGGCGGCGGCAACGGTGCGCTGCTGTAGCTCGGTGGCGGTCCGTAGCCGGGCGGCGGAGGCGGAGGATACGGCTGATAGCCCTGCGCTGGCGGATAGTATTGCGCGGCGGCGGGGCCGATCGTTCCAGCGACGACGAAGGCAAGCAATGCAAGGCTGGTGCAGACGCGCACGGAAATTCCCCCAAACTCCCCAAGATATGACGCGTGTTGTGCCGGTCAGATAGGGCGGTAACAAGGCAACGCCGCTGTAAAGCGGGGCACTTGGTCGATCTTGGCGGTACTACGTTGCTCCGATCGGCGTAAATGTTCCACTAATGGGCGCTCGGCTCAAGCCGGGGCATTGGGGCGCAGCGTTGGCCGTCAAAGCGCGCTGCTCATTGCGGTTATGCCCCGCTGTTCACAGCGCCCGAGGGCTTGATTGCAACGCAGCCAGCGGACAAATACCCTCTGCTGTCGTCGCAGGCGCCGCATAGGCGCGCAATCTGGGGCGGCTCAGGCGTCCACCGCGTCGAGCCGTTCGCGAGGGATAATTCCGATGCCGTCCGTGAGCGACTGGAAGATTCCGGCCTCCGTGCAACCGAAGCCAGCGGATTACGGCTACGACCTCGACCAGGCCTTGGCCTCCGTCGTCGGGATCCGCACCATCGTGCCAGCCGACGCGTTTACCGCGGAGACGCTCGGCACCGAGCGCGCCGGGCACGGCGTCTTCATCCGCGACAACGGCCTCGTTCTCACCATCGGCTATCTGATCACCGAGGCCGAGACGATCTGGATCACGCTCTCCGACGGCCGCTCGGTGCCTGGCCATGTGATTGGATATGACCAGGAGACGGGCTTCGGCCTCGTCCAGGCGCTCGCCAAGCTCGACGTGCCGGCGCTCGAGATCGGAAAATCGTCGGAAACATCCGTCGGCGAACGCGTGGTGGTGGGCGGCGCCGGCGGCCGGGCGCGCTCGGTCGCGGCCCGGATCGTCGCCAAGCAGGAATTCGCCGGCTATTGGGAATACGTGCTCGACGAGGCGATCTTCACCGCGCCCTCGCATCCGAACTGGGGCGGCACGGCGCTGATCGGACCGACCGGCGACCTTCTCGGCATCGGCTCGCTGCAATTGCAGCATGTCGTCGACAAGGGCCAGCCGCAGAACATCAACATGATCGTGCCGATCGATCTGCTCAAACCGATTCTCGACGATCTGATGAAAACCGGCCGAAGGAGCGGCCCGCCGCGGCCGTGGCTCGGCCTTTATGCGACCGAGGTGGAAAGCCGGCTCGTTGTCGTCGGTCTGGCCGATCGCGGCCCGGCCAAGAAGGCCGACATCCGCAACGGGGACATTTTGCTGTCGGTCGCCGGCAAGGAAGTGCGCGATCTGGCGAGCCTGTTCCGCCGCATCTGGGCGCAAGGCCAAGCCGGCGTCGAAGTGCCGATGACCGTCTACCGCGACGGCGAGACCATGGACCTGCGCATCAAGTCGAGCGAGCGCAATCGGTTTCTCAAAGGTCCGAGTTTGCATTAAGGGGAATTCGGGCAAAATTCTCGTTCAGGTCCGACCTATCTTCACGCGCGACACGCGGACACGTCGCCTATCCGCTGAAAGCGACAGTCCGATTGCCATGTCGCTGAAGTGCCACCAGAGACCGATCGCGAGCGTCGAACCCTCGACAACACTTAGAACTGGCGGTTGCGAATGGCTGACACACCGCAGTTGAACTTCAACTGCGCTTTTTGAGTGGCGTGCAGTAATTGGATTAGTAGCGACTTAAGAGGCGGTCAGCGATGATTAGCCATCGACCGGCGGTCGTCCCTTGGGATCTGCGTAAAGCTGCTGTCCTGCGCGGCGCCGAGAGATGAGGCGGGCACTTAGTTTTGCTGTCATTTGTGCGGGAGAGCGCCCATCCGCAATTATGGATGGCATCGACAGTCGCCAGGCGACGTTTTGGAGCGGGCATTAAAAGTGCGGATAACTCTTTTGAAGAAGCGTAATAACGAATGGGTCATCGAGCGAACCGGAGAGCATGAATTGGGCCCGTATCGCTCCGCTATTTTGAGTCTGCAGGTTGCAGCCCTTGAACGGGCTAGCGCCCGCAGGATGGGGCCCGCGCAGCTCTGCGTGAAGGATGATTACGGCATCCCCCACATTTGCGAACTCATTGAAGCGGGGGTTAGCCATTGTTTGCTCTGCGAAAATCAATGGTTCTCGGAAAGTCAATCTCTCCCACCACGTTGTCCCCTTTGGGAAGCAATCCGCTCCCAGTGATGAATTTCTTATCCCTCGTCACGTTGCTCGGGAGATAATCAATGCACGATAGCAACGAGAAATCGGGTTTTCGTCGCGTCCAGTGAGCGGCGGCGTCCGCCCACGAAAAATTTTTGCACTTTGAGAGCAAAGATTGCAGTTTGAGTAGTGGTGCTTGACCGCCAATTTGACTAGGACAATCATTCACCGAATTTGCGCGGAAATCAGGTGAGAACGAATGCCGCGATATTATTTCGATCTTGATAACGGCACGACGCCTTATCGCGACGCCGAGGGGCTTGAGTTCAGCGGTGCAACGGCGGCCTGCGCCGCGATGCGGCGAACGCTTTTGGAAGTCGCAAAAGAAGAGATCACAAGCGACACGGCGAAGCGGTTGGCCGGCACCGTCCGCGACAGGGACGGAGTAATATGGCGGGCCCAATTGCGCTTCGAAGTGGGACCTGCGGCTCGCGGATCGCAGAAACACGTCGGCGGCGGCAAACAATTGACCCGCTATGTGCGGCGTATCTTAGCCCCAGCCAAGGTCACAGAAGGCAATTCATTGAAGGCCTCCCGGTAATATCGGGCAAAATGTCCAGCGTTGTGAAACCCACACATCAAACTGACAGCCATGACTGAAGTCGCGGCATCGGGCGCCTGCAGCAGGCGCCTGGCGTGTTCGAGGCGCACCCGCAGTAGAAAGGCCATGGGAGCATAACCTCGAACCTTTTTGAAAGTGAAAAACATAGTACGGACCCCCACACCGGTTTCGCGTGCGAGCTCCTCGATGCTGATCGCCCGTTTCCAATTCGCTTCGATGTACTCCTCGACCAGGCGCACCTGCCACGGCGCGGCACTCGGCGCCTTGCCCGTCAGTAGATGGCTCAAATTGTGCACGTTCGCCCGCAAGAACGACACAATGAGCAATTGCTCGAACTCGGCGAGTTGAAAAGCCGTTATCTCTATATCGTCGCAATCGAGCTCGCTGACAAAAAAATCTACCAAGCGGCGAAATTGCAGCTGTTCAGGGGTCTGGCGAGCGACCCCCGCTGTGAATTCGATACTACGACTTACAGGCCCGCCAACAATTCCCGCCAATGTCGAGCGCAAGACCGCCGCCGGGATTCGTACAAACAGCTGCGAAAAACTTCCCTGGAAATGGCCGCGGAAATCCACTTCCGCCGGCATGACAGCCGTATTGCCCGTGCCGACGTAAAACTGCGACCGGCCGATTGCAATTTGGCTATTGCCCGAGAGTACAAATTGCTGGCGAACCAGATCGTTTCCGGAAAACGTGGCGCTGACATCGGCAGATAGCGAGCCATAGCTCAGGTCGATTTTCTTGAGCGGTAGGTAACTGGCAACGCCACGAAACAGTTCCGCTCTATTATCGACATCAAAGTTTCTTGCACCGTAATGAGTGACCAAAGCGTCGCGCATCACATCGCGGTTATCTGTGTCAAGAACGCAAAAACGGTGCAGCTTGGGACATGCTCGGTTGTCACTCATCTGGCAGTCGTCTCACGAATCCAACCTATTGCATTTTATGAGTGGCCCACCATCATTTGAGTGCCGCGCTCGTCACTTCGCCAACTTCGCCTTGCTGAAGGCGTTCATCGGCTGATGCCGACGCACTAAGCACGCTACGACCAGCAAAGTACTCTGAGCTACCGCCGCGAACACAGCGCTGGGATGCAGCGGTACGCTACGTATCCTTGATCTATATCAATTCAATCGATCGCCGGTAGGGCTTTGCTCTCGGGCCGTTTTTGCCTGCGGCCAGCCATCGGGGCGGTTGGTCGCAAGGGTCATCACGCGATCGCCGCGCGCGACTTTACGCGCTCGACCGCGAGTTCGACATGTCGGGCGACAGCTCAAAGGCGCTCGGCTTGGCGCTGAATCGTCTCGGTCATGTCAGCTCTGCCATCAGTTGCTTCCGAGGCGGAGCCGCGACCGACACGGCTCACTTGCGAGTAAGTATGCGATCCGCCATGACGATAAGGATCTTCGAGGCCGCAATCGTTTCTCTAGCGTCGGCGATTAGTTCCGCGGTTTCAGATTGCTTCTGACGCAATAGCAGCATGTCGCTCATTTCGCGCTGCCTCTGCCAGCACTGCCGGCGCAATTCGGAGTTTTCGCACTTCATCTGCCACGACCATAGCCGCGCTTCGCGTTCAAAGTCCGCGCCGCGAACCTCTAAGTCGACCAGCAATTCGTGACACGTATGAGCCATAGCCGCGCTCCTTGCCGTGGGCAGGCGGGAGCGCGATCCGGTCTCTCAGCCACCGGCGCCTGGGCAGAGCCGCTGCCGGTGATGAAAGTCATCGTAGTCTATCGGGCATCGTTCGGAAAGGGACCAGCAGCCGGCGAATGTATCCCGCGCTGTTCCACTTTTACTGCCGGTTTCGGGCGCCGATTCTGGCTACTGCGGCCCGGCGCGTCTTCGCCGCGACCACATCGCGTGCTTGGTGAACGTGCCCGGCCGCATGTGCAACGATGCTGCCACTGTTCAATGAGCGCTTCCCGGCGATCGAGCGAATTGGCGATTTCGGACCATTGCCGCGTCATATTCAGCAAAATTTCCCGGCGCTCCGTCTCATCGGTGCGTTCAGCCCAGCGCAGACAATCACACGCGAATGCACGCGCCTGCCCCGCGGAGGAAATCATGGTCCGCGTGTGTGACTGTTTTCGCTCGAAAGGCGCGGGGGGGGGGACGCTTAACGGGGAAACGCGCGGAGGGTGACGGTCAGCAGTTCGGAGGGGTCGCATCGCCAATTCACCTGTCTGCAGCGCATGAAGCGGTGTTTCGACGGAAGTAATTAGCTTATGCGGCTTTCGTTCCGCAAGCGAGGCATTCGCGACGCCAGAAACCAGAGCCTCGGGCACTTCCATGTCGGTTGTTCTTCAAAAACGACCGTGTCGGCCGGCTTCATGTTTCTCTGCTTCAAACAACGCCCGCAATCCCTCCCGATATGTCGGATAGCGCAGCGTCACGCCCAGCTCACGTTTGAGCTTGTCATTGTTGACGCGGCGGCATTCCTGCCAGAAGCTTTTGGCGAGCGGCGACATCGCGCTTTCGGCCTGCTCGTAAGGCACTTCGGGCGGCGGCGGCACGCCGAGAAGCTGCGCCGCGAAGGCGAGCGGCTCGCCCGGCGGCGACGGCTCGTCGTCGGCGACATTGAAAACGCCGGACGCGCGCCGCGCCAGCGCCGCGTCGATCGCCTGCGCGATATCGTCGACATGGATGCGATTGAAAATCTGTCCGGGCTTGACGATGCGGCGCGCATCGCCGCGCACGACCTGGGTCAGCGCGCTGCGCCCCGGCCCGTAAATGCCGGCAAGACGGAGCACCGCGACGGGGATGCCGCGTCGCTTGCCAAATGCCTGCCAGCCGTGTTCGGCGGAAAGCCGCCCGGAGCCGCGCGCCGAATCCGGTTCGGGTTGCATCGTCTCGTCGACCCAGGCGCCGGCGCGGTCGCCGTAGACGCCGACGGTCGACAGATACACGATCGCCTTGAGGTGCGGCGCGTGGGCCAGCGCATTACTGCATGTCCGCAGCACCGGATCGCCTTGTTCGTCCTGCGGAATCGACACCAGCATCGCATCGGCTTCGCCGATCGCATGCAGGAGCTCCGGCGTCGCCGATTTGCCATCGAACACCAGCGCCTTGAGTCGTCCGGCGAGGCGGCCGTTCAACAC
>Ga0335081_10011223_pt1 | contig 14483 bp, 11 predicted proteins | sample Lox_Sample_35_FD_206713 | JGI IMG/M metagenome (GOLD analysis project Ga0335081, IMG submission 206713) | Soil microbial communities from Loxahatchee National Wildlife Refuge, Florida, United States - Lox_Sample_3.5 | ecosystem: Environmental > Terrestrial > Soil > Wetlands | place: USA... | reverse complement strand
AACAACGTCAACGACGTGATCTGCACCGGCGCGGTGCCGCTGGCCCTGCTCGACTACATCGCCACCGACCGGATCGACGCGGACGTGCTCGAGGCGGTGGCCCGTGGCCTGTACCGGGGCGCCGACGAGGCCGGCATCGCCATCCCCGGCGGCGAGATCGCGCAGATCGGCGCCATGCTGGCCGACTCGGCGGGCGGCGGCCCGATGCTCGACCTGGTGGGCACCGCGGTCGGCGCGATCCCGGACGGGCGCGCCCCGGTGGACGGGTCCGCGGTCCGGCCGGGCGACGTCGTCCTGGCCCTGCCCAGCTCCGGCCTGCACAGCAACGGCTACTCGCTGGCCCGCCAGGCCCTCGGCCCGCGCACCAGCGAGCTGGCCGACGCGCTGCTCGCGCCGACCCGGGTGTACGTCCGGGCCGCCGAGGCGCTGTGGGCGGCCGGGGTCACCCCGCGCGGCCTGGCGCACATCTCCGGCGGCGGGCTGCTCAACGTGGCGCGGCTGGCCGCGGACGTCTCGTACACCCTGGACGCGCTGCCGCCCGCGCCGCCGGTGTTCGGGCTCATCGCCGAGGCGGGCGGCATCGGTCCGCAGACCATGTACGCCACGTTCAACATGGGCACCGGCTTCTGCGTCGTCGTCGCCCCGGCCGACGCCGAGGCGGCGCTGGCCGCCCTGGCCGGCGCCGGAGAGCAGCCCGTCCTGGCCGGCTCGGTCACCGGCCGCCCCGGCCGCTACGTCTCGATCCCCGCGGCCGGCTTGCTCGGCCACGGCGATGTTTTCGATACCGTCTAGGCATGGACGTCCGTGGCTATGTCGAGTCGAACGCGCGCGCATTCATCGATGACCTGAAGCAGTGGCTGACCATCCCCTCGATCTCCGCCGACCCGGCCCGGCACGGTGACGTGCGGCGCAGCGCCGAGTGGCTGGCGGCCCACCTGCGCGGGGCCGGCTTCCCGGTCGCCGGGATCTGCGAAACCGGCGGGCTGCCCGCGGTGTTCGCCGAATGGCCGGCCGCCGACCCGGCCGCCCCGGTCGTCCTGGTCTACGGCCACCACGACGTCCAGCCGGTCGAGCCGCTCGAGGAGTGGCGCAGCCCGCCGTTCCAGCCAGCCGAGCGCGACGGCCGGCTGCTGGGCCGGGGCGCCTCCGACGACAAGGGCCAGGTGCTCATCCACTCCCTCGGCGTGCGGGCCTGGCTGGCCGCGAATTCGGCGACCGCGCCGCCGGTCACGATCAAGCTGATCGTCGAGGGCGAGGAAGAATCGGGCTCGGAGTATTTCGCCGCCCTGCTCCGGCGCGAGCGGGAGCGGCTGGCCTGCGACGTGATCGTGATCAGCGACACCACCATGTGGGCCGCCGATGTCCCGTCCATGTGCACCGGCATGCGCGGCCTGCTTCCGGTGGAGGTCACGCTGACCGGGCCGGTCCGCGACCTGCACTCCGGATCGTTCGGCGGCGGCGTGCCGAACCCCCTGCACGCGATGTCCGCCCTGCTGGCCGGCTTGCATGACGAGCGGGGCAGAGTCACCTTGCCCCGGTTCTACGACCGCGTGCTGCCGCTGTCGGACACCGAACGCGACCTGCTGGCCAGGCTGCCGTTCGAGGAGAAGCACTGGCTGGCCGAGGCGGGGGAGAGCGGCGCCGCCTACGGCGAGCAGGGCTTCAGCACGCTGGAGCGGATCTGGGCCCGGCCGACCGCCGAGATCAACGGCATGTGGGGCGGGCACACCGGGCCGGGGCCGAAGACCATCATCCCGCGGGCCGCGCACGTCAAGATCTCCTTCCGGCTGGTCGCCGGCCAGGACCCGGCCGACGTGGCCGCGGCGTTCGGCGAGTACGTGGCCGCGCACACCCCGGACGGCATCGAGGCCACCGTCAAGACCGAGCCCGCGGTCCGGCCCTGCCACTCGCCGATCGACTCCCCGGCCGTGCTGGCCGGGCGGCGGGCGATGCAGCGGGCGTTCGGCCGCGAGGTGCTGTTCACCAGGGAGGGCGGCAGCGGCCCGGAGGCGGACCTGGCCGAGATCCTGGACGCGCCGCTGGTGTTCGTCGCGGTCGGGCTCGACTCGGACCAGATCCACGCGCCGAACGAGTCGGTGGACACCTGCCTGCTCCTGCGGGGAGCCGAGGCATCGGCGTACCTGTGGGACGAACTCGCCGCCGCGGACCTGAGGTGACGCCGCTGGACACGCTCGCCCTGTCCCGCGGCACGGTGGACCGGCTCACCGAGAAGCGGACCGAGGAGGCGTGGCAGGACGCGGCCTGGGCCGACCCGGGCACCCGCGTGCTCGTCGTCTCCGACGGCCGGGCGCTGGCCAGGATCGACGACGAGCACGCGGCGCTGGTCTTCGTGCCGCCGCGGCAGGCGCCGGAGGGCACCCGGTTCCTGCTCGGCCGGGACGACGCGGACGGGATCGTCTACTTCGGCCTCTCCGCCCGCCTGCCCGCTGCGCCTGACGGGGCCCGCCCGGCTCTGCTTGCTGCGGGGGGGACGACCCCCCCGAGCCCCCCCGAGGCTCGCGCCGTGTCACTGCGCGAGATCGGCACGCTGCTCGGCGACCGGGACGCGGGCCTGCTCACGCACGCGGTGGCCCTGGCCAACTGGCACGACACGCACACCCACTGCCCGGTCGACGGCACCCCCACGGTGCCCGGCCCCGGCGGCCACTTCACCGTGTGCCCCAAGGACGGTACCGAGCACTTCCCGCGCACCGATCCCGCGGTGATCATGCTGGTCACCGACCCGGACGACCGCTGCCTGCTGGCCAGGAACGCCGCCTGGCCCGGCCGCCGGGTCTCGATCCTGGCCGGGTTCGTGGATCCCGGCGAGTCCGCCGAGCAGGCCGTGATCCGCGAGGTCGCCGAGGAAACCCAGATCAAGGTGACCAACGTGCGCTACGTCGGCAGCCAGCCCTGGCCGATGCCGCGCAGCCTGATGCTCGGCTTCCGGGCCGAAGCCCCGGCCGGCCAGGCCATCGTGGTGGACCGCGAGGAGATCGCCGAGGCGTACTGGTTCAGCCGGGACGAGCTGCTGGCCGCGATCCAGGCCCGCGAGATCGCGCTGCCGCCGCCGGTGTCGATCGCCCGGCAGATCATCGAGCAGTGGTACGGCGGCCCGCTCCCCTCCGCCTGGCCCGACCGCCGGTGACCGCCACAGCCGGCCCGCGTACCAACTGGGCGGGCAACATCGCGTTCGCCGCGCCGGATTTCTACCGCCCGGCCTCAGTCGGCGAGCTGCGGGCGGTCGTGGCGCGTGCCCGCCAGGTCCGGGTGCTGGGCACCGGCCACTCCTTCAACGACCTGGCCGACTCGCCCGGCGCCCAGGTCAGCCTGGCCGGGCTGCCGCCTGAGGTGGAGGTCGACTCGGCCGGCTCGCTGGTCCGGGTGGCCGCGGGGCTGAGCTACGCCGAAGTGGCCGGCCGGCTGGACCGGCACGGCTTCGCGCTGCGCAACCTGGCCTCGCTGCCGCACATCTCGGTGGCCGGCTCCTGCGCGACCGGCACCCACGGCTCGGGCCCGGCCAACCAGAACCTGTCCGCCGCCGTGGCCGGCCTGGAGCTGGTCACCGCCGACGGCGACGTCGTCGAGCTGGACCGCGGCGACATCACATTCCCCGGTGCAGTCGTGCACCTCGGCGCCCTCGGCGCGGTCACCCGGCTGATCCTGGAGGTGGTGCCGTCCTTCGAGATCAGCCAGCGGGTCTACGAGGGCCTGCCGCTGGACGTGCTGGACGACCACTTCACCGCGATCATGGCCGGCGGCTACAGCGTGAGCATGTTCACCGACTGGCGCGCCCCTCGCCTCACCCAGCTCTGGATCAAGAGCCGCACCGAGGACGGCCCCCCGGCCATCGCGGAAGAGCCGTGGTTCACCGCCGCGCCCGCCTCGTCCGCGCGGCACCCGGTGCCCGGCCAGCCGCCCGGCAACTGCACCGCGCAGCTCGGCGAGCCCGGCCCCTGGTTCGAGCGGCTGCCGCACTTCAAGCCCGAGTTCACCCCGAGCGCGGGCGACGAGCTGCAGACCGAGTACCTGCTGCCCGCCACGCAGGCTGTCCCCGCCCTGCACGCGCTGCGGCAGGTCAGCGAGCACATCGCCGCCGTGCTGCAGATCTGCGAGATCCGCACGATGGCCGCGGACGAGCTGTGGCTGAGCCCCGCGTACCGGCGGGACAGCGTGGGCTTCCACTTCACCTGGCGGCCCGACACCGCCGTGGTGCTGCCCGTGGTGTCGCTGGTGGAACGGCACCTGGCCCCGTTCGGCCCGCGCCCGCACTGGGGCAAGGTCTACACCCTCTCCGCGGACGACCTGCACGCCCGCTACGACCGCCTGCCGGACTTCCTCGGCCTGGCCCGGCACTACGACCCCGCGGGCAAGTTCCGTAACGCCTATACCGCCCGCAACCTGGGCCGCTGAGGGCCGCCTGGCTCACGCTGTCTCGGCCTGCAGGATCCGGGCCGCCGGGCGGCGGGCGCCGATGCGCGCCGGGACGGCCGCGAGCCCCGCGACCGCGGCCAGCACCGCCAGCACCGCGACCGCCAGCCACCAGGCCGGCGGCACGATCAGCAGCCCGCCGTGATCCGCGGCCGCGAACAGCCCGAGGCCCAGCGGGGTGCCGAACAGCGCGCCCGGCAGCGCCGGCCACAGCTGCGCCGCGGTCAGCCCGGCCGCGACGTCGCGCGGCGTCGCGCCGAGCGCCCGGGCCAGCGCGGCCGGATGCCTGGTGTCCAGCATCGTGGTCCACGCCGCTGCCGCCGCCGTTGATCGTCTGTCCGGCGGTGGCGTGGAAGGTGAGCACGGCCACCACGCCCGCCATGGTGATCGCGATGTTGGCCGCGCCGAGCACCGCGCGCCGGGCCGCACCCAGCTCCCCGCGGTCAGCTTGGGCTGGTCGACCGCTGCCGCCGGTGCCTCGTCCCGCCCTTCGGCCTCCGCCCCCGCGGTGAGGCCGTTGGCCTGGACCAGGGCGCCCGCGAGCGGGAAGGGCCCGCTGATCCCGGTCACCCCCGGAGCCCGGGCCAGCTGCCGGGCCTGGGTCTGGGCCTGCTTCTGCAGCATCGTTCCGGTGACCGGCGGCCCGGCGCCAGCCGGGCCGCCCGAGACGGACGGCTGGCCGAGGTAGGCCACCTCGTCCGGCCCGTTGGTCGCCGCCCTCGTCTGCTGGTACGGCTGGCTGGTCACCCCGTGCAGGACCAGGCCCAGGGTCAGGGTGGCAGTGGCCGCCGTGATCCCCGCCCGCTTGGCCCAGTCCCGTTCGGCCGCGTGCAGCAGCAGCACCCCCGCGTCGTACCTGCTGGCGAACTCTACGCTGACCTGCGCCGCGAGCGTGAAGTCCCCGGCCGGAGGCAGCCCCGTGAACCGCCCGGCGTCGGGTACCCGATCCGTCCCGGCCGGGTCGACGAACAGGTCCGTGTCCGCCGCCGCGGTCAGCGTCAGCACCCCGCTCCTGACCCGGCACCCGGGCGGCGGGCTCCCCTCCGGCTCGAGCACGAACGGCAGGCCAGGCAGCTTCAGCGCGGTCACCCGCGTAGTCTCCCGCGGTTGCCTGGGTGGTCGGCCAGGCCGGCCCAGGGCGGGGCGGCTTGCGCGGCGCCGGCGTTGGCGGCCAGGTGGCCGAGCAGGGTGCTGAGCGTCGCCAGGTCGGCATCGGCCAGGCCCGCTCGCAGCTTGGCGTCGAAGGCGATCGCGGTGTCGCGCAGGCGCACGAACGCCGCCTCACCCGCCTCGGTCAGCGTGACCACCTGGACTCGCCGGTTGGCGGCGTCCCGGGTCCGGGTGACCAGCCCGCGGGCGTCCATGGCGTTCAGGTGGTGCGTCAGCGTGGCCTCGCGCACTCCCACCGCTTCCGCGAGCTCCCGCTGGTTGGCGGGCTTGCGGATCGTCAGGTTGAGCAGGATCAGCCAGACCGGCAGGGTGCCGCCTGCTTCGCCGAGAGCCTCGTCGAACGCGCGCTCGACGGCGCGGGCCGCCTGGCTCAGGCGGAGCCCTATCGGGACGGGAAACGGTGCTGGCACGTCAGCCAGCATACATCAAGCATCGATATCTAAGGAATTGACATCTAATAATTAGATATCTAACCTTTTGCGTGACGGCAACGCGAGAAGGGGCCTGCGTGATGAGTAATCCCGTGCAGCACATGGCAGTCAGCCAAGCCGCGATGCGGCGGCGCGCGCGGATCCCGACGCTGGTATTAACCGCGATGTCGTAGCCAGTTGTTAGGCTGCGCCCATGCTTGATCACATCGGCCTGCAGGTCCAGGACGTGGACAAGTCGCTCGACTTCTATCTCCGCACCTTCGCCCCGATCGGGATGCACGAGGTGATGCGCTTCCCGTATGGCGAGACCATCGTGGTCGGCCTGGGCGGTCCCGGCGGCCAGCCGGTGTTCTGGCTCGGCCCGCCGACCGGCACCGAGACCAGGGAACTCCACGTCGCCTTCAAGGCTCCTGACCGCGCGGCGGTGGACGCCGTGCACGAGGCCGCCGTGGCGGCCGGGGTGGAGGTACTGCACGCCCCGCGCGAGTGGCCGGAGTACCACCCGGGCTACTACGGGGTGTTCCTGCGCGACCCGGACGGCCACAACGTCGAGGCTGTCCACCACGGGCAACCCGGGTAACCCGGCGCGCCTGGTCCTGACCCGGGATGCGGTCCGCCTGGCCTTGACCCGCAGCCCGGTCCGGTTCGGCCGCCGCCGTGGCCCGGTCACTGGCTCCGGGTGCCGTTCGTCCCGGTGCCGTTCGTCCCGGTGCCGCTCGCTCCGGTGCCGGTCCCGCAGCGTCAGCAACGGCTTGACCAGGGCTGGCTCCGGCAGGTCCGAGGGCTCGAGTTCAGAGCGCAGCCGGTCCACATGGGCCAGGATCTCGCCGCGCAGCTGCCACCCCTCCGGCCGTTCGGCCGGGTTGGTGGAGAGCAGGTCGGCCAGCTGGTCCTGCTGCCGCTGGGCCTCCTCAAGGTGGTCCTCGAGCGCCTCGGTGATCGGCTCAGCCGCGAACGAGGCGTGCTCGGGCGACACCGGGTCGGCCTCTAGCAGTTGGCCGTAGGCCCGCACCGCGGCGGATAGCTCCGCGATGACCGCGGCCAGCCGGGTCCGCGTCTCGGCCTCCTTGACCGGGGAGTGCTCGCTGTCGATCCGCGCGCTGTCGGCCACCGAACGAGCCAGCACCCGCATGTCCGTCGCGGCCCGCTCCAGCGTGTCGATACCGTCCCGCAGGCCGGCCGCCGGGTCGCCGAGCCTGAGCCTTCTGGGGTTCAGCCGGACGCTCTCCTCGGCCTGGGCCAGCGCGTCGTCCACCCGCTCGATCTCGCCGCGCAGCGCCCGGGTCCGGTCCAGCCACTCCGCCGCACGCTTCGGGTCCGGCGCCTCCGCCAGGCCCTCGGCCATCTGGCCGAGCAGGTCGGCCATCTGGCGGCTCAGCTCGCCCAGCGCCTCCTTGGCCGGCTGCACCCGCATCGGGGCGAACAGCAGGCCGGCCGCCAGCCCGGCGGCCGCGCCGACCAGCGTCTCGGTGATGCGGCTGCTGGCGGCGGAGTGCGAGTTAGTCGAGAAGATCAGCATGGCGCTGATTGGCACCTCGAGGATCTCCTCGCGCAGCCGGAGCACGATGCCGAGCGCCAGCGTGCCCGCGATGAGCAGGCCGAGCACCCACCAGCTGAACGGGACGTAGGCGGCGACTGCGATCGCGGCGAGCACGCCCGCGGTGACGGCCGCCACCCGCCGGATGGCGGTGCCGATCGTGTGGAACAGGGTCGCCTGCACCACCAGCAGCGCGGTCAGCGGGGCGACGATGTCGCGCGACGACCCGCCGGGCAGCTGCAGCGCGATCAGGTACGCGAACACCGCCGTGACGGTGAGCCTGGCGATATACACCGCCGTCGGCTGGGCCCGGCGGCGGACCAGGGTGAGCTGCTCGGCCTGGCGCCTGGCGACCGCCTTGGCCGCCACGCCGACGCTCTCGACAGGTACGGGACGGACAGGAAAACCTTTCATGAGCTGCATACCGGGGTCTAGTGGCGGCGGGATCCAGGGATGGCTCTGGCCTAGAGCAAAACCCTCCACCAGGCACCAACGCACGCCAGTCCGAGCTATTCCCGGTTAGCCTCCGGGAGCGCACCCGGTTCGCTCCCGGAGACCAGCCCTCATGTCAAGCCGCGGCGATGCGCGTCACACCCCGATCACCTGCGGGCCGGCCTGGGCCGACCTGGCTGCGGGAGGCTCGCGCCGCCAGCGGCCGATGAAGGCGAGGCCGACCAGGACGAGGCCGATCACGCCCAGGCCGATCGGGATCCACATCTCGACGATCCTCAGCAGGCTGGCGTTGTGCCCGGCCTGTCCTGCCGTCTGCGTCACCGAGGCCGGAGTCTGGTGGAAGGTCAGCGTGTAGAGCGGCTGGGCCGGGGCGGCGGTCATCTTCTTGCTGCCGGCGGCCAGCGGGGCGGCGGCCAGGTTGGCCGGGTGGGCGGCCAGCATGGGCGCCAGCCCGGCCGCGAACGGCGCGAGGACCGGGCCGACCGAATAGGCCCGGACAGCGGTGAGCGTGTCCACGATCGTGCCGCTGGCCGGCTCGACCAGCAGCTTGATGGTGATGGCGTAGAAGTACTGCAGCGGGATCGGCTTGGCGGTCAGCGCTGCGAGGCTGGTCTTCTCCGCCGCGGTCAGCGACCCCGACAGGACCTTCAGCCCGAGGGCCAGGTCGGTGCCCTGGGCCTTGAGCTGGGCCTCGAAGTCCGCGAACGACATCGTGGCCGGCAGGTGCATGGCACTCACGAACGATGCGGCCATCGGGGTGGCCGGCAGGTTCAGCTGCCACTCCTGCACGGCCACGCCGTGGACGGTCTGGGTGGCATTCGCGTATCTGATCGGGGCGGTCTTGCCGATCTCGTCGACCCACATGGGGTAGGCCTTGGCGGTGTCGGCGCCGGGCGGCGGCCCGAGACTGTAACTGCCCGCCCGGTCCACCACGTTGCCGGGAACCAGCGCGTAGGCGTAAGGACTCTTGACGTTCTCCGCCGTCGAGCGGTCCAGCACGTACTGCAGGATCTGCGGGGTCTGGCCCGGCCCGATCGCAACGGCCGAGGCGTCGTTGACCACCAGCTCGGACGAGGTGCTGTGGGCCGGCACGGCCTTGACCACCCGGTCGATGGACAGCGGCAGGTTCTGCGGCGCGGCCAGCCGCGCGCCCGTGGACTGGTTCACGTACCCGGTGTAGGTTCCCGCGAAGTGGTATTTGATGTCCAGGCTGGTCGGCAGCTTCGTCAGCTGCGGCGCCACCACCGGTCTCCAGACGGCGGCTACCGCCAGCACGATGACGCCGATTACCAGCAGCACGATCCTGGAAGTACGCATTGGCCTTCCCCTCCTCAGCTTCCCGCGGAACTTTAATCGTGCGCCACGCAGAAGGTGCAGGTCGGGAGGCCAATGTCCCGTGATGCGGGACTTTGGTCCGGGATATCTTCCCGAACGGGCCGGGTTTCCCGCCCCCGCACCGGCTATTCACGGGCCGTCAGGGCGCCCGGCCCGGGACCAGCGGCACGGCCACCGGCACCAGCGCCAGGCCGGCCAGCGCCCAGCTCAGCCCGAACCCCTGCGCCGCCAGCCCCACCGCCAGCGGCCCCAGCCCGCCCGCCAGCCCGGCGGCGCTGCTCAGCGTCACCGCCACTGAACTCCGTCCGGGCAGGCTGCCGTACAGCCGGGCCTGGAGCACCAGGTACCACGGCGCCGTCGCCGCGCTCAGCGCGGCCAGCACGGCCAGCTTCGGCACCACGCCGGGGACGAGCAGGAAGGCCGGGTAGAGCAGCGCGGCGGCGGCCGCGCTGGCACGCAGCACGGTCAGGTCCCCGACCCGTTCCAGGATCACGATCAGCGCGGCGTCCCCGGCCAGCGCGGCGCCGAGCCGGACCGCGATGGCCAGCGCCGCGACCGCGGGCGTCAGGTGCGCGACGTCCACCAGGTACAGCGCCAGGAAGCCGGTGAACACGTCCACCAGCAGGTCGGCCACCTCGATCAGCAGCAGCCAGCGCAGCGTCCCCCAGTGCCGCAGCGCCCTGCCGATCTCCGGACCGGCCTCCCGGGCCCGCGCCATCCACGGCTTGTGCGCCGCGTCCTCTGCCTCCGCCCGGTGGCCGCCCGCCTCCGGCTGCCCCCGCAGCAGCGCGCCGAGCCAGACCAGCGCGCCGATCCCGGCCAGTACCAGGTAGCCGGCCCGCCAGCCCCCACCCACCTCCCCGCCGCCGGGTAGAACGCGACGAAGGCGGCCATCAGCACGGCGAACGAGCGGGCCGAGGGCCTTCAGCGTCAAGTGAAACCCATGGGCGCCATGCTAAGCCCCCGCCGCCCGCCGCGTCACGGCCGTTTCCGCCTCACCGCCGGTTCTCGACCCGCCAGACGAGCCGCAGGCCAGACCAGTCTTCGTCGATCGCGGCCACCTTCACGTCGACCAGCCCGAGGGGCAGCGCACGTTCGCGGATGAAGTTCTCCGTAATGTCGCTGCGGTGCCCGGCCGCGCGTCGCGGCCAGGCCACCCAGAGCGCCCCGGCCGGATATATCCGGCGCCCGAGCTCGCCGATCTGGGCGGCTATCTCGCCGGCGACGGTGAAGAAGGCCACGATGACGTCGGCCTGCCCGCCCGGGCCCGGCCCGGCCAGCCCGTCCGGCGGGTCGGTCAGCGCCCAGCCGTCCGGCGGCTGGTGCAGGCCGACCCGCTGCCCTGGCTTGAGGCCCAGCTTGACTGCCTGCGGCCGGCCCGAGTATCCCGGCGCCGTCACCGGGCGCCGGCCGGCGCCGATGGGTTTGCCGTCCCGGGTACGTCTATCCCGCTGACGCATCTCATGAACTGGAGCATGGCATGTAATTCAGTTGCGCATCTGGGCTTATTGAGTACTATACCGAGTATGCTACTCGATAGGGTGATCATATGAGCGTCCGGCACGCGCTGCTCGCGCTGCTCAGCGAGGGGCCCAAGTACGGGCTTCAGCTGCGTGAAGAGTTCGAGGCGCGGACCGGGGAGGTCTGGCCGCTGAATGTCGGCCAGGTCTACACCACGCTGCAGCGGCTGGAGCGGGACGGGCTGGTCGAATCCGACGGCGACGGCCAGGACGGCCCGCAGAAAGGCTTCCGGATCACGGCGGCCGGCGCGCAGGAGCTGACCGAGTGGCTGCGCACGCCGTCGGACATGAGCTCGCCGCCGCGTGACGAGCTGGTGATGAAGGTCCTGGTCGCGCTGCGGGTGCCCGGCACCGACGCGCGGGACGTGATCCAGGTGCACCGCAGGTACCTGGTGGAGCTGATGCAGCAGTGGACGCGGATCAAGGAGGCCGAGTCCGAGTCCGACCTAAGCCTGGCGCTGGTGGTGGACGCGGAACTGTTCCGGCTCGATGCCGTGGTCCGCTGGCTGGACGCCGCGGACGGCCGGATCAAGCGGGGCGCCGACCCGCCGGTCGACCTGCGGGCAACGGGGACAACGGGGACGACACCCGCCGTACCGAAGGTGCGGCGCAGGATTGGAGCAAGACGATGAGCGTGCTGGAGATGCGGCGCGTGTCACGCACCTACGGCCTGGGGGCGGCCGAGGTGCATGCGCTGAAGGACGTCGACTTGACGGTCGACGCGGGTGCCATGGTGGCCGTGATGGGGCCGAGCGGATCGGGGAAGTCCACGCTGCTGACCATCGCCGGCAGCCTGGAGGAGCCCAGCAGCGGCGAGGTCCGCGTCGGCGGGCAGGACCTGACCAGGCTGTCGCGCAACGCCAGGGCGCGGCTGCGGCGCCGCTCGATCGGCTACGTATTCCAGGATTTCAACCTGCTGCCCGGGCTCACCGCGGCGGAGAACGTCGCGCTGCCGCTCGAGCTCGACGGCGTGTCGGCCAGGAAGGCCCGCGTGGCCGGGCTGCAAGCCCTGGAGGAACTCGGCCTCGCCCACCGGGCGGCCAGCTTCCCTGACCAGCTGTCCGGCGGCGAGCGGCAGCGGGTGGCCATCGCCCGGGCCGTGGTGGGCGAGCGCCAGCTGCTGCTGGCCGACGAGCCCTCGGGGGCGCTCGACTCGGTCAACGGCGAGGCGGTCATGCGGCTGATTCACGCCGCCTGCAAGCAGGGCGTGGCCGCGGTGGTCGTCACCCACGACGCGCAGCTGGCATCGTGGGCCGACCGCGTGGTGTTCCTGCGGGACGGCCGGGTGACCGACCAGACCCTGCCCGTACCGGGCCCCGAATCGCTGCTCACGCAGGGACCGGGCCAGTGAGCACGGCACTGCGCGAACGGCCGGCCGAGGCGGGAGCCGCGAACGGGGGCGTTCCCGCCCGCCGGGCCGTGATCCGCTGGGCCTGGCGGATGTTCCGCCGCGAGTGGCGCCAGCAGACGCTGGTCCTGGCGCTCATCGTGGTGGCGCTGGCCGCCACCGTCATCGGGGCGGCGGTGGCCACCAACACGCCACCCCCGGCCGGCGCGGGCTTCGGCACCGCGCAGGACATGGCCACGCTCCCCGGCGGCCCGCAGCTGGCCGGCCAGATCGCCGCGCTGCGGCAGGTCGGCCCCGTCGACGTCATCGAGAACCAGACCGTCGCCATCCCCGGCTCGATCAACACCTACGACCTGCGGGCCCAGGATCCGCACGGCGCGTTCGGGGGTCCGATGCTCTCGCTGGTCAGCGGGCACTTCCCGGCCGGGCCGGGGCAGGTGGCCGTGACCCCGGGCGTGGCCGCCACCTTCAGCCTCAGGATCGGCGATCTATGGCACCAGGGCGGACAGGTCCGGCGGATCACCGGCATCGTGCAGAACCCGCAGAGCCTGCTTGACGAGTTCGCCCTGGTCGCGCCGGGTCAGGTCAGCAGGCCAAGCCAGGTCACCGTGCTGTTCACCGTGCCGCGCGGCAAGCACCCCTCCTCAATCGGTTCGGTCAGCCAGTACGTGGTGACCCGGCAGGATGCGGTGGCCAGCAACCCGCTCAACCCCCAGACCATCGTGCTCGGCCTGGTCACGGTGGGCATGCTGCTCATCGCCCTGGTCGCGGTGGGCGGCTTCACGGTGCTGGCGCAGCGCCGGCTGCGCTCGCTCGGCATGCTCGGCGCCCTGGGCGCTACCGACAGGAACATCCGTCTGGTGGTCCGGGTCAACGGCGTCCTGGTGGGCGTCGTCGGCGCGCTGGCCGGGGCGGTCCTGGGCCTGGCCGTCTGGCTGGCCTACCGGCCGCGGCTGGAAGCCAGTGCCCACCACCTGATCGGCCCGTTCCAGCTGCCATGGATCGTGATCGGACCGGCGATGGCGCTGGCCGTGGTGGCCACCTACTTCGCCGCCTCGCGGCCGGCCCGCGCGATCACCAGGATCCCGATCGTCGCCGCCCTGTCCGGCCGGCCCGCGCCGCCGAAGCAGGTGCACCGCTCGGCGCTGCCCGGCGTGGTCCTGTTCGTCGTCGCCGCGGCCTTGCTGTCCTACTCCGGCAAGAGCAACGGCAACGGCGGCGGGGCACTTGAACTGGTTCTCGGCATCGTCCTGCTCATCGTCGCGATAATCCTGCTCGCGCCCTTCTGCCTGGTGATCCTGGCCAGGTTCGGGCGGCGCACCCCGATCGCGATACGCCTGGCCCTGCGCGACCTGGCCCGCTACCGGGCCCGCTCGGGCTCGGCCTTGTCGGCCATCAGCCTCGGCGTCTTCATCGCCGCCCTGGTCTGCGTCCTGACCGCGCAGCGGTACGGGAACGTCCTGGACTACGCCGGGCCGAACCTGGCCTCGAACCAGATCATCGTGTACGCCCCGAATGGCCCCGTCGGCGGCCCGGCCAACGGACCCGGCGCCTCCGGGACCACCAGCACGCAGGCCCAGGCGGCGGCCGCCCAGAACATCGCCAGGGCCCTCGGCTCGAACACCGTCATCGAACTCGACCAGGCCGGCGCCTCGCTGCAGCACGCCGCGGCCGGGCGTCCCTGGACGGGACCGGTCTACGTGGCCACCCCCCAGCTGCTGGCGGCCTTCGGCATCAAGGCGTCCGAGGTCAACCCCGACGCCGACATCCTGACCATGCGGCCCGGGCTGTCCGGCCTGTCCCAGATGCAGCTCGTCTACGGCAACTACCAACTGGGCGGCGGTCCGGGCGGCGGCGGCCACGGCCCGCAGGACGTCGGGTCAAACAGCTGGCCGTGCCCGAAGGGCCAGTGCCTGGCCAACCCGGTGATCCTCCAGGTGGGTGCGCTTCCGTCCGGCACGTCGGCGCCGAACACGGTGATCACCGAGCACGCCATCCACGCGCTCGGCCTGCACACCAGCGCCTCCGGCTGGCTGATCCAGGCCCCGCACCCGCCGACCGCGACGCAGATCACCGACGCCAGGCGCACCGCCGGCGCGGCCGGCCTGACCATCGAAACGAAGTCGAGCACGCCCTCGTCGGCGGAGATCCTCAGCTACGCCACCGCGTTCGGCATCGTCCTGGCGCTGGGCATCCTGGCCATGACCATCGGCCTGATCCGCAGCGAGACGGCCGGGGACCTGCGCACCCTGGCCGCC
>Ga0335081_10011222_pt1 | contig 14483 bp, 12 predicted proteins | sample Lox_Sample_35_FD_206713 | JGI IMG/M metagenome (GOLD analysis project Ga0335081, IMG submission 206713) | Soil microbial communities from Loxahatchee National Wildlife Refuge, Florida, United States - Lox_Sample_3.5 | ecosystem: Environmental > Terrestrial > Soil > Wetlands | place: USA... | reverse complement strand
TCTCTTCTTATCCTATCCGACAACGGCCTAAGATGTAAATAAGGTAAACCCGGTATTTTATTTTTCCGCCGCGTGTATTCCATCCCCACCTTCCCCTCTCCCCCGACCGCGGGAGAGGGAATAAAGGTGAGGGGGTTAAACGTCCATGAGAGACAGCACTCGCCGCAACAGCTTGACAGAAATCGAGAATACGGATTAAATTTATAGAAGTCGAAAAATGAAGAAGATCATGATTTCAGCTATTCTTCTTGGAGCGGGTCAAGCGAAGAGAATGGGGGTTGATAAGCTATCGCTCCCCTGGGGGAGAAGGAGCGTCTTAGAGCGTTGTCTTGAGACCCTTCTAGGGTCGAACGTGCAAGAGTGTATCGTCGTTCTTGGCATTCGAAATGAAGGGTTAAGAAACCTATTTCAGGGACAAAAGGTGAAAATCGCCGTCAATCGCTATTCCAATAGTGGGATGAGTACTTCGATCCGACAAGGTCTTCGAGCTGCTTATCCCGATTGTCATGGGTTTCTCATCGCTCTGGGGGATCAGCCTTTTCTCAAAAAGAGGACTGTCAACGTATTGATTCGCGCCTTCGACCAAAGGAAAGAGGGAATTATTGTTCCTTCCTTTCTGGGAAGAAGAGGGCACCCGGTTATTTTCCATCGGAAGTACAAGGGGGAGCTATTGAAATTGAAAGGGGATGTCGGAGGGAGATCCGTTATCGAGCGGCACCCTGAAGATGTACGAGTGGTCCCGGTAAAGTCCGCGGGCGTCGTGAAGGATTTGGATACATGGCAAGACTACAAACCACCGTTAAGGTCTTAGTACGGTGATTCAGAATTGTTTTTCCCTTTTTTGTCATTCCGGACTTGATCCGGAATCCAGTGTTTTTCAGGAATACAGCATTCCCGGGAGTGACCCGCTCCGGTATGACGAATGTCGTTGTGTATAGGAATGACGGGTTAAGAGCGACGAGAGACAGGATTCGGAGGAATTTGAGGTTAGGTATGGATCGCTTGGTCGTTTTGATCCGGGGTGCCGGCGAGGTAGCTAGCGGCGTTGCCCACCGGCTTCGGCAATCCCATTTTAAAGTCTGCATGACAGAGATTCCCCGTCCTCTTGCCGTGAGAAGAGCGGTAGCCTTTTGCGAGGCGATCTATGGAGGTGAAAAAGAAGTCGAAGGCGTTCGGGCGAAATTTATTTCCAAACCGGAGGAGATCGAGTCTGTTTGGAAGAAAGGGGATATTCCGGTTTTGATCGATCCCGATGCGAAGAAGACGAGGAAATTTTTGGAACCCGATGTCCTGGTTGACGCCATCATGGCCAAAAGAAATTTAGGCACTCAGATTAAGGATGCTCCTTTGGTGATCGGTCTCGGTCCCGGTTTTGCAGCAGGAAGAGATGTCCATATGGTGATCGAAACGAATCGAGGGCATCATCTGGGCAGGATGATCCTGAAAGGGACAGCGGAACCCGATACCGGCATTCCGGGCGAGATCGCGGGGTATGCGATGGAGAGACTTCTTCGGACAATGAAGAAAGGGATTTTCCATCCACAAAAATCGATTGGCGACAGCGTGAATAAGGGGTCGGTAGTCGCTGTGGTAGACGATTTCCCGGTCATCGCTAAAATCAGCGGCGTGGTGAGGGGGCTACTTCGAGAGGGGGCAGAGGTAAATAGAGGCATGAAGGTAGGCGACATCGACCCGAGGGGTAAAAAGGAGGCTTGTTTTACTATCTCAGATAAAGCCAGAGCGATCGCTGGAGGAGTGCTGGAAGCTATCTTATACAAGTTCAATCAATGAAAGGCATTAGGGATTGGGTCCCGAGGCCCGTTTCTTATGATAAGCCATGAACAATGAACGATAAACAATGAACAAAGTAATTTCGAAATAATGAAAGACTGGAATAATGGAATATTGGACAAACCCAAAGAGAAAGACTTTTTTCTGACCCATCATTCCCCAATTCCATCATTCCACCGTTCCAATGGGTTTGGTTCATCGTTTATCGTTCAATGTTCATCGTCTCCTACTCCATCGTTGAGAGGTTTGTGAAAGAAAACCAAGAGGAAAAAGGCCAGGTGGGTTCTCTGACCTGGGCCTTGGGCATCAAGACAAGAGAGGTGATCAGTTTAGTCGGAGCAGGAGGAAAGACGACGCTGATGTTTCGCCTCGCCCAAGAGTTGTCTCGGGGCGGGAAAAAGGTGGTTACAAGCACGACGACGAAAATATTAGAACCTCTACCACAGGAAGCAGGGTGTCTTTTCATTGATCCGGATGAGAAGAAGATCAAAGATTTTGTGTGGCGTGAGCTCGAACAATACCGTCAGATCACCGTTGCCACAGAGAGGCTGGAATCAAAGAAATTGAAGGGAATTTCTCCGAATTTAGTAAAGGAACTCTGGAGCTTACGCGAGGTGGATGCAATCATTATCGAAGCCGATGGCGCAGCGGGCCGACCGGTTAAGGCGCCGAGAGAGAATGAGCCTGTTATCCCAGCGAGTACAACTCTCATCGTGGCCATCTTGGGAGTAGATGGGATAGGGAAGAAGTTGGACGATGAAAACGTATTCGAACCGAAGAGGGTTTCAAAAATGACAGGAACTCCTGTTGGAGAAAGTTTAACGGATGAGGCGATGGCTATTTTAATGACCCATCCCGAAGGCATCTTTAAAGGTGCGCCTGCTTCGTCGAGGGTCGCGGCCTTTCTTAACAAAGTTGATATTCCGGACGGAGTGGCCAAGGCCAAGAGTATCGCGCAGAAAATCCTTGACAAAGGACACCAGAAGATCGAAAGGGTTGTTTTGGGACAGCTGAAAAGTGAGCCCCCTGTCCTGGAGGTGATATTTCCATAGGGATTCCACCCCCACCCCCTGAACCATGTGAGGTTCAGGGCATTGTCCCGCACCCTACGTGGTGCAGGGCTTGCCCTCCCCCATCGAGGGGGAGGGGATTTTTGAGTTGATTCTTATAATAAATTCCCCTCTCCCCTGGTGGGAGAGGGTTAGGGTTAGGGTGAGGGGGAGAACGGAGTGACGAGATGAGATATGAGAAATTTCTTCTTATCGCAATTGTGTTATCCCTTGGCTTAGCAAATAGTGGCTTTGCTGAAGATTATACTCTGCAGTATTTTTTGCCAAAAGCTTCGTCCAAGGCGATTGAACTCTCCAAGAAAGAAAAAACGGAACTGCTCAATCAGTTGGATGGAGTGATCAAGCGGGCTCAAGGGATTCGCACACAACTGATGCAGGCTGTTCAGACGGGGGAGACGGATGTTCGATACCAGGAGGGGAAGTTTTGGCTGTCAAAATTGGAGGAAGACCAGGGAACGATCGAAACAGGAGCTCAACAAATTCGGCTATTGAAAGAGAAACCCACCCAGCTTGTCGCCTCGATCAAACTTTATAAGTCTTTGAAGGACCTCTCGGAGAATTTTAATGCCTATAACAATTTGCCTTCCTTCTCTGCTTTAGTAGGTGATCTGGCGCCTGAAATCGAATTGTGGGCTGACCCCGTTTTTTACAAACTTTATCTTCTTCCTCTTGCCCATTCAAAGGATGTGGAGACCAAGACGCCCCAGGCGCAGAAGAAGCCGACATCGAAAGAGAAGAAACCGTGAGTGTTCGACTGAGCTCACGCCGAAGGCCTGCCGAACCACGATTGATCAGAAAGGTGATATTTATGGAAGACATCTACTCCGAAATTGTCAAAGTCCTTAAGAAGAAAGAAAAGTGTGTGCTTGCCACTCTGATCAACCGGATAGGTTCAGCCCCAAGAGCTGTAGGCGCGAAATATCTGGTAAAGCAGGACGGCACCTCCTTGGGCTCGATCGGAGGAGGGTGCGTCGAGGCAGAGGTCTGGCAGAAGGCCCAGGAAATCTTGGAAGAGTCGAAGCGGGAAATTCTCCATTTTGATCTCACCTCCGAGCAATTGGCAGAAGGCGGGCTGGTCTGTGGAGGAAATATTGATATCTTTTTAGAGCCCCTGAGGAAGGATGTTTTAAATATCTATGAGGAAGCAGCGAGGATTGGACAGAAGGGTGGATCAGCTATTCTGGCTACTCTGGTCTCGGTCGAGGGTGATTTTCCCGAAGGGGAAGGTTGGAAGATATTGTTGAAGACCTCTGGAGAAAACGTCGGTTCTTTATTGGGTGGAGCGGAGTTAGAAAAGAAAATTTTGAGCGAAGGCCACGTCTTATTAAAAGGAAAAAAGCCAAAGGTATTGGCTGCGAGTTCTGAGCATAGAAGGATGGAGATCCTGCTGGAACCCATTTTCCCTGAGTCAACGGTTTATATCTTTGGGGGAGGACACATTTCCGAGCAGTTAGCTCCCCTTGTCAAGAACGTTCATTTCAGGGTGGTCGTTATCGATGACCGGGAGATGTTCGCGAATCGGGGACGTTTTCCAGAGGCGGACGAGGTCATCGTGTCAGAGTTTGAGAAGTGCTTCGAACAGCTCAGCATGAATGATTCCTGTTACATTGTCATCGTGACCCGAGGTCATCTTTACGATGGATTCGTACTGGAACAGGCAATCAAGACAAACGCCCGCTATATTGGAATGATAGGGTCAAAGAAGAAGATCAGGACTCTTTACCAGGGCTTGATGAAAAAAGGAATTTCTAAAGAAATGCTGAGTCGAGTTCATGCGCCTATAGGACTTGAGATCAATTCCGAAACCCCTGAAGAAATCGCCGTCAGCATCGTAGCAGAGTTGATCAAGGTAAGAGGAGAAAGCCCTTCCCGATAAGAGAAAAATGGGCAATTTTTGTCCAACATGCAAAATTTGTTCGCTTTTTTAACATGCTGATCCTTTGTGAACGCATAACACCTACACATCATTTATTAACTCTATGAAATAATTCACCTTTCCCTAGCACAATTGCCCTGTCAACTCTTGCTTTGATTGGCACAAATATTGCTGTAAAAGAATTCACTTGACAATGGAATTTGAAGTTGGTATTAAATCTTGCAAATTGGGATAAAATCCCGAAAAGGAGGAGAAAAAATGCTTAAGAATCAGAAGGGATTCACGCTAATTGAGTTGATCGTAATCATTGTGATCATCGGGATTCTGGCGGCAGTTGCGATTCCAAGATATGTGGATTTGACAACTCAAGCTCAAGATGGCACGGCAAGGGGAGTATTAGGAGGCCTTAGAAGCGCGAATGCCCTATTATATGCATCTCGCATATTGAACGTTACAACCACTACGCAGGATTGGACGGGCATTGTTGGCTCTGCCGGATTGCAGGGAGTTCAAATTGCTGGCTCAAATGCGACGAATCTTACTATAACCGTGGGAGCGGCTACGTATAGCTTTGCATTAGATGCGGCTACTCCCCCCAATATTACTTGTCCGGCGCATACTACGTGGTAATAGAGGGATAGGCAAACTTATATCCAAAATGTTCTCCTCACCCTTTCCTTTCCCTCAACGAAGATAAGGAAAGGGTGTTTATTGCAGGTGCTCTGTTATTGCCTACGGCTTTAGTTTGTCTTAGAGAAAATTCCGTCACAGTAAGATTTTTATCTTGAAGATTTAGAAAGGAGCATGTATGCTAAGACATCAGAGGGGTTTCACGCTAATTGAGTTAATCGTAATTATCGTGATTATCGGGATTCTGGCGGCAGTTGCGATTCCAAGATATGTCGATTTGACAACTCAAGCTCAAGATGGCACGGCCAGGGGGGTATTAGGAGGCCTTAGAGCCGCGAATACCTTATTATATGCAGCTCGCACATTGGGCCTTACAACCACTACGGAGGATTGGACGGGCATTGTTGGTTCTGCCGGATTGCAGGGAGTTCAAGTTGCTGGCTCAGATGCGACGAATCTTACTATAACCGTGGGGGCGGCTACGTATAGCTTTGCATTAGATGCGGCTACTCCCCCCAATATTAGTTGTCCGGCACATACTACGTGGTAATAGAGGGACAGGCAAGTTTATATCCAAAATGTTCTCCTCACCCTTTCCTTTCCCTCAACGAAGATAAGGAAAGGGTGTTTATTGCAGGTGCTCTGTTATTGTCGTACATGGTAACAGGGCGGTCTTGAATTGGAATTGATGGTTGAGATTTATAAGGAAGGAATACAGTAAAACCAGCCTCCTTGTGATTGAAGAGATTAGAGAAAAAATAAGATGGGTCAGAGCACCGGATTTCTTGGCTGTTTTGGCCCTTTTCTTTTTATCCCTGTTCTTTTTTTATGACCTCCTCGAGAAAAGGTTTCTCCTCATAGAAAGGGATTTAGGTCCTTATTTCATTCCACCGCGATTTTTCTGGGTCGAAAGCATCAAGCATGGAAGTTTCCCTTTATGGAATCCCTATCAATTCTCCGGCCAACCCTTCTTTGCCAACCCCCAGCATGCCCTCCTTTATCCCTTAAATGGTCTTTTTTTTCTTCTCCCCTTCGATGTGGCCCTTAATGGCATCATCATTCTTCATTTCTTCTTGGGCGGATTATTCACCTATCTTCTCCTTAGAGATTTTAAGATAAATGTAACAGGTTCCCTTATCTCAGGGCTGACATTTATGCTCAGCGGGTATCTCCTGTCTGTTCATAGCCTTTTGACCATTTTTCTTTCCAGCGTCTGGACGCCTTTGATCATCATGTTTTTCAGAAGGACGATCCTCAGACCCGGGCTTAAAAATGAAGCCTTCACTGCCATCTTTATTACCATCTCTTTCTTAGGGGGCGGGCTTGAAATCGTCTACGGGAATTTTTTGGTTCTCTTAATCATGGTGATTTTTTCACCCTTCCCATATGTTCATGTATTGGGTCAGAAGTGCTCTTACTTGGATTGTCATTCTGGGCTTGACCCGGAATCCAGCATTTCAAAACTGGATTCCCGCCGGAGTTTACCCCGTAATTCGATACGGGGCGTGAATGACAGCAAAGGAACTGAATTCGTCGGGGATAAACCCCGGCGCTACAAATTATTTTCTAGCATTCCCACTTCCAGATTCTTATGTAGCGTCCCCATTTATTGGGGACGAATAAGAAGCCTCTTGATTGTATCCATCCTGTTTTTATTTCTCTCCGCCATCCAATTATTCCCTTTTATCGAATTATTCCATCACTCTATCAGGGGAAATGGGATTTCCTATCAAGAAGCAACGACATGGAGTTTTGCGCCTAAAGATGTTCTTTTATTCTTTCTGCCGGATGCCTACGGGTATTGGTTAGATATGAAAAAATACTGGGCAGTTCAATGCTGGTTCAAAACGCTCTATACGGGAGGACTTCCCTTTATACTAAGCTTGATCTTTTTTCTTATGCCCCATCGCCGCACCTTATGCTCTGAAGAAAAGGATCGAACGGAAGTGCACCGAAACAATAAGATGCTCTTTCTCATTCTCATGATCCTTTCGATCTTTCTATCGTTAGGCGCTTACAATCCTCTCTATCCTTTTGTTTTCAAGTACATTCCATTTTTCAATGGCATCCGGTATCCTGCAAAATTTCTCTATATTTTTATTCTCCTCCTTTCTGTTACAGCAGGCATGGGGTTTCAGCGGTTGTTCGATCTCTCAAAAGAGGGTGGAGGAAAGAGAATTAAAAACCTTCTCACAACGCTTTCTCTCATCAGTGGTCTACTCCTTTTATTTCTGGCTTTAGGCCATAGAAGTATTGAACAATATTTGAAACTAAGAGAGATTGATTTTCCGCAATTCAATTATCTCTCTGCAAACCTTTTCCATGCGAAAAGATTTTTCTTCTACTTGGCTCTTTTCTTTCTCTTGCTGAGGACCGGCTACGAGAAGAAATGGAAGGGTTGGACAAAAATTCTATTGATCCTCTTCCTGATAACAGACCTATTTGGTAATATGGGCTACTACTGGAAAGAAAAAACGTCAGACTATTTTGAAAAGACTAAAATATTGAAAACAATTTCTTCGGACAAAGGCTCTTTTAGAGTATTTTCAACTGCCAAAACTATTTCGCAAGACGCTACGATTTTGATTGGAGACCCTTCATTTCTTAATACATTGAAGGAAAAACATTATCCTTCTATGAATCTCCTATATCAGTTACATGACCTTTGGGGAGCTGACGTCATTCGAGTAAAACGAACGGATGATCTTTATAGAGTTTTTGTCAGTACTCCTTCTATTTTAGCAACGCAACTCATAGATCTTTATGGTGTGAAATATATTACCTCTGTTACTCTTCTTGAGAAAAACCATAAATTTGAGTTGATTTATGCAAACCTTGAGGGGCTTCAGGGAAAGAGGGAAGATCTTCTAAAAGAGAATACCATAAAGCTATATGAAAATCACAGCCCTCTTCCGAGAGCATGGCTTCTAAAAGACTTCAAGGTCATGGGCTTACAAAAAATGCTTTGGATGATGCTCCAGAAAGAATTTCGTCCGGGTCAGGAGGTTTTTCTTGAAGAAGAACCGAAGTGGACAAATTCTCCTTCACCCTCCTTTAATCCCCCCATCCCCCCTTTTGTAAAAGGGGGAGAAGGGGGGATTAGCAAAGGGGGGCTGACAGGCTTAGAGAAGCCCTTCTCAGGCACCCAAAACAAGGGCGGCCACAGAGGGCCGCCCCTACAAAGGACGAATGATGTAGGGGGACCACTCGGTGGGCTCCATCAGAAGGTCCAAATCTTGACAGAGAGCAATAACCGATTAGACCTTCAGGCCGATGCTGAAGAAAATAGCCTGCTCGTATTGAGCGATACTTACTATCCGGGGTGGAAGGCTTTCGTGGATGGTAAGAAAACAAAGATATATCGGGCCGATTATACATTCAGAGCAATATCCGTGAGCGCTGGGACACACCGGGTAGAATTTGTTTATGATCCCTTGAGTTTTAAGCTCGGCGCCTTATTTACAATGTTAGGAGTCATAGGTTGCGTTGGCGTTACCATGTTTCGCGGAAAACCAAACAACACACATCAGAAATTCCCCCTCGCCCCCCTTCAGTAAAGGGGGGTTGGAGGGATTTGGAAATATATCTTCTATGCAATCTGGAATAATGGATACCGAAAAAACGAATACTTTAACCTTGTTTATCTTAGAGGGGGCTAACGCCTATCATCGATGGATTTTTCAGAAACTCAGGCCCTACTTAGGCGAAGGTATCCTTGAAGTGGGATGCGGTATCGGTAATTTGACTGGATTGTTGTTGAATGAGGCGCGCGTGATCGCTGCCGATGTAAATAGGAGCTACCTCCAGAGGGTGGAAAATAAATACCGAGATCATCCCAATCTGAACGGAATTCTTCTCTGGGATATCGAGGAATCTCTGACCAAATTTTTTGATATACTGATTGATATGCCGATTGACACCATCCTGTGTTCGAATGTCCTTGAGCATATCAACATGGATGAGGCTGCGTTGGAAAACTTTTTTCATTTGCTCCCCGAAGGGGGAAGGCTCATCGTGTTGGTCCCGGCCTTGAAAATGATTTACAATGCGTTGGACAGAGAGCTCGGCCACTTCCGGCGATACGGCAGAGCGGAAATGGTTCAAAAGTTTGCGAGGAGCGGTTTCAGAGTATGTTCCGCGAAATACTTTAATTTTTTTGGAATATTTGGATGGTTTGTCAACGGGACCCTCTTGAAAAGGCGTTTTTTGCACCCAGACCAAATCAAGGCATTTAATACGTTAGTCCCTTTCTTTGTTTGGATGGAAAAAGTGATGCCTACGCTGGTGGGACAATCCCTCATCGTCGTCGGAGAAAAGGGTTAAAAGAAAATCAATATGAAGCTCTCAGTTATCATTCCGGTCTTCAATGAGGCGGCTACGATCCTGGAAGTGGTGAAAAAGGTGCAGGAAGCTCCCTATGATAAAGAGATTATTATTGTTGATGATTACTCTACCGATGGGACTCGTGAAATTCTTAGAAAAATAGAAGGGGATAAAGTCCTCGTGCTTTTGCACAAATTCAACCAGGGGAAAGGGGCTGCTATTCGGACAGCCCTCGCCCGGCTGACCGGAGATTTTGCGGTTATTCAGGATGCTGATTTGGAGTATCATCCCTCTGAATATTCCCGGCTCCTCGCCCCTCTCCTGGAGGGAAAGGCCGATGTGGTATATGGTTCCCGATTTCTGGGGGGGCCGCACCGGGTTCTTCTTTTCTGGCACGCGTTAGGAAACCGGATCATCACGATTCTATCGAATATTCTCACCGATTTGAACCTTTCTGATATGGAAACGGGCTATAAGGTTTTTCGATCCGAGATACTTAAGAAAGTGGAAATCGAAAGTAACCGCTTTGGTTTTGAACCGGAGATTACGGCCAAGATTGCAAAAATGGGCTGCCGTATTTATGAAGTCCCGATCTCTTACTGGGGCCGGGATTATACCGAAGGCAAGAAACTTAATTGGAGAGATGGGTTTGCAGCGATTTACTGGATTTTTAAGTATAACTTATTCAGGTAAGACATGATTCTTGCTAACTCCCTTGAACCCCCGCCATCTAACGCCCCCTCCACTCTCCCCCTCTTAATTTAAGAGGGGGAAGGGGGAGTTATAAGGGAAGGATAGGGAGTTAATAGGCGACCCGATCCACCTCTTCCATTGTGGTGATTCCTCTTAGAGCCTTTCTCAGGCCGTCCCCTCTCAAAGAAACCATCCCTGCCGTCTTCTTTGCCACCTCTCGGATCACCTGGGTGGAAGCTCTTTCAGAAATGAGTTTTTTAATCTCCTCGTTGACCAAGAGGAGCTCGTAGATCCCCGTTCTTCCCCGATATCCAGACTGTTTACAATTCTTGCAGCCTTTTCCCCGATAGAGGGTTAACGGTTCTTTTAACTTCGAGACATCCACACCGAAATCATTCATGCTCTTCGAGTCTGCCTGATAAGTGGTTTTGCAATCCGAGCAGATGGTTCGGACCAAACGCTGGGCTAAAACTCCGACGACACAGGAAGAGGTGAGGTAAGATTCCACGCCGATATCGGCTAATCGAGAAATAGCCTCCGGGGCGTCGTTCGTATGCAGCGTGCTTAGTACCAGGTGGCCTGTCAGGGCCGCCTGCATGGCGATTTCGGAGGTCTCCAAATCCCTAATTTCTCCGATCATAATGATATCCGGGTCTTGACGCAGAATGGACCTCAACCCTGTCGCAAAGGTAATCCCGGCTTTGGGGTTGATCTGCGTCTGTCTGATCACCGCCAAGCGATATTCTACAGGGTCCTCAATAGTGATGATATTCTTGTCCTTCGAGTTAATCATGTTGAGAACGGCATAGAGCGTGGTCGTTTTTCCGCTGCCGGTGGGACCCGTGACCAGAATGATCCCGTTTGTTTTTCTGATGAGTTGTTTGAACTGGTTGAGTGTGTCGTCAGAGAACCCCAATTCCTCCAACTTGAATAGAGGGCTGGTCTGGTCAAGAATTCGGAGCACCACATTTTCGCCGTAGATGGTGGGAAAAGTGGAGACCCTGATTTCAAACCCCCGCCTCTCAAGCTTGACATTGAAATTTCCATCCTGAGGAAGTCGGGTCTCTGCAATATCCATCTCAGCCAGGATCTTGATTCTTGAGGCGAAAGCCGGCTGAATTTGCTTGGGGAGGGTTAGCGTTTCATACAAAAAACCGTCGATTCGCAGCCGGACACGCAAGGCCTTTTCATCTGGCTCGAAGTGAATATCGCTGGCACGGTCTCGGATGGCTTGAATCATGACTAAATCGAGCATCCGCGCAGCCGATGCATCCTCCATTCCACCTGGCTGAACATCTTTGATACTGAGGTCGTGGGTCTTTCTGTAATCTGCGGGTTCCTGGGATAGCCCTCCGACGCCGCCCTTTGCCATTTGCCGGAGGGTGCTTTCGAAGACCGTCGCCACGGCTCCGTAGTGTTGCTCAATCGCTTTTCTGATCTTTTTTTCAGTGCCGATGGCTATCTCCACGTCACCCTTCACCTTGTTCTTCACCTCGTCCAACGCGGGGAGATTGAGGGGGTTGGGCATGGCAACCGTCAATGTGGTTCCGATCTTGAAGAGAGGGATCAACGTATGGCGCCGCGCCAGCTCCTCGGGAATGGTTCTCACGATATTCTCATCGATCAGATAGGTGTCTAGATCGACATAGGGAAGTTTGAAATAATCGGCCAAACACTGAAGGATCACTTCTTCCTTGGCGTAGCCTAGCCGGGCGGCCGTCTGTTCGAGACGTTCTCCCCTCTGTTTCTGCTCCTGGGAGGCCTTTTTCAATTGGTCTGCGGTGAGGACTCCCAATCCTACCAAGAACTCTCCGAAAGTTTTTTTCTCCTCGGTCATGATTATCTTCCTTCCGTGAACTTCTCCAACCCGCCTTTCGTAAACAGGCGGGAAGAGGGTTATTGCTTCTTATTCTTTCTCGCTTCTATCAGACCATTCAAATGTCTTCGCACCTTCGACGCCAATTCCGGCTGGGATTTGGAGGAAAGCTGGATAAACTGTTGGTAATGGCTGATCGCTAATTCCAGGTTTTCCAATTGTTCATAGAGCAGCGCAATATTGTAATGAGTTTCCCTTTGAAGCGGATCGATCTCAAGAGCCTTCTGATAAGACTCAATCGCCTCGTCCCACTGGCCTTTCTTTTTGAAAAGAGTTCCGAGGTTGATATAACTTTCAATATTGTTCGGATTGATCGCCAGGTTTTTTCGGAAAACCTCCAGCGCTTCTTCGTAACGGCCTTCGAGCAAAAGGAGAATTCCAAGATTATTATATCCTTTCTGATATCCTGGATTGATCTCCGTTGCCTTCCGATAAGCTCCAAAGGCCCTGTCCACATCTCCAATCGTCTGATAGACGATCCCCAGATTGTTAAAGGCTTCGACATACGTCGGGCTCAGCTCAATGACCTTCTGGTAGGCCTGAATCGCCTTTGAAAATTCTTTTTGATTGTAGAAAGTCACCCCCGAATTGAAAAGGTTAAGGACCTCCGAAGCCACCGTACTGTCCTTTCCGCCTTCCTGTTCCACTCCGATAGACTTACGAGAAGCATCTTCTTTCTGAGGCGCCTGAGCGAGAGAAGAAGGTGCGATGGCTCTCTTGGTCTCAGCTGACTTCTTTTCCCTTTCGGGGCGAGATGAGACATCGCTTGGGGCGGTCCTGGTTTTAGAGGATTCCCGGCTAACTGGCCGCCCCGAAGGAGTCCTTTCGTTAGCGGGACTCAAGGCCTGGCCCGGAGGGGCCGCGAAATCCTTATCCTTCGCGTGACTCAACGCTTGGTCTGGAAACTCTGAAGATGTTTTCTCTGCTGCAAGGGCGGAGGATGGGGGGCCGCTGAGGGTCGCCCCCGCATAGGAGAGCCCCTCACTAGACTCGCCTTTTTGTTGCATTGTCGCAGGATGTTTTGTCTCTACGGGAACGGTTGCTCGATTGGTTTGGGTGGCCAAAGGCGAAGAAGCGGGTCTCAGAAAAAGGAACAATACGATACAGAGGCTGATGAGAGCGGCGCCGACGGGAATCCATTGTTGCTTAGATATCCTTCCCTTTTTCTTGTTCGGGTATGAATAGTTTAAGATTGGAGACCCCTCGGACCCACTCAATCGAAGCTGTTGTGCCCTCTTGAGGGCATCGATGATCAGGCTCATTGCGAACCCTCCTGGGATGGCCTTGAGTTCTCCCGAGGCTCATTTTTTACAGGATTTTCGAGCCGTCGTATATCCAGGGGAAGAGCGGACACAGAAGGGGGGATCGATCCCGGAATTTGAGAACAGGCGGACTGGACTTTTCTCCAGATGAGGTTTTTTGCATTTTGAAATGAAGAGAAAGGACCTTGTCTCGCTAAAATCAAACCCACCAGCAAGAGGATGAAAAGGGTGAAGAAGGGGATGCGAAACGGGGCGAGGTTTCTTGACAAGACGAAGGAGTGATATGGTTTAGAGCTTTCCTCTTCTCCCAAAAGACTGTCCTTCGCCAGCTTGATCATTTCTTTGTCGAGATAGTAGGTCTGCTGGATGAAGCCTGCCAACAGGGCCCGATCGCAAAGAAGATTGATCAGCCTGGGAGCCCCTCTTGAAAATTTGTAGATCTCGTGAAGAGCGGCCTTTGAAAAAGTAATGCTTCCCCGGGCGCCTGCCACTAATAAACGTTGGTAGATATAGGATTCCGTTTCCTTTGGGGTGAGGGGCAAGAGGTAATGCCGTACGGCAATCCGTTGATTCAGTTGTTTCAATTCGGCGGAACGGAGTTTTTGGTCCAGCTCTAACTGGCCAAAAAGTATGATCTGGAGCAATTTCTCTTTTTCCGTCTCCAGATTGGAAAGCATGCGAATCTGTTCGAGGACAGGGATGGATAAATTCTGGGCCTCATCGATGATCAGGACAGCCTTCTTTCCATGAGATAAGAAGTAGATGAGTATTTTGTTCAGCGCGTCGATCCGCTCTTTCTTCGTTTTTCCCTTCGAGGAGAATCCAAAATCCCGGAGGATCGCTTCTAACAATTCTTCTTCGGTGAGGAAGGAATTGAAGATGACCGCCGTCTTCACGTTTTTATCCAACCTCTCCAAGAAGGCCCGACAGATGGTGGTCTTCCCGGTTCCGATATCTCCAGT
>Ga0335081_10011221_pt1 | contig 14484 bp, 14 predicted proteins | sample Lox_Sample_35_FD_206713 | JGI IMG/M metagenome (GOLD analysis project Ga0335081, IMG submission 206713) | Soil microbial communities from Loxahatchee National Wildlife Refuge, Florida, United States - Lox_Sample_3.5 | ecosystem: Environmental > Terrestrial > Soil > Wetlands | place: USA... | reverse complement strand
GTAAAATTTCTGTTTTTCCTTCGGAATGGAAACGTCAAAACATTCATCCGCTCCGAGCAGCTTCGCTACACGGAACCGTCGCTTGACGAGCTTCTCATGCGTATTCTCACCATGTGAGGCATCAGTCACCAGAATTTTCCCCGCACCTGCGCCTTTGGCGATCGCCACGGACATCAGTCCGATGACGCCGACGCCGAGAATTGCGACCGCTTTTCCTTTCACCGTCGAGAGCGACTGCACCGTATGCGTTGCATTCCCGATCGCGTCCATAAATGCTACGATCTCCGCCGGAATCTCGCCATTCCTGAAGATAAGGACATTTTCGGACGGCAAGACAACGTATTCGGCAAACGCGCCGTCGCCGTGCAGGCCGCGGATAACGGTGTTCGTGCAGACGTGATACTCTCCGAGCTTGCACTGGGCACATTTTCCGCAGGTGATATGCATTTCCGCCGTTGCAATGAAATTCTCATTCAGGAATTCGAAAAACGCTTTATCCTTCAGCAGGGCGGATGCGTTCCGGTTCTTTACAAACTTCTTCACATCAGGATAGACCCTGGCTTTCCGGATCATCTGCTCCGCAAGGTCCAGAGCTGCTTTGGGCCCCGCCTCCGTAATTCGGCCGCAAAACTCATGGCCGATTGTGACATTGGGGGTCCGCAGGGACGACATGCTCTGCTTCAGCGAGTCTTTCGACTGGTAGATTCCGACATCGGTCCCGCAGATGCCGCCGTACAGCACCTTGATACGAATATCGTTCGGTTTTTGAATTCGCGGAATTTCTTTTGAGACGAGCGTCAGGCCTTTCGGCCAGGCCTTATAGATTTCAGGTCGTTCTTTGACAAGTGCATTCATATTCATGTTCAGGGATTTGAGGATTTGACCAGACGTACTGCAAATGAGCCATCGATATGATGGCGGTGTGGAAAAGTTGCGATAAATCCTTGCTGTGTCACGACAGATTTATTGACGAATCGCCCTGCATCTTCCGTATGAAATTCGGGATGGTGCTGGAGAAATGCATCGATGATCTGCTCATTCTCCTCCGGCTCGCTCGTGCACGTACTGTACACCAGCACGCCTCCGGGCTTCAGGAGGCGTCCAGCCGACTCCAGGAGAAGAAACTGCTGCTTCGCAAGCCGCACGATATCTTCCGGCTCTCGCCGCCATTTGATGTCGGGTTTCTTTCGTAAGACGCCGAATCCGGAACAGGGAGCATCCACCAATACCCTGTCAGCCGGCTCCGTCTGGAGCTCGATGCCGTCAGCCACAAGCAGCTGCACATTTTTCAGTCCAAGTCGCTCGCAGCTCTTTCGGATCAGGTCGAGCTTGTTCTCGTACTTATCAACCGCCAGAACGACACCTTCATTCAGCATCATCTCGGCGATGAACGTCGTCTTCCCGCCCGGAGCCGCACAGAGATCGATGACCCGTTCACCCGGTTTGGGATCGAGCAGAAGAACCGGGAGTGCCGCGCTTTCATCCTGAATTGAGAAGTATCCGGATTGAAAAATATTCAGCTGGGATATCCCTGACAGGCTCCTCACCTTCAGGAAATGATCGATATACATCGATCCCTGATACTGGATTTTCTGTTGATCAAGAAGGGAAAGAAATTCCGGGGGTGGAATCCGGAGCTTATTGATCCGAAGCGTGAGCTCAGGAACTTCGTTATTGGCGGAAAGGAGCTTTTCGAGCTCAGGCCGATCAAACCGCTGGTACCATCTTTTCACAAGCCATTGGGGATGCGAGAAGTACACCGCCAGATATTGGACGGGATCTTCGTCATCTTTCGGGTAATGGATGCCGTCCAGACTCCGGATGATATTCCGCAGGACGGCGTTGACCAGACTTGCATATTTCTCTCCCCGAACCCGTTTCGCAAATTCGACTGCCTCGTTCACTGCAGCATAATGGGGAATGTGCGAAAGGAAGAGTATCTGGTAGAGTGCGACGCGGAGAGTATTACGGAGGTTCACCTCGGACTTGCTGAAGTTACCATGAGTGAATCCGTTCAGGATCCAATCAAGGCGCCCCTGCCACCGGATAACGCCATGGACGAGCTCGGCGAGCAGACTCTTGTCAACATCGGTGATGTCTTTCGACCGAAGCTCCACGTCGAGGAGCTTGTCAAGATACGCATCTGTACGCTCGATGCGATTGAGGATCTTAACGGCTGTCCGGCGAGGTCCCTGGTATAATGCTGCGGCTTCGACTGTTTGAACTTCCGGAGTCATGCTACACCGGCAGCTTTTCGCTCCGCAAGAGTCAACGCGAATACCTCACGGAATATCTTTTCGTATGAATCGCTCATGACAACATCGCGGCGTGCCATCACCCTTCGTGCAGTTTCGATGCATTTCTCAATCCGATGCTCTACGAAGGTCCCTTCGCTCCCCCATGAAAACGAAGGAAGATATTTGGGCGGAAGCTTTGCCCCGTACACATTGCAGCCGACGCCCACCACGCTCCCCGTATCGAACATAACGTTGATGCCCGATTTCGAATGGTCGCCGATGATAAGCCCGACAAACTGCTCCCCCGAATCGACCTCTTTCCCGTTGATAAAAACCCGCACGGTACCGTACGTATTCTTGAGGTCACTCGTGTTGGTGTCCGCCCCAAGATTTACCCAGCTTCCGACGTACGAATGGCCAAGATATCCTTCGTGCTGCTTATTCGAATACGACTGGATCACGGACGCTTCTACTTCACCCCCGACCTTGCATCTCGGACCGATTGAAGTCCCGTGGTAGATCTTCGCTCCTGCTTTGACGATGGAGCGTTCGCCCACGAATGCCGGCCCCTCAATGAACGCGTTGGGCATTACCGTCACATGATCCCCGATAACGATAGGACCGTGCTCAGCGTCGAGGACTGCGCCGGGCCTGATAACGCTTCCCGCACCGAGTGAAATATTTTTCCGGCCGATGAGATGGGCCCCGGCGGTTACGGCTTTCGCGCCCTTCTTCTTTCGAGCCATTTTCCCGAGCCGCTGCATATCGACTGATATCTCTTCTGAAGTGCGCAACACAAGATCCCAGGGGAAATGGAGCAGAGATCGATCGACCGACAACTGCTGCAGAGGAACTTCGAGATTCTCTCCGGTTAGCCGGTGAGCCATATCGCGGACCGCAGAACCCTTCACAAAGTACATCGCCGCTTCTTTTCCAACACCATGGGCAACGTCTTTTAGAGGGTGTGTTTTCAGTATCGCCGCAATTTCCTTCGTTGGCAGCAGGCGGCTATTGATGAACCAGGTATCTTCCTCGGGAAGATCACTTCCGTTGCCGGTGGATTGTGTTCTCTCTACGAGCGGAAACAGACGGGGGCGATACAAGAGATGGAGACGTCCATTGGGTACGAGCGCCTCGAATTTTTCCCGGATGGTAAGGACACCGCACCGGAGATCGAATACCGGACGAAGGTACGCGAGCGGGAGGAAGTTTGACCAGGCAGTATCTTCAAAAAGGCAGTATTGCATGGATCTCATGGAGCAAAAAACGGAATCCCGAGGATACGAGATTCCGTTTCATAAGCATCGGAACGGTCTCCGATTTAAGCGGTGACCGACGCGTCCCGGGTTTTCTTCGAATACTTCTTGTTGAATCGCTCCACTCGTCCAGCGGAGTCGACAAGTTTCTGTTTACCGGTGAAGAAAGGATGGCATTTCGAGCAGATTTCGACCTTGAGGTTTCCTGCCGTTGAGCGGGTTTCGAATGTGTTTCCGCAGACGCAGGTTACTATCGAACGCTTATATGCCGGATGGATACCAGGTTTCATAGAAGAACTCCGTTTCTTTCGATTGAACAATAATATACGAAAATTCCGGCAATTTCGCAACGCGATCTCCCACCGGAAGAAAAATCAGCTATTCGATACGGCCGATCCAATAGCCGTACTCGAACGCCTCGCTCAGACTTTCGGCTTGTGTTCGCGCTTCGGCGATTTTGTCGTACTCACCGATGGCTACGCGAAAACGGCCCATCGATTCAACGACGAAAGAGTGATAGCCGGCTCCGTTCCAACGACCGACTTCCTCCTCCGCAGGACCTCGGTCGGTGTATGACGCAATATATATCGTATACCGCTTTGTATGGGTAACAGGCGCCGGAGGTTGAGGCGGCTGAGTGGAAGTCGTCACCGGTGGACCTTCGCTCTTCCCGGGCTGTGCTTGTTCTGCCGGGGAAGCGGGCGGTTGTGCCGCCTGCTGGTGCGTATTTTGCTGCAAGCTCCGGTTGCGGGGATTGAGCGGCGAAAAGAGATAGAGCAGGAACGCGGCAGAGCAGAGCACCACGATGAGGAACAATATGAGAAGGATCTTATTGCCTGCCCGCGGTTCTCGCGTTACCGGCCGGATCGGCGGCTGTTGTTTCGGCTGACCGATTGGAGATGGAGCACTCGGCTGTTGATCATCACGAATGTTTAAGGGCATAGAATACCTCTCTGCTCATCCAATGTACGATTCGATTTCATTTATGTCAAGAAGAATGATCGGCACCCTCCGAATCGGTCAGATCACTCTGTACCACCCAAGAACAGAGATCATCCCTCCGAGATAACACGCCAAATTCACCAGATCGTTGTTAAACCATCTGAGACCGCCGATCCATTCCGCGTTTGCATCGCAATGGACAGGTCTCTCGATCAGACGTCCGCATTTCATACACCGGTACCGGCGCTGGACCACCGCTCCCAGCACGCTGTCAATCATGCACCCGGTCATTCCGGCAAGAACCGCGGCGAGTACTGCAATCATTTTCGGGTTCGGGATCCATGCCAGACCGGAAAGCGAGATGCATATGGCACCGGCAAGCCCGCCGAGAGTCCCCACGGCCGACACCGCCCCGGAAGTTCCGGGCTCGACACGCTCGAAGGAGACAAGGCGCACGGGCGATCGTCCCCAAAGAATTCCGGATTCCGTTGCCCACGTGTCGGCAGCAACCGCTGTAAGGCCTCCGAGATACATCAGGAAAAGCTCATCCTGCCGTGTCACGAACCAGATGAAAACCAAGACCCCACCGACGCCGCCGTTCACGAGAACCTGGAGCGCGTCGCGCCGGGAGCCCTTCTCAAAGGCAAGCGTGACCGACGCTTTCTTCCGTTCGAAAATCACAGAAAGCATGCTCGAAGGAATAAAGAACGCAATCATCGGAACAATCCATTCCACCCCGCCACAGATGATGAGAACTGCCGCCAGGATCCCGGCGAAAACAGAGCCGCTCAGACTCAGCCAGCGAAGGCGATAGGCGCCGAACCCCGCAACAACCCCTGCGACAATCCCGATGCACAGGCTGAGCATCCGGGCAGGGTCTATGTGGGAACTGAGACTGCTGCGTGCGAGCGCACTTCGATTCCCCTCACAATCTGCACGATCAACAACGTCATGACCGTAACGGGATCTCCGGAGAGTTTTAGCCGCTGGTCCGCTTCGAGCAGTCCCTGAAACGCGGATTCAATTTCCCCGGAGGAGTATGTTCGTGCCGCATCACGGTATTCCCTGAGAAAGAACGGTCCGACCCTCAACAGTGATGCAATCTGGGCGTCATCCACTTTTCTTGACTGGAGCTCCTGTAACAACCAGAGTTTCTGAAAATATCGCGTGAGCTGGACGACGATACCAATGGCAGATTCTCCGGCGTCGAGCATGTGCTGGAGAATCTCGAGCGCAGGAGCGAGCGCTTTTGCCCCCAGCTTTTTTTCCAGCTCGAACACATTGTACTCTTTCGACATGCCGACGATGCGTGTAACATCATCGATGCCGACTTCTTCCTTCTCCCCCACGAAGATAAAGAGCTTGGTGATCTCATTTTGGATCTCCCGCAGCGAATTCCCCACCTGCGCCTGCATCATTTGAGACGCTTCGGGAGTGATCCTCTTGCCAAGTTTCCGGACTCGATCCGCAATCCACCCCGGAATCTGATTTTCGTAGAGGGGCTTGCACTCAAAAACCTCCGCATGCTGCTGGAGGGCCTTGAAGAACTTCAGCCGGAAATCAGGCTTCGACGACGTGGTAAAAACCGCAATGGTCGATGCTACCGGATGCTCAATGAGCGGCAGGAGAAGATCCTTATTCGCAATCTTGTCGACCTCTTTCAGGACGACGACGCGGCGTTCCGCCATCATGGGGAATTGGGAAAGAAGCGTGACGACATCTTTCGCTTCAACCGCGCTGCCGTAGAGCATATCGAGATTAAAACCCTTCGTGGTCTCGTCGACGGCGTGTGCGATGATGAGCTCGATCGCCTCATCGAACAGAAAGTCCTCTTCGCCGTACAGAAAATACAGCGGTGCGAACTCCTTCTTTTTGCAGGAAGCTTCCAGCGCAGGAATCAGACCATCCTTCGTGTTCGATTTTGCCATTTTGCCGGGATCCGCTCGGGTAACGGTTGTTTCGGGATGAACCAAATTACTTGATCGTGATTTTTTTCACCATAACATCTGTTTTCGGCCGACCGTCGGTCGGTCCCATCTGACCGGGGATGATATCCACATTTCCGATCTTGTCAACAACGTCCATGCCGTTCACAACCTTCCCGAAAATTGTATAGTTGTGTGGAAGCTTCGGCAGGTCCATGAGACAGATAAAGAACTGACTCGTATTGGTGTTGGGTCCTGCGTTTGCCATTGCAACGATCCCGCGCTTGTATCCTTCCTTGTAGCTCGGCGTAGCAGCAACGAGTTCGTCGGCAAACGGCTTTCCCCAGATGCTCTGCCCGCCGGTTCCCCACGCATTGACCTGCTTCAGATCCTTTGATTTTTCATCACCCGTCTGGATGACAAAACCCTTCGAGACCCGGTGAATTCTCATGCCGTTGAAAAATTTCTTCTCTGCCAGCTTCATAAAATTCTCGGTCGTCTTCGGCGCGTCGTCGGTATAGAGTTCGAATTCGACCGTACCCATCGACGTTTCCATCACTGCAATTTTCTTTTTTGAGTTCACACTGCTGTGCATTTTCCCCTGCTCCTTCTTCCCCTGGTCGGATTCCTGTCCGATGAGGACGTTTGATACGATGAAAAGAAGCGCAATCACGATGCTCGCTGCCCCTTTGCTGGAATGAAACCGCTTCATAATATCTCCTGTTGAATTTGAGTAGTGATGAGTTAAAAGAAGTATGTCAATCCAAATTTCAGACCGACGCTGACGAAATTCATTTTCACATTCCTGCCGACAGACTTATTCACCAGGATCGCCCCGGTATCGTCTTTGAAATCTCCCAGGATATCATCTCTGGCTTCCGCACCGATGTACCCGTAGAGGTGTTCATCGAACGCCGTATTCCCTTCTCCTTCAATCTTGAACCCGATTCCTTTTGCCGTATAGATGATGGTCGAGGGGTAGTCCTGCTCAAGTTGCGCAATGTGATACCCGGCTCCACCGCCGAATTTAAAGAAATAACCGTTTCCCTTCAACACGTAATGGAGGATGGCGGTCGGCATGTGCACGTGATACGAGTACGGGAGGATGATCCCTGCTGCCGGGATGTTATACGAATTGAGGAGATACGAATACTCCCCTTTCACCCCCCAATTATCGGCAACCTGCGCTTCCACGGAACCAAAGAACTCAGCGGCGGCGGCAAAATGGCTCTGGTTCGTCCCGTTACTGACGAAATCCACAACATCGCCCGCATTGATCAGACTGACGCCGAGCCCGGCGGAGATTCCATAATATGAACGATTAAATACAAGCGAGTCCGGTCTCGCATTCGACGCAGACGCCAGACCTGCCATCATCATTAAACATATCGCTGTCCTACGAACCATGTTCTACCGTTCCTCCAATCGTTTCGGGGACTGAAGCGCCTCCTGAAAATTCCGACAAATGAAGTTTATCCTTCAGAAAGAAATAGAGTCCAACCACCATCGTCGCCAGAAATCCGACCGCGTGCGTTACTGTTGCATAACTTCGCGCGATCTCCATATTGACCCCGTAGAGTTTTGTCATCGATTCAATCACAAAATAGTGATACGAGCCCGTGGCACCGGGAGTGGGCATCATAAATCCAATACTTGATATTGCCTGTATGACAAGCGCTGCGTTCCAGTCGAGGCCGTGATCCCGCGTCAGCCCGAATGCAAGAAACGGAAGATACATCATGATGATATAGAAGATCCAGACCATGGCACTCAGAAAGACGATCATGGCATAACTTCTTCTATCCTTCAGAAACAGAAATCCATCGAGAAAGGAATGTGTAATCCTGGAGACAATATCCGCGTATTTTTTCGGAAGAAATCGACTCAGAAAATTCATGAATCTGACAACGATATCCCTTCGGATCATGAGGAAGACCAGGCACGCAAGAATTGCCAGAGTAATTGCGGATATCCATATACTCGTCTCTTCGAGCCACGGGAGGATCTGCGTCAGCGGGCCGGAGTACACAACGGGGATAAGAGCGATGACAACCATGAACGATAAGACATCAAAGATCCGCTCCATGAAGACGGTTCCAAACGCGGCGCTCCGCGAGACACCTTCGAGCTTTCCGATGGCATAGGGGCGTGCAATTTCACCGGCGCGGGGAAGCACATTGTTGAGCATATAGCCCACAATCATCGCCGAAAAGAGATTCCGGAACCGCAGATTGGGTTTGACGGGCCTCAGAAGATATTCCCATCGCCACGCGCGGAACAGGTGGCTGATGAAGAGCGGGGGCAAACTTGCAAGCACCCACCAGTAATTCGCACCCGAGAGGATCTGCCAGAGATTTGAGAGGTCTGTCCCGCGAAAAGCAAAGTAGAGAAAAAACAGGGTGACGAAAATACTGAAGAGATATTTGAGGGCGGTTTTCACGCTGGCCGGCTGTGTGTGCACATAACGGAGATTTCAGCGGAGGTCGATCACTTCGACACCGGCAGGCGGATCAAACCGAAACCGGCTCTCCGGAACATCGGAATTGAATTTCATATCCGAAACCGCATAGGACCAGAGATTTTCGCTCACATCCAGGAGATCGATTCTCTTCATTTCAAGCTTGTCGGGATCAATCCACGCTTTTATCCATTTCACGTTCGGCGAGGATGATTTCGGCAGGAGCTTGACCACACGATATTCCGTTTCGCCGATCTTCTCCTTCCCAAGGTCAGTTGCTCCGTAATTTCCCGGGAGGTTCGACAGGATCTTCTGGGGGGAGAACGATTTGGACGATTCGTGAAACGTATCGATAAAGACCTGATTCGTCGTCTTGTTGAAATTCCACAACGAAACGCCATCCGTCACAATGGTTTCCTGGTCGAGGTCGACGCGGTATTTGTTTCCTTTCTTCATCAGCAGTTTGCCGTGAAATGTCTGCTCATTCTGCGTCACGGAGAAATGGACGGTCTGGACGAAATCGACGGAGAGATCGGTCATATCGTCATATTTTTTCTGAACGCGGGAAACAAGATCTTCCGCATCATCATCCCCGGCGCGACCCATTTGCACGAAACCGCCGATGAGGACAATCACCGCGAGCATGAAGAATCTTATCATGTCTCGATCCATTAGTCGAGGGTATCCAGAATCCGGTCAAGCTGCTGATCTGTCTCCACCAGAACGAGCCGTGCCTTACTCCCGTCGAACGGTCCGACGATCCCGGCCGATTCGAGCTCGTCGACGATACGCGCCGCTCGCGAGTAACCGACCTTGAGGCGGCGCTGAAGAAGAGAGACCGAGCCCTGCTGATGCCGAACCACAAGTCGTGCGGCTTCTTCAAAAAATTCATCGCGTGAAGATGCCGCTCCGCTCACTCCTGACCGCTTCTTTTCCATAATGGACGGAAGTTGAAACGGCCGGCTATACCCCTGCTGTTTCTGAATATGGTCAGTGAGCCGTTCCACCTCTTCCGAGGAAATGAACGCGTTCTGTATGCGGACCGGTTTCGGCGAGCCTGCGGGGAGATAGAGCATGTCTCCGCTCCCGAGGAGCTGTTCTGCCCCGTTCATATCGAGTATGGTCCGGGAATCCGTCTTCGAGGCAACCTGGTACGCAATCCGGGCGGGGAAATTCGCCTTGATGACGCCCGTGATCACGTCAACCGATGGACGCTGGGTGGCGAGAACAAGATGAATCCCGACAGCTCGGGCCAGTTGTGCAAGGCGTGCGATCGGCTCCTCGACTTCGCGCGCAGCCGTCATCATGAGATCCGCAAGTTCATCGATCACCACCACGAGGTATGGCATCAGGGAATGCGTAACCGTCTCCGTATTTTTCAGGCGCCCGGATTTCAGCCGATCGTTGTAGTCCTGGATGTTCCTCACCCCCGCAGTTGCGAGCCGGTCATATCTCTTCTCCATTTCCAGCTCGACGCTGCGCAAGACATTTTTCGCATTGTCGGGTGTCGTAATAATTTCCTGGTCAAAATCAGGCGAGACGGCGAGGAAATGATGCTTGAGTTTGCCGTAGAGCGTCAGCTCGATCTTCTTCGGATCGATGATCACAAATTTCACTTCCGAAGGATGGAGCTTGAAGAGGAGACTTGCCAGTATGGTATTGATGCCAACGCTTTTCCCCGATCCGGTCGATCCCGCGATGAGAAGGTGCGGCATTTTTGCCAGATCGTCGGTATAGACTTCGCCGGCGATGGTCTTGCCGAGGGCGATCGGGAGCCCCGCTTTGGTCTCGCGGAATCTGGCAGAATTCAGTGCGCTCCGGAGATGGACAATCGACGGGTTGCGGTTCGGGATTTCGACACCGACAGCGCTCTTGCCGGGTATCGGCGCCATGATGCGGATGCCCTTTGCGGCGAGTGCCAGCGCCAGATCGTCAGCCAGGCTCACAATCCGGCTGATCTTGACTCCCGAGGCAGGAACGAGTTCATAGAGTGTCACCACAGGACCGGGTGTCACGCTGACACTTTCGATCTCGACACCAAAGTTGGCAAGTTTCGATCGGACGAGCTCGGCGTTTCCCTTCAGCTCCTCATCGGGAAGAGAATCTGCTTGCCGGGGTACATCGAGCAGATCAACGGAGGGAAATACGTAGTCGATTTCCTCGCTCTGGTTCTCCACGACAGGTGGCGAGACTTCCCTAGGCTCTTCGTGCACAGGTTCGGGAGCCGGAGGATGCATCTGAACAATAATCGGTTCCTCTTCGGGAACTTCAAGTTCCGCCTCGACTTGCGGAACTTCCCTCTCCGGTTCGCCGGAAGTGTCGTCAAAATATGTTCGCTGCGGCTGAACAGCCGGTTCGGTCTCCTCGTCGGCTTTCCGGATCAGCACCTCCGCGGGCTCCTCCTGTCCGGGAAGGTATTCTCCGTTCCGGGATCCAACCATCCGGCTGTAAAGAAAGATCCATGCGGATTTCCCGCGCTCGATCGTCCGGTGAATATCGAGGTCGATCGCGAGGACTGCCGTAATGAAGAGTGCGGTCAGCACAACAATCGACGACCCCACTCTCCCAAGAAGATGTGTTGACAGTTCGGCGATAAATGCGCCGATAATACCGCTCCACTCCTTGGCAATGCCGCCAATGATAAGATTTGCCAGCCCCATCGTCGTCGAGAAGAGCAATCCAAAGACGAGCGCGTAATTCGTGAGGACCATTTCCTTTGCATAGGGTTTCTTCCGCAGAAGCACCCAGCCCCAGACCACAAAAAGCGCAGGGATCAGGAGCGATGCATACCCGATTGTACCGTTGATGAGGAGATTGGAAATGCCGGCACCGATGAGACCGAGGTGATTCTGCAGTTCGCCGGTGAGCGCTTTGAGACCCGCATTGAAGGGGAGTCGAAAAATATCAAGAAGGGAGAACTGCCGGAGTACCAGCTCATCCTGAGAGGAATAACTCAGGATACTCAGGAAGGATATCAGCCCCGTGACAATTATGAGGATCGCACCGATCTGGCGTTTCCGCCCGCTTTGAGCCCGTCGGTTTGAACCGTTTCGTGGCGACGATTTTGATGGTGACTTGATCTTCTCAGCCATCGGGATCCCGGAAGTTACGCCGTCGATTTTTTCCAGATACGGATAACGTTTCCGGAAAGCGTCGGGAGCGTTTCCATCGAATCGACCTGCGCACAGACGGGAATATCCTCTCCGAATCCGATCGAGGCAAGATACTTGCCGTGCTCGGAACTCTTGAGCATCCGTACGATGCTCTTGCCAAATGTCTTGTCAAGTGCTGCAGCAGCGACGGCACCATCATCGAGAACATATTCCGTCGATCCGCCCTTGCCGAGCTTATTGATGATCCTTCCGGCACAGACTGCATCCTCGATACAGAAGTGTCCTTCCTTTCCGGCACAAATGATCATGAAATCACTCTTGAGCTCCGTGAGAAACCGTGTCACCGCACTGATATTCACAAACGCCGCCACGACAAGATGTTTGGCATGTCTTCCCTTGACGATCGCAACGGAACCGTTGGTGGTCATGAGAATGATGGATTTTCCCTTCACCACCTCATTGGTGTATTCCAGAGGGGAATTGCCGAGATTGAATCCCTCGATCATTTTCCCGTTCCGCTCGCCTGCCCTCAGCGTCACCTCACCAAACAGGTTCCCGGAAATTTTCACCGCATTCTCGATAGTGCTGACAGGAATAATTTCCTTCGCGCCGCGCTCAAGCGCTGTCGCAATTGTCGTGGAAGCACGGAGCACATCAATCACGACAATATTCTTGTCTTTCAGCTGCATCTCGTCGAGCTGGTCGGGGGTAAAATGCACTTCAATATGGATTTGCTTTTTCGGCAGCATTGATGATCACTTCTTGATAAAAGGTACCTTGACAATATGAGCCCGGACGTCTTTCCCGCGGATGTTGACGCAGATCGGGGTTTCGGCAACAGAGGAATCGCTCTGGACATATCCCATCCCGATTCCCTGCTCGAGCTCCGGAGACACGGTGCCGCTTGTGACATAGCCGAGGTTTTTGGTGTCTCGCCGAATTTCATACCCATGGCGCGGGAACGCCCGTTCCTCTTCAACCACGAATCCTACCAGTTTTCGCTTCACGCCTTCCTGTTTGACACGCTGAAGCACATTCCTTCCGTTGAATTCGCCCTTATCGAGCTTCGTGATCCATCCCAATCCCGCTTCGAGCGGATTCGTGGACTGGTCGATATCGTTTCCGTACAGGCAAAATCCCATCTCCAGCCGCAGTGTATCACGTGCGCCAAGACCGGCGGGCTTCAATCCGAATTCCTTCCCTGCGTCGGTAATGGCATTCCACAATTTGGCAGCAGCCGGCAGGGAGGCCTCGCAGTACAGTTCGTAGCCAAGTTCACCGGTATACCCTGTCCGTGATACGACCATATCGATCCCCGCTACCGTCGCATGGGTGAAGGTGTAGTATGCGAGTGAGCTGAGGTCGGTTTTTGTCAACTTCTGAATCGTGTCGAGAGACCGAGGACCCTGGACTGCGAGGAGCGCTACATCGTCGCTCTTGTTCACCAGAATTGCATCCAGGGAACCCACCTGAGAGGCGATCCACTCGAAGTCCTTCGCAATATTCGAGGCATTCACCACAAGCATGTAGTGATCCTCAAACCGATAGACCAGAAGGTCATCGACGATTCCACCTTCGGGATAGCACATCGCCGAGTACTGCACTTTGCCGGGAGCAAGTTTGGAGGCATCGTTGGTTGTGACTTTTTGCACGAGTGCCAGCGCATCCTTCCCGCGCACCTCAAACTCCCCCATATGTGAGACATCGAACAACCCAACTGCGTGGCGAACGGTCTTGTGCTCATCGATAATGCCGGAGTACTGGACCGGCATTTCGTAGCCGCCGAACTCGACAAGTTTCGCTCCGAGTTTCTGATGAATGGAAAAAAACGGGGTCCGTTTCATACGGTCACTTCTGGACTTTCTTCCAGTCACTCAGGAATCGTTCCAGTCCGATATCCGTGAGCGGGTGTTTGATGAGATTGATCAGAACACTATACGGCATGGTGGCAATATGTGCGCCCATCATTGCCGATTCGACGACATGCATCGGGTGTCGGACGCTCGCTACGAGAACCTGTGTCTCGAATCCATAATTCCGGTAGATCGTGAGAATCTGCTGAATGAGATCCATCCCGCTCGTGCTGATGTCATCAAGCCGGCCGACAAACGGGCTGACGATATATGCACCCGCTTTTGCAGCCAGAAGTGCCTGATTGGGGGAAAAACAGAGCGTCACATTAGTGCGTATACCTTCCGCCTTAAACTGCTTTACCGCTTTCAATCCTTCACGGATGAGCGGCACTTTCACAACGATGTTCTCATGGATCTTTGCAAGTTCCCGGCCTTCCTTCAACATACCCTCATGATCGGTTGCGACGACCTCGGCACTGATATCGCCGTCGACAACGGCACAAATTTCCTTCAGGAGAGTTCGAAAATCCTTCCCTTCTTTTGCAACGAGACTCGGGTTTGTGGTGACGCCGTCAAGCAGACCCATGCTCGCGGCGTCCTTGATTTCATTGAGATTAGCCGTATCGATGAATATTTTCATATGCTATGCCTTGGTCTTCAGGAAGTGTACTGATCGGTGATGTCTTTATTTTGTTTGGGT
>Ga0335081_10011220_pt1 | contig 14484 bp, 19 predicted proteins | sample Lox_Sample_35_FD_206713 | JGI IMG/M metagenome (GOLD analysis project Ga0335081, IMG submission 206713) | Soil microbial communities from Loxahatchee National Wildlife Refuge, Florida, United States - Lox_Sample_3.5 | ecosystem: Environmental > Terrestrial > Soil > Wetlands | place: USA... | reverse complement strand
AGGAGAAGCATTCGATGGGTATTAGTCTGAATCCGGCAAGTCTGCTAAGCGGTCAGGGATTGGACGTCAGCTCGCTGGTCAACCAGCTGCTAAACCAGAAGAGCGGCCAACTCACGGAGTGGCAGAATGAGCAGACGAACCTGCAGCAGCAAGCGGGATTGTTAAAGTCGATTAACGATGATCTCAGCAAGCTGGCCGACGCCGTCACCGCTTTGTCGGATCCTTTAGGGGCGCTGACGGCGCAGACCGCAACTTCCTCTGACACAGGGATCGTGACAGCAACGGCGCAGACCAACGCTGCGGCGGGCACTCATAGCATCGTCGTCAACAATCTGGCAACGGCGGGCCTGGTTTATACGGATCCGCTGGCTGGCGGCGCCAATGCGTCGATTCTGCCATCGGGACAAGACTCTGGGGATCTGACACTTCAGATTGGCGGCACGGGAGGAACGACAGCAGACATCCAGATCTCAGCTGGCAGCAACGACACCCTGACGACGCTGGCGCAATCCATCAACAGCCTGAGTGCAACCAACAACTGGGGCATTTCCGCATCGGTGGTGACGGATGCAGATGGAGCGCGCCTCAGCATTGTCAGCCAGGCGACAGGCCAGCCGGGCGCTTTAGAGGTTACGAATAACAGCACCAGCATGAATTTCGCGGCTCCAGTGGGAGGCACGAATGCCTCCCTCACCATTGACGGAACTCCTTACCATTACACGACGAATACGGTGACTACGGACGCGATGCCGGGAGTCACGCTGAACCTGGCAAATGCTGCGCTGAACACGCCCGTGCAGGTGACAGTGGGACCCGATACGCAGCGAGTGAGCACGGCGATCAACACATTCGTTTCGGCCTACAACCAGGTCATCAACGATATCAACCAGCAATACACGGTGGATCCGGCCACGGATTCGCAGGGCCTGTTGGCTCCCGACAGCGCTCTGCGCGCGCTGCAATCAAGCCTGATGCAGGATGTCACGTACTCGATCAGCGGAAACAGTGGGTTCGTAAACCTGGCCGCGCTCGGCATCAACATGAACGACGATGGCACGCTCACCGTCGGAACGACACCGAGCGGACAGACTCTGAGCCAGGTGCTGACTTCAAATGGGGCGGCCTTCCAGAACTTTTTTCAAAATACCGATGCGACTGGATTTGCCACGAAATTTCACAGCGATCTTTTGAATCTGACGGATCCGACGATCGGCCTGCTGAACGTGGATCTGGCGCAGAACAAGACGCAGCAGCAGAACCTCGCCGACAGCATCAACAATTTTCAGCGACAGTTGACGGCAGAACAAACGCAGCTGACGCAGGAATTCAGCCAGGTGAATGCTTCATTGCAGTCGTATCCGCTGCTGCTGCAGCAGGTAACCGAAACGCTGGCCACAATGAATTCGGGTAGCACCAGCAGCAGCGACGGATCGTCGCATCCGACGCTGACCTCAGGACTCTAAATTCATGAATCCGGGACTCTCGTATCGCGCAGCGGCCGTGGCCGGAGCAAGTCCGGTGCGGCTGGTGATTCTTTTGTATGAACAGGCGATGGAAGATCTTCGGCGAGCGGTTACCGCCCATGCCCGCGGGGATATCGAAGGCCGGACGCGCGAGATCAATCACGCCATTCTGGTCATCGGGCACCTCGAGACAACACTCGACCCGGAACAAGGCGGCAAGGTAGCGGCGAATCTGGCGCTCTTTTACCAGCATTTACGCGCGGGGCTGGTCCAGGCGCAATGCCAGCAATCGATGGCTGCGGTTGAGCAGGCCATTTCGCAGTTGGTGCAGGTGCATGGAGCCTGGTGCGAAGTGGAACGGTCGACTACTGCCTCAGCGCCTGGCGAAAGTCATCCAGCAAATTCGGAATGGAACGCGTGATGTCATCAGCCGCTACTCCACCTACCGTCGAACTCCGCGACCTTACTCAGCGATTGCGCTCGCTGCTGGACATCCTGGAGACACCGTCGTCCCCGCCCGTTCTTGCTTCGCAGCAGATTGCAGAACTGCTGTCGGCGCTGATGCGGGCGGGGGAGTGCATGCGCGGAATGCCTGAGGTTCGCGATGACGGGGGGTTGCGAACCGTTTCTGCCTATCGAGCTCAGGTCGAGCGCCTGCGCGCACTGTTGCCTTCGATCCATGGCGCCTTGCTCCAGGAACGGGCGCGTCTGGCGCGGGAGCAAGAGCGGTTGCGATCGGTCACTGCTTGGACGCAGGCATCACAGCAGACTCTCTAGGCGCTCGTACCACGGGCGACCATCACTTGATGTAGTTGAACAGATTGGTTTGCTGCGTCTGCGAGATAGCCTCCAGCGTGGCTTGGCGGGATGTCTGTACGTTGACGAGATCGCTGATCACTTTCGACAGGTCCGCGCCGCCAACGTTGTTCTGCTGCTCGGCCAGCTGGGTTGTCTCGCTGTTCAAGAAAGTCTGCTGCGCGTTGAGCTGGTTGATGGCATTTCCGTAAAAGACGCGCTGCGCGTTGATGTGGTTGTACGCATGATTGACCTCAGAGACGGCGGCGTCGATGTTTGTCCCGGTATTGAGCCCGGTGATGAGATCTTGTATCGACTGAAAAACGTCTGCGCCGGCCGCGGAAAACAGTTGCGAGCCCGGCAGGTTGGCCTGGACGGAAAGTTGATCGCCAACCGTGACCACGTTTACGTTGGTGTTTCCTGCATAGCGGACGCCCGAGGGACTGGTGGAATCCAGCACATACGGAGCTGTTTGCGTCGCCGTGCCCGCGAAAACGAAATTCCCCTGATACGACAAATTTGCCAGAGAGAGCAGTTGCGATTGAATTCCCTGCAGTTCGCCGGCGAGCGCCGCGCGATCGGAAGCGTTGGCCGTACCATTGGCTCCTTCCACGCCGAGGCTGATGGCGCGCTGCAGTGCCGTTACTACGGAGTTTAATGCGGAGTCCGCATTCTGCATCTCCCCGGAAAGACCGCTGGCGCTGCGCAGAAACTGGTCGGCTTCGGCAGTTTTTCCCGCGATCCGCACCAGCATCGTCGCTCCCGCGGGATCGTCGGAAGGATGGTTGATGCGCTGGCCGGAAGAGATCTGTTCAAGATCCGTGTTGATCTGCTGCTGGGTTTGAGCCACGGCCGCGAGCAGGTCAGGAAGCTGGTTGGGATTCACTCGCATACGTTCAGGACGCCTTCATGTTGATGACCGTCTGCATCATCGAATTGATGGTGCTGATGACTTGCGCCGAGGCCGCGTATGCCTGCTGATAGCGCATCATGTTGGCAGCCTCCTGATCGAGGGAAACCCCGGATACCGAGGAGCGCTGGTCGTTCAGCTGCTGCAACACGAGACTGGAGGCGCTCTGTTGCGCGTTCGCATTGGCTGCGGCATTGCCTACATTGAAGACGATGCTCGAGTAGTAGTCGGTGGGCGTCTGCCCGTTGACGATCGCCTGATTGCGCAGGGCGTAAAGGGCCTCCACGTTGCCATTCGAGCCAACGCTGCCATCGGAACTGGCGGCAATGCCCGAAGGGTCCGTCAGAGCCACCGATAAACTCGAAGCAGCCCCGGTGGCGGCGGGCGGGTTGAACAGATCCGGGCCGGCATTGCCGTTCAAATCGAACCCGGCGGTCTGTACACCATTGACGGCATTGGCAAGTCCGGAAGCCAGCGTATCGAGCTGGCTCTGGATGGCCGGGATTTGCCCGTCGCGAGCTTCGAGCAATCCGCCCAATTGCCCCGAAACGATCGTCGAGGTGATGTCCCGTGCTTGAGAAAAAATGTGCTGTACGCCGGACGCATCGAGTTGCGTGGAAAGCGCAAAGCTCTGCTGTCCTGCCACCAGGGCCGTGCCGTTCGCCGTCGCGATGGTCAGCGTATTGTCGGTGGGAATCACCGAGACATCGATCAGCGAGGAGAGCTGGTCGATCAACTGGGTGCGCTGGTCCACGAAAGTTCCGGCGCTCTCTCCCACGTTCTCCAGACTGCTGATCTGCCGGTTCAATCGCGCGATTTGTGTCGTGATCTGATTGATCTGGCCGACCGTCTGCTGGACGCTGTCGTCGAGGTTGGTGCGCTGCGAAGTGAGACGATGGGAGGCCATATTGAAAGCATTGGCCATATTCGCCGCGGCAGTAAGCACGTTTTGCCGCAGGGAAAGATCCGCCGGGCTGGTGGAAAGCTGGTTGAGGCTGTCGAAGAAATTCGAGATCGCGGTGCCGATATCGCTCGCCGTGGTGCCGAAGTTGCTTTGCGTTTGCGACAGCGCCGAAACCAAGGCACTCCACTGGCCCTGGGTCTGCGTCTCCTGCTGAATCTGCGACTCCAGGATGGGATCGCGGATGCTCTCGATCTTCTGGAGGTCCACCCCGCTGCCGAAGGTCAGCTGGTCTTCCACAATGGGATCGCGCGTGACCAGGTCGGGAACTTGCCTGGAGTATCCCAGGGTATTGATATTGGCGACATTGTTAGTCGTGGTCTCGAGCGCTCCCTGCTCGGCCATCAGGCCGCTCAGTGCGATATCCAGACTTGTATTCAGGCTTGACATCAGCGGCAGCGCTCCTTGGTGGCCGAAGTGAGATCGCATGCTGCCGCCCGGGACTCGGCAACCCGTGCGTAATCAGTGGTCGTTCCTGCCCTCAGGTTCGACAGCATGCGATGACGATTCTGGGCGCGGGACAGAAGCACAATCTGGATTCGCCCCAGCTCTCTGACCCGTGCTGCCAGCGCGGCAAGCACAGCCGAGGGGGCGCGTTCCCCGTCCGGCAAGGCGAGATAGGAGTGCATGAGCGAATTCTGTTTCTCTGTCCATTGCTCCAGGTTCTTGACATCGCCGGTGAGCAAGGCTCGCTGGGTGTCGTAAAGGCTGGACTGGAGAGCTAGCAAAAGAGCCTGTGCAGCGGCGAGCGCGGGATTAAGCGCGTTCGAGGCGCCGGAAGTGGTTCGATCCTCGTCGCCAGAGCTCCATTCCATCATAGGTCTATGTGTCTTTACGCCAACCGGTCCAATCGATGCTCTGTCGCTTGCTCCCGATCGCCCGATTCGGCCGTTGTGTCAACCGGCGACGAAAACCGCCGCCGCCGCCGCATATTCTCCCCGTCCCGCCGCGACGACTCGCCACTGACTCCACGGCCGGACGCGGCAGGCTCCAGGACGTCGGTCTCACGAGCGGCTGGCAACCAGTTGAATTCCATAACCCATCACTCACTCCGGCCTAATGCGTCATGCCACGGGCCGGATGGCGAGGTGCTCGATTACAGCACCCGCGACTTTCTGCGGATCTGGATGATACTCGCCGCTGGCGACCGCGTGCCGCAGCGCCTGCACTCGTTCTTCTCGCATTTCCGGGAGCTGCGATGCCTGGGCGGCTAAGGCGGCCACTTGCACGTGAGCCCCCGACAAAACCGCCTGATCCTCGCCGGACGCTGCGCGCCCTGCCCCTTCGCTGGGCGCCGAACCGTTCGGCGTACCTCCGGATCTCAGCTCGGGTGCGCTGGGCGGTCCATAATGGAGATCGACTCTCATAGCTGTTCCCTCCGCTTGAATTTCCCCTGCAATTCAAGTATCGACCGCACGTTAAAAGACTTTAATCGCATTCGAGTTCCCACTCGGTTTGGACCCGCGGAAACGACTTGATCTACCTTCATCTTGTTCTATCGGCGGGAGTTTTCCGAACTTTAGAGGGTACCCACCCATCCGGCTCTACTCTTTCATCACCTCCGGTCCCTTACTTTCGTGCGGTGGAAGGTTCCGTGCAATCAGAGTCGCGATGCCAAAACCGCCGTGAGCGGCGATCCCTTCAGCCAGGGCGCGCGTGCCGAGATAGTCGTAGTCATCGGCTCCAGCCAGGCTGGGCTCGCCGGGCACGGCAGCGAAGGTTTTTTCGAGCGAGGCGAGCAGCGCCGCTACCAGGCTGGCTTCGAATTCCCGGGCAGCCCGCACGCTCCGTGGAGGCTCTGCCGAAACGGCCGATTCCGCCGAGAACCAGCCCAGCGAGGACGACGCAAGGGGGCTGCCCATTCAGATCACCTCCAACTCGGCTTCGAGCGCTCCCGCTGCTTTGATCGCCTGCAAAATCGACACCACATCGCGCGCGGTAGCGCCGATCGCTTGCAGACGGGTGACCAACTGCTCGACACTCGCGCCCTCGCTCAGTTCGACATTGCGCGCTGCCGATTCGCTGACGCTGACTTTGGCCTGCGGCACGACCTCGGTCTGCCCGCCGGCCAGCGGGTTCGGCTGCGAAACCGCCAATCCTGTGGTGACCGCTACGGAGAAATTCCCATGCAGGATCGACACCGCGCCGAGATGCACATCCTTGCCAAGAACTACTGTGCCGGTGCGCTCGTTGACTACCACCTTGGCGCGGCGCCGTACTTCGACCTCGAGGCTTTCGACCTGCGATAGCAACCGAGGTACAGCGCTGTCCGCCGTGGATACGACCTTGATCTCGATGCGCCGGCCATCGATCACCGTCGCTATGGGGTCGGGATATTCTCGGTTGATAGTTGCCGCGATCGTTTCCGCGGTCGAAAAGTCCGACTCGTTCAGCAACAGTGAGATGTGGTCCAGATGAACGAGGGAGATCGCGTTGTCGCGCTCGACCAGCGCTCCTCCCGGGATGCGTCCCACGGTGGGATGATTCACCTGCTTCGCATTGGTCGCGCTTCCAGCGGCGTATCCTCCGACCACCAGCGGACCTTGGGCGGCCGCGAAGACCTGTCCATCGGCTGCATAGAGGGGAGTCAGCAGCAAAAGCCCTCCCTCCAGGCTGCGGGCGTCACCGCTCGAGGACACCACCACATCCAGATGCATCCCCGGACGCGCGAACGGAGGCAGGCTGGCCGTCACGAAGACGGCCGCCACATTGTTGACCCGGACCGAAGCCGTCGGAATCTGGACTCCCATGCGGGCAAGAATGCTGGCCAGAGTCTGTACTGTGAAATACGTCTGCTGGCGGTCGCCGGTACCCTTCAATCCCACCACCAGCCCATAGCCGATCAGCGAGTTGTCACGCACCCCCTCCACCGAGGCGATGTCGCGGATCAGCACTTTATGCACTTCGTCGGCCAGGGCAGCTGGCGCCTGTAGCGCAAGCAGAGAAAGCACAAACAAGCTCAATCGCATCGTTCTCCCCTCGCTAGAAACCGACTACGCGCAGAATCCATTTGATAATCGGATTGGGCGGTCGCGTGCCTTCACTGACCACGCCTTTGCCTTTGACCTCCACTTCGAGGTCTCCGACATTGTTCGAGGCCACGGTGTTGGCGGCGTCCAGATCGCCCGGCCGTACCAGGCCGCGGAGAATAACCGTCTCATGTTGATTGTTCATGGTGATCTGACGCTCGGCCTCGACCACCAGCGTTCCCGTGGGCAGCACGGCCGCCACCCGCCCGGTCAGAGTGGTGCTGAGCGACGTCTGCGAAGTCGCCTGCGCTTTTCCGGACAGCACCTGCGCCGAAGTCGGAGAGAACAGGTTGGCGACCCCGGCGGTTTTCAGCTGTCCGGGAAGAGCCGTGATTCCGGAATTCGCCGAGAAGCTGCGATTGCTCGAGACATTGCCCGTACTCGATGCGGACAAGTTCTGCGCCACGCTGATGGTGACCAGATCGCCCACCCGCGAGGCTTTGTAGTCGGCGACCATGTTGGCCAGCCGTCCGGAATCGCTCCACAAGCTTCCTTGCGTCGAACCCGCAGGCTCTGCAGCCTTGGCGGAAATCCGCTGAATATAATTCGCCAGTCCGTCCCGCTTGGGCGCCGCCGGTTTCTGTTTCGCCTCAGCCGGCAGGATCGACGACCATGCGGCTATGAGCAATAGCAAGATGTTTCTCGGCATAATCTCTACGTTTCTCGAACCGCTATTCGACGCGCACGGTTCCTGCGCCTACCACGACCGCGCGCAGCACGCGGCCTCCGCGCAAGGTGCGGACTCGCACCGTCTCGCCCTGGCGACCTTCCTCTAGTGCGAGACAAGGCGCCACCAGCCGAATGCCCTCCTGGTCCCAGACCAGAATCGCTCGTCCCCCCCGCCGCACCACAACCGGACCTCCCTGCTCTCCTGCGGACTCTGCCCCGGCCGGGATGGCAACTGCCGATGACGTTTTTCGACTGCGAACGGGTGGAGCGAAACCAGTGCGGAGGATTCCTGGCAGCCGAATCAGGAAAGGGACGCAATCGCTGGACCGCCGGCATCGCACCACCAGATTCCAAGTACCCGCCGCAGGATCCCATTGTTGACGCACGAACTCCAGAGATGCGCTCTGGGGGACGCGTCCGCCGGCACCGCAGTCATCGCCGGCCGCCGCGCCGGGCAACAGGCGCGCTGCGATTTCCCGGCAAGACCAGCGCCGGCCAGCTTGCCGAACCGTGATTCTCGCGGGCACATCCAGAACCACGGCTTGGTCGATGCCTGCCGCCAGGTGGCGCAGGCGTGCTACGATCTCGGTGCCCTCGAGCACCCGTACGCTGCTTGGCAAAGGAACCGCTCCCAGGTGGACTTGCTCCGCTGCCCGAAACAAGTCCGGACAGGCATCGGCCTTCACCAAATCGGATAGCTTGATCACGTTGCCCTGGATTTCTACGCCGGGCTCGACCGAAACCGCACACGATGGAGCCGCCGCGCAGCGCCCGGGCATCCACATCGCGCCGATCCATGCCACCGACATGAAAAGCAATTTCATCCCGTATCGGTCCGGACCCGGTTAGCGTCCGAGCGTGTTGATGTTCTGCAACATCTGGTCGGCGGCATTCACGACGCGCGAGTTCGCCTCGTACGATCGCTGCGCGACGATCATCTGCACGAACTCGTCGACTACGCTCACATTCGATTGTTCGAGCATGCCCTGCTCGATCGAGCCCAGCCCTTCGCTGCCTCCGGGAGTCCCGATGATCGGATCCCCCGAGGCGGTTGTGGCCAGGAAGAGATTGCTTCCCGTCGAGTTCAATCCGCCGGGATTGTTGAAAAGCGCCAGTTGCAGCGAACCCACCTGCTGGGCCGCAGTCTGGCCGGGCAAGGTCACGCTGATCGTGCCGTCCTGTGCCACGGTCATCGAAGTCGCCCCGGGAGGAATGGTGACGGCGGGCTGCACCGGGTTCCCGTCCTGCGTGACCAGATTGCCCTGCGCGTCCAGGTGGAAACTGCCCGCGCGGGTGTAGGACGTTTGCCCGTCAGGCAGCAGGATCTGAAAGAACCCCTGGCCCTGGATCGTCAGATCCAGCGGGTTGCCGGTCTGGCTGAAGTCGCCTTGCAACTGGATGACTTCCGACGCTGCCGTGCGCGTGCCCAGTCCTACCTGCAGTCCGGCAACCTGGGTGGTCTGCTGCGACGCCGCCGCCCCAGGCATGATCAGGTTCTGATAGACCAGATCCTCAAATTGCATGCGGCGCCGCCGGAATCCCGCCGTACTCGAGTTCGCCAGATTGTTTGCCACGTTGTCCAGGTTGGTTTCCTGCGCCATCATGCCGCTGGCTGCGGTGTACAGAGCGCGAATCATAGAGTTCCCTCCGCCGATCTAGACGCGGGCCAGATCTTGCGCCGCTGTCTGGTTGAGCTGACTGTCAAACAAGCTGAGCGCGCGCTGCATCATCTCGGCGTTGCGCTGAATCGTGATCAGCTGCACCACCCCCGCCACCGGGCTGACATTCGACTGCTCGAGCATGCCTTGGCGAATCGACGACGCGGCCGCGGGCAGCGCCGTGCCTGCCGGAGCGGTGTAACGCGAGCTGCCGGTCGCGGTCAGATTTGTGTCGGGCGAGAATTCTGCGATGCGCAACTTGGCTACGACCGCGCCATCCACCGAGACGGTTCCGTCCGCGCTGACCGCAACCACACCTTCGGGCAGCGTGATCGGGCCCTGTTCTCCCACAACGGCATCGCCTTCGCTGGTGATCAACTGCCCGTTGGAAGTACGGTGAAATCCGCCATTGCGCGTGTAAAGCGTCGCCCGCCCGGACTGAACCGCGAAGAATCCTTTGCCCGCGACCGCCAGATCGAGAGGGTTCCCGGTCGACGTCAGGCTTCCGGACGCCAGATCCACCCGGCTGCCGCCCAGCACACCAAAATCGTTGACCGCCGCATTCACCGGATTCCAGCGGATGCGGCCGTCACCCGCGAGCAGAGAGCGGAACGTTGCCTGCTGTCCCCGGTAACCGGCGGTTCCCAGGTTCGCCAGATTATTGGCGACTAATTCGAGAGCTTGCGTCTGCGCCGCCAGTCCTGCACACGCTGCGTAGTAGCCACTGTCCATAGGTTTGATCCGCACTGGATCCGAGCAAGTGGCGTACCAGTTCGCATGAGAGGAGGAAAATGTGACGAGGATCGAAAGATGAAGAAGAACAAATCTATCCGGCATCAGCGATGAAACGAGAAGGTCCCGCCGGTTGCAGATGCGGCGAACCTTTCCGCAGGAACCTTAGCTGTGAATCTCGAGACTGACAACGACGGGTTGCCCTTCAAACAACAACACGGCATGCAGGTTGTCATTCACCATGGAGTGGACGTTGTAGTCCGCTCCTGTGATGACGGTCGGCACCGAGAGCATGCAGCCGTCGCCGAGTCCGCTGATCTTGTTCTTGAAATTCCCCGCCACCATGTTGCAGATCTCGCCCACCGCATCCCACATCTCCGGCCCGGCCTTTTCGGCATCGATGCCCAGCATCCGCGACGCCATCTGCGCCGCCGACTTCGCGCTGCAGCGCACGCTGAGAATCCCGCAAAGCTGGCCCGCCAGCCCTACCATCGAGGTAATGTCGAGGCCTTCTTCCGAGGGGGCCTCGGGGGCGGGTTCAAGCGCACAGCCGAGCATCAGTTCGAATACTTCCTGCATGGATAGTTGCAGCGTCGGCAGCCAGCACTCGCGCGCCGCTGAAGAAGAGAAAGAAGTACGTGCCGCGTTCATTGGTTGTTCCCCGCAAGCACCGGTAATACGTGCTCTTTCACCTGATCGGGAGTGAAGGGTTTTCGAATATAACCGCGGGCGCCGGCAGAGAGCGCCTGCACCACATGGCCTTCACTACCCTCAGTGGTAATCATCACCACGGGCACTCCCTTGGCGTTCGCCACGCCTGGAAGTTGCTTGACGAATTCCAGCCCATCCATCACCGGCATATTAATGTCGCAGAGAATCAGATCCACCTTGTTGTTCTCCACCGCCGCCAGCGCTTCGGCGCCATTGGCCGCTTCGAGAACCTGCGCGATGCTGAGTCCAGCCTGGCGCAAGGATCGCTCCACAATCTTTCGCATCACGGATGAATCGTCGACGATCAGCGCGCGAATGTTTTCCATGGTCCGGAAATCCTCTCAGATGGGTCCGAGTCCTGCGGATCGAGTCGGTCACGCCACCACAGCTTCTATCGGCAGGGCCTCAGCGGACTTTAGGCATCCGGCGATGCGGCGTTCGTAGCCCGCCCTGAATCAAACAGCAGATCGAGCGGTGGTCGCGACAGGCGTACCAGCCGCACCCACAAATGGCCTGCGCAGGCGGCCAGGCGGATTTCGGTCGCCGACACGCGAGCACAGTAACTCCGCAGGATGCGTACCATCTCCGGGTCCTCGGTGAGACAGCCAAAACACAATTCATTTTCGCCACGACTGCCCGCCCAAGCCCGTAACCCGGCTCGCACGACGGACGGAACGGCCATACACGCCTCGGTATGGCATCCGAGCATTTTCTCCAATGCATAGAGCACGTTGTAGTCGATGCCTTCCGAGAAAGCGATGTGGAGCGTCTGCGCGCCTTCGACGTAGTCCACCGGCACCATAGAAAAACTTTGAAACAAGCTGAAAGGGATTTGCGGCAGGCGGGCCGACCGAGGATAGGATGAGTCGACGCGCAGCACTGGACAAGACCACTGGCGCGCCAGCGCGGCTGTGATCTGATGCTCATCTGCGAATCCGAGAGACAACAGCCAGTCCCCCAGGCGACCGTGCCCGGCGCGCCGCTGAGCTTCCAGCGCGGCGCGTAACTGCTCCGGCGTCAGCTGCCTGCGCGCCACCAACAGCAATCCAAGGGGAACACGATGTGCTACCGGCCGGGGAAGCAATCCAGCTCTGGCGCGAACCAGCGTTTCCTCCAGCGCCTGTCCGAGACATCGTTCCAAGCAATAACGCCGGCCGTCGACCAGAACACTGGGTTCCTGGCGCAGGATCCGGCGCCAGATGCCCTGCCGGTGGATACAGTCCGCGCCCACGCTCCCGGAGCGGTGCAAAGTCCGCCGCAAGGCCCGCCCCACCGCATCGAAATGAAGGCTTGCCGTGCTCATCGCTCAACTCGTCGGCGCGACTTCGGTGACGCGCAACCCGTAATTGCCGCCCATCACCACGATTTCTCCACGCGCCAGCACCCTCCCGTCCAGCAAAAGGTCTACTGGTTCCTGGACCATGCGATCGAGATCGATCACCGAGCCGGAAGTCAGGTCGAGCACCTCGCGCAGCAGAAGGTGCCGGCTGCCAAAACGCAAGGTGACTCCCAGTTCCACATCCATCAGGAGATCAAAGTTGACCTTCTCGTCATGACGCTGCGGCGAGGCCGCAGGCTTGGCCGTCGCAACCGGCGCCGGCTCGATCCCGGGTTGGTCCGCAGCTGTCGGTTCGACCCGCAGCGAAGCCGCCAGCGCCGCGCTGATCTGGATTTGAATCCGTGTCGCGGTATCTTGCCCAATACACAGCCATGCGCCAGACGAGGCGGGCCAGGAAGGCGCCGCCGAGGATGCTTCCAGATGCAACTGCGTCTCGCCCCACTTGGCTTTCTGCGCCGTAGCCGCCAATCCCGCGACCTGGCGGCAGAGTTCGAGAGCCGCTTCGTGATGTTCGGAGGTCACTTCCACCTCGGACGGCGGCTCGCTCATCAGAAGCTGCGCCAACCGCACCGTGACCGCGGGAGCCAGCCGCAACCTCATCTCACCGCGCAGCGCTCCAGAAGACGCGGCGATAATCCACAGCTCGCCCTCGGCCGCTGTAGGCGGCTGCGCAGATTCCGGGAGAATGGAACAGGGCACGGCCGATCCGGCGATCTCGGCCAGCGCCTGCGAGAATGCGTCCGCCCATGTCTGGACATACGCTGCAGCCTCTCGCGGATCCATTCCCGGGTCAGCCGTGCTCATGCGGGTCTCTCCTTGTAACGTTGTGTTTCGCGATCGCCAGCGAACTCCACCAGCCGCGCGGCGCGCTGCGCCCCCACGAGGGCGGGGATGGCCCGAAACGTTTCCACCCCGGAAATCAACAGGGACGCGGGCTCCGCGGCCGATCGCGAGAACGCTAGCAGCTGCCCGGTTGCCAGCTCCGTCAAGGCGCTGACCGGGATACGGACGCCGGTCGCGGCCAACTCGACCTCGAAGCGGCAAGCGAGCAGTTTTCGCATAAGCCGGTGGCGCACGTCTGCTGTCACCTGCGGACGGCGCCGCGCCCACTCGGAGGAGATTTTGCGCAGCAAGGCATTGGACACCGTGGCGGGAACGGCAAGGCTGAGCCCTCCCCGCACATCCGGCATGGTGATTTCGAAGCTCAGGGAAAGTATCTTCTCCTCCGGGGGCATCAGTCTCTGCGCCTCGCCGGGCTCGAGCCGCTCCTCGAAGTTCACTTCCAGGGCGAGCGCCTGCCAGGCGGCTCCAAGCTCGCGGCAGATGATGCGGGCGACGGCATCCAGGATCTGCTCTTCAATCTCAGTGATTTCGCGGGTCGCGGCCAGGCTCTTGCCCTCGCCGCCGAGCAGTAAGTCAATCATGGGGAACGCAACCTTCAGGTCGAGTTGCAGCGCGGCGTTGAGGCCGGTGGGGTGCAGGCGGGACGAAGCCAGATATGTCGTCTCGGGGATCCGCTGCAGAAATTCGCGGTAGGTGAGGTGCTCGGCCGAAACCAGAGCTGCCGAAAACACGACCCGCAAATACGCGCCCAGGGAATGGGTCAGATTGCGGGCAAACCCCTCATGCAGGAGCGTGATCGTCTGCAACTGGTCGCGCCCGATCTGGCCGGCGCGACGCACATCCCACGGCTCGACGTGCGGCGTAGCGACCGCCGCGACTTCGGCCTGACCGCCGCGCGCCGCCCGCACCATCGCATCGATTTCTTCCTGGTTCAGGACCTTTTCCATTTCCGTACTCCTCAGTCACCCGCGCTGGCCACCGCGCGCGCCTGACCGCCCCGGGCCGCCATCATTTCCTCCAGACGCGAGCGCAGGCGCACCACGGCCAGCGAGTGGATCTGCGAGACGCGCGACTCGCCAATTCCCAGCACCGCGCCAACTTCTTTCATCGTGAGCTCTTCGAAGTAGTACAGCGACAACACCTGCTGTTCTTTGGGCGGCAATTCGGCGATCAGGCGGGCCAGCAACTCTTTCATCTCCGAGCGCAGGCAACGGAAGAACGGCGTGTCTTCCGGCGCGTTCGGCAGATAGTCACAAAGATCCTCTTCCTTCCCATCCCACGGAGACTCCACCCGCAGGCTGCCCACTTCAAGCGAATCCAGTTCTCCGAGCAAGCGCTGGAATTCTCGCAGCGCCATGCCCAGCTCGGCCGCCA
>Ga0335081_10011219_pt1 | contig 14484 bp, 15 predicted proteins | sample Lox_Sample_35_FD_206713 | JGI IMG/M metagenome (GOLD analysis project Ga0335081, IMG submission 206713) | Soil microbial communities from Loxahatchee National Wildlife Refuge, Florida, United States - Lox_Sample_3.5 | ecosystem: Environmental > Terrestrial > Soil > Wetlands | place: USA... | reverse complement strand
CCAACGTGCGGCCGATGGGCATGCCAAAGCGGGCATTTCGCGCGCCGATACGCAAATCGCAGCAGGAGGCAATCGCGGCGCCGCCTCCCGTGCAGGCTCCGGCAATCGCGGCGATGGTGGGAATGGGACAACATTCCAGCGCGTTCAGGATGCGGTCCATGCGCTCTTCGTAATTCAGCGCGTCCGCGGCAGTGGAAAACGCGCGGAATTCGGAGATGTCCGTTCCCGCGGCGAAAGCTTGCTCCCCTGCTCCCGTGAGGATCAACGCTTTCACCGAGGAATCTTTCTGCGCATCGCGTATCACTTCCGCCAGCCGTTCGTACATCTCGAAGGTGAGGGCGTTGCGGGCCTGGGGGCGGTTGAAAGTGATGCGGCCGATGCCGTCGCGGAGTACGTAGAGAAGATCTTGGCTCACGGTGTTGTGCCTTTCTGAATCACGCCGGGAATGTGAATCGCTCCTTGCGCCGCCAGTCCGTCGATTTCGGACTCCGCGAAGCCGTGCTCGCGGAGCACTTCGCGCGTGTGCTGGCCAAAAACGGGCGCCGCACGGCGCACAGCGCCCGGCGTATCGGAGAATTTGATGGGCAAGCCGATAGCCTTCACGCTGCCGACCGAGGGATGCTCGGTCTCCACGATCATCTCGCGCGCCAGTGCCTGCGGATCGGCGTGCATCTGAGCGACGTCGAGCACGGGGCCCGCGGGAACGCCGGCTTGCTCGAGGCGGCGCAGCCACTCTGCGGAGCTGCGGCGCAGGAACAGCGGCGTGAGCGCCGCAGTGAGTGCCTCCAGATTGCGCATGCGGTCGGCGTTGACCGAGAAGCGAGGGTCGTCACGCAGTTGCGGCGCTTCGAGTGCGTCCAGAAGGCGCAACCAATTGCCTTGATTCGCCGCGCCCACGGTGATCCAGCTATCGGACGTGGGAAATGCCTGATAAGGAGCGTTCAAGGGATGCGCCGTGCCCATCGGTCCAGGCGCGCGGCCCGTCGCGAAACACATGGCCGAATGCCAGTACGTGTGAATGATGCCGGCTTCGAATAGCGAAGTGTCCAGCATCTGCCCCTCGCCGCTGGACTCGCGCGCATGCAGCGCCGCAAGTATGCCGACGCAGGCGAGAATGCCGGCCGTAGTGTCCGTAATCGGCGGGCCTATCTTCATGGGGGCTTTCACGTGCGTGGGGCCTGGGGGTTCGCCGGTGATGCTCATCAGACCGCTCATGCCTTGGGCGACGAGATCGAACCCGCCGCGATCGGCGTAGGGCCCGGTTCGGCCGAAGCCGGAGATAGAGCAATAGATGAGCCTTGGATTGCTGGCGTGCACGGCATCGTAACCGAAACCCATCTGTTCCATCGTGCCTCGGCGATAGTTCTCGATCAACACGTCGGCGCTTTTCAGCAAGCGGGAGAGAACGCCGCGGCCGGCGCCGGTGCGAAGGTCCACGGCAATGCCGCGCTTGTTGCGATTCATGATCAAGAAGGCGGCGGATTCGTCGGCAATCGTCGGCGGGATCATGCGACGGGAGTCATCGCCGTCCGGCATGCGTTCCACCTTAATGACGTCGGCGCCCATATCCGCCAGCAGCATCGCGCATGCCGGGCCGGCGAGAATATGCGAAAGCTCGATTACGGTGAGATCGTTGAGGGGCCCCGCCTTTGCGTGGTCGCTAGCCTGTGCCATCCGCGATCCTCTCATGCGTCTTCCGAGGAGATACGACGAAACGCTAAGGATACCCGGATTGGCAGCGGCGGCAAGAATTTGCGTTTGAGCTTGGGCGCCGTTGTCATGGTAATACGGCGCGGAGCCATGGGCGCGTTGCGCGGCCTAAGGCGTATCAGGGCCTCTTAGGAGGAGCGAATCCGGAGCAGCGCAATACGGGCAGACGAGGATATTTGGGGAAGCTGGAATCGGTAAAGGAGCGCTCGCAGAGGTAATAAGTCACTTCGTTCTTTCCCGCCACGGCTCGGCCATATAAGCAATCGACGCAGAGGCCCACAGGCGATGCGTCATCCGTGCTTGCGATTCCCATGGGCGCGAGATTTGCCCCTCCATGCAGCCATCACTTATACACCCCTAGCCCTTTGGGAATAAGCATCGGTGACGGCGCGGCGGCGCGGGCAGTGCACTGGTGTAAGATGGCGGCGTGAGGTAAGCGGATTGCCTCTCCGAGTTCTACTCCGAGGAACGGAACCCACGAAGCGAGGAGGACACGATGTCAAACAGGCCAATTTTCCAGCGCACAGGGGCCGTTGCGACCATGGCGCTCGTCGTTCTGTTTACTGCGGCGTTCGCTGCATCGGCTTGGGCCAACGATATCGAAGACGATTGGGATACGGTGAAGCCGCCGCCGCGGCCGGAGCTTAAAGCCGTGACGCTGGATCCTTCCACGACGGCTCTGCTCATTCTGGATCTATCGAAAAATGGGTCTTGTAGCACGCGGCCGCGCTGCATGGCCTCGGTTCCCAACGTCAAGCGCCTGCACGACGCGGCGCGCGCGGCGGGAGCGATGTTGTGGTACACCGTTGGCGAGAACCCCGAGGACATGATCGGCCCAGGATTCGCTCCACGCGAGGGCGAATGGGTGCATCAGAACGGACCAGACAAGTTCCTGGGCTCGAATTTGGAGGAGACGCTGAAATCGCACGGAATCAAAACGGTTGTGGTGTGCGGCACTTCTTTTCAGGGCGTGGGCATCGGCACCGGCACCGAGGCGGCGCAGCGCGGGTATAAAGTGATCGTTCCCGTCGATTGCCTCTCATCCGAAGATCCGTACATGGAGCAGTATTCGGCCTGGCATTTCTTCAAGGGCGGACCGAACGTGGTCGTGAGGAATTCCACGCTCACGCGCAGCACGATGGTAAAATTCGGCAAGTGAAATCGGGCGAGAGCCTTCCCGGCATGGCGCAGGCGCGCTATACGCGCCGCCGAGGGGATTCCTAGCGATCCCTGGGGAGCTACATCAGTTCGCAAAATGGGTTGTGCCAAGGTCCTGCGTAAGCGTATGATGCGCGGTATTGTATGATTGCAATTTTTGCCATTGGAAATTCCGGGTTGGAAAATATGACCCGACATTGGGGAGTAGCATGAGAGACAAGGCTATCCGAAGTTTCCTGGTGCTTGCCGGCCTGTTGGCGCTTTCCCTTCCGTTGCTCGCACATCACGGAAATGCGCAGTACAAAGACGAAAAGATCGTTTTGAAGGGCACCGTGACGGAGTGGAGCTGGATCAATCCCCATGTCTTCCTGAAAATGGACGTGAAGGGCGACGACGGCAAGATCGTCAACTGGACTTGCGAGTTGGTTGCGCCGTCCAACATGATCAACTTTGGCTTCGCGAAGACTAGTTTCAAGCCCGGCGACCAAGTCACCGTGGTCACCAGTCAAGTTGCCAAGACAGGCGCACCGATCGCCCGCCTTGGATATAACCCGGCTACCGGGCTCCTTAGAGGCTGGCAAGATCCAAAATAGTTGAACCGCCGCATCCCTCAACCTAACGCGCTCACTTATTGTCAGACTTAGAAGCGTTTTCAGTCGGTTATTCCTCAGCTGAACATATCTCGGCAGTTTCCGCTACAACGCCCCAGCGCTCGCTTTCAGGGGGTGAAAAGCATCATCAGACTATAATTCATTAGACCTTTAGCCTCTTGAGAAGTAACGAGCAAGCCTCGTTTGTTGTTCGATTCATCAAAAGTACGGAGGATGCATGGCTCACGCAAGAGGCACCGCCGGCACCGGAAGCCAGCGACGCGGAGCAATGGAGAGATTGAAAGAGTTGCCGTGGGCGGCTCTTGTCGTCTTGATATTGATGCTGATCGTTCTGCTGGCCATGTGGGGCAAGTGGCCACATGCAGACCGCCGGCCACCTCAGGCGCCTGCCGGTTCCTTCATTGGTTTGCTAAGCGCGTAACCGCCGCTCCCTGCAACGGTTGGTTCTCAGGACCTAAGTACCAAGAGCCTGAAACGCATGGACTATGGATGGCCCCGTACTTCGCGGGCAAGCTAGGGCCATGGTCCGCTCGAAAAGGTTGATATTCTTGATTGCGATGGGAATGGTCCTTTGGGCCGTGTCCATATTTTGGCGGGAGGTCAAGAAGCGTTTATTCGGGCACGGAACATTAGTTGGTGGGGTTGGGGTTGGTCACGCCGGGACTGGTCAGACATAGGGCTGGCAAGAGTTAAGCCCGGCTGAGGCTGCGGGAATAACCACCCCCATTACGCCGGAAAGCCTGCTGACCAGAAGCTGCCAGTCAGGATCAAGCTCTCTTTTCATCTGCCAGCCATTTTCCCAGAATCGCTCGATCCTTCGGCTCCATCTCGACAAATTCGACCCCCATCCCATCTGCCCTTACGTTATCCGTCACTCTTCCGACTGCTGTGAACTCCTCGCCACGGTGTGTAATGCGCACGTGCATTCGGCTCCCCTTGGGGGACGGTGTCACGGTTTCGACAAAACAGCCCCCAGCGCTTAGATCTCGGGTGATCAAAACCTGCTCGTTCCGTGAGCCGAGTTCCTTTACTTCAGCAGTCGCTCCGATGCTGTAACGTTCCGAGAATCTGGGGGAGCGGGACAACCACTTGGCGAGAATTTCATAATTCTCGGGGTCAACCATGCTGAAGATGACGCCCATGCCATCCCCAGCGACATAAGCGACCACGCCTAATGCAGAGAACGTGGTTCCAGCCTCAGCCATCTCGATACGAACCCTGGTCCCCTGGGCGTATGGCTTGATGGTTTTCACAAAGCATCCGTAGCGACTCAGCTCGGCAGTCTGGGCCACGACGACTTGCGTGGAACCTATCTCCGCCACGACGGAAGTTGCCTTGAAGGGAATGCGGGGGAGACGGCGGCGGTCACCGGGGCGCTCCGCAATCGGCCCAGTGCTCCCTACGTCTGGCACTTCAGCACACCTTGCTCTCTATCGAGAACCATAGGAGTGAACGAAACAGGTACGTAAACATACAGTAAACCGTAGGTCGCTAGTGGTCAAGCAGTAAATGGTGCAGGGCGTTCTAAGCGCCACACGGCAAGTCCCGTAGGAACGGAGGCGGCATTTCGAACCTGCTGATGAGCGGCCTTCACCTTCTATTTCTCTTATTAATCTTTTTCTTTTTGGAGAGCGACTTGTGGAGCGTTCGCAACTTCTTAACCAAGGCGCGTTCCGCCTTGCGGTCTTCGCTTTTCCATCCCAGATACGTTGCCCACAGACGCTTCAGGGCGCGCTTTATAGTTTTTATTTGGCGCGGCAAATCCGCGGCGCTGCGCCGGGGCGCCTTACCCGCAGTACGCTTGGCCATTAAACCGTCACAAATTCGTAAGTTCTTGGTGGTGCCCAAGAAGGGATTCGAACCCCTACGCCGTTGCCGGCACTAGACCCTGAATTTTTTAATCGATGGAGGACAGGATCGCAAGGAGTGAGTATAAGTTGCATTTCCACGCCGAGTTAGCTGAAGTTTTTGCTGGAGACTATTGCAACGCATTTACTGGGATAGTAGAAGATATTGGTGTAAGGGTGCGAAGGACTATCGACATCGCGCACTCGCTTCCTCCGCTTTCTACCGACTATTACCTTGACTTCATATATTTTGTGATGATATGAGACGCGTTATTTTTGCTGCCCTGTCGTTCTATGAGCTAAGGTCGATTCAGGTTAGAAATAAGTTCGATTCAGACGCGTGCAGAAAAGAGCCTGACGCGCACCCGGAGGGGTCCGATGGAAAGAGTAAGCGTTGGCGGTGCGTTGCTGCAGCGGTTCTGCTTGTCGGCTTTTTTGGCGCTGACGATGGCCGCGGGATTGTGGGGACAACTCGGGTCACAGGGAACTTTCAAGGGCGCGGTGAGAGATTCAAGCAACGCATCTGTCGCCGCCTCCACCGTCACCGTGACGAACATAGCTACCCAGGTCGCTCAGTCTGTAACCACAAATGAGGAGGGTCTCTACGTCGTCCCCAATCTCTTGCCAGGCCATTATCGCCTGGAGGCATCGCATACCGGGTTTCAAACCGAACTTCGTGCCGATGTTGAGCTAACGGCATCGCAGACGCAAGAAGTAGACTTCACGCTAAATATTGGCGCGACCACCCAAACGGTGACAGTTACGTCCGCCGTGCCCTTGGTGGACACCACAAGTTCGACGGTGTCCTCACTAATTAACGAGAGGCAAGTACAGAACCTTCCTCTGAACGGCCGCGGTTATGAACAATTGATTTACCTTACACCTGGCGTCGCAAACGCCGCTGCGGCAACCCCTCCCGCCCGAACCAACCCACTTTTTGGGATCGGTGGCGCCCGACCCCAGGACAGCAGAATTATGGTGGATGGGTCTGAAATGGCGGGTAGCGGTAGCCAGCTCAACTCATTGCCGAACACTGCCAGCACCAAAATGCTAGGCGTGGATGGGATCGCGGAGTTTAATATTTCCACAAATAGCGGAGATGCCACGGTGGGCAAAGCGGAGGGCGGGCAAGTCAATCTGGTGACGCGCTCCGGAACGAACGACCTGCATGGCTCGGTGTACGAGTTTTACCGCAATAATGCTTTCAATGCCCGCAATCCTTTCGCTACGGCCATTCCTTTCCTGAACCGGAACAACTATGGTGCCGTCTTGGGCGGACCGATCAAGAAAAACAAGGCGTTTTTCTTTTTCAATTTCGAGCAATATCGCGATCGGGAGACGCTTACGCAACAGACTTCTGTTCCGACTCTGGCAGTGCGGGGCGTGGGGTTTGGTGGCGTGGAGCAGATTCCCACCCCCAATGCAACAAATCCATGTGCTATAACGACAATCAATCCCAATACAGGTATCGAAACGAATCCCGCCGGCTCGGGGTTACCAGCGACGCAGCAGCTTAATGTGGCGGCTGTGCAAGCGAGCGCGGCACTGCTGAATTTCTATCCGACGCCCACTGGGGCTATCCTTCTATCCAACGGGTGCCCCAATGGCGCTCAGCAGACGGTCACCCAGCCAATACAAAGCGCAACAGACTCTTTCTACCTGGGTCGCGTGGACTACCAGCTCACCCAGAAGCAGACCCTCTTTGCTCGCTACTTGATCCAAACGGGATGGAGGATCTCTTACGTTCCCGACCCGCTCGCCCAGTTTCCACAATACAATCCGCTCCGCACTCAAACCTTTTCGTTCGGGCATCGATACGATTTCTCCGGGGGATGGCTCAACCAATTCACAGCCTCTTTTAATCGAGGCGGTTACTATATTCTAGACGTCGCCAATGTGCCGACTTCCACGATTCCGGCCTCCCTCGCCTTATTCCCGGGCTACACGGGCGTGACTCAAGTGGGTGCGGTTACCTTGACAGGCAGCACATTTGGTGAGATCAACGCTAACGCCGCTTCGTCGGAATTTCACGATGTTTATCGGCAGGTTTCGGAAGCGGACGATCAGCTCAGCAAAACATTTGGCAAGCACTTTGTGCAGGCGGGAGTTCAGCTTCAACGCATCCTTTCGTTCGAGAGACAAGGCTTCGATTGGGACGGCTTGCTCAATTTCCCCTCCATACTGGCGATGGCCCAAGGCGTACCCAATCTACTCACCACGGCTGTGCCCGGCTCGGATTCGAACCGAACCTACGAGCAGACTTACTTCGGGATCTACGCACAGGATAGTTACCGCCTTACTTCGAGCTTGACGGTAAACGTGGGCCTGCGATGGGAATTGCTAACCAACCCTGCCGAAGGCTATGGCAATTTGACTCAATGGTCCCCGGTTCCCGGCGGAGACGGAGCTTGTCCGGGCGCGGTCTGCTATCCGAGTTTTCCGAACCCGTTTCCGGCTTCGCTCAATGAGCCAGGGCTGGTCTATCCAGCGGGCCATGCCTTCGCTGTGAACAATTCCGGTAACGTGGCCCCACGTCTCGGTTTCGCATGGGACGTGTTTGGTTCTAACCGTACTTCGGTTCGCGGCGGCTGGGGAATGTATTACAACCAATTACAAAACGAATGGAGAGCGCCGTTGGACGCTATTCCGCCGACTTTCCTTCCCACCACGGTCAGTAATCCGCAGTGGCCGACCCCAGGTGCGCCGCTACTGGGTCTACCTGCGGGAACCGTTCCGGCAGGAACCCAGCTGGCACCTGCGACGGTACAGGTGAATCCGTCAGTGCCGGCAATGTTCCAGTACAACCTGACCATTCAGCAGCAAATTGCCTCCAACACTCTCGTCAGCGTGGGTTATGCAGGAAGCGAGGACTATCACCAGGCTCGTACGGTCAATCCGCAGATTCCGACGCCGATCGTGAATGGAGCGAACAGGCTACAGTTGCCCTCACAAACGCAGTTGAATCCTGCCCTATCTGCTGCGGCGAGTGAGATCATCTTCGATGGCACGGGATCTTATAACTCCTTGCAGACCACGCTCGAACAGCGCCTGAGCCACGGCTTGCAGCTTAAGGCGTCTTTTGTTTGGTCAAAGGCGCTCACCGACGCGCCGGACACCATCGGCAATATTGCCGGCAGTGGCCTCGTTTCCACCGGACCGTATGACCGGGGTCCGGCTTCATTCTCGGTCGGCAAAGCCTTCACACTTAACGGTATCTATGCCCTGCCTCTCGGCACCCATCAGAAGGCTGAGGGCGTGCTGCTCAATGGCTGGCAATTTGGCTGGATCTATCACCAGCAGAGTGGACTGCCATTCAGAGTAACCGACGGCACGATACAACTCTTTTCGCCAAATAACGCAGGTGTGGGTCGCCCCGATATGAATCCTAATTTTTCAGGACCTGTAATTCTTGGCGGACACACCGCGGCGAATCCCTATTTCAACGCTCAAGCCTTCATTCCCGCCCCAAACGGGGTGCTTGGGAACGCTACGTCAGCGGCGGAGCTAACCGGCCCAGGACTGTCAGATATCGATGTTTCGCTCATGAAGCAATTCAGACTTACGGAGAGATTCGGACTCCAGTTCCGGGTCGACGCATTCAATCTTTTGAACCACCCCAATTGGAATCTCCCAGGCGCTAGCCTATTTTCATCCATTACTAGCACGAATCCGACTACCGGTGCGAGTGGATGCAAAAGCACAGGGACGTTGACATGTAACGTCGGAAGCTTTACCTATAACCCGGCTGCGGGCGTGCCCACTGCTACGGTGACCGATCCTCGCGAGTTGCAGTTTGCTCTGAAACTCAGCTTCTGAGGATCTGAGTTGACCGCAGCGTGACTCGCGGCGACAGGGGCCGTCTTAATGCCGGTCTGAGACGATAAGGGGAAATTAGAATGAGAAATTGGGCGATGGCCGCGGTTCCACTTGCGCTTCTGACGCTCTCGCCTGGACTATTGGCACAGAGCGCGAGCGCTCCGAATGCTGCAGCAGAAAAACAGAACAACAGTTTTGATCCGCATGACCTGAATGGGTCGTGGATTGGCACGAATCGGGGCTTCTTCGGCGACAGCAACAGTGTCCCAGAGCCACCCCTTACGGCTTGGGCAAAAGAGCATCTTCTCACGAAAACGATTTCGCATCCCCCGTTGGATCCACACATGATTCAGCACTCCGCCGGACAGCCCACTCCCGCAAAGACGGATGCAAATGGGGTGCCGGCAAACGTTCCCGGCGGTCAGTACCCTGGTGAGAAGTGCGAACCGATCGGCCCGCCGGCGCAGTTTAACTACACGGATATGTATCCTTTCCAGTTTATTGTGATGAAGGATCGAATTTATCAAATGTTCGAGAACCATCGCGAATGGCGAACGATCTGGCTCAATCGGGACCACCCTAAGGATTTTTTCCCGAGCTATTTGGGTGATTCGGTTGCGAAGTGGGACGGAAATACGCTCGTGGTCGACACGATCGGCTTCAACGGCCGCGCGTGGATCAGCGAAAATGTGGGGCAGTATATGAGCGACGCATTTCATCTAGTGGAACGGTACCACCTCACCGACGCTACGCATCTGGAACTGGAAATGACTTACTACGACCCAAAGGCGTGGGGCGACAATCCGTGGACGGGTTGGAAGAAGGATTTCAAACTGGATTCGAGAAGCGACTCTTTGGAGGAACAGATGTGCGATCCAGCGCACTGGCAAGAATATGATAACGTAATCGCCGATCCGAGTACGCCCGGCAAGTAACGCTCCGTTAGCTGCATGCAATCTCAAGCGTCTAAAGCTGAGGGCTGGTAGACAATACGTTCGCTCGGAAAGGCCTCAGGTGTATAAGTGGCTACGATAGAGATGAGATCCATCGCGCATCCGATGGCTTTTGGAATTGCACTTGAGCTCAGGTTGACGTGCGGCGCTAGGCGTCGTCGTCCGCCGAAAAGATGGAGAACCTTGTGAGGAATAAGCTTGGTGCCATTTTCTGCTTAGCGGTGTGCTTACTGGCGGCTTCCGCTCGCGTGTCGGCACATCATGGGGCGGCCTCGTACGACACAACGAAAACGGTAACCGTGAAAGGAACCGTGACAAGTTATATCTGGTCCAATCCCCATGTTTTCCTAAACGTCGACGCAAAGGACGACGACGGCAACGCGGTACATTGGGTTATCGAAGCACAAGGTCCGGTGCCCCAGGCGGACGCAGGCTGGACTCGGAGTACTTTTAAGCCTGGGGACGAGGTCATCGTTGATGTCACACCGGTTAAGAACGGCAAGCCAATCGGGCGTTTCAAGGGACGGATTATCATTAATGGTCGAGCATTCAAGCCATGAGACCTCGTGGAAGCCAAAGTGGAGGACCGATTTCGGAAATGCTTAAACGTTTGGCGATCCCGGCAATTGTCTTGATTGCTGGACTGACCTCAGCCATCATTCCGCGCGCTCAGACCGTCCCGGCCAAAGCATCCGGAGATGAGGCGGATAAATGGAACAGTGTCCCGCCGCGAAAGTCCGCGTACGCCGGAAAAAAGTCTGCTCCGGCTCCCGTCCGTGACCTATCAGGAATTTGGGACGCGACAACTGACTTCGGATTCCAGGCAAAGGGGGCGAATGAACACCCGGCAGTTCTACCGGGACAGGATGACCCGCCTGGAGGAGCGCCCAACGAGAACGGTATTATCCACCCCTTGCCTTATACGCCTTTAGGGGAGGCCACTCTGGAGGCTCATAAGCCCACCGGCGTGGGGGTGCGGTCCGTGCCGGCAGTGCTTGGAAACGATCCGTTGGACATCTGCGATCCAATCGGCTTCCCACGCATGGAGCTTTATGAACTAAGAACGATCGAGATCGCACAGACTGCTAACCAAGTAATTTACCTGAATCAAATGCAAAGCGTCTGGCGCATCATCTGGACCGACGGACGAAAACTCCCCGAGGATCCAGAACCCAGGTTCAAGGGGTACTCTGTTGGGAAATGGATAGACGATTACACATTCGTGGCCGAGACGGTCGGAATGGATGAAAAAACCTGGATTGATAATGCCGGCCGGCCGCACAGCAAGGATTTGCGCGTCGAGGAACGGTTTCATCGAGTGGACCATGACAATATGGAGCTCACGGTGACGATCGACGATCCGCAAATGTACACGCAACCGTGGCTGGCGCTGAATAAGTTTCCTCTCCATTTGCAACCTCCCGATTTCGATATCCGGGAGATGTTTTGCTCGCCTTCAGCGAACGCGGAATATAACAGGCAAGTCGGCGATGACTCCGCCGCTCCCACACCTCAAAAGTAAGTAGCAAGCAAGCTTCGCGCCGTCGAGTACTAGCGTCGTTGCAATTGCTGGGATCTCACAAACCCGTAAGTTCTTGGTGCCCAAGAAGGGATTCGAACCCCTACGCCGTTGCCGGCACTAGACCCTGAATCTAGCGCGTCTGCCAGTTCCGCCACTTGGGCATTCCGTGGGGTCAACCGAGGCAAGAAACGAAATCATTTTGCGCGCCGCTTCCACCTTTGTCAACGCACGCCGGCAAGAGTGCGCGGCCGGCTTAGCGGTTCAGCGCTTGACGTTCTCGCGCCGAAGCGGTGCTATAATCCGCGCAACGCGGGGGACCGGCCTAAGGCACCGCGATTTCGAGCTTTTTTCAATAGGGTTCCATCTAGGGAAATCCAGCACCGCTTGACAATTCTCGCAGGGAGGAAACCATGGGAGATATATCGGGTCCATTGGCCTACCTGTTACTTTCCTGGGGGGTGATCACCACCGCACTGGTCGTCCTGTTGGTCTACCGGGTTACGCTATCGAACAAAGAGGACGATCGGCTTTACCTGAACAAAGCCGAAGTGGAAATGATGGGCAGCGATCAGGCGGCGGTGATTACCAAGTTAAATCGTCTGGGCAAACCGATCTGGGCTCTGGCGATACTTTCCGGAATATTGTTGCTGGCGAGCGCGAGCCTGTGGGTGTGGATAGGGTTCAATACCCAATAACTCGTTCGCCGGCTAAGCGATCGGGCGCCCAAGCGCCTCTGGCCTTATTTGCCGGCGGCCGCCACCGAACTGGTAGCGTCACTAGCTTTGGGCGCTGAAGAAGTTTGGGCAGGTGGTTGATCGGTGGGTATCGCCGAAGTGTGATTGAGCACGATCAGCCAGGCGCCGGCCCGCTTCTGCAGCACCAATGAGGTATGGCCATAGGCTTGGACCGTTGTGCCATCCACGATTCCAACGTACTGCCACTGATAGGTGGCCCAAGCCGTATCGCCCATCACTTTGATGTACGAATTGGTCCGCTCCAGACGCGACCCCGATGAGCGAGCAATCTGCGCCTGGTAGGCGCGCGCGTAATTCTCCCAGCCCATCAGCGGCGGCTCCCAGCCCCCGCTAATCACGACCACGTCGTCGGCATAGAATTTTTGCATTCCATCGGCGTCGCCGGCCTGCCATGCACCGAGCATCTGCGTGACCTGCAGGTCGATGGCGGCATTATCGGGCAACAAGGAGCCGCCCGTGACGTCATTCCCCTGGTCTTTGCCTTTTTTGTTTTTTTGATTCTGGGCGTGTGCAAAGCCCGTGCAGCACAGCATCGCCACGACGACCAGGATCGTTATGCGCCACGCGCCAGTTAGGCGACTCCCGGCGTGAACACCGCTCGGTCGCCCGGCCGCGCGGCATTCGCTGGAGTTACTCTCAAGGTGTGATGATTCGCGCATCTGCCCTCCACTCTTCTCGAACGTCGAAGATAGCAGAACGAGAACGGGCAGCGAGGACCATCCGGCGGGGAGTTGACTAATCGTTCATCCGCGCGATTTCACAGAGATCGGGCTGCGCGGAAACCGTAGTCCGCGTACTTGAATTCAGGAGGTATGCTGGACCTGGCCGCGCATCGGGACACCTTAATGTGGTGACGCCAGGCGCCGCCCCGCGAAGCGCGCCGGCTGCCTCGTTCCGGCCCTTGCGGATTCCGCTCAGGACTGCGCTCATAGTAATTGGCGTCGTACCAATCGGCACACCATTCGTGCACGTTATCGCCCATATTAAACAGCCCGTACGGATTGGGCGCATAGAGTCCCACGATCTCCGGGCCCGTCTTCCAACGGCTCCCGTAATCGGGCAGGGCTGCGGGCGGCGTATTCCCCCAACTATAAGGTTGTCCTTCCACGCCTCCGCGCGCCGCGCGCTCCCATTCCGCTTCGGTAGGAAGCCGATATTGCCGGCCGGAGATTCCGCTCAGCCAATCGCAAAAGGCCACCGCATCGAACCACGACGGGCCCACAACCGGCTGCCGCGGCTCCTGAAAATTGTGGTCGTCCCAGAAGGCCGGCGCGTCCCGCCCCGTTTCGCGGATGAATTGAGCGTACTCGGCCCGAGTGACTTGATAGATTCCCAGCTCGAAACGATCAACCCACACCCGATGCTCTGGCTTTTCGTCATCGCGCCCGCTTTCGCAGCCCATCGCGAACCAGCCCTCGGGGATCATCGCCATGGCGGGTTCGCCGATCGGCGAAATCGCCTCGGGCTCGTGGGGCTCGAATCGGGGCTCCGCCTCGAACATTGTTCAATTCCTATTTTCGGGATTGCGACTTAACTTCACGGAAATTTCGTTCTGAATAACGAGCATAGCAGACTCCAATCGGCAAAACGCCGAGCCTGCGATACCATCGCACTATGGTGATCCTGGGAGTAATCCTGCTGGCGTGCACGATTACCATACTGACGACCGAATTTCTCCGTCGGCGCGCCCATCCCCTCCCGGCTTATGGCTGGATCGGGCTGGTCTCCTTATTGATCGCCGAGGGGCTGATGTTCCGCGGCATTGAACCCGTGGCTACCTTCTTCACGCCGATCGCCTGGACCGCCTATGCCCTCATCGCCGACGCCGCGGTTTTTGCCATCCGCGGCCACTCTCGCCTGCGCGACGCGCCCGGCCAATTCGCGCGCCTGGCTCTGCTTTCAATTCCCCTTTGGCTGATCTTCGAGGCTTATAACCTGCGGCTGGCCAACTGGACTTACGTCGGCGGATGGCAGCTATCGCTCCCGGTACGCTGGTTTGCATACAGTTGGGCCTTTGCCACGATCTGGCCGGGAATTTTTCTCACCGCCGATCTGGTGGAATCTTTCGGCTGGTGGGATCGTCCTTCGCGACCGATCTTCTTCTCGCGTACA
>Ga0335081_10011218_pt1 | contig 14485 bp, 14 predicted proteins | sample Lox_Sample_35_FD_206713 | JGI IMG/M metagenome (GOLD analysis project Ga0335081, IMG submission 206713) | Soil microbial communities from Loxahatchee National Wildlife Refuge, Florida, United States - Lox_Sample_3.5 | ecosystem: Environmental > Terrestrial > Soil > Wetlands | place: USA... | reverse complement strand
GGTGACCACGATCAGGTGCTCGGGGCAGGCCAGGGCGCACAGGTCGCAGGCGATGCAAAGGGTCTCGTTGGTGTCCGGATTCACGTTCAGCCGCGGCGCCCCGCGATAGCGCTCTGCCACCTGCGGGCGCTGCATGGGGTACTGCTCCGTGTAGATCTCACGCGGGTTCTGGTAGCGAAAGGTCAGCGCCAGCCCTTGCAGCAGGTCCAGCAGGAAGATCTTGCGCAGAACGTGCTTCAGACGAGGATGGATCATCACTGGGTATTGTACCCCGATGAGCAGGTGCGCGACTACAATGCACGTGGGCAGGGTGATGTCCTTCGTGCAAAAGATGATCTCCGACGAAATATGGATGGAAGAAGCTTTGCGTGAGGCGCAACGCGCCGCGGCCGCGGGCGAAGTGCCGGTGGGCGCAGTAGTGGTGTGCGGGGAGAAGATCGTGGGCCGCGGCGGCAACCGCAACCTCGCTGATAGCGATCCCACCGCCCACGCCGAGATTATCGCTTTGCGCGAGGCCGCTCGTGCCGTCGGCAACCATCGCCTCACAGACTGTGAGATGTTCTCGACCATCGAGCCCTGCGCCATGTGCGCGGGTGCGCTGGTCCACGCGCGGCTGCGCCGGCTGGTCTACGGTGCTGATGACCCTAAGGCCGGCGCCGTCCGCTCCGTCCTCCAGGTGCTGAACCATCCCCGCCTCAATCATCAGATGGAGGTCACCTCCGGCGTGCTGGCCGCGCGCTGCGCCGAGCTGCTGCAGTCGTTCTTCGCAGAAAAACGACGAGCATGACGGCTCTTAAATACAAAAGGATTGTCATCCTGAGCGACCGAGGCCTCCCGCGCGCGCCTTCGGGGGCAGAGCGCGGGAAGCGGTCGCGAAGGATCTCGGTTTTTGGGACGGTACGAAAACCCAGGTCCTTCGCTCGGGCCCCCAGGCTGGTGAAAGCGCCGGGGCCCCGCCCTCGCTCAGGATGACATCAACATCAGCCAGGCGGCTCAAACTCAGCCGTCGCTGCGCGGCTTTCTTGACGCCGCTACGCTTCCCTGCCTACTCTGGAACTGAAATGCCGATCCCGATTGGAGAGATTGAAGCGATCTTCCGCTATCCCGTGAAATCCATGCGCGGCGAGCCGCTCGACGCCGCCTCGTTGGGCTGGCACGGTCTCCACGGCGATCGCCGCCTCGCCTTTCGCCGCCTGGACGAGCGCGGCGGCTTCCCTTGGCTGTCCGCCAGCAAGCTCCCCGACCTCATCCTCTTTACTCCCGAGCGGCGTGAAGACGGGAATGGCGAAGCCCTCCCCACACACGTTCGTACGCCGGATGGGGAAGAGGTCCCCATATTCAGCGAAGCTCTGGCCGCCGAGGTCGGACGCCGCTATGGGGCCCCCGTGCAGATGATGCATTTGAAGCACGGGGTTTTCGACGAAGCCAGCATCTCCGTGATCTCCTCCGCTACCGTGCGCGAGATCGGCCGGCTGGCGGGACGGAACGCCGACATCCGGCGATTTCGTCCGAACATTGTGGTCCGATCCACGCGCGCCGTCCCCTTCGAGGAAGATGAGTGGGTGGGCGGCGTGCTCACCTTCGGCGACGCGGACGACGCACCCGCCGTCACCGTCACCATGCGCGACCTGCGCTGCGCCATGGTGAACATCGATCCTGACGGCGGGAGCCTTGCCCCCGAAGTCATGAAGGCCTGCGTTCGCGCCAACCAAAACAATGCAGGGATCTACGCCACGGTCACCCGCGTCGGACGCCTGGCCGTCGGCCAGACCGTTGTTCTTCACACCAATCCCCTGGCCTCAAACTGAATCGTCATCCTTCATGAATTGTCATCCTGAGGAAGCCCGAACCGAGCAAAGGGAGGTGAGGGCGACGAAGGACCTCGGTTTTTTTAGGGGGGCCGGGACGGCGGCGCGGACCGGGGAAAGGCGGGACGTTCTCCGTACGGCTGTTCACAAGAAGCAGGGGAACACCCCGTCTATCCCCGAGTTTGGTCCCCGAGTTTCGCTTCAGTCCCCACGCCATCGCCGGACTGTATCTGTGCCTTGTCGCAAATTTCAAGGGGCCGAACTACCCCACCCGAGCAAAACCGGCTCGGGTGGGGCACCCTCGAGAGTTAAGATGATAGGAAATACTAGGCAGGGCCACCCGTCCACTCCCCGCAAGCGACTCTCAGCCTTCCCTACGGGACTGATTCAGAATATCGGTACCCTTCCCGGCACTTCGTGCCGGGCTAAACTCAGTCGTCGCTGCGCGACTTTCCTGAACCCAAAGCGGGTCCCGCAAAGTTGACGCCTCCGCGCGGCAGGGAGTAGGGTGCTTTCCACTTCCAGTTGGGGGTGCACGATGCGCTTTTCCTCTCTCGCTCTCGGCGTTTTGCTTCTTGGCTGGCTGGCATGTGTGCCCGTTCTGGCAGACGAAGGACATCAACATCCGGCGGGCGATCCCGAAAACCTAGGCACCGTCTCTTTCCCCATCTCTTGCGCCCCCGCGGCGCAGAAACAATTCCAGCGCGGCGTGGCCATGCTGCACTCGTTCTGGTACGAGGAGGCGGAGCGAGTATTCGGCGAGGTCGCCAAGGCCGATCCCGGCTGCGCCATGGCTTACTGGGGCGTGGCTATGAGTTATTTCCACCCCATCTGGGAGGGACGCGGCCCTGCTGCCGCAATCCTGAAGCAGGGCTGGGAGACGGTCGAGAAGGCCAGGGCCGTGGGGGCAAACACGGAGCGCGAGCGCGACTACATAGCGGCCATCGAGGCGTTTTACAAAGACTCCGAGAAGCTGGACCACCGCACGCGCGTACTGGCCTACGAGAGCGCCATGGAGCGCGTGTATACACGCTATCCGGACGACAGGGAGGCCGCAGCGTTCTATTCGCTGGCCCTGTTGGGGACGGTGGCGGCATCACCAGTGGACAAGAGCCTGGCACGGCAGAAGAAGGCCGGGGAGATCGCGGAGAAGGTTTTCGCCGCCGAGCCCAACCATCCCGGCGCGGCGCATTACATCATCCACGCGTACGACTATCCTCCACTGGCCGCGAAGGCGCTGCCGGCGGCGCGCGCCTACGCCAAGATCGCGCCCGACGCTCCGCACGCCCTGCACATGCCGTCGCACATCTTCACCCGGCTGGGCCTGTGGCAGGAATCGATTGAATCCAACCTCGCCTCTGCCCGAGCCGCGCAGAAAGTGGGGATGGCGGGCGAGCAATTGCACGCCAGCGATTACCTGGAATACGCGTATCTTCAGACCGGTCAGGACGAACAAGCCAAGAAAGTGCTCGACCAGATGACAGCCAACAAGGCAGGCATTCCGAGTTACTTCGCAGGCGTGTACGCGACCGCAACCATGCCGGCGCGCTACGTGATTGAGACACGCCGCTGGAGTGAAGCAGCGAAGCTGGAGGTTCCGTCCGCTTCTCCCGGGGGCAAGCTGTCATGGGCGGAGGGAACCGTCTATTACGCGCGAGCCTTGGGCAGCGCGCACACCGGCGACATCGACGGCGCACGCCGGGCAATCCAGAAGCTTGAGGCTGCCCACAGCACGCTGGTCGAGCTACAGGAAACTTACTGGGCGGGACAGGTGGAGATCCAGCGCCGCGAGGCCGCCGGAATGCTGGCTTCCGCGCAAGGGAAGAAGGACGAAGCGCTGGAACTGCTGCGCTCGGCCGCAGACATGGAAGATGCGTCAGAGAAGCATCCCGTCACGCCCGGCCCGGTCGTACCCGCGCGCGAGCTGCTGGGAGAATTTCTGCTGGCGGTCGACCAACCGTCAGAAGCTCTCCTGGCTTTTGAAAGCACACTGCAACGATCCCCGAACCGGTTCAATGCGCTTTACGGGGCGGCCAAAGCTGCGCAAATGGCCGGCCGGCGCGAGAAGGCGCGCCAGTACTACAGCGCGCTGGTCGAGGTGGGCAGTCCCGTGTCGTCACGGCCCGAATTACGCACTGCGAGGTCCTATCTGCAGGAAGTAGCTAGAAGGTAGCCGCGCTCTACGGAGCCACCGCCGCTCCCACGAGCGACTGGAACACCTTGAGGCCGTCGCTTGAGCCGAGCAGGGCTTCGCTGGCCCGCTCCGGATGGGGCATCAGGCCCAGCACGTTGCGTCCCGGGCTGCAGATGCCGGCGATGTCGTCCAGCGAGCCGTTAGGATTCTCCACATAGCGGAAGACGATGCGCTCGTCGCGCCGCAGCTCGGCCATCGTCTCGGCGTCGCAGAAGTAATTGCCTTCCATGTGCGCGATGGGGATGGTAAGCACCTCGCCCGGCCGGCAGGCGTTGGTGAAGGGCGTATCCGTAGTCTCGACGCGCATCGCCACGGGCTTGCAGATGAACTTCAATCCGGCATTGCGCATCAGCGCGCCGGGGAGCAGGCCGGCTTCGCACAGGATCTGGAAGCCGTTGCAGATGCCCAGCACCAGCCCGCCGCCGGCGGCGAAGCGCCCGACTGACTCCATCACTGGAGAGAATCTGGCGATGGCGCCGGTGCGCAGATAGTCGCCGTAGGCAAACCCGCCCGGAACGATGATCACGTCACAGTTTTCCAGGTCGTGTGATTCGTGCCACAGGAAGGTAACAGGCTGGCCGAGCGTGGCCTGCACCGCGTAGTAAGCGTCGTGGTCACAGTTTGACCCGGGGAAGACGATTACACCGAATTTCATTGATTGCGCGCCTCAATTGCAGTCTAGCAAAGGATTGAGCCATTGGATCATTGATTCATTGAGTCATTAAGAAACCATGACTTCAAGCCCAATGATCCAATGACTCAATGAATCAACGGATTAACTCTACTTATCTCCCGGCGCTCCTGGAGCCGGAGGCGGATCGGGCCGGGATGGCGGGCCATCATCGTTGTGCCCGCGGAAGTGCCACTCTCCTTGCTCGCCACCCGGGCCTAGCCGGCGATAGAAAAAGTCTCTTTCGCCGCGGCGATGCTGGATGGCCTGCAGCTTCTTCCACTGCTCCACCGAGAGCACGCGCCGGATGGCCAGCATCATCATGGTGTTGGCTTTTTCCAGCCGGCCACGCGCCGCTACCACCGCGTCCACCTGCGAGCCCACCTGCTGCTCGTTGGGCTGATCGGCTTCGAGCAGGGGCTGCAGCTTGGTTTCCTGCCGTTCCACATCCGCGCGCAGGTCGATGAGCTTTAACCGGTAGTCGAGGAAGGTTTGCTCAATCTGCTTCACCTGGGCGTCACTGAGCTGCAGTTCCTTCACCACCTCCGAGTTTTTCCACCAGGCCCCGAATGGCCCGTGGTGTGGGCCCATTCCGTGTTGCCCAGGATCGCCAGGACCCATACCCATCGGGCCCGGACCTTGAGCCATGGCCGCCAACGTCAGCGACATCACAAAAGCCAAAAGCACACAAATGACTGCTGTTCGTTTCATTTAGTTCTCCTTTACTTTCTGCGCTTGTTTAGAAGCCGATGCAACCTCATCCAGCAGAACGGCGGCGGGTGCAAGCGATGCCGGCACATCACGCTGCAACGAATTGTGGATACCCTCGAGCAGAGCATCATCATCGGAGTTAACCGGAGCGATCCTGGCCATCGCAGCCATCGTCGTGGCTCCAGCCATTTCGGTCTTCGGAACGGCGCCCTGACGGATCATCCCGAAAGCGAGCAGAATTAGCACAAGCACGGCGGCAGCCGCCCAGCCGGCTGAGACCGTCCGCTGGGCCAGGCGCTCGCGGATTCGCGCCTGCTGTCTGGTCCAGAAATATCCCGGCATATCAGCTCGGCACTCCAGATCCTGCCGCAACCGGCCGCCCAGGTCTTTCCATGCGGCAAACTCCGCTCCGCATCCCACGCATTCCAGGATGCGTTCATCCGCCGTCTTGCCCGCCAGGGCGTCGGCAATCTCAGCTTCGTTCAGTCGATCTACGATTTCCATACGGCTTCCCCATGTGTTTTCGCACCGCGGCCACTGCGCGGAACAAGTGCGCCTTGACCGTGCCGGTTTCCATCCCCAGAGCCAGCCCAATCTCCTCCAAAGGCATCTCTTCGGCGAAGCGCAACAGGAATACTTCGCGCTGGCGCTGCGGCAGACGGTGCACGATCTCCCAGACCAGGCCCAGTTCCTGCCGCGCCATGAGCGAGCGCTCGGGCGACGCGGCGAGGTCCGCCGCAGCTGCCAGGGCAGCTTGCCTCTCTTCCGCCGATGCGGCAAATAGCTTCCGCCAGAAGCCGGCGCGACGGTTTCGGCCCTGGTCACGCGCCAGGTTAATGGCGATGCTGATGAGCCAGGTGCTCAACCGGGCTTCGCCCCGAAAGCTGGCTCGCTTCCGGTAAGCACGCACGAAGCAGTCCTGCGTGAGGTTGTCAGCCAGGTGGGGATCGCGCACCAGTCCCAGCAGCACACGGTAGATCCGCTGCTGGTGCTGGCGTACCACAATCTCGAAATCGAGCTGCGTACTCTCCGCCGCCCGTTCGAGCGTCGCCATGTCGAGCGTGTGCTCCATCTGCCGCTGCTGATTGAGACGGATTTCAGGGGCGGCGGTTTACAAGTTTCTTGATGACCCTAACTGACATCTCCAATCGTGTGCATCTAAGCTTCACAGTGAATCTTATCGACCATCTCAGGGTCACAGGCTCCGCATTGAAGGGCTGGCTGGTTGCTCAGGCAGTGGACGCCCTGATTGTGGGCTTGCTATGGCTGATTGGCTTGGAGGTCGCCCGCGTTCCCCTGGCGCCGCTGTGGGCGGCGCTGGCAGGCCTGCTGCAGTTCGTTCCGCATTTCGGTCCGGTGATTGGGCTCATCGGGCCTGCTCTGGCCGCGGGAATCTCGGGCGGCTGGATGCGTCTGTTCATCGTTCTCATACTGTACGCGGTGATCGCGGGAATGGACGGCCTGATCCTCCAGCCTTACTTAATGAAACGCAGAGCGAAGGTACCCGTCTGGGCTTCGATCCTCGCCCCCATAGTGCTGGGTCTGGCGATTCCATTCTGGGGTGTTCTGCTGGCGCCGCCCTTGCTGGCGGTGGTCTACGCGTATCGAAATCGGTGGGGAACTCCCGGCTGAGAGCCAAGCGACGGGAGCTGCTCGGCTGCGGTGCGGCTTCGGCGTGTTATAATCCGCAATTGCCTTCATAGTTCTTGCATCATCCGGCCGCTTCCGCGGCCGCTAAAAACCGACTTCCTTTCTGAGGTTTTTCTATGTCTGGCCATTCCAAATGGGCCACCATCAAACACAAGAAGGGCGCGCTGGATGCCAAGCGGGGAAAGATCTTCACCCGCCTGATCAAGGAAATTACCATGGCCGCCAAGAGCGGCGGCGATCCCGACAAGAACCCGCGCCTGCGCACCGCTATTCAAGCGGCAAAAGCCGAGAACATGCCGGCCGACAACATCAAACGCGCTGTCCAGCGCGGCACCGGGGAGCTTCCCGGGGCGACGTACGAGGAGTTCCAGCTGGAAGGGTACGGGCCCGGCGGAGTCGCCGTGCTGGTTGAACTCTCTACGGACAACCGTAATCGCACCGTCAGCGAAATCCGCCATGTCTTCGGAAAACACAGCGGTAACCTCGGTGAAGCCGGCTCAGTGGCGTGGATGTTTCACAAGAAGGGCTCGATCATCGTCCCCAAGGCCGCAGCGAAGGAGGATGACCTCACCAACGTCGTGCTGGAGAGCGGTGGGGAAGACCTGCGCGATGACGGCGAGAACTGGGAGATCATCACCGATCCTCACGGTTACGAAGCCGTGCTCGAAGCGGTGAAGAAGGGCAACTATGCGGTCGCTACTTCAGAAGTTGCCATGCTGCCGCAGAACTACATCAAGCTGGAAGGCCAGCAGGCCACGCAGATGATCCGCCTCGTGGAAGCGCTGGAAGAACACGACGATGTGCAGCATGTCTACTCCAACTTCGATGTCGACCTGAAGCAGCTGGAGGAAGTCGCCGGCTAGCTTCTCCTCAAGGAGATTGAAACAGCCGCCTAGGGGCGGCTTTTCTATTGCACTGAAAATGGCAGGAGAGGCGCAGCTTGGTGCGTCTCTCCAAACCTGGGGCAGGGAACTCGGGTCGCTAGTTAAAGTAGGCCGCGTTCTTCTCGATAAATTCCTTCTTGTCCTCCGGCAGATCGTCGGCGGGATGGAGCGAGTCGGAAGTGCACACCGGCACGCAGGCGCCGCAATCGATACACTCCGCCGGATTGACGTACATCTGAGTGGCAGTCTCGAACTGGGGCTCGTCCTTCTTGGGATGAATGCAGTCCACCGGGCACACATCGACGCAGAGCGCGTCCTTGATGCAGGAATCGGTAATAACGTAGGCCATCGCTGTCTCCTAGAAAAAGTGTCGGCAGAGTGAGAGTACGGACACCGGCGTCCGCCAGGCAGTGATTTGCGTCACCTTCATGTGTGCGCGAAACACGCTGTTTCCAGACACGAAAGTAACCGCCGGCTACGAACGAAGTGCATCTCCAGAGCTGTCCGAATGCTGGATGTGGAATGTCCAGAGGTACAAGCTGCAAAATATTGCACACCTTTGAGTAACTTATTTTTCAACTGAATAGAAAAACAGGGTTTAGCCTGGTCATAAGATTGCGCTTCAAGCAGTGCTGTCCCCCCAGTCCCCCCAGTGCAGCCGAACTCAAGGAGCGACCATGGGGCGTTACCGTAGTAACTGGGCACTGATTCTGGGGCTGGTGATGCTGGGGATGGGGCTGGTAGCGGCGCAGGCGCAACAGATGCCGCCGTTGAACGCCGCGATGTCCGCCGCCGAGCCGATGATTTCTGCTCCCGAGCCGATCGTTTCCACAGCGCCGGATCCGCTGGTGAGTTCCAGCCGCGGCGCATTCCATGTGGTGCCGCAAGCTCCCGCGACTCAGCGTGCCGCCGATCGCCAATACTGGACATTGGTTGCCTTTACGGCCGGCGCCGCAATCATGGATGGCGAAACAACTATCCACGGCCTGCAGACTCCGGGGCGGCACGAAATGAATCCACTGCTGGGATCGCATCCCGACAGAGCACGCTTCTACGCTGCCGTAGGCGCCACCGACGCCGCCTTCAGCTACCTGGCCTATCGCCTGAAGCGGGGGGGCCACGAGAAGCTCTGGAAGGCGCCCCTGCTGGGCGCCAGCACCGTACATCTAGGCGGAGCCATCAACAACCTGGTCCGCTGAACGCCTTCAAGTCCGGTCCCTGTTCGTAGAGATGCGGCTCGCCTGCATCTCTTTTTTCTTGGCGGGCGAGCATCTGCCCTTTAAGGTGTCTCCACATAAAAGGCACCCTCTTACCGGAGTGGCTTCCGGCGAGGAATGCCCGGCAGCGACGAGGAGGTCCGACGTGCCAACATGGAGAACTGCAGGTGTGGTGGTGCTGATTGGCTGGCTTGCCCAGTTCAATGCGACAGCGCAGAGCAGTACGAAGTCCGCCAACGGCAAGGTGCGGACGTACTACGTCGCCGCCGACGAGGTGGAGTGGGACTATGCGCCGGGCGGTATTGATCACATGACCGGCAAGCCTTTCGCCGGCTATGCCAAGGTCCACACGGAGCGCGGTCCCCACCGCATTGGCACCAAGTACCTCAAGGCTTGTTACCGTGAATACACCGATCAGACGTTCCAAAAGCTGAAACCGCGCAGGCCAGAAGACGAATATCTGGGCCTGGTGGGCCCGGTCCTGCACGCGGAGGTCGGCGACACGATCAAGGTGGTGTTCAAGAATAACGCCACGCACGCCTACAGCATGCATCCGCACGGGGTCGCATATGAGAAGGCGTCAGAGGGTACGGCCTATGGCGGGGTGCCGGGAGAGCAGACCGGTGTCGTCGATCCGGGCAAGACTCATACCTACACTTGGGAGGTTGTCGACCGGGCGGGTCCACGGCCAGGCGATCCCAGTTCGGTGGTGTGGCTGTACCATTCCCACGTTGTAGAAGCCAAGGACGTCAACTCTGGGCTCATCGGCGCCCTGGTGATTACGCGTCGCGGCATGGCCCGCGCCGATGGCACGCCCAAAGACGTCGACCGCGAGTTCGTCGCCTTGTTCATGGCTTACAACGAGAATACGAGCTGGTATCTCGATCACAATATCCAGACCTACACCACCGATCCCAAGGGGGTGAAGACAGATGACATCGCTCCCTTCGACGAGTCGGGCCACTACTTTCTGACCGGCAGCGGGTTCGGCGATACCAGCATCAAGTGGTCGATCAACGGCTACATCTACGGCGATGGCCCGATGATGTCGATGAAGCGCGGCCAGCACATTCGCTGGTACGTGGTGACACTGGGAGATGGATTCAACTTTCACACTCCCCACTGGCACGGCAACGTAGTTTCCAACCGGGGTGAGATCACCGACGTGGTCTCGATTGCGCCGGCGCAGATGATCACCGCCGACATGGTGCCGGACAAGGCCGGCACCTGGATGTTCCACTGTCACGTGAGCGATCACATGGCGGCAGGCATGACCACCCATTACGAGGTTCTGCCGTGAGCACGGCGGGGTGCAAATTTTTCATACAGGGGTATTGAATTTTTAGCTTATAATACGGCGCCCGCTCCCGAGAAAGGCGCGCATGTCCTCTGCCGCGGTTGCTGTTGACCCTGCTGCCGGCCGCCACATCGTAATCCTCACCGCCGAAGAGAGCGTTCTACCCGATATCGAGCAGTTCTTTCTGCCGAGGTATCGGAGCATTCTGCTGAATTCAGCCGATGCCCTGATGCCGCTGATGAAGCAGGTGCCGCTGGACGGTATCGTCCTCGACCTGGATACCGTGGCCGCCTCAACCAATCATGGGATGGAGTTGCTGGCAGAAATCCGCCGCCTCAACTCGGACGTAGTGCTCATCGCGCTCACCCGTTCACGCAGCCGCAGCATTCGGTTGAAGGCCGGCGAACTGGGTGCTGATGAGTTCTTCGTGGCCCCGGTAGATGCGCAGGAGCTCAAGATCGTACTCGATCGCGCCCTGGAAAAGCGGATGATGGAAATCGAAAACCGCCGTTTGCGGGCAGAGATCACTCAGAAATATTCGTTCTGCGAGCTGATCGGATCCAGCGAGGCCATGCAGCGCGTCTATGAAGCCATCCAGCGCGTAGCCCAAAGCAGCAGCACGGTGATGATTCGTGGCGAGAGCGGCACCGGCAAAGAACTGGTCGCGCGGGCCATCGTGGCCGTCGGGCCGCGGGCAGGGAAGCCGTTTATCAGCGTCAATTGCGCCGCTTTGCCCGAAAATCTTATCGAGACGGAACTCTTCGGCCATGAGAAGGGCGCCTTCACTGATGCTCATGAGACCCGTCCTGGTCGTATCGAACAGGCCGACACGGGCACGTTGTTCCTCGACGAAATCGGTACCCTGCCCCTGAACCTGCAGGCGAAGCTTCTAAGGGTGCTTGAGGATCGAGCGGTGCAGCGGCTGGGCGGGAAAAACGTGCGGAAAATCGATTTCCGTCTGCTCACCGCCACCAACGACAACCTGGAAGAGCGGGTGCGAGCCGGCCGATTCCGGGAAGACCTTTACTACCGGATTCAGGTGATTCCGATTTTTCTGCCGCCCTTACGCGAGCGCGCGGAGGACATTCCTCTGCTGATTGAACACTTCGTGCGCATCTACTGCGCGGCTGACCGCGTCGCCTTGAAGCGCGTGGATACAGAGGTGATCGAGATCCTGCAGGAAAACCCTTGGCCGGGGAACATTCGTGAATTGGAAAATCTGATTCAGCGGCTGGTGCTGATGACCTCCGAGCCGGTTATCACCGTGAAACACCTGCCCTCGCAATTGCTCTACACCAGCGCCGCCCAGCAGGAAGCGCTGCTCATCCCAGAGGCCGGCATCGACTTCGACGAGGAGATGGCGCGTATCGAGGTTGCATACCTGGAAGCTGCTTTGCACCGCACCGGAGGAAACAAGGCGGTGGCTGCCAAGCTTTTGCACATCGACAAACAAAAAATGCACTACCTCTGCCGCAAATACCAGGTGGGCAGGGATTAGATTTTAATCTGCCAGTAGATTAAATTTTTATCTTGGCGGCGAGTCCTGACTTGCCGGGCGCCTCGAGGGCCGCGTAAGTCTCTGAATCTGCGTGCGGCAATTACGTTAGGGCTTTGGCAATGACCTTGCTTCCAGGCAAAGCGCAGCGGTTGGTTCTGAACTCCAGCGAATAAAATCTTTCGAAAAGAGAGGATCTCTCAATGAAGAAGAAGTCCTTGATCAAGAGCCGGGCAGCCACCAAGAAGGCCCTCGTTGCTACGAAGAAGAAAGGCCAGAGCCTTTCCAAGAGCGGCCTGAGCGCCAGTGGCGCCAGCAACTCCGGGTTCAGCAACTCGGGTGTAGGCAACTCCGCCGTAGGCAATTCAGGCGTAGGCAACTCCGGTGTGGGGAACTCGGGTGTGGGAAACTCAGGCTTCGGCAACTCCGGTGTGGGCAACTCGGGCGTCGGCAATTCCGGTTTCGGCAATTCCGGTTTCGGCAATTCCGGTGTCGGCAATTCCGGTGTCGGCAACTCGGCCATCGGCAATTCCGGTGTCGGCAACTCGGCCATCGGCAACTCCGGCGTAGGCAATTCGGGTGTCGGCAACTCGGGCGTAGGCAACTCGGGCGTCGGCAACTCTGGTGTGGGTAATTCAGGGGTCGGCAACTCCGGTTTCGGGAACTAAGCCCGGAGAAATACGGATGTGGAGTGAAGGGTCGCGCCCGAACGGTGCGGCCCTTTATCTGTTCTGTGGGTAGTCCGGATCTACCACAGGCGGCGCGCGACGGCATCAACCACAGGTTGCAGCAGGAGTGAAATGGCGCCGCGGCGTCGACCGAAGACTTTGGCGGTTCCGGTCATACCGTCGCGAAATGCGCCGCCGGGATTCTCGATTGCGACCGTCAGCAGGTAATACTGGGTCACGTCGATGCCGGAATATTCGGCCTTGGCTACCAGGGCAGCATCCGGTACCTGCGAGGCCGGCGAGATCGAAATCACCTCTCCCGCCACGCTTCTCCATGAACTTTGAGTCCGCAACACCGTATGGTGGATGAACTGCAGCTTTCTGACTTCCGGTTCGGGAACGAAGATGCGCGCGCGCATGGACGAGGTGTCGGCAACCTGGGCAATTTCGCTTCCGGCTCCAAGGTAAGTGCCCTCCAGCTCGTGGACGCGAGGAGTGAGTATCAATCCAGCAATGGGAGTTCGCACAGTCAGGCGACGCTGCTGATCTTTGGCCACCTGGTACTCAAGAGCAAACCGCTTTCGTTGTTCTTCCGAAGTTGCAAAATCGGCATAACGCAGCTGCGAGTTAATGGCCTGCGAGGCTGCCATCTTGTAGTTTGCCGCGGCGCGCGCCGACCGGGAATCCACGGAAGGGTCGCTAAGCTCGGCGATGACGGCCCCAGCGTTGACGCGTTGACCCTCGTCGCCGAACACTCTCGTCACCCGGGCGGGCACTTCGGTGCGCAATACCGCCCGCTGGGCCGGCTCGAGGACGAATTTCTCCTCGAGGTGTTCGCGCCGGATGGGTAAGAAGCCCAATATGAGAAGCGCGACCGCCGCGCCGCCCACCAGCCTGGCGTGGGCGCGAAGCAAGGGAATCTTGTCCAGATAGAGTTCCTTCATAAACTTCACCAGCTTCCTGATACGGCCTTTGAAGATAAACAGCCCAAGAGCTGTTGCCGGCAGCAGGGCCCATCGCGGACTGTAGTAGTACAGGACGTGGTAGACGATGCGCGCGAAAAACAGCAGCATGAAGTAACTGTAGGCGCCCGCCAGAAGAGCGTAGACGGCGTAAGAAATGGCCCGCATGGGGCTATAGCTGGGCACGGTTGCCGGCAGGCGGAAGATGTTCTTGCGTATCCAGCTTACGAGAAAGTAAGTGGCGGTCCCCTTCAGGTCGTGGATGCGGTAGTACTCGGATACGATCATGTACCCGTCCATCCGCGCCAATGGATTCCAGTTGATCACCACGCAAAAAATGCCCCCGCTGAGAATCACGTAGTAGGCCATCGTGTGCAGAGTTGTGCCCGCCGGGGTGGCCCACCAGATCACACTGGCGTAGGAGCACATCACCACCTCGGACCAGACGCCGGCAAAGACGCTGGTAATACGTTCCCATCGTCCCCCATGCGCGTAAACGTGGGAAATGTCGCAGAAAATGGCCGGGCACAGGTAGACGAGCATCACGCCGATGCGGTGGACTTCGCCGCCAAAGTATTTGCAAGTCAGCCCGTGAGAGGCTTCGTGTACCGCGCCCAGGGCGAGGAAGATGGCAAAGAACTCCACGACGTGCCAGGCGCCGCGACCCGTCAAGCGATAGAACTCAACGCTATCGCTCCAGACCTGGCCCCAGTGCGAGCCCAGGATGGCGAACATCACCGCGACCATAAACAGCGACCAGACCGTGAACCAGCGCGAATACAGCCAGCGGAAGTGGCGGATTACCCAATCCAGATATTTATCAGGATCGAAGCTGTAGAGGACAATCTGAAAAAGCTCACCGTGCTCCGGTTTGCCCTGGACCTTTCTTTGGCGTTGCTGCATGAGTTCGTGGCACAGCAGCGCGCTCT
>Ga0335081_10011215_pt1 | contig 14486 bp, 8 predicted proteins | sample Lox_Sample_35_FD_206713 | JGI IMG/M metagenome (GOLD analysis project Ga0335081, IMG submission 206713) | Soil microbial communities from Loxahatchee National Wildlife Refuge, Florida, United States - Lox_Sample_3.5 | ecosystem: Environmental > Terrestrial > Soil > Wetlands | place: USA: Florida... | reverse complement strand
AAATGGATGGTGTCTTGCGCTTCGGCCTTCCGGGTCAGCCGCTGTTCCCGGCACTGGGCGAAGATTCCATTCTGAAACCGACCCTGAGCTGGTTGCTGCAGACCAACTCTCCGGGAAAGTTCGACGCTGAAATTTCCTATGTCAGCAGCGGCATGAGCTGGCAAGCTGACTATAACCTCGTCGTATCCAATGGGACAAACAGAACCGATCTGCTCGACATGGTGGGCTGGATCACCATGCGCAATCAGAGCGGCAAGACCTTCGAGAACGCGCGTATCAAGCTGCTGGCAGGAGATGTGAACAAGATCGAAAGCGGCACGGTCAGCAACCGCGTCTACGCAGCTGCGAAAATGGCCGATGAAGTGGCGATGGCGCCGGTAGTCCGCGAAAAATCCTTCGATGAATTCCATCTTTACACCCTGCAGCGGCCGGCCACTTTACGCGACCAGGAGACCAAGCAGGTCGAATTCGTGCGTGGCACCGGCATTCACGCTCAACGGCTCTACATTTACGATGGCGCCAAGGTCGAGCAGTACGGGTACTACAGTCAAGAGCAGGTCCGCCAGGACGTCGGCTACGGCACTGCCTCGAATTCGAAAATCTGGGTCATGGAGGAGTTCAAGAACTCTGATGTGAATCACCTTGGCATTCCTCTTCCCAAAGGGAAGCTTCGCTTTTACCGGCGAGACGAAGATGGCCGCCTGGAGTTTGTCGGGGAAAATACCATCGACCACACGCCCAAGGACGAAACCATCCGCGTCTACACGGGCAATGCTTTTGACATCGTCGGGGAGCGCAAGCGCACCAGTTATCACGTGGACTCCTCCCGCGACTGGATGGATGAGTCCTTCGAGATACATGTGCGCAATCACAAGAAGGAGCCCGTTGAAGTCCGGGTGCTCGAGCACATGTATCGCTGGACCAACTGGAGATTGGTGGAGCAGTCCCACGATTCGCGAAAGAGGGACGCGCAGACCATCGAATTCCCTGTCACGGTTCCACCTGATGGGGAGCAGATCGTGACTTACACCGTGCACTACTCCTGGTGAGAGACGGCTGGCGCAGGCGTTGCCGGGGCGGCGCCCCACCGCACCTCCGGATACAGACGACTGAATGCCAGCCAAAGCACGGCGATGAGCGCGAATATCAGCACGCTGCCCTCGGGGCCAACCGAGCCGCCGGTAAGCCACGAGGGGCCGTGAAAGGAAGAACGCAGCAGATGACCGGGCGTCGGCAAGCCGCTGTCTGGCGCCGAGTACAGATAGCTCTCCGCCCAGTCCCAGGCGGCGTGGAAGCCCACCGCAAACCACAGAGTGCCTGTGCGGCGCAGCGTCAGGCAGAAAAACAAGCCGAGAAAGGCGGCAGCGATAACGCCCGTCCACGCTTCTCCTTCATTTCCAAAATGTATGCATCCGAATCCCGCAGAAAGCAGCACGGCGGCTGGCCAGAAGCCGATTCCCATGCTCAACGTGAACTGCGTGTAGCCGCGAAAGAGAAATTCCTCAAAGAAACTGACAACCAGAAAAAATACTCCCCAGTAGGCAGCGAACTTCCAGATGCGCGCTCCGTGCAACGCCAGGCTGCCGAAAGTAAATAAGCCAGCCAATCGCATGGCTAGCAACAGTCCGGTCAGCGACACGATCCCCCATGCCGCCCCTGCCCAGAACGGCTTGGTGAATGCGCCCCGCCGCGGCAGGCCGTAGTCCCCTGCCGGACGCCGTTCAATCCGCGACATGATCACGGCTGGCACCGCCGCTGCGGTCAGCAGTTCCGCTTCGAAAAGCAGCCCCCACCACAGCGTACTCACTCCGCGCTCTTCGTTTCCCGACCGCTGAAACAGGAATCCGGCCAGCAGAATCATTGTCGCGGCCAGGAGCAGGTAGAGCGTCAATCTCCATCCCGCACGCAGGCCGTGAGGCCCCATGAAGATGCGGTGCATCCTCTCGTAAGACGCTGTTGAATGGGCAGGCGGTTCGGAGAGATTTGCCGGCGGCAAATCGGGGGATGGCTGAGTATCGCCTGTTTCCCAAGGCTCTGGTTTGAGTTCGTCCATGTTCGGATTTCCCGAACCGTCCCCGGACATGGTAAAACACTCGCCTTCCCTTCTATGGGCGATTTCTTTACACGCGAACGTTTTGGGCAGCCACAGGTGCTTGCCGGATTCCTCCTGCTGGGGTTCCTCGGCCAGTGCATCTGGCTGATCTCGCACGACACGCGGCCGCTCGAAGTGGAGCAAACCGATGTCTTCCGCATCGAGGAAGCATTCGCCCAGTTTCGCGGACAGGCCATTGCCGGGACGCCATCTACGGATCGCATGGAAACCGGCACCGCCGCGCCCCCCGAATTGCAGTCGAACGACGGATATGATCCGAATCATTCGCCGCTCTGGTATCTGGTCAGCGCCGCGCCTCTCTGGAGCTGGTACGGTCCAGCGATCCCCGCCTCGATGCAGGTTTGGAACTGGCTGGTGCGCGCGCCCTACCTGGCATTCGGTATTTTGCTGGGCGCATCGGTGTGGTATGTGTCACGCCGTCTCTATGGCAATGCCGGCGGATACATTGCCCTGACCCTCTACTGCTTTTCCCCGGCCACCATCCGCTCCAGCGCGTTGTGGTCGGCGCAGGCGGAACTTGGTGCGGCATGGGGAACATTCGGCGCAATTTTCACCGCCATCGCGGTGGCCCACACCTTGTATGCGCCGCGCGAAGTCGTGGTATGGAACTGGCGACGCATTCTTCTCCTCGGGCTCTCGTTCGCGCTCGCCATCGGCTCGCAGTTCTCGCTGCTTCTGCTGCTTCCAGTCGCGGTAGCTTTCATGATTTATCTCGCCCCTGCCAGGTGGCAGGCCGCAGTGGTGATCTGGTTTGCCGCCGCCCTGCTCGGCTTCGGTCTGCTCTACGCGTCTTATTCTTTCCACGCGGGTGCGTTCGCCCAGGGCATCCGCCACGCGGATTTCTTCCCCATCACTTGGCCCGCCTACCATATGGCTGGAGCCTACGAGCAACTCCTCGTGCAAATCGGCAAGAGCAGTCCGCCGCTGCTACTCGCTCTGCCAGTCGCCATCACCACCTACATCGCCTGGCCGCGCTCTCGCTACTTTGGCAATACCGCGCCGCTGATGGTCGGAGCCCTGTTCCTCCTGCTCGCAGTCGGAACGCCGCACTATCCGGGTGACGGTTTCTACCTGATGACCGTGCCCTTCCTGCTCGTCTTCGTAGCTGGCATCGTCGCCGATCTTCTCGAGACGCCCCAACGCCCCCTGGTCGCTGCCTGTGTCTGGGGACTGCTAGGGGCAAATGCCCTCTGGAACCTGGTCGAACTCGCTCGCCTGACAGGCGATTGAGTCGCTCCCCCCGGGAGTTGCAACAAGTTGCAACTCGCACTGGCACAGAAGTAATTCTCTTCACGTGACTTCTGAGCGCGCAACTTCCAGTCCTCCCGGTGGTTCTAATGTATATAGGGGAGGGGTGTGTCATGGCCCGAAGCGCGACGATCACGAAACCGGAGTATGATCTAGGTATGCAACGGCTGAATCGAGCCATGGGAGCGGGATTCGCGGCAGTTTTGGCTCTCGCTGTCAGCCTGCTTCTGGCACCGGGCGCATTGGCACAAATCAACGGCGTGCCGCCCTCGGTGACCTCAATGGGTTTCGGTGGCCATCCCGGCGCTATTCGCGGAGTTCCGCCCAGCGTCACCTCGCTTGGCCACAAGGGTTATGCGCCGGGAATCATCGCTTCGCGTCCGCCCGTGGACGGTCATCGTCCTCACCGTCCGCCGCGCTATCCCTGGGGCGGGGCGGTCTACGCCGTGCCTTACTACCCCTATTACGACGACACTGCCGATGCCCAACCAGCCGAGCCGCCCGAAGACGAATATCGCGGCGGCCCCACAATTTTTGATCGCCGTGGCCCCGGAACGCCGAGCCGTCCGCCCGTCGAGAGTTACTCTTCGCGGGCCGAATCGCCGGAGCCTGTCGTAGCCGCCGAGGCCGCTCCCGTGGCCGAACAGGCGCCCACCGTGCTCGTCTTCAAGGACGGCCATCAGGATGAAGTCGCCAATTACGCAATCGTCGGCAACACCCTCTATGACTTCGCAGAGGGACGTCGCCGTAAGATTCCGCTCTCTGACCTGGATCTCACGGCCACAGCCAAGGAGAACGACGATCGCGGAATCGACTTCCGCGTCCCCACCGCTTCCGAAGCGAACTGATTCATGCTGCGGCGCTCCATCACGCTCCTGGCGTTCCTGTTAGCGTTTGCTGCCTGCACCCATCTCTGCGCCGCACAGATACCCGGATCCGTTATCGGTCACGGAGCAGCACGTCTCGGCCCCGGCATTCGGCCAGCGCGCGGTTTCGGGCGAGGTTCTCTCTTCTTCGGCAGCGGACCACTTTTCTATCCCGATTACTATCCGCCATCAGCTCCGTTTGAGATGGTGCCACAGCCGTCCGTGCCTAGTTCGCACATCGAAGATCTGCCTCCCAAAGCCGCGCCCTTGCTGATCGAGTGGCAGGGGGATCACTATCAACGCTTCGGCGGATCAGCCGCGCCCGAACGCGCTGCCGCCGCCGCACCCGACTACGTCGAGGTTCATCCCGCCGCCTCTGTACACTCGCAAAACCCGCAGCCTGCGCCGCAACTCGTGCCCGCTCTCGTCGTCTTTCGCGACGGCCATCGCGAAGAAGTCCCCGACTACGCCATCGTGGACGGAACCATGTACGTGCGCGGCGAATACTGGCGGACAGGTTACTGGACCAAAAACATCCAACTTTCCTCGCTCGATCTGCCGGCCACTATCCAGGCGAATCACCAGCGGGGCGTGAATTTCATCCTTCCCTCGGGCCCCAACGAAGTCGTCACCCGGCCCTGACCACAAGGCCGATACCACCCTGATGCCCACCCTTTCAAGGCCGCGCTTCGTGATATAATCTACTGCAGTCACAACATACATAACTCATTGCAAATACACTGTTTAGCGCCGGATCACAACAACTGTCCGTGGGCCTGACCTGCAATTTTTTCGTCCGATAGCGACACACTGAGAGCCGAACATGCCTGACGATCAAAACCCTGAACTCCCTTTGACTCCTCCTTCTGGCGATGGCGGCGCTGGCGCGCTGAACATTCAGCCCGTCAATATCGAAGAGGAGATGCGGCGGTCGTATCTCGACTACTCCATGTCAGTGATCATCGGCCGCGCTCTGCCCGACGTGCGCGACGGATTGAAGCCCGTGCATCGCCGCATTCTCTACCACATGCACGACATGGGCTTGCTGCACAACCGCAAGTATGTGAAGTGCGCCAAGGTGGTCGGCGAGGCCATGGGCAAGTACCATCCGCACGGCGACAGCGCGCTTTACGATGCTCTGGTGCGCATGGCGCAGCCCTTTTCGCTGCGCTATCCGCTGGTGGATGGTCAGGGAAACTTCGGCTCCGTGGACGGCGATCCGCCGGCCGCCATGCGGTATACAGAATGCCGTCTCACCCGCATCGCCGAAGATCTCAACGCGGACATCGACAAGGACACGGTGGACTTCGTCCCCACTTACGACGATTCCAACCTCGAACCAACCGTGCTGCCCACGCGTATCCCGAATCTGCTGGTCAATGGCTCAAACGGAATCGCCGTCGGCATGGCGACCAACATTCCGCCGCACAATCTGACCGAGATCGTGGATGCCACCATCACCCTGGTGAACAACCCGCACACCACGCTGCCTGAGGTCCTGAAATTTGTGCAGGGCCCCGACTTCCCCACCGCCGGCATCATTCACGGCAAGGCGGGCATTCTCGACGCTTACAAGAACGGCCGTGGCCGCTTCATGATGCGTGCCAAAGCGGCGATTGAAAACATCACCAAGGAACGTCAGGCCATCGTCGTCACCGAAATTCCCTACCAGGTGAACAAGGCCAGGCTGATCGAGCGTATCGCAGACCTGGTCAATGACAAGACCATTGACGACGTCTCCGACATTCGCGATGAGAGCGACCGCGACGGCATGCGCATCGTGGTCGAACTGAAGCGTGGCGGAGAGCCCCAGCTCGTGCTCAACCAGCTCTTCAAGCACACCCAGATGCAGGAAAGCTTCAGCATGATCTTCCTGGCCGTCGTCAATGGCCAGCCGCGGGAAATGGGCCTCATCCAGGCCATTCAGTACTTCATTGACCACCGCCTCGACGTGGTCCGCCGCCGCACCGCCTTCCTGCTGCAGAAGGCGAAGGATCGCGAGCACATCCTGGAAGGCTATCTCACCGCGCTCGACCACCTGGACAACGTAATCACCATCATTCGCGCCAGCGCCAATCGGGGCGAGGCGCGCGACAACCTGGTCGCGTATTTCGCGGGCAAGAAGATCGACATCAACACCACCGGGCGCGCTCCCAAACTCAATCCCGAGAAGCCTTTCACCACCATCCAGGCGGATGCCATCCTCGAACTGCAACTGCATCGCCTGACCCGGCTTTCCATTGATGAAATCAGCAACGAGCTGAAAGAGACCCGCGAGCGCATCGCCGAATACGAAGCCATTCTCGGTTCCGAGAAGAAACTCCGAGGCGTGATCGTCAAAGAACTGGAAGAAGTCAAGAAACTCTACGGTGACGAGCGCCGCACCCGCATCGAAGATGAAGCCGCCGAGATCCAACTCGAGGACCTCATCGCCGACGAGCAGGTCGCGGTCACCGTAAGCCACGGCGGGTATCTCAAGCGCACGCCCATCTCCACCTACCGCATGCAGCGCCGCGGAGGCACCGGCCGCACTGGCATGAAAACGCGCGACGAGGACTTCGTCGAGCATCTTTTCATCGCCTCGACCCACGCCTACATTCTCATTTTCACCAATACCGGCCGCGTCTACTGGCTCAAGGTGTACGAGATTCCGGACGTCAGCGCCGCCGGCAAAGGCAAGCACATCGGCAACCTCGCCGCTCTCCAGCCCGGCGAAACCGTCCGCACCATGCTGGCCGTGCGCGATCTGGAAGAAGCGGGCAAGTTCATCTTCTTCGCCACCCGCAACGGCACCGTCAAAAAGACCGAGCTCAAGGATTTCTCTCATGTGATGTCGCGTGGCATCATCGCCATCGGTATCGAAAAGGGCGACGAACTGGTCGGAGTCACTTTGACCGATGGCAACCAGATCGTCTTCCTCGCTTCCCACGATGGCCAGGCCATCCGCTTCGAAGAAGAGGACGTCCGCTCCATGGGTCGTCCGGCGTATGGCGTGCGCGGCATGAAACTCGACGACAAAGACTACATCGTGGGCATGGCCATAACTCCGAAGCCCGGAAGTGTAGGAGCGGGCGTCCCGCCCGTGCAGAAGAAAAAAGACGATGCAGTCGAAGGCGCCGACCTCCTCCCCGAGAAGGGCACGCTAATTCTCTCCGTGACCGAAGGCGGCTACGGCAAGCGCACCCCCGCCGACGAATACCGTCTGCAGGGCCGCGGCGGTTCCGGCGTCATCAACCTCAAGACCACCGAGCGCAACGGCAAAGTGGTGGGCATCGCGCAGGTCACCGAGAATTCCGAAGTGATGCTCATCAGCCAGTACGGGAAAATCATCCGCATGGATTCGAGCACCATTCGCGAATCCGGCCGCGCCGCGCAGGGTGTGCGGCTGCTGCAGCTCGAACCCGGCGATCGCGTAGCTGCGGCTGTGGTCATCCCGCCGGAACAGGAAGCCAACGGCGGAACGCTGATTCAGTAAGCCGTTTGTGTGGGGCGGACGCCTCGTCCGCCCTTCGCATTTTTCCCAACTGCTTTCTCCGTTCAAAATTCTGTACTCTTGTTCACAACCTCACGTCGCTAGGTGACTTTTATCACCGACACGCGGTGTGTTTCTCTCCTACTGTTCCTTCGTAGCTGACTCTTGATCGCAGAGGTCTTCTACTTAGTTGTCCCAACGCCACTTCTCAGGCGAAAAGCTACATCGTCGTTGCGAAACTCAAAAAGACTCCGAAGGAAGGAGGTTGAAACGCATGAAACGACTGCTGAGCATGTTTGTCACGCTCACTCTGCTCGCTGTGCTGTCGCTAAGCGTCGGCCACGCCGGCCCGCCAGACCGGAACGCACTCGGCGCCATTGCGCCAGTCCCGGTAAGCAACGCTCCGCTGGCTTCGGGCAAATACGCCCTGGTCGCCTGGAGCGAGCTGGGCATGCACTGCATTGACGGCAAGGACTACTCCGTATTTTCCGTGCTGCCGCCATACAACGTGATTCACGCACAACTGATCAAGAAGGGCGATCCGCCGGTTCCAATCACGAGCGGAGTTACCATCACCTACCAGGCCACGCCCGATACGACGGGCTCGGTCAATAGCTCCAGTTCGAAGAAGACGAACTTCTGGAAGTACGTGGCCACGCTGTTTCTGGTCAGCGTGCCTCCCGAGACTGGGCTGGCCGGATATCCGACCCAGAGCAAGACCCCGGCGCAGTTGACCTACAACTCGACCGAGGGATACTGGGAAGCCGTGGGTGTTCCTACCGTTCCCTATGACGACAAGAAGGTGTGGAACCCTTATCCCATGGCCAAGCTCGTTGCCCGGGACACGTCCGGCAACGTCCTGGCAATGGCCAGCATTGTGCTCTCCGTCAGCGACGAGATGAGTTGCAAGGAGTGTCATGGCTCGAATACCGATCCCAACGCCATGCCAGCCAGCGGATGGGTCAACAACCCCGACCCGGGTCGCGATACCAAGCTCAACACCCTGAAGAAGCACGATGATCGGTTCCAGATCTCACAATATCTGCCACAGCTGAAGTCCATGGGCTGGAATTACAAATCAACCCTCTACCAGACCGCCGTCTCCGGCACTCCGGTGCTGTGCGCCGCTTGTCACAGCGATAATGCTCTGGGTTTGCCGGGCATCTCCGGCATTGGCTCGCTGAGCAGCGACATGCACACCCTGCATGGCCCGCAGGTCTACATCCCCACTGGTAACACTCTGGACCAGAACAGCACGACCGACGATCTCAGTTCGTGCTATCTCTGCCACCCCGGCCCCTCCACCCTGTGCAAGCGGGGAGCGATGAACGCTACCCTGTGCTCCAACTGCCACGGCAACGTGACCAACGTGGGAGTGAGCACACGGAATCCGTGGATCATAGAGCCGGCCTGCCAGATGTGCCACAACACCAGTCAGCGCTACACCTCGGCGTTTGACACTAACGGAGAGTGGCGGCAGACAACCGACACCACCTTCGCCACCAACCCCGATGTCCCGGTAAGCGGAGCGGACCTCTACCGCTTCAGCATGGGCCACGGCAACGTGTTCTGCTCGGCGTGCCACGGCTCGCCGCATGCGGAATTCCCGACGCTGCAAGCCAACGACAACGTCTATCCGACGCAGCTCCAGGGCTACGCCGCCAAAATCACGGAATGCTCGGTCTGCCACAGCAACCGCCTGACTGCCACGCCCGATGGCGGCCCGCACGGCATTCACGTGCTTGGTCAGAAATGGGTGAACGCCCACGGCGACTACACCGAGAACCACGGTCATCAGGCCTGCGCTTATTGCCATGGCGCAGACTACAAAGGCCTGGCTCTCTCCGTAGCCAAAGTAGCGCGTACCTTCCAGGTGGAGAGCGGCAGCAAGACCTTCACCGCCGGCCACCAGTTCAACTGCTACGACTGCCACAACGGCCCGAACGGAGGAGGATAGTCGTAACGCTGTAAGCAAGCTCAGCAGCAATGAGGGCGGCCCGCGATGCCGCCCTCTTTTCTTGCGCGCGTTCTTCTCTACCCAGCGCTGCCCGTGAAGTGCGACAATAGTCTTTCCAGTCCATGAAAACTCCCTCTACTGCTGCCATCACTCCGGAGCTGATCCGGGAGCACGGTCTCACCCCTGAAGAATATGAAAAAGTCCGGCGCCTACTGGGCGGGCGTGAACCCTCCATCACCGAACTCGGCATCTTCAGCGTGATGTGGAGCGAACATTGTTCCTACAAATCCTCCCGCGTCCATTTGAAACGGCTTCCCACGCGAAGCCGCCGCGTGCTACAGGGACCGGGCGAAAATGCGGGCATCATCGATATCGGCGAAGGCTGGGCCTGCGCGTTCAAGATCGAATCGCATAATCATCCATCGTTCATCGAGCCCTTTCAGGGCGCGGCCACTGGTGTGGGCGGAATTTTGCGTGACATTTTCACCATGGGCGCAAGGCCCGTGGCCATCATGGATTCGCTGCGCTTCGGGCCCATCATCCCCGCAGATGTAGGGCGGGCGCCCTCGCCCGCCACCCAGGCCGAGATTCATAAGAACCACTCGGTTCTCGAAGGCGTGGTCAGCGGCATCGCCTCTTACGGCAATTGTTTCGGAGTGCCCAACCTCGGCGGAGAAACCAAGTTCGAATCCTGCTACTCGGGAAATCCCCTGGTGAATGCCTTTGCTCTTGGTCTGGTGCGGCGCGACCAGATTTTCTATGCTCGCGCAGCCGGCGAAGGCAATCCCGTGATTTACGTCGGGTCAAAAACCGGACGGGACGGCATTCACGGCGCCACCATGGCCAGCGAGGAATTCAGCGAAGCTTCTGAAAGCAAACGCCCCAACGTCCAGGTCGGCGATCCGTTTCTCGAAAAATTGCTGCTCGAAGCTTGTCTTGAAGCCATGCAGACCGGCGCCATCGTCGGCATTCAGGACATGGGCGCAGCCGGTCTTACGTGTTCCACCTGCGAAATGGGAGCTCGCGGGCAGGTTGGCATCGAAATCGAACTTGATCGCGTGCCGCAGCGCGAAACCGGCATGACGCCGTACGAAATCATGCTCAGCGAATCGCAGGAGCGCATGCTGCTGGTGGCGCAGCAGGGCCGCGAGCAGGAAGTCTTCCAGGTATTTGAAAAATGGGGCCTTGACGCGGTTGCGGTGGGGCGCGTCACCAGCGACGGCAAAATGCGCGTGCTCGAGCACGGCAAAGTCGTTGCGGAGATTCCAAATCAGGCACTTACCGACGATGCTCCGGTTTACAAGCGTCCTCTTGAGCGATGGGAGCCTCCGGTTCCGCGCGAGATGCCGGATCACATTCAACTAACTGAATCCGGGGATCTTACTTCGAATCTGAAACAGCTTCTCGGCAGTCCGAACATCTGCGGCAAGCGCTGGATCTGGCAACAATACGATCACATGGTGCAGACCAACACTGTGGAAGGCCCAGGGGCCGGCGATGCCGGAGTAATTCGCATCAAGGGCTCGCAGCGTGGCCTGGCGATGGCTTTAGATGGCAATGGACGCTGGTGCTACCTGGATCCGCGTCTGGGGGCGATGCATGCCGTCGCCGAAGCTGCGCGAAATGTGGCGTGCGCAGGCGCAACTCCTGTGGGCGCAACCAATTGCCTGAATTTTGGTAATCCCGAAAAGCCCGCGATCATGTGGCAGTTCTCGCAGGTCGTCGACGGCATGACCAAAGCCTGCGAAGAACTTGACGTGCCTATCACCGGCGGCAACGTGAGTTTCTATAACGAAACTCTTGGCGAAGGGATCTATCCCACGCCCGTGGTTGGAGTTGTGGGCATTCTCGAAAACATTCAGCAGGTAGTTCGCCCGGATTTTCGTGAAGCAGGACGCGCGGTTTTATTGTTGCGCGCCTCGCAGCCCGGCGATGTTACGGATGCGCAATCGGAATTTGGCTCTTCCGAATACGCGAAAGAAATTCTTGGAGCCGTGTGGGGATATCCGCCGGAGATCGAACTCGAGCGCGAAGCCACTCTGCAGAAAGCACTTGTGGAGATGGCGCGCTCGGGCTGGCTGGAATCGGCGCACGATTGTTCGGAAGGCGGTTTCGCAGTCGCACTCGCGGAATGCACTTTCGCTAAAGCCATGGGAGCAAAGGTAAATCTGGCCTCGCAGGGATTGCCGGCGGAGTTTGCGCTGTTCGGTGAAGACGCGAGCCGCGTCATCATCTCCTGCGACCACAGTTATCTGTCCGGAATCCAACAAGTAGCGGTAAAATACGGCCTCTCGGCGGATGTGATCGGGGAAACAGTTTCGCAAGAGCTTGAAATCAGGCTGGATGGACAAGTCTCAGTGTCCGCGCGCGTGGCGGAATTGCGGGACACATATGAGAGTGCGCTCGAGCAGGCGCTGACGACGGAACCGCCTTTGGTAGCAGCAGATTAGCAACTTCGGGGCCCCAAAAACTATGCCGTTATTCGACAAATTTCGCGAAGAGTGTGGCGTGGTGGCAATTTATGGCCACCCGGAAGCGGAGAAGCTTGCCTATCTCAGCCTGCACGCGCTGCAGCATCGCGGACAGGAGTCGGCGGGCATTGTCACGTCTGATGGCATGGCGCTGCATACCCATAAGTCCATGGGTTTAGTGGCGGATATCTTCACGGAAGAAGTGCTGGCGGGGTTGCGCGGAACGCTGGCCATCGGGCACACGCGCTATTCAACCGCGGGTGATTCTGCGCTGCTGAATGCGCAACCCATCATGGTGCAATCGAACAAAGGCATGATGGCGCTAGCGCATAACGGTAACCTGGTGAATGCGCCGGAGATACGTGCCCGGCTGGAAAGCCAGGGATCGATTTTTCAGACCAACAGCGATACCGAAGTCATCGTTCACCTGATTGCGCTCTCGAAAGAGCAGACGCTGCCCGAGGCCATGGCGGATGCGTTGCGGCGGGTGGAAGGAGCGTTCTCGCTGGTGATGATCAGCCCAGACCGGATTTTCGCGGCGCGTGATCCGCGCGGATTCCGGCCGCTGGCCATGGGGCGGATCGCGTCGCCGCCGGGGCAAAAGCATGAAACGATTGTGTTTGCTTCGGAAACCACGGCGTTCGACCTGGTCGGCGCAACTTTCGTGCGCGATGTGAAACCGGGCGAGCTGATCGTGATTGGTCCCGAGGGTCTGACCTCGCGCTTTTATTCGCCGCCGCTGCAGCAGTCGAGCTGCATTTTCGAGCACGTGTATTTTTCCCGGCCCGACAGCCTGGTATTCGGGCGCGCGGTGCAGGACAGCCGCGAGGAACTGGGGCGGCAACTGGCGCGCGAAGCCCCGGCGGAAGCTGACCTGGTGGTGCCGGTGCCGGATTCCGGAGTGACGGCCGCGATGGGCTATGCCGCGGAGAGCGGAATTCCCTTCCGCTTCGGGCTGATCCGCAACCACTACATCGGGCGCACGTTCATCGAGCCGCGGCAGAATGTGCGCGACTTCGGGGTGAAACTGAAGCTCAACCCGGTGCGCAGCCTGCTCGAGGGCAAGCGGGTGGTGCTGATTGACGATTCGATTGTCCGCGGCACGACCAGCCGCAAGATCGTGCGCATGATTCGCGCCGCCGGGGCGAGCGAAGTGCACATGCGCATCTCCTGCCCGCCGACCATCTCGCCCTGTTTCTATGGGGTGGATACGCCTTCGCGGAAGGAGTTGATCGCGGCCAACCAGTCGGTGGACGAAATCCGCGAGTTCATCGGGGCCGACTCGCTGGCGTATCTCTCGCTGGAAGGCTTGAAGAAGGCCTGCGGCGACGGCGAGAAAACGACCTACTGCACCGCCTGCTACACCGGGACCTATCCCACGAACTGGGTGGACGTAACAGACATCCAGCCGGTGGCGGTGGGGAAGCGGTAAGAGCCCTTCAACCGCAGTTTCTTAACAGCAGATTCCTCGCTGCGCGAGGAATGACAAGGGTAAGGGTGGTTCTGCTGGAACAACCGATTTTTCTCTGACACCGCAGCACGGTGATCTACATCACTGCGGGTCGCGGCGAAGAACTTCAGAATCGTTCTGGCACATAGTCTGACAAGCCGCTTGCCTGCGCGCGCAGGCAGCGGTCGGGCCACGGGTTTCCTCTGGTTAATTTTCAGGGAGGACCGTCATGAAACTCGCCACGGCTAGCCGCCTGCTGGCCCTGATCATCGCCCTTACGCTCTCGTCCCATGCCTGGGGCGAAACGAAATACAAGATTCTGCATGGCTTCACGGGCAGAGATGGTGACGGAGGAGGACTGTGGGGCAGCCTGGCCGTGGATGCGCAAGGCAATGTCTACGGTGCCACCAGTGGCGGAGGCGTCTACGGTTACGGCACCGTCTTTGAACTTACGCCCGAGGCCGATAACACCTGGACCGAAACCATCCTGCACAGCTTCCAGCAATACGACCCGGGCGGGAACGATCCCGTTGGTGGAGTTGTGATCGACAGTGCCGGCAACATTTACGGCACCGCTGAGAAAGCTGGGGCCTACGGCTATGGGACGATATTTGAGCTGAGCCGGGAGAACGGCGATTGGGTGGAAGAGCCGCTTTTCAGCTTTGACTTTACAGATGGTGCTTCGCCTTATGCCGGGCCGACGATGGACGGCGCAGGGAACCTGTACGGAACCGCGGAAGTGGTTTATGAGCTGACGCCTGGCATCGGCGGCTGGACGGAACAGGTACTGCACAGCTTTGACTGGAGCCAGGGTGACGGCTACGGGCCGATTGCTGGGGTGGTTCTGGATAGGGCCGGTAACCTCTATGGCGCCACGGAATACGGCGGGACATACAGCGGCGGCATCGT
>Ga0335081_10011214_pt1 | contig 14486 bp, 17 predicted proteins | sample Lox_Sample_35_FD_206713 | JGI IMG/M metagenome (GOLD analysis project Ga0335081, IMG submission 206713) | Soil microbial communities from Loxahatchee National Wildlife Refuge, Florida, United States - Lox_Sample_3.5 | ecosystem: Environmental > Terrestrial > Soil > Wetlands | place: USA... | reverse complement strand
TGCCGGCGCCGTCGTTGACGGCGTTGCGTTGCAGGTTTTCGACGGTGGCCACGTGGACGTTCTGAAATACGATGCTGTCCAGCGTCTGGCGCTTCTCGAGACCGCAGTTCGATACCGTGGCCTGATTGAAGTCGACGATCTTGAAAGCGGGAGCGCCGGGATTCTCGTACACGTCACAGTTGGTGATTTCGATCGTCGCCCCCCTGACGCCGCCGACAGGCTGACCAAGAACCGCGATCAGCCCGCCTACCTCATCGAAGCCGCATTGATCAATAACGACAGGATGCGTGCCGACTGAATCGAAACGAGGATTGATATCGGGGGCGGCTAGAATCCAAGCCGGCGAACCGTTGAGCGCACCATCGGAGAAGCTACACGACTGAATCAGTGCGCCTCCGTTCACGTTGGTGATCAATCCTTCCGCAACCAGTCCTGCGTGAATCACGGACTCGATCACGCGATTGTAGAGCCCGCGCAGTTTGATACCGGCGGCGGCGGTATGCATCTGCTCGAATTGACAGCGTTCGAGGATGACTTGCGTAGCGGCGAGGTTCATGAAGTCGGAACCGAGCTGCGCGCCGTCATTCTCAAACAAGAGATCGAGGAATCGCAATGAATTGAGATTATTGGAACCTATGAGGCGACTGAAGGCAGTGCCGACGCTCTTGATCCTGCTGTTGAAGCCCACTCCCACGAGATCGAGCGACGTCAGCCCGGTGATGACATTGGGTCCGAGCAGGAGCCCTATGCCGGTAAATGGAATGCCTTGCGACGCGATGACGTAGGTGCCCTCGGGAAAGAAGAGCGTTCCGCCATCGCGTGCCGGATCCATGAGGTAATTGACGGCGGCCTGAAGAGCTGGCGTATCGTCGGTGCTGCCATCGCCTTTGGCGCCGAACATCTTGACGTTGTAAGCGCCCTGGCCAAGGGTGGATTGAATATAGGACATCGGGAATCTCCTTAGACGATCATCCAGTCGGACACGCCGTCGAAGACGTACGTACGCGAGGTTCTACCCGAAGCGATCGAGTCGCCCAGGAGATTGCCGTCCACTGTCTGTCCGCCCTGCGGCGCGACAGCAACGGCATTGGCGCTATCGCTCACGTTCTTGACGATGATCTCCTTGCCAGCGTCTCCGGCAGCACCCACGGGCAGGTTGACGGTGAAGCCGCCGCCTGAAGGATCGACGCGTACGAGATCGTTGACGGCAGCATTGTAGAGGGCGATCTGAACGGCGGTGACGTTGAACTGACTAGCGCCGCCGCCCCCCGAGGGGACATTGACAAACGCCGGGTTGGCGCTGGTATTGATCTCTACGACGGGCATCGGGTTCGCTCCTCTTTTTCAGGTGAATGAGCGGGAATACGGAACCACCCAATCCCCGACATTGATAGTCGCCCCAGCGAGATCGCTAGAGAAGACATTGAGAAGAATCCCTGCAATGAGCATGCTGTGCCCGGGTACCACTGAATATGTGCCATCGGCGTTGATCGGGAGCGGCGAGGGCCCTACGGTTGAATCAACAACATCGATACCGCTAACGACAGGCGTGGCTCCTGACGCCGGCATTTGAGCGATGGCCGGAGGATAGACTTTGAGCAGCATCCTAGAGACGCCAGCCGGAACGGCAAAAATATCGAACACGATGCCAGCTCTCGAAACGTCTGCGGCGATTGGCGCCGGTATCGGCCCGGCCAGGGCCAATGTGTCGTAGATGACGCCTGCATTGGTGTCAAACTCGACAAAGGCGGGATTCGCGCTTGTATTGATCTGGGCTATGGTCGTCGTCATAGTTGCTCCAGCGCTAGAAGACGGTCCAGTCGAAACAGCGCGCCAATGACGATGGAGTACCAGCGGAAATACCTGAAGAGATGCCACAGCCGAGCGCCGTATTGAACGTCGGATCGATCACCTGAATCTGCTGGACGCCGTCGGCGTATAGCGTGATCGTATTGCCCACCGTCGTGACACTAAGGATCTGCCAGGGGTCATTCGCTGCGATCGGAGCCGAGGCGACGAGGTTGGCGATTCCAGCGATGATCGTGAAGAGGCGAAATTCCGACGCCAGGAGGACGCCGTTGTTGCCGATGATGTTGATGTAGATGCCGGCCCAGCCGTTGTTGTCGTCCTGAACGCGGAAGGCGAGTCCGATCTGGCCGTCGCTCGAGGTGCCGACTGTATTACGGCGCGTACCCCGCACGTCCATGTCCGGTGAATCGTTCTGCACGTACATCCAGACGGGCTCGTTGGCGATCCATATCGGCGAGCGATTGAACAGCATGACGTATTGCGGTGTGAATGGAGGTTGGTTGCCCGGATAGGCCGTCCGCCAGGCTTGAACCGGACCGAACGAGCTGAATTCGATGCTCCCGATGTCCGGCGCCGCGGAGTGGAAATACGTCTGATCTGGCCGCGAAAACGAATCGAAGAGCTTGCATCCGGGCGGAGGAGGTGTCGGCGTGAAGCCGCGGCTCGGCGGCGTCTCGATATAGTTCGCGTCGAACGGGGCGTTCTGCACGTATCGTATGCTCGGCAGCGGATACGCTGACGGAGGCTGATTGCCTTGCTCGCCTTGATCGATTTGAGCGAGCCCGGTGACGTTGTACGGATAGCCAGGATGCTGCGTCTTCGTCGTGAAGCCGCCGTTGCTATCGTACCCGGCAGAGAGATCTGGGGTGATTCCGAGAAGCGGGTTCATGTACGAAGCCAGGAACGTGCAAGGCACGGCGTTGATGTCTTGGCCTCCGAAAAACCGCTGAGGAATGAAAGCCTGGTTCCACGCGATATCGATCGCTGCGACGTTGTCGTAGCCCCTGATCTGGGCGATGTAGCCCTTGTAGTTGCTGTGACTGCTACCGCCGATATAGAGAGTCCCGGATCCGATTCCGGCGGTGACTCGAGTCCATGGCGACGCGCCGCCGGGCACGATTGTCTGTCCGATGGGCACACCGTTGACCCAGACGCCAATCCACGAGTTACCAAACGCGTCGGGCGTAATTGCCACCTGGACGTGCGAGAACACGCCAGGAGGTGGCGTGTCGTCGCCGCCGAACGTGACGATCTGCTGGATCACGCCGTCGAAGAAGGTGATGTTGCCCGATGTGCCCGAGAAGAGCAGCGCGTGCGAGCCGCCGTAGCCGTCGGCGATGATGTAACCAGAGGGGTTCCATGGATCGCCTTGGCCGATCGCTTCCCAGCGCATGGTGTTGGTGAGTGCCGTCCCGCCCGGAAACCAGTAGTTCCCGTGGTTGATATGCTGGGCGAACCCATCGACGTAGATGACCGGGACGCCCACGTTGCCAACAGGAGGCGTCGACGGAATATCAATGTAAGCAGGATTCGCGGCTGTATTGACCTGCACGATAGGCATATCTACCCCTTTTCGGTTATGGGAATCGGCACTTCGCCGTTGAGCGTCTTCGTCTATCCCCTCTGCTTCGGCACGTAGATAGGTTGCCCGTCGAGATCAACGCGGAGCGGGTGCCCTTCGTGATTCGAATGGTAAGCAAGGAGCCTGAACGTCGCTTCCTGCATCGATACGCGCGTCCATGTCACCGGCTTGCATGCGTGCCCTACGCAGGTGACCATCACGTCGTGCAGCGGCACTCCTTCGCCTGCGAATACCGCCTCTTCGTTCATCTCGATGATGAGCCGCGGCTTGAGCACGTGCGACTTGGCATGCACCGGATCGACATGAGAGAGCAAGAGGAGCGCGATGAACGCGCTCGCCTCGGCGAAGTCGGTTCTCCCGACTTCGATACCGTCGCAGGTTTCGCATGCGACGGCGAGGATCATTGGTTCATCGCTCGGCTTTGTTCGACCCACTGATTAAGGATCGTGTTCCACTGAAGAGTCAGCACGTCGACCTTGGAGGTGTCTCCGGTCAAAACGAACGAGCCTCCCGCCAGGCGGACGTTGGCGGGTGTGCCGGCCAACGTGAAGTGCCCCATGCCGCCCTGCGCCCATACGATCGTGACGGTTTGGTTGTGTTGCCCGTTGGGAATCGTCCACGAGGTGACGTTGGATCCGGAGATCAGGACGTAGATCGATGGCGAGCTGAGATCGAGCGTCAGGCTGTTGCCGACGGGATCGATCTCATGTGCATTCCCGCTCAGGGTTTGCGGTGCCGCCGCGGGCGCTGGATCAGGGATCGCCACATAGGCAGGGTTGGACAACATATTGACCGTTACTACTGTCGTCATAGGTTCAATGATCGCCTGCAACGGGCTGCTTGACAAGCGTCCGTCTTCCGTGAGGCACTGATCTGGTGCCGGAACCGCCTCGCCGTGAGCACCTGCTCAACTACTTGCGCCTGATCGCGCAGGATCTCGTCGCGCGCGGTGTCGTACGCCGCGCCAATGGCGAATCCATCGAGCATCTTATCGCGGAGGAGTTCCGTGCCATCCTCGGCGAGATGCAACGCGATGTCGTCGAGGTGCTCTGCGAGCTAGGTGGAAAACTCTCGCTCGGCGCATGTGTGGTAGCGGAGAAGCGCGGCGATCCGACAGGCCATATCATGGCGGGCGTGGCGCGCGCCCTCGGTGACTTCCTGCTCGGCCGCAAGCGCGGCTAGGGCATCGGGGCTCGCGTCATGAGCCGCATGACGTGCTCAGTCCCGCGCCCATTGCCGATCGTGTCGTGTGCCAGGACGAACCCAAAGCGCTTGTAGAAGCGTTGCGCCGGGAGGTTGTTGAAGTCGACGGCGACTGTCGTGTCGATTCCGCATTCGTCAGCGACTGACAGGAGCAGTTCGATAAGTTGCCCGCCGAGCCCCTCGCCGGTTCGTCCATCAGCGACACATACACCGAGCGAGTGCGTCTTGTGCTCGGGGTTGATGTGCCCGTAGGCGACTACCTGTTCATCGTCGAACCCGACGACCGTAACGAGATGCCGTCGTAGCGCCTCGCCGATGTCGTGCTTGTCGTAGTAGCGGAAATGATCGAGCGAATTGCCGGCGATTGCGAGGAAGCGCTTCACGAGCGCCTCGCCGTACGTCAGCCTTCCGTTCTCGATCTGGTAGAGCTTCATCTCGCCTGGCTCGCGAGCGACGCAGAGCTGAAAAATATCTTGCGCCATGCCTCCCGCATCTCTCGCGCGAAGCTGCCGCGATCCCACGCTCCGCGCTCGCCGGAGGCGCCACGCCATGCCATCCACGGCAAGAACAAGCCACGCTTGCCCTTCTCGTCAACGATGGCCTCCGCCACGCCGAGGCGGCGTGCCACGGCGCGCAGCACCACCTTGCTTTCCTGCTCGTTGATCTTCCACCGCGTTGGCATGCGCCCCGCCAGTTCCATCAGGCGATAGTCGAGGAACGGCGAACGGTTCTCGAGCGAGTGTGCTGCCGCCATCCGGTCCGCCATGCGCAACAGGCACTGCATCGTGGTGTAAAAGTCTACTCGTGCCATACGCCTGCACAAGTCGCCATCGCCCGCGAATCGTTCGACGAGTGCGCGAGCGTGCGCCAGCGTTGCCGGGCCGCCGCGGTTGAGCATGCGCGCCATGACGTCGACAGCGTCGCCGAAGAGCGCGAGGTACATCGGCCCGTAGGTGAGCAGATTCGGATCGCGCACCATGTGTTCGAGCCACCACAGGAAGCGGTAGCGCGAGTAGCCCCCGAACAGCTCGTCGGCGCCCTCGCCCGAGAACACCACCACCGAACCGTCGCGCGCGATCGCGCCGTCGAGGAACCACTGACATACCGCCGTCCAGGTGGCCGGCGTGTCGAGGTGGTAGGCGATCATCGGCAGGAACGTCTCGAGATCGCGGAGTCCGAACGTCACGAGGTTCGGTGTCGCCGTACCCTGAGCCGCAAGAACCGCCTGTCGCATGTTATCGACGCCGTCATCGGGAAAGTCGACGGTGTAAAGACGCTCGCTGCTGACGATCGCCTGGATGATCGCTGAGTCGAGCCCACCTGAGAGCTGCACTGCGGCGGGAACCTCGGCCACGGCTCGGATCCGTACCGCGTCGACGACGAGCGCCTCGGTTTCGTTGACGGCGTCGTTGAACGTCATCGTCTCATCGGGTGCCGATGGCAGCATCCACCAGCGGTAGCTCTTCGGCTCGCGCAAATCTTCGACACCGTGGAAGTGCATCGCTTCGCCCGGCCCGAGGCATCGGACTCCCGCGAACGGCGTTGTCTCCAGACAGTCGAATTCGAGCGCCTCAAGCTCAGCGCAGGGTGCTTCCTCGAGTCGCAGCGGCAGCGCCTTGATCTCGCTGGCGAACGCCAGCCCGGAGCCGAGCGCGGCGTAGTAGAGCGGTTTTTCGCCCGCGCGATCGCGCGCCAGAAAGACGGTGTTCGTACGCTCGTCTACCAGGCATAGGCCGAACATCCCATTGAGATGGTGCAGCATCGACGTGCCCCAGCGGCGCCATGCGCGGGCCACCACCTCAGCGTCACAATCCGTCTCCCATGGCGTGCCATCAGAGAGCGCGGCGCGCAGCTCGCGCCAGCCGTAGATCTCGCCGTTGAAGGCGAGCACAATGCCAGTGGAGGCGCGGAAGTCGAATGGCACCTTCAGGGCATGTTGATCCACGATCGCGAGCCGCGTCATCTCGAGCGAGACGTTAGCCCATGGCAGTGTCTCGACGATAGCGCCAGCGGCGTCAGGGCCACGGTGGAAGAGACGCACCGCCGAGCGAGGCGTCAAGATGCCGACGAACCCGCACATCGCTACTTCGTGGCCTCCACGTTGAGTGACAGCAGAAGCCCGTCGGATTTCTGCATGTGAGGATAGAAGCAGGACGCGTAATCATCCACCTCGGCGTGCTCCGTCTCTCGGAAATCGTAGCGTCGCACGTCTTTGAACCCCGCATCGACGAGCACCGTTTGTAGCGATGAAAAATCGAAGCAATTGAAATGCAAGTTATACAGATAATCGCCACGCCCAAATAGAGGTCCGATAATCAAATCCATACGCTTGGTGCGCCGGTATAGCTCGCAGAGCGCTTCAAAATCCGGCACCGCCACGCGAAGCGTACCACTGGGCGCAAGTATGCGGCGCCACTCGGCGAGCACGCGCGGTAATTCTCGACGAGAAAAGTGCTCGATTACGTGACAAGCGTAAATCACTGTCGCCGATCCGTCGGCGATCATCGGCAGACTATCGACGGCGTGCACGAGATTGACGTGCGGGAATTCCACGGCGTCTATGTGGAAGTAGCCGGGGATGTAGCGCTTACCGCATCCAAGGTGCAATTTGGTCACGAGATCGGCCCCTCGACGAACCGACTATAGATGTCCGTGTACGCCGCCTGCCACGAGTTGTCGGCCCAGAACTGCTCCGCCTTCGTATAGGCGCGGCCGATCATCTCCGCCGCCTCCTTGGGCTTCGTCTTCAGCTCCCGCACCTTCGTCAGCAGATCGTATGCAGTGCCGTCGAAGCTGATGTAGTGCTCACCGTCGACGAATCCGTTTTTCGCCAGTTCGCCCCAGCGATCGCGGACGAACTGCACGACGCCCGAGAACCACAGATCAGCGAGCCGGCAGTTGAACAGGCTCGAGATGGCGATGTTGAGGCTTGAGAACGCACCGGCGTACAGGGAGGCCATCGGGTAGCCGAGCCCCTTCGGATGCGGTGGATCGCGCGGCTCGAGGACGCCATCCGGCATCCCAACGGCACCGTAGAGCTTCATCGACACGCCGTGCTGCTCCTGGCGTGCGTGCGCGAGACGCAGATCGCGGAAGAGCTGCGCGCGCTCGCCGTTGCCGGTGAAGCCAACGAACGCCATATCGGGCGTGGCGGCCTCGCTCCGAATCAAGTCTTGCTTCGCAGCGATCGAGAATCCCGCCTCGGCGAGTCCCGCCGGCAGCCCCGCCGACATGACGTTCGGGCAGAAGCGCGTGTACTCGACGCCACGGTTGCGATACTCGTCGGCGGTGAGCGCGCCGGTGTCGTTGTTCCACACGAACATCGAGTGGCAGAGCGCGTTGAAGAACGAGGCGACGGGGAACGTCTTGATGTCCGACGAGCCGGGGCAGTCGTCGCCGTGGGATAGAATTCGGAAGTTGAAGGCTTGCGGCGGCAACGAGAACACCACTTCGGGGAAGCACTGGTGCGCGTGCTCCCATAAGATCGCGTTACAGTCTATCAATAGCGAAACTAGGGCGCGCCGCTGTTCTTCCAGCACGGCTGGTGACGGCGGCGTCAGGTTGTTGATCACCGGGAAGCGGATCGGCAGGTTCTCGTCTCCCGCGGCGAGGTAGGCGCTGTACACCGGATAGAAGCGGTTCTGCACGAGGATCGTCGTGTCGCCGCGCTGGAACGTCCACGTCCAGCGCTCATCGAGCACGGACGTGTAGTCTCGATCGTCGGTGTCGGGCCACTTGCGCCACTCATGGCGATGCGTGGCGATAACTTGGTTGATCTCGATGACCTTCATGGTACTCGCACGGTGATGTAGACGCCAAAGTTCGAGCTAGCGTCCTCGAGCTTCTCGATCGGCATGATGCTGAGCGCGTCGTCAGACGTCAATGCGACGTAGTTGCGAGTGCCGATCAACGCCCGCAGCTCTGCAGGCGTGTACTCGCGCACGTGATAGAGGTTCTTCGCTCGCGAGACGTTCCAATTCGGCGTGGCGATAAAGACGTTCTGGCGTGCCACGCGGATCAGATCGGCGAAGAACCGTACGTCCTCCTCGACGTGCTCGATGACGTCGCATGCCACCACCAGATCATAGGACTTCGTCGGGATCGCTGCGATTGGTATCGCGGCGATGTCCGGGCGTAGCGGCAGTGGATCGATGCCGTCCACCTTGGTTGCGCCTGCCGAGCGCATGATGTCCATGCCGTACCCCGTACCGGCGCCGACGTCGAGAATGCTGCGCCCCTCGGCCCATGTGACACCGACGAGGCGGTACCAGTGCTCTTGAAAACGCTTGCACTCGGCACGACGCTCCTCGACGGAGAGCGTCTCCATGAACACGACGGGCCCATCACGGCGTGGCATTCGAACGCCTCCGCATCACCCAGCCCAGGTTACCCTCGCCCGGTAGTGTCTGCTCCTCGACGATCTGCCAGTCCGCGCGCCCGATCACGCCGAGCACATCCTGACGCCGGAACGTCCAGTAGTGCTCCCCAGCCGCACCAACCTCGTGCTGTTCAGTATTCGTCGGCGGACGATACCAAACGATGATCGCATGGGCGCGCGACGCCGAGAGCAGGTGCGAGAGGCTCGGTTCGAGCGTCGGCTGGTGTTCAAGTACGGCCTTGGCGTAGACGAGATCGCATCCTCGGGGCGGGAGTGACAACAGCGAGCCGTGCACCCAGAACGCTTCTGGGTGCCGCTTGCGTAGGCTGTCACGAAGATTCAGGGAGCCCTCGTACGCCTGATAGATGAGTTTGCCTCGCTCGACGAGCGGCTTGAACTGACGTTCGTAGTCGATGCCGTTGCCGGGACCGACTTCGATCATCTCGAGCGTGTTTTTGGCTGCGTCGGCGAGTCCCGCCACCTTCTCGCCAACCCAAGCGCGCGCCGGGTTGTTCCAGTCGTTCTCAAGGAACGTCTCCGGGTTCTGCAGCTCGTTCCAATACTTGAAGTCCATCAGAGCGCCATTTCCAAGAACGCCTGGTAACGGTCGCGCCATACGGCCCACGACCACCTGGCGGCGATCTCAGCGCGGTTGATCTCGCCCATCTGCCGCGCGCGCTTCGGCGTCAGCTCGCGCAGCGCTGAGGCGAACGCCGGCACGCTGCGCTCGACGAGGAGGATGCCGCTGTCGCCGTAAGCCTTCATCTGAGCGTCGCGCATCTCGCGGTGGTTGCCGACATCGGTGACGATGAGCGCCAGCCCCGCCGCCATCGCCTCCATAACGCTATTGCTCGCAGCTTCGTATTCTGAGGTGCACAGCGCCACGTTCGCCTGGGCGTAGAACGCCGGCATCTCGCTCGGCGCGCGGCGACGTTGCGGCCCCTCTTTGGTGCCATACTCGGCGACGACGAGCGGCACGCCCGCGCGCAGCGCTGCCGGCATGGCGATATCGTAGAAGTGCTTGATGTAGCGTCCATCGGCCGCCTGATGCCTCGCGTTGCCGTTCCATGATGCGACGATCCCATCGCGCTCCTCCGTCTGTTCGAAGCGCTTCATGTTGACGGGGTTGGTGAGATACACGACGCCCGGACATTGCGAGCCGTACTCTTCCAGGTTGCGCTGCACAGCCACCTGAAAGCCGCGGTACTCGTTGACACGCGCGATCTGCTCTGGCGTCGGCGGCGTCGGGTTCACCGGATCCCACCACTCGCTGCGCAGCGCGCCGACTGCGCGCTCCATCGGGATTCCCATGTGTGGGTTGCGGTGGTACGCCTCGTAGATGACGTCCCAGTCGTCCCAGTTCGGACGTTCGCCCTTCCACCAGTTCTCGGTGAAGAAGAAACCGAAGTCGAAGCGGTGCTCGAGGTACGCGGCGAGATCGCGCATGTTCTGATCGAACGCCCAACCAGGAACGTCGCTCACGAGCATCACGCGTGGCTTGGCAGGTACGACGCGCTTCTTATGCTCTACAGGTGCAGGCTTATTCGAAAGGGCAGCGCTAGATGGCAACACAACGCCTGGAGCAAAGACAACCTGAATCCCGATGATGTTGCCAGTGCACGCCAAAACGTTTTCGTGGATCTCGATGACGGTGACGTTCCAGCCGCCGCGCTCGTACCGAGCCTTGAGTGCGCCGATCAATTCCGGCGAGGCGAGATCGATTGGGATCTTCAGATCGAGCATGCTGCCGTCGAACGCCTTCAGTATCCCTGACTCGACGGTACCGTCGAGATAATCGAACAGAGCCTGTTCTTCTTCTCTTACTTCCTCGCTCGGGCGCGGCTTTGTTGCAGCGACGCGCACGCGATCGAACGTCATCGCAGTCTCGACGGTGATCATGATTGCTTCTCTCCTAGCGTTCGTCCCGGCGCGCCCCTGCGCTCGAACGGCTCGATGTGCACGCCCTGCCCGCGCGCCAGCCCCGCTCGGTAGGCGTCTTGCCGTGTCGAGTGAATGCCCATCGCGGCATAGTGGGGGTTGTCGTAGAACGCGGCGAAGCGCTGCGTCGCGATCTCGAGCTGCGTCTCTGTCTTCGGCACCGGCTCGACATCCACCTTGTTGACAGGGGCGGGCGGCTGCCAATCCGGCACCTCGTTGTCGATCAGGCGGCCGATGATCGCGTCGACGAACCCCATCCAGAAGCAGATACGCCAGACTTCTCGCGCCGGTGCATTCGGCCCGATGTCGGAGGTGCCGTTGACGTCGGACACCAGCGCTTGGTAGACATTGCGCGCGTTCGCCGCCGCCTGGGCGCCGCCGCGGAAGGCGATCTGGTTGCGCTTGTTCACGATGAGCGCGCATCGCCGCGATACGGCGACGGCATAGGCGAGCCGCTGGCGCTCGGCGTCGCGCTGCTCGTCTGCCACTTCGACGACGTCATCCTCGAAGTCCGCCAGCGTCAGCCCATGACGCGTCATGAGGCGTTCGGCCTCCTCGCGCGCACGAGCGGCCTCGTTCGGCTCAGGGCTTGAGGAGAGCGCGATCAACTTCCTGATCCTCTCGCGCTCCTTGGCCGACGCCGCCATTGCACGTCAACCTCCTCAACTCGCCGCCAGCGCTGCGCGCACGTTCTCGGCAAGATCGATCTTCTTGAATTCCTCGAACGCCTGCTCCGCGATCATCAGCCGGCGGTGTGGACTCTCCACCATTTCGCGACAGCGTTCGATCAGATGTTCGCGCGGCGTGTAGGCGGTGCAGCGCTGCGCCAGATCCTCGAGCCCAGCATCGCGCCCGCCGGCTTCATTGACGACGCACACGCGGTTCGCGAACAGATGCGAGCAGCGGAAGATCTCGAAGATGCCGCGCTCGTAGTAGTGCAGGTTGAGCACCACCTTGGCGCGCGCGATGAAGGCGTCGCGCTCCTTGCCGAACAGCGACGCGTTGGCTCCGATGCATACCACGTGCATGTCGCTCTCGTTGAGAGCGGCCAGGATGTCACGACGGCGCCCACCGGACGAACCGTAGAAGAGCACATCGATGTCCTGATCGGCGGCCGGCTCGATCATCGTCATTGACGGGTGGTAGCCGAGCGGGCAGAGAACGGCGCGATCGATGCCGAGATGCTTGAGCGCCTTGACGTTCGATTCGGCGTAGTCCCATACGGAGAAATTGCGGTACTGGAGCCAGCTCTGGATGAAGTAGGTGGGCTCGGCAATGGCGGACACCTGCTCCGCTTGGAACACGATCGCGTCGGGCGGGATCAACTGCAGATGCTTGGGATCTTTGCTAGCGTTGGGATCCTCGACGAGTTGGTTGGCGCCCCACAGGATGAGCCGGCCACCGCGCTTGAGCGCCTCCTCGGAGGCGTACTCCGCCTCGTGGCCGAGCGTACGCAGTGCTGCCGCCATCGCGCGCACGTGATCCATGAAGCACTGCACGTGCGGGTTCTGGCCGAGCTTGGTGACGCCGAGGAGGAAACGAGCCATGTCTAGCCGGCTCCGGCCTCGCTGGCACGCTTCGGAGCGCCCGCCTTCGCTGCCGCCTCATACAACTTGCGCGCCTGCGACGCCTTGAGAACCTGCTCCTCCTTCGAATCGGCCATCTTGCCGAGCACCTCGGCGCAGTCGGCCGCCAGCAGCAGCCCTCGCCACTCGATGTTCGTCTCTGACACCTCGTAGTTGGTGGGCTCGAGCCGAGCTTGACGCGCGAGCTTGGCCGCCTCGATCGCGTGGTAGAGCGCCATCTTCAGATCGGGAACCGAGTTGATCTCCTCGGCATGCTTGGCGAGGTGGCTGGCGAACAGCCAGCGCAGCTCCGGCATCTTGGGCGCGGCCTGCTCGGCGAGCAACTTGAGGCGCCTGGCGATCTCCTCATGGGTGTACAGGCCCGGGATCTGGCCTGCGATGCTGTAGTACTGCGCGATCGCGTAGTGCACCTTCTCCGGCGAGTAACCAGGACGGCCAGGTTGCTCGCCGATCTGCGCGTAGCGCCAGTAGAGTGCCATCGCCGCCATCTGATGCGAGAGCCAGGGCGAACCGGGCTCGATCTTGTCGAGCTTGCCGCCGCGCTGCTCGATGTAGTCGACGGCGAGCAGCATGTGCGTCTCGGCAAGGAACAACATGGCAGTCGAGCGCTGCTCGAGCGTGAGCGAGTCGTCCTCGACGGTGTCCTCGAAGATCGGCAGATCTTCGTCGCGCAGGCGCGCGATCTTGCGCTCGCGATCTTCGGCGGGCGGCGCATGCACGATCGAGACACCGGGAATGAGCGGCCCTTTGGACTCGCCGCCGAGGCCGATCGGACACTCGTGACGCTTGCCGTGGTAGCGCCAACCAGCGCTCACGCGGAGCACGCGGGTGAACGGCCACGCCCGCGCGCCCGCCCGCATCTGAACGCAGTACGCCCCGTCGGGCGCGTCACGGTGTTCGAGGAGGAACTTGCGCAGCGTATCGTCCTCGACGTGCAGCGTCTCGTGTCCAGACAGGAAGAGCGTGAACGTCGGCTTGTTGAGGATGTTCTGCGGCGTTGCCGGAGGGTGTCCCTGCTCAGCCAAGTCGAGGGCGAAGTTGCGGTTCGCGGCGAAGTCGAACACCTCGCGGTCGCTGCGCCGCAACCGCGCCATGATGGGGCGCGTCTCGTAGAGCTTGGCAGGGTTGCCAAGCGTCTCGCGCACGATGTCCTGCGTGCCGTCCGTCGATCCTGTGTCGGTGACGCAGACATCGTCGACGTGCGGGCGCGCCGATTCAAGAAGAGCGCGGACGTTGTCCGCCTCGTTCTTGACCATGACAACGAGACAGATAAGCGGGGATTTCATGAGCCCGCGGCTTCGTCCATCAGGCGCTCGGCTTCGAGCTGCGCCGGATCGGTGATCGGACGCCCATCGGCGCCGGTGCGGGATTCTCCGACAGGCTGCGCACCGACGGCCGTCTGTCGTAGGCGCGGCGCACCGCCTGCGGGAGGCGGAGCCGTGCCAGGCCGGTGGCCAGCCGCAGCGTTCATCATCTTCTCGGCTTCGATCTGGGCGGGATCGGTGATAGGCGCTCCATCGGCACCCATCACCGACTCGCCGGCAGGTTGCGCCGTGCCATTCGTGCCTGCGCCGTTCGTCGGCGCCGAGGCCGGCGCTGCCTCGCCCTGCGTTGCCTCCTGCAGGACCTTCATGATCCTGTTGACGGCCTTGCGCGTGGCGTAATGCTCCGTCCACAGCGTCAGCACGACACTGTTGAGCGCCTTGCGCCACTCGCCGACGTCACGCTCTTCCAGTTCGCGCAGCATCAGCTCGATTTGCGACGGTTCGAGCTTGGCGATCTGCCGCATTACCTTGATCGTGTCAGCATTCAGCGACATCCACTTCTCCTGTTATTTCTGCTGTTGGCTGCGCTTCATGATCAGCTCTTGAAGCGGACGCAACTGCTCCGCCGAGAAGATCTGCGTCAGCTTCGCGTACTGCTCCTGATCGATCGCCGCGGACCCGTTCGGCGGGATCAGTTTGTCGATCTCCGACGGCGCGATCTGCCC
>Ga0335081_10011213_pt1 | contig 14486 bp, 14 predicted proteins | sample Lox_Sample_35_FD_206713 | JGI IMG/M metagenome (GOLD analysis project Ga0335081, IMG submission 206713) | Soil microbial communities from Loxahatchee National Wildlife Refuge, Florida, United States - Lox_Sample_3.5 | ecosystem: Environmental > Terrestrial > Soil > Wetlands | place: USA... | reverse complement strand
GGGGTGAGCAGCACGTCGCCCGGTTCCATGGCGAGCTTGACGCCGTTGACGTCGGTATAGACGCCGGGCTCGGCGTCGATGATCAGCCGCAGCGCGTTCGGCGTATGGCGGTGCGCCCGCGCCCATTCGCCTGGCAAAATCATCTGATAGGCGCTGACCATGGTGCGCACCGTGCCGTAGCTTTCGCCGGAGGCCGGATTGAACAGGATCAGATTGCGCCGCTCGGCGAGCTCGGTATTGATCAGCCGGCCGGCGGCGTCGAGCGCGCCACGCGCCTGCTCGTAGCGCCAATGCGCCGGAGCGAAATTCTTCTTTGGCGCCGGCCACAGCGAGGCGACCTTCTTGTTCCAGCCCGGCGCGATGCCGACGCGCTCAAGCTTGCCGTAGAGCTCTTCCAGCGTACCGGAACGGGCGAGGTCGTCTCGGGTCGGAGCCTGCATGGGATGTTTCCTCTTGGATACGGGCTACAGTCTAGAGGAAATGCCGGCGGCGTGCACCGCCGGTTTTTCCGCCACGCGGCCTGGAACCTCGGCGGCGCCCCGCACGACGTCGACAAGGCGCAGCGCGTCCTCAGGCAAGCCATCGCCGCGCCAGGCCACATGGCCGTCGGGGCGGACCAATACGAATTTGCGTTCGTAAAGCGCGGCAATGGCCGGCTCGGCAAGCGCGTAGAACGTCATCGGCACTTTGCGCTTTCTTGCCGCTGCCAGCAGAGGTTCGGCTTCAACCGCGTCCGCGCCGAAGCCGATCAGCACGAAACCGCGTCCGAATAGGTCGAGCATCGAGCGCCCGTCGGCAATGTATGCGTGCGGCGCGCGATGGCCGGGCCGCGCTATCGGAACGTAGACGCCTGCATCGTCGGGCGGAGGGGGCGATCCGTCCGGCCAACAGATCGGCGATCCCTCATAGCGATAGCCGAGGTGGACGCCCAGCGTGTGCCATTCGCGGCGCATGGTTTCGCTGAACGCGCGGCCGACCCTTTCGCGTGTCGCCGCGCCTTGCGGCGTCGGGTCGAGCAGATCGTCGTTGCGGCCGACCGCAAGCATCCGCCGCAGATTGCCGCCCGCTTCGGCGACGTTGCGGGCGCCGACCGGCTGGCGCTCGGCGCTGTAGGAATCGAGCAAGCCGTCGCCGCCCCAGCCTTCGATCACGGCGGCAAGCTTCCAGGACAGATCGACGGCGTCGCCGATCCCGGTGTTCATGCCGAAGCCGCCGGTCGGCGACATCACATGCGCGGCGTCGCCGGCGATGAAGCCGCGGCCGTTGCGGTAGCGCTCGGCGACCAGTTCGCGCCGCACCCACGGCAGTACGCTCAAAATCTCGAAGTCGAAGTCGCAGCCGACGGCGCGACGGATCGCGGCCTCGATCTCATCCGCCGTGTACTCGCGCTGCTCGGCGCCGCCGATCAGCGAAAAGCGCCATTCGTCGCGGCCGTTGATGGCGACGATCGTCGCCCAGGTGCCTTCCGAGCCGATGAAGATATGACGATAGGCTTTGTCTTTGTCGTGCAGCGAAAGCAGCCTCGGGCAGCGGAAGATGACATTGGTGGTATAGGTCAATACCGGATTGCCGGACATGCGAATGCCGAGCGTCTCGCGCACCAGACTGCGCGCGCCGTCGCAGCCGACAATGTAGCGTGCGGCGATTTCTTCGCGCGCGCCGGTGTCGGCGTTTTCGACCGTGGCCGTGACCCGATCGGCATCTTGCTTGAACGACAAGAGCCGCGTGCGGTAGCGCAATTCGACGCTCGGCTGCGAGCCTGCGAAGGCGCGCAGGATCGGATCGAACAAATTCTGCGGACAGCGTTCGCGCCGTTGCGGGCTTTGCGGCGGCGGCGGCGCCTCGCCGATGCCGGGGAAGCGCTCGCGGCCCAGTTCGTAGCCGGCAAGGCTCGTCAGATAGACGTTGTCCTGCGCGTAATCGCGCGGATAGGGCGAGCCTTCGACGGCGGGGACCAGGCCCCAGCGGCGGCAAAACTCCATGGTGCGGATGCCGACGAGATCCATGCGCGGCTGATAGATCGAGCCGTCGGATTGCTCGATCAGCAGGCAGGGAATGCCGCGCCAGCCGAGATCGCCGGCCAATGCCAGCCCGACCGGGCCGCCGCCGACGATCAATACCGGCTCGATTCTCGACTGCACCTAGGCTGCGTCCCGGCGTTCCGTAACGACGGGCGCGATCATACGCGGCCGTCCGGCGCGAAGGAAACGGCGGCTCGCCGGCGCGGCCGGCTTGGCGGTTGTCGCAAGCATCCTGTCGTGACACCATTTAGCCGTCAGTTCGTTGGGATTTTGCAGAATCATGCCGCGACGGAAACAGCGCAGGAAATTTCCTTGGGCATCGTTGCCCGACGATGAGTTGCTCGAGGTCCGGCTCAAGGACCTCAAGGTGACGGTCGACGGCACCTGGCTCCAGAAGTGCCTGAACAGGCTTTATGGCGAGCTGGCGGGGCACGGCATTCTGGTGCGGCCGCATGCCTGGATCTCGAGCGAGTGGTTCTCGCCCGAAAACACGCCCGGCATCGCCATCCCATTCTACCTGGCGCATCCGCGGCTGATGCGGCTCGAGAAGAAGATGATCCTCGACGTCGAGGGCGGCACCATGTCGGAATGCATGCGCATTCTCCGCCACGAATGCGGCCACGTCGTCACCCACGCCTACCAGCTTTATCGCCGCCGCCGCTGGCAGCGATTGTTCGGCCCCTCCTCGAAGCGCTATCCGCGCTATTACCGGCCCAATCCGGCCAGCCGCAATCACGTGCAGCATTTGCGGCTGTGGTACGCGCAAAGCCATCCCGACGAGGATTTCGCCGAGACCTTCGCGGTGTGGCTGCGGCCGCGCTCGCATTGGCGCACGCGCTATGCCGGCTGGCCGGCGTTGAAGAAGCTCGAATATGTCGACGAGCTGATGGCGGAGATCGCCGGCAAGCGGCCGGGCCTGACGCACCGTGAAAAGGTCGATCCCCTAAGCAAGCTCAATCAGACACTCGGCGACTATTACAAGAAAAAACGCGCGCTCTACGTCGTCGATACGCCAAAAACCTACGATCGCGATCTGCGGCGGCTGTTCTCGGCCGATCCGCGGCATCGCCACGCCGAGGCGGCGTCCTCCTTCATCCGCCGCAACCGCGCCCGCGTGCGCGAGCTGGTCGCCAAATGGACCGGCGAATATCAGCTCACTTTCGACGTCGTGCTCGACGACATGATCCAGCGCTGCCGCGAGCTCAACCTTCGCGCGGTCGGTCCCGAGCGCAAGCTGATCATGGAATTCACCGTGCTGCTGACCGCCAAGACCATGCACGCCTTGTTCGGTCCATCGCGGCGACGATGGATCGCGCTATGAAAAAGCTCCGCGTCCTCTTGCTCGTTCACCCGGATCTGATTCCGCCGGAATCGAGCAAAGGCTACACCGAGCAGGAGATCAACGTCTGGAAGACCGAATACGACGTAGTGACGACGCTGCGCGCCGCCGGGCATGAGGTGCGCCCGCTCGGCGTCCATGACGAGCTCAAGCCGATCCGCGAGGAAATCGAAGCCTGGAAGCCCGACGTGGTGTTCACGCTGTTGGAGCAGTTTCGCGGCGAGGCGATCTACGACCAGAATGTCGTCAGCTATCTCGAACTGATGCACGTACCCTATACCGGCTGCAATCCGCGCGGCCTGATGCTGGCGCGCGGCAAGGATTTGTCGAAGACGCTGGTGCATTACCACCGTATTCCGGTGCCGGACTTCGCGGTGTTCCCGAAGGGGCGCAAGGCGCGGCGGCCCGGGCGCCTCGCTTTGCCGCTGATCGTGAAAAGCGTCAACGAGGACGCCTCTTACGGCATCTCGCAGGCCTCGGTGGTCGACAGCGAGGAGAAGCTCATCGAGCGCGTCAATTTCATCCACGACCGCATCGGCACCAACGCCATCGCCGAACAATATATCGAGGGACGCGAAATCTATGTCGGCATCGTCGGCAATGAGCGGCTGATCGTGTTGCCGGTGTGGGAGCTGACTTTCCAGAACATGCCGGAGGGCGACTGGCTCATCGCCACCGAGAAGGTCAAGCACGATCCGGACTATCAGGAACGGCGCGGCATCCGGCATGGAGCGGCCAAGGATCTCGCGCCGGAGCTGGCGGTCCGTATCCAGCGCATGGCCAAACGGATTTACCGCACCCTTGAGCTCGACGGCTATGCGCGTATCGATTTCCGTCTGGCCGCCGACGGCACGCCGTATTTTCTCGAAGCCAATCCCAATCCCGAGATCGCCGAAAGCCAGGAATTTGCCACGGCGGCGAAACATATCGGCATCGGCTATCCCGACTTGCTGCAGCGTATCGTGACGCTCGGCATCAGGCGCGGCTCGGTCTCCGCCGCCGCCGATTGAAGCGGCAGCCGCGCTCGCTGCCGCCAGCGCTAGACGCTGTTACGCTTGTCGTGGCCGCCGCGCGCCGGTCGTTCGGCCTCGCGCTTTGTGGGGCGCCGCTCGGCATGGCGATTGGCGCGGCGGGTGTGGGCGCGCGCTTCGCGACGCTCGCGCTCGACGCGACCGCGTTCTTGCTCCAGTTTGGCCTTTTCGGCCTTGGCCTCATCGGTCTTAAGTTGTTCGAGCTTGGCTTGCTGGAGCTGCACATCCTCGGCATGGGCCTGCTCAACGCTGGCGAAGGCGGGCAGGCTGCGGCAGGGCAGGTGCCGCACGAAGGCCAGCGCATCGTCGTTCACCGCCATGCGGCGCCAGGCATCGACGGAGAGGCCGGTCACCCGCTCGACATAGCCGCGCGTTTCGCGTGGCAGGCTGGTGCGATGTTCGAGCCATTCGATAACGCGGCGCGCGCCGGCATTGTAGGCCGCGGCGACGAAGCCGAGATTGCCGAATTGCAGGCGCAGCTCGCGTAAAAAGCGCGCCGAAGCCGGGATCGCTTGCAGGGGATCGAACGGATTGTCGAGCCCGGTTTCGGCGGCGGTCTCCGGCATGAATTGCGCGATGCCGAGCGCGCCCTTCCGGCTCACGGCGTCGTCGCGCAACCGGCTCTCCTGCCAGATCAGATTGGCGAAGAACGGAACGGGCAGGTCGTTGTTTTGCGCCGAGGTGTAGAGCGCGTTGCATAAATCGTTGATGGAGAGGTCCCCGGGATGACCGGATGTGCTGTCCGCATCCGCGCTGACCTCGGAATCGGCGTCGGCATAGGCGGCGGGGTCCGGTCGCAAGGTTTCGACGACGACGGCGTGCTGCAGCGAGGCCACCGAAAGCCGGTCGGCTCGTCCGGTCGATGATTCGATTTCAATCAGCGATGCCGCCGCGCCCGCGGCATGCGGATAGTCGTTGAAATAATGGGAATAATCCGGCTCCGGCGCGGCGCGCGACAGGCACAGCAGCAAAAATGCAAACGCCAATATCGGACGCATCCCGTTCCCTCGACGAAACGTGTTGCGACGGCGCGCGGCGGCGCTGTCCAGGCTTGGTTAATGAAGGGTTTCCCTCGTCCTCCGCCGGCGCTCATGCCGGTCCAAGGGGGCGGCTTTTGGGACAGATTGTGGGTCACTGAAGGCGAATTGCGGCGGCTGCCGCCGCATTGGAACCCCGGCGCCAGGCTGGTTGCGCGGCGACCACGGAAAGCGGATATTTGTTGCGGACGCGACCAAATTTCCGACCCGTCGGCATAGGCAAAAACGGGCGTTTCGCAGTCCGCGGCGCGGGTCGGGATAGTTTCTCCGAATTATCGGGCGCTACGGGGCGGGTGTTGGGGAGGTTTACGATGGATCAGGAAACCAAGCTCCGTGCGGCGGCGGTGAAAAGCGCTGAAGCTGAATTTCGCTACCAATCGGGCTTCGGCAATCATTTTGTTTCCGAGGCGGTGCCGGGTGCTCTGCCGGTCGGCCGCAACTCGCCGCAGCGGCCGCCGCACGGGCTTTATGCCGAATTGATTTCGGGCACCTCGTTCACCACGGTGCGCGCGGAAAACCGCCGCACCTGGACCTATCGCATCCAGCCTTCGGTCGTGCATCGGCCCTACGCCCGCATCGACAACGGATTGATCCGCAGTGCGCCGTTCAACGACGTCGACGCCACGCCGACGCAATTGCGCTGGAGCCCGATTCCGGTTCCGGACAAACCGACCGACTTCATCGAAGGTCTCGTCACGCTCGGCGGCAACGGCGACGTGGCGACGCAGACCGGTATGGCCGTTCACCTCTACGCCGCCAACCGCTCGATGACCGGCCGCTGTTTCTACAATGCCGACGGTGAAATGCTGATCGTGCCGCAGCAGGGACGTTCGCGGCTAGTGACCGAACTCGGCATCGTCGAGACGTCGCCTGGCGAGATCGCCGTCATTCCGCGCGGGCTGCGCTTCCGCGTCGAGCTGCCCGACGGTCCGTCACGCGGCTATATCTGCGAGAACTACGGTCAGGCGCTGCGGCTGCCGGAACTCGGCCCGCTGGGCTCCAATGGCCTTGCCAACCCGCGCGACTTCCTAAGCCCCGTCGCGGCTTTCGACGATGCCGAGGCGCCGTGCACGCTCGTGGCGAAATTCCAGGGCAATCTGTGGGCCGCGGCGATGGATCACTCGCCGCTCAACGTCGTCGCCTGGCACGGCAATTTCGCGCCCTACAAATACGAACTGGCGCGCTTCATGGTCATCGGCACGGTGAGTTTCGACCATCCCGATCCTTCGATCTACAGCGTGCTCACTGCGCCGTCCGACCTGCCCGGCACCGCCAATATCGATTTCGTCATCTTCCCGCCGCGCTGGCTGGTCGGCGAGGATACGTTTCGGCCGCCCTGGTATCATCGCAACGTCATGACCGAGTTCATGGGCCTTCTCCACGGCGCCTATGACGCCAAGGCCGAGGGCTTCCTGCCCGGCGGCTGCAGCCTGCACAATTGCATGACCGCGCACGGGCCTGATGCCGAGACCTGGCAGCGCGCCAGCCGCGCCGAGCTTAAGCCGCACAAGCTCGAAGACACGATGGCCTTCATGTTCGAAAGCCGTTACGCCATGCGGCTTACCCGTTATGCGATTGAGTCATCGCAATTGCAGCACGACTATTTTGAAGGCTGGCAAGGGCTGGAGAAGCACTTTAAGAATAAGTAGTCTCGCTGAAGTCATCAGCCGCGGGTGGCACCGGCGTCCGCGTTTTTCCCGCCTATCGAAGGAATTCCGCAGTGAAGAAGCATGTCAATCAGTTTGTGCTTGGCGCGGCCGTCGCGCTGGCGGCCCTCGCATTCGGCAATGCTGCCCGCGCCCAGGACGCGGCGAAGAATTACCCGTCGCGGCCGATCACCGTGATCATTCCCTTCGCCGGCGGCAGCGCCAGCGACGTCGTCAGTCGCGTTCTGTTCGACAAGATGTCAAAGCTGTTGGGCCAGCCGATCGTGGTCGAGAACAAGCCGGGCGCCGGCGGCAACATCGGCACCGCCGACGGCGCGCGCGCGGCGCCCGACGGCTATACGCTTGCCGGCAGCGGCTCGGGGCCGGTCGCCGCCAACGTCACGCTTTACAAGCATCTCGATTACAATCCGGAGACGGATTTCGAGACCATCTCGCCGTTCGCGTCCTTCACCATCGTGGTGGCGGCCTCGACCAAGCTGCCGGTCAATACGCTGCAGGACCTGATCGCCTACGGCAAGGCTCATCCCGGGCTCAATTTCGGATCGGTCGGCATCGGCAGTTCGCAGCATCTTGCCGGGGAATATTTCAGCCAGCTGACCGGCGTGAAGCTCACCCACGTGCCTTACAAGAACATCGGGCAATATGCGACCGATCTCATGTCGGGCCAGGTGCCGCTCGGCTTCCAGTGGTATCCAAACGTCGCGGCGCCGATACAGGGCAAGGGCGCCAGGGCGCTGGCGGTCGCGGGCCCGAACCGGCTCGACGTATTGCCCGACACGCCGACCACCAAGGAAGCGGGCCTGCCGCAATACCAGGTGTCCGGCTGGTTCGCATTGCTGGCGCCGAAAGGCACGCCGGCGGCAATCGTGTCCAAGCTGAACAGCGCGCTCAAGGAAGCGGTCGCCGATCCGCAAGTGCATGCCGGCTTCGAGCGCCAGGGCGCCGAGACGATGTATCTGCCGCCGGATCAGGCCGCGAAATTCATCTCGAGCGAGATCAAGAAATATCACGATATCATCGTGAATGCGCATATCCCGCAGATCCAGTAGCGGCACCGCCGGCTGGGGCGAATCATGAAAGTAGTGATGCTCGGGCTGGTCGGATTCGTCCTTGGCGCTATCGCGGGCGGCGTGATCGGCGTCGGACTCGGTTTCATCTGGACCAGCGTTTTTCACACCAGTTCGTTCGAGGGCTATTCCGGCATGCTGGTGTTTTTTACCTTCATGCCGATCGGCCTCTTCGTCGGCGGTCTCGCCGGCGCTGTTGGTTTGGGAATTCTCGGCGCGCGTGATCGCGCGGTGCCGTAGTCGCACGGGCGTTACCCGTTGCTCCGCTCTATCCGGCGCGAGCCATCGCAGGCTGCGCCGCCGCCGACCAATCGATGCCGACGATTCTCGATTCGACGGCAAAGCCCCAAGCCGGATCGAACCGGTGGATGTGATACACCGGACACGTCTTCATGCGTGCAGGGTATTCGCCCTTGCGCAGGCTGGTCGCAACGCTCGGCATCACCGTCGCCGGGATGTTGCCGACGCGACCCGCAGTGCCGCGGTGGACATGGCCGCTGATGACGGCCACGACCCGGCCGGAGTGCTGCACTGCCCGGCGTAGCCTCTCCATCATCTCCGGCGTTTCAAAGTTGATGGGGTCGGGACCGACCGGGACTGCAAATGGCGGATGGTGCGCGAAGACCGCAATCGGCTTGGTTGGCTCGGTGTCAATCATGCCGATCAGGCGTTTTGCGCGCTCGGCACAAAACTCGCCCTTGTTGCTGCGGGTATTCAGCGTATCGACTGCAATCAGCCTGACCGGATAATCCTCGACGGCGTAGTCGATAAAATCCGAATCGAGATCGAGATATCCGCCGGAGGCAAACGCTGCGCGCAAATTCGCCCGGTCGTCCTTGTTGCCGGCCAGTACGTAAACCGGCTGCCGCGCCTTGGCGAGGATTGCGGCCGCTTTGGCGTATTCGTCCGCTCGTCCGTTGTGGACGATATCCCCGGTGTGAACGATGACGTCGGGCGCCGGAGCGAGCGCATTGATGTCGGCAATGGTGCGCTCGAAATCGCTTATCCTTCGATCGGCGTCGGGAGTGTCCAGCGCGATATGCGTGTCGGAAACCTGCGCGATGATCATGACGCCGGATGCCGGCCGCCCGATCGCAGGCTCGCGTAATACTCCCGCAGGATCGCCACCACTTCCGGCCGGCTGAATTCGGGCGGGATGTCGGCGCCGGTGGAGAGCATTTCGCGCTGCTGGGTGCCGGAAATCGAAATGTGTTCTTTGGGATCGTGCGGACAGGTCTTGGCCGTCGCCATTCCGTAGCATTTACGGCAATAGAAAGTGACGTCGATCTTCAGCGGCTGGGTCTGGAGTGCGCCGGGCCAGAGTTGATCGAAGATGTGCTGCGAATCGAACGGGCCGTAGTAGCTGCCGACCCCGGCGTGGTCGCGCCCGACGATGAGATGCGAGCAGCCGAAATTCTGGCGAATGAGAGCGTGCAGCAGCGCTTCGCGCGGGCCGGCATACCGCATCTCGATCGGATAACCCGCCTGAATGACGGTGCCGGGCCGGAAATAATTGTCGATCATCGCCTGGATGGCGCGGGTCCGCACCTCCGCCGGGATGTCGCCTTCCTTCAACTTGCCAAGCACCTGATGGATGAAGACGCCGTCCGAAACTTCGATCGCGATTTTCACCAGGTATTCGTGGCTGCGATGCATCGGGTTGCGGGTCTGAAAAGCAGCGACCTTCGACCACCCGCGCTCGAGAAACATCGCGCGCGCCTCGGCGGGCCGAATATAAAGTTTCGGATATTTGACGGGATATTCGCCTTCGCTCAGCACCCTGACTGGTCCGGCGAGATTGACGTCACCCTGCGCCAGAACTTTTGCCACGCCCGGGTGCTTCGGATCGGTGGTGCGATAAACGTGTTCGGCCTCGAACCTCTTGTCGATCGAATATTTCTCGCGAACATCCAAGACGCCAAGAATCTCGTCGCTCTCACCGTCGACGAGCGCGACCTCCTCTTCGGCACGGATGCTGTCGCCAAGCTCTTTGTCGACTGGAAGCGTGATCGGGATCGGCCAGAACAGGCCGTTACCAAGCTTCATGTCCTGGCAGGCGGCGCGCCAGTCGTCATGCCCCATGAAGCCGTCGAGCGGCGTGTACGCGCCCATCGCCAGCATAAACACGTCGGAGACCGCGCGCGAGTCGAGCGGAATCTTGCGGAGCTTTTCGGCGCGCCGGCGTTCGGCCGCGCGCTCCGTCTCAGGCAACAACAGCGGCTTGACCGACTCCGAGCCGTGCGGCGGTACGAGCTTCGACATCGCAGCCTACGGCTTCTTCGGGGTCTCGTATTGGACCTCCTTCTGGAACGGCTCCCAGACCGTTTCGAAACCGACAAAGCCCTTGTCGGTCGCCGGCTTCTGGCGCGTCGTCACAAACCGCGCGTGGCCGTCAGGAACCTGGGTGGTCGGTTTTTGCTCGCTGCTCATAAGTCACCTTCTGCATTGGAGCCGGGATTGTCACTCAAACAGGCCGCATGAGGGAAGGATCGACGGCCGCCCGTGCGCCGATCGCTCCGCCCGCTCTTGCTTCTTCATCGGTCGGGTCGCGCACGGTAACGATCTGCAGCGTAAAGACGACCTCTCTGCCGCACAGCGGATTGTTGCCGTCGACGGTCAAAGTCTCGTCGTCGATCCGCGTCACCAAAAAGCTGCGGGTCTGCCCCTTGTCGTTTTCCATGAGGATGGAAGTGCCGACCTTCCGGTATTCCTCGGGGACGTTCTCGACGTGATCGGTGAAGACCAGCGACTCGTCTCTGGCGCCGAAGATCCGATTGCCATCGATCGGCACTTCGATAACCTCGCCTGCGGCGCGGCCTTCCAGTTCGGCGTGGACGAAAGGGGCCAGAATTTCATTGTGTCCGTGAATATAGCCCAGCGGGAATTCGACCATGGTGAGAACATGCCCCGACTTCTTGTCGGTCACCTTGTAGGTGAGCTCGACATATTTGCCGTCGCGGATGGTTTCACTCATGTCCAATCCGAAGTGCTCAGAAGATGGACGCACCGAAAATCCTGACTTTTCCATTCTCGTAGCCGAGGACAAGCCGCCCAAGCCACTCGCCGGGCTTTTTGCTGCTGCGTTGCCGGTAGAGCACCGTCACATGCTCGCCGCGGCGGATAATGCCGAGATAGTCGAAATGCCCGGAAAGGCTCCTGGCAAGCTCGCTGTTGGCGAACTGATGGCCGACGGTAACCTGATCCATGGCAAGCGCCATGGCGCTGGAGAAATTCTTGACGAACTCTCCGTACTTGCCTTCGTTCGAATTCGCGATGAGGTCGCGCCACAACGGCTCGGCTATCGCCCGGATCTCCTCGTCGGTCTTTTCAATGATGTTCACGCGCGTTTCTCTCGGGCCGTGAATGACCGGATCTGGCGAGTGCACCGACATCGACATGCTGGTCTTTCTTTGCCTTCAGGGCGGACGCTCGACGCAACCGCCCGCCGGGGAGGAATTGTTACTCGTCGGCCCCGACCAGATGATAACAGGGCGCCTTCTCCATGGTGTATTCACCGGTCTTCGGATCGCGCCGTGAAACCGTCAGCACGTGCCAATTGGCGTCGTCCACCTTCATAGCGTCGCCGCGGTAGTAATAGCCCGGCCAGCGCGTTTCCTTGCGGAACAGCGTGTGCTGCGTGACGCACTCCGCGGCGCGGTGCCGGTGCTTGAGTTCCCACGCCCGCAGCAACTCGTGGATATTTTCCGCGGCAAGGCTCTCAAGATCCTCTTCCATGACCTTGAGCTTCTTTAGTCCGATATTGAGAAGCTTCTCGTTGGTCATGTAGCTGACCGTCACGCCGCCGCAATACTCGTCCATGAGCTTTTGCAGACGGTCCAGGCCCTGCTTGGGATTGATGTAGTGCGGGTTGACGTCCCCGGCCACGATCTCGTTGCGGTAGATTTTGTAGTGCTCCAGCGGCTTGTAGATCTCTTTCTTGCGGCGGTCGATCTGCTCGTCCGACACGACGATGCCTTCGGCCTTGCCGTCATCGATGTATTTGCAGGCAGCCTTCGCGGCGAGACGGCCCTCGGTGAACGAGCCGGATGAGAAGGCGTGCGGGGTGCCGCCGACCGCGTCGCCGGCGCCGAACAGACCTTCGATCGTCGTCATGCGGTTGTAGCCCCAGAAATACTCGGGCGGAGAAACGTCCTCGGGACCCGAGCACCAGGCGCCCGAGCAGGTCGCGTGCGAGCCCATCACGTAGGGCTCGGACGTGGTCAGCTCGGGGTTCTCGTTCTTGGGATCGACGTCGGTCGAAGCCCACAGCACGGCCTGGCCGATCGTCATGCCGAGGAAGTTTTCCCAGCCGACCTCTTCCAGATGAGGATCCTGAAAGGCCTTCATGGTCACCATCTGAATCGGGCCGCGGCCGGCATTCACCTCGCTGATGATGCAATGGTTGCGCAGACAGGTCGGGATCGGCCGGTGGGTCAGGTGCGAAGCTTCCGGATCCAGATATTCCTTGCCGACCATCTTCTGGAGCTCGGGGAACCACTTGGATTCATACTCCTCGCCGAGACCATTCTGCGTGTAGGTCTTCAGGTGCAGGAAGTAGGCGCCGACCGGTCCGTAACCGTCCTTGAAGCGCGCCAGCACGATGCGGTTTTCCATCTGCGTCATCTTGGCGCCGGCTTCGATCATGAGCCCATAGGCGGACGCGGACGACCATGGCGCATACCAGGTACGGCCGGAGCCCTCGCCCACCGAGCGCGGCTTGAAGATATTGGACGCGCCGCCCGCGCCGCAGATCACGGTCTTGGACTTGAAGACGTGATAGTTGCCGGTGCGCACGTTGAAGCCGACGGCGCCGGCGACCCGGTTCGCCTTGCCGTCATCCATCAACAGGTGGGTGACGCAGATGCGGTTGAATACCTTGTCGGCGGATTTCTTGGCGGCCTCGGCCACGATGGGCTTGTAGGACTCGCCATGAATCATGATCTGCCATCGCCCTTCACGCAGATAGCGCCCGGTTTTCGGGTCCTTCATGATGGGCAGGCCCCACTCCTCGAACTGGTGCACCGTGGAGTCGACGTGACGGGCCATGTCGAACAGCAGGTCTTCGCGCACCAGTCCCATCAGATCGATGCGCGCGTAGCGGACATGGTCCTCCGGTTTATTTTCGCCCCACCGCGTGCCCATGTAGCAATTGATGGCGTACAGGCCCTGCGCAACCGCGCCGGACCGATCGATATTGGCCTTCTCGGCGATAACGATCTTTTTGTTCTGACCCCAGTATCTGGCCTCCCAGGCGGCGCCGCTGCCGCCGAGGCCCGAGCCGACAACAAGGATATCGATGTTGTCTTCGACGATCGTTTTGTAAGCCATCAGTAATACACGCCTTTCTTCAGCTTGAGACCGGCTGCCTGAAGGGTATGCAAACTGCCGTCATCCATGCGGATCCACTTCGGCTCATTGTAGAGAAGCTGGCTGTCGCGCATTTCTTTGCTGGGCGCGGGGACCTCGGCGAGCTTCGGGATCGCCGTTCCCCACGGCTTGGTGGTGATCGGCGACAGGAAGTTCTTTTCCGTGCCGTTGCGATATTTGATCTTCCAGGCGATCGTGCCTTTCTCCTCGTCGCGCTGGACCCGGACGCTGTGTCCGAGCGGGGCGAAGTCGGCATATCCGCGCACGTCGATCGCATTCTGCGGGCAAGCCTTGACGCAGGAGTAGCACTCCCAGCACATGTTGGGTTCGATGTTGTATGCGCGACGATAAGTCGGATCGATGTGCATGATGTCCGAGGGACAGATGTCGACGCAATGTCCGCATCCGTCGCACCTTGTCATATAGACGAAGGTTGGCATGAGTCGGCTCCTTGGCGGTTCGAGCAGTCCTTACGCGTTGTCTTCTAATAGTGGCGCGGCGCTTCGCGCTTGATACCAAGTCCCATGTGCATCGGAGCCTTTTGCAAAAGCTCCATGGAATGCCGTTTCCGTTGTTCGGGATCGTCACGGGTCAGCGTCGGCAAGTTCTGCGCCGAGCCATTGGCCTTCGACACGCGTTTCTCGAACGCCGCGGCCGGCTTGAAGAACATGTGCGAGAACTTCGACCACGGGATCGATCCGAACAGCACGGTCGTCGCCACGAGATAGAGGCCGAGCAGCACGTAAGAGCTCCGGACATGGCCGGTCGTTTCGGCATACGCCCAGATCAGGCCAAGCGTGCAGCTGATGACGAGCGAGAGGATGAACAGATCCGCCCGCATGATGCGAAACGGCGACTGGCCCTCGGCGGCAACGTCGACGCGGATGAAGAACCAGAACCAGTAGCCGCCGACACAGACCATCAAAGCGCCAAGCCACCAAAGAAGCGGCCAGTACG
>Ga0335081_10011211_pt1 | contig 14487 bp, 9 predicted proteins | sample Lox_Sample_35_FD_206713 | JGI IMG/M metagenome (GOLD analysis project Ga0335081, IMG submission 206713) | Soil microbial communities from Loxahatchee National Wildlife Refuge, Florida, United States - Lox_Sample_3.5 | ecosystem: Environmental > Terrestrial > Soil > Wetlands | place: USA: Florida... | reverse complement strand
CAGCATCTTCGCGAAGTGGCCGGCCAACGCAGCGGCATTTCGTACCTGCTGGCGGTAGCCTCGCACACCCACTCGGCGCCGGTGATCTCCGACTCTTACCCGCAAGGCGCTCCGGCGTGGGAGACGTCGACCTTGGAGAAGATCGCGGCGGCGATCGACGAAGCCCGGCAGCACGCTGTGGAAGCCCGCCTGGGCACGGGCTATGGCGTCGCCTACATCGGTCACAACCGCCTGGCGCACAACCCGGACGGCACGGTGAGCTGGTTTGAGCGCAACACCACCAGGATTCCCACCGCGCCCGTCGATCCCACGGTCAGCGTGCTGCGGGTGGATAGCGCCGACGGCAAGCCGCTGGCCATCCTGGTGAACTACTCCTGCCATCCGGTGGTGTTTGGGTCGGATAATCTGGAGTACTCGGCCGATTTTCCCGGGGTGATGACCAAAACGGTGGAGGATGCTTTCGGCGGCCAGCCGCTGTGCATCTTCCTGCAAGGAGCGCCGGGCGATATCAATCCTTACTACGCGGTCACCCCCATCGAGCAGGGCGCGGAAAAGTGGCGTGACTGGAGCGGTCGGCGCCTGGGCGATGAGGCGGCGCGCGTGGCCAGGGAGATTCACACCGAGACCGAGCCCGCCGCGAGCCTTGACTACGCCGAGGACCACCTCACCTTCAGCCTGCGCTGGGACCTGGACAAGTTCCGCCAGGCGCTCATGCAGGCCCTGGGGCCGCAGGGCTTCCTGGTGTACGCCACCGGTCTGGCACCCCAATTCCAATTGCCGGTCGCGACGATTCTCATCAACCGGCGAATGGCGTTCATGACCATGCCGGGCGAGCCTTTCGTCGATTTCCAGGTCAACTGGCGCGACCGTTGTCCGGTGCGCGACGCCTTCTTCCTGGGCTACGCCAACGGCTACTACGGGTACTTCCCCACCATCCGCGCCTCCACCGAAGGCGGCTATGGCGCGGCCAGTTCCAGCACCTGGATCGAGGTGGGCGCCGGCGAGCGCATGGTGGACCATGCGGTCATTAAGACGTACCGGATGCTGGGCCGATACCGCGATCTGCCCGAGGACATGCAGCCGAAAACGCGTTAATCGGACCCCTACCAGACGCGGCACATCTTGGGACGCACCATCGGCTGGCCGGGCTTGCAGCCGAACGCCTGCTGGAACTGGGGTAGGTCGGAAACGATGCCGTTGACCCGGTACTTGCCGGGTGAGTGCGGATCAGTCAAGGCGTGCATCCGCAGGTCTTCCGGCCGGTCGTTCTCGCAGGCCCACTGCCCGTACCCGATGAAAAAGCGTTGGTCGGGAGTGAAGCCGTCGATGGGCTTCAGGTCTTGTCCCTTGGTAGCGTTTTTCCACGCGATATAGGCCAGCAACGTGCCGCCCAGGTCGGCCACGTCTTCGCCGCTGGTCAGCTTGCTGTTGATGTGGATGTCGTCCACCACGATGTACTGCGCATATTGTTCCCGCACGCAGGCGATACGCTCGTCAAACTGGGCGGCATCTTCCGTCGTCCACCAGTCGCGGAGGTTGCCCTGGGCATCGAACTTGCGTCCCTCGTCGTCGAAGCCATGGGTCAGCTCGTGACCGATGGTCCCTCCGGTGTTGCCATAGTTGGGCGCGTCATCCATTTGGGGGTCGAATAACGGCGGCTGGAGAACGCCGGCCGGGAAATTGATGTCATTCATCTGCGAATTGTAATAAGCGTTCACCGTGGGCGGAGTCATGCCCCACTCGCCGCGATCGACGGGTTTGCCTATCTTCGCCAGTTCCCGTTTCGATTCGAAGACGGCGCTGCGGCGCACGTTGCCAGCGAAATCGCCGCGCACGATCGCGAGCGAACTATAATCGCGCCACTTGTCGGGGTAGCCGATCTTGTTGACGATGGTGTGCAGCTTGGCGAGCGCCTGTTGTTTGGTGGCCGGACCCATCCAAGGCAGGTCTTTCAGGTCGTCCTCCATGGCCGCTTCGATCTCGCGGGTCATCTTCACCGTGCGGGCTTTGACGTCGGGGCCAAAGGTCTTGGCCACAAACACCTGCCCCAGCGCTTCACCCAGGTCGCGGTCCACCAACCGTACGCACCGCTTCCACCGCGGCTCCATGACGGCGACGCCGCGCAGCGTGTGGCTGTAGAAATCGAAGTTCTCCTGTTGAAAATTCATCGAGAGAAAAGGTGCCCAAGCGTGCGCCAGATGCCAGCGCAAATAAGTCTTCCAATCGTCCAAGCTCTCGCTCTGGATCAGCCGGTCTACTTCCCGGTAGAACTCCGGTTCTGAGACATTGAAGGTCTGCACGCTCGAAAGGCCTTGTTGGGCGAGGTAGGCGTCCCACTTAAAGTCCGGTGTGAGAGCCTTCAACTGGACGCGATCCATTTTGTGGAACTGGCTGTAGGGGTCGCGCTTCTGAACCCTCGTCAGGGACTTTTGGGCCAGCGCGGTTTCGAGCGCCATCACGGTCTTCGCTTCGCTCCCCGCCATGCTGGCCGGGTCGCCCATCAACTCGAACATCCTCTGTACGTGGCCTAGGTACTGGTCGCGAATCTGCTGCGACTTGGGATCAGTCTTGGTGTAGTAATCTCGGTCCGGCAGGCCGAGTCCGCCGGCGCGGGCAAAGGCAATCACCTGCGTTGAATCGGCGAAATCCTGATGCGAGCCAAAGCCGAACAGCATCCCACTGCCCCGCAGGGCCAGATGTTCCTGGCCGAGGTATGTTCCGAGTTCTGCCTTCGACTTTAGTGCGGCGATCTCACTCAGATCCGTTTCGAGGGGAGCCGCGCCAAGTTTCTCGATGGCCGGCTCATCCATGCACGCCTGGAAATAGTCGCCGATCTTCTGCACCGAGGCATTGCGGGCGCGGCCCGTGTCGGACGCCTCGTCCAAAATCCCCCACAGGAACTGCTCGTTCTCATCGGCGAGTTTGGCGTACACGCTCCAACTGGCCTGGTCGGGAGGGATGGGGTTGTTCTTCATCCAACCGCCGCAGACGTACTGATAGAAATCGACGCAAGGGTCGGCGGTCGTGTCCATCGAGTTGAGATCGAGGCTGGGCGTGTAGGGCAGGGATCGGAGCGGATGCTTCTCCACCTTCGCCGCCGGGCCCCGGGACGGCGAAATCTGAAGTGTTTCACCGCCAGTAGTGGATCGGGGTTGAGTTTGAGCAAAAACCACGGTGGCGAAAGCGAGCAGGCCAAACCGCAGTGGGGAACGAATCATGAAACCCTCCGTAGAACAGAAGCCATCGGCCCGCCATTGACCGGACCTATGTTCACAATACACTCTTTCTCACCTGTCCCACGACAAATCCGCTATAATCCTGCACTGACATGGCTTCCCGTCCCGATCCCGACTCGCTCGTCGACCTCCAAAGCGAGATTGAAACCTTTCTTCGGTCTCTCGCTCACCCGATTGTCCGCGAAGACGAAACGGAGTTGCTTGACCTGACCGTGCACCATTGGCGGCTAGCGGTGGAGTTCGGAAAGCTGGTGTTCGAGGCCTGGAGCCCGGGCCGATCGCTGGCGCGCCGCGTGGAAGGCATCGCTTACCGCGACCGCGGCCGACTGGGAGTGTTTGTGCGCAAATCGGGCGCGCAAGGGACCGCCGCCTTGGAGTTCCGCGAGAACGCCGACCGCGGCCGGGGTAACGCGGCCGCCACAGACGCCCCACCACGCGACCGCGCCGGGTTTCGCCGAGCCCTGGCAACGATGATCGAGCGCGAGTTCCCGAGACGGCGACTGGAACGGGTCGCCAACCGCTCCGACCGCGAGTATTCGTTCTCCGCCTGGTACACGCGTGGCTGGGCGCGGCAGGGCCGAACTGCTTGGGCCTTCCTGGGTCTGGCGGAAGGCGAGTCGGTGGCTGCCGGCGACTCGGTGCTGGCCTTCGGCCTCATCTGGCTCGACTGGCTGCGCGCCCACGCGGCGGACACAGTGGTTTCGGGCCTCAAGCTCTTCCTGCCGCCGGCGACGATTGAGACCATCGCCCATCGCGCCGCCTATCTTGATCCGCGAGCGGCGGGCGTCGAAATCTTCGAATGGAGGTGGGACGGCACGGCGGTCGGCGCTGGAGCCGAGAAGCCGCGGCAGATTGACTTGAAGGACTACGGCAACGTCCAGACGCGGTTGACGCCGCGCCACCAGCGCGAAGTTCTCCTGGAAAGGCACGCCGGCTTGGCGCGCGAGCTGTTGGGCGATCTCGCCAGCCGCGTTGACGTGGTACCCGACGCACGATCCAACGCCGTGTGCTTGCGGGTGCTCGGCCTCGAGGTGGCTCGGATCGAAGGCGACCTTGCGCCGCGGGTGAGCTTTGGACTTGAGGGCAGCGCACGAAGACTGGAGGAAGCCAATCGCGATGAGTTCCGCGAGTTTCTGCACCGAGTCCTGGCGTTGCGGCGCGCCCGGAGCGACGATCCCTCACACGAAATCTATCGGCTTCAGGGGGAGCGGTGGCTGGAGAGCCTGCTGGTTCGCGACATCACCCGCATCGATCCGTCGCTTTCGCCCCAGTGCGTTTACCCGCAGGTGCCAGCGTTTGCCGGCTCCGATCGTGGGGTGATCGACATTCTGAGCGTGGCCCGCGACCCACAATGCGGCAACCGCCTGGCCGTGATCGAGCTGAAAGTCCAGGAGGAGATCAACCTTCCGCTGCAAGGCCTCGATTACTGGCTGCGCGTGAAATGGCTGCTGGAGCGCCGCCAGTTCCAGGAGTTCGGCTACTTCCCCGGCGTGGAGCTGGCGCCGGCGCCGCCGCTGCTTTACTTGGTCTCGCCTGCCTTCCGGTTCCATTCCACTACCGGCCGCATGATCCGGTATCTCGATCCGGCGCTGGAGGTGGTCCAGGTTGGAATCAACCAACAGTGGCGGGGAGGCATCAAGGTGCTGTTCCGGCGCGCGCCTCGTGCTGGGAACGGCCGATTGCAGATTGACGATTGACGATTGGAAGAGAAGATGCAAGCCACCCAGGTCTTTTGAATCGTCAATCGAAAGTCGGTAAGGCAACCTTGTTCGCTGGATGACAGTGAAGGTGAATCGCCGGGCAGATTCGAGAGGCGAACAAAAAGCGAATATTTTCCTTGACCCCGGCCGGGTCTCGTGCTGAAATGATCGCCGTCGATAATCTTTCCCATAGGAGGAATATATGGCTTTGAACGAAGCTTTGCTGCTCGACTTTGATGCGGAGATGGCGAACACGAGAAGGACCCTGGAACGCGTGCCAGTAGAGAGCCCCGACTGGAAGCCGCACGAGAAGTCGATGGCCCTGGGCCGCCTGGCGCGACACGTCGCCGAGCTTCCCGGTTGGGCCGCGATGACCATCAACACTGATTCGCTGGACATTGCCCCGCCGGGCGCTCCACCGTACCAGCCGCCCCCGCCTGCCCGTTCACGAGAGGAACTCCTCGGTCTTTTCGAGAAGAGCGTGGCGGAGGCGCGACCGGCTATCGCCGGCGCGAGCGACGAAACCTTGCGAGGGGCCTGGAGCCTTCTCTTTGGCGGTAAGACCGTTTTCAGCATGCCGCGCCTTTCGGTGTTGCGCATCACCGTGCTGAACCACTTGATCCACCACCGGGCGCAACTCGGGGTCTACCTGCGGCTGAACGGAATCCCGGTGCCGGCGCTCTACGGACCGTCGGCCGATGAAACAGGCATGTAGCCCGCCGTCAAGCCCTGGGGCGCCGCGGACCGGCCGAGTGTCCGGGAGGACACGCAAGTCAATCATCCGTTGGTTCTGTTCGGAGAAGGCCTTCTCGGTGTAACATGGCAGTCTCGGCCGACCGTGTAGTGGAGGGTTCGGTTGCCGACTGAACAAGGCCGCCGGCAGGTTCGACGCGATGACGCGTCAGCCCGAAGCCGGGCGGCGGGACAAGCACCGAGGGCGTTCTCGCTCCGCGGCGCTCCGTTCACAATACCAGAGAGCAGCGGGCAGGGAGGAATTCATGGCTGTGGAGAAGGAAGTCGAGGCGACAGGCGCCTCGCTGAAGTCGTTGCAGCAAGCCTTGCAGGACGGCAACGCCCGCGTCGGCGTGGTGGGTATGGGTTACGTCGGCCTGCCGCTCGCGCTCCTGTTCGCCCGAGGAGGCTTTCTTACCACGGGCTTCGACATCGATCCGGAGAAGGTGCAGAAACTGCGGGCCGGCGAAACCTACATCAAGCACATCGCGGCCGAGACGATTGCGGGAGCGATTGAGAAAAAGGGCTTTTGGGCGACGGACGACTTCCAGGAGCTGGCGGAGATGGACGCGATTGTGATTTGCGTGCCCACTCCGCTTGACGACCATCGCGAGCCCGACCTTTCTTTTATTCGCGACACTGCGGAAGCGATCCGCCCGAGGTTGCGAGCGGGCCAACTTGTAGTGCTGGAAAGCACCACTTACCCCGGAACTACGGAGGAGGTAGTGCTGCCGATCCTCGAAAGGTCCGGGCTCCGCTGCCCCGTCTCGCCCTACACGACGGACGGCACTACCGCCGTCGGCGCCGAGGCCGCCGCGCCTGAGGTGGCCGATTTCCTGCTGGCATTTTCGCCCGAGCGGGAGGACCCGGGAAACAAGGATTTCCGCACCCATCAGATCCCCAAGGTGATTGGTGGCGTCAACGCCGCCAGCGCGGTCGCCGCCCGGGCCCTCTATCAGCGAGGCTTTGACCGCACTCTGCTGGTGAGCTCGTCGCGCGCCGCCGAGATGACCAAGCTGCTGGAGAACATCTTCCGCTGCGTCAACATCGCCCTGGTGAACGAACTGAAGCTGCTCAGCCTGCGCATGGGGATCGACATCTGGGAAGTGATCGAGGCCGCCAAGACCAAGCCCTTCGGCTTCACACCCTTCTATCCCGGTCCGGGCCTGGGCGGACACTGCATTCCCATCGACCCGTTTTACCTCACCTGGAAAGCGCACGAGTACAAGTTTCCCACGCGCTTCATCGAGCTGGCAGGGGAGGTGAATTCGGCGATGCCCGAGCACGTGGTGGCTGCCGTGGGCGACGCGCTGAACCGGCGGCGGCGGTGCCTGCAGGACGCGAGAGTGCTGGTGCTCGGAGTCGCCTATAAGAAGGACATCGACGACCTGCGCGAATCGCCCTCACTGCGAATCATCGAGCTGCTGCAGGCGCGTGGGGCGCGGGTGGACTATCACGATCCCTACTTCCCGCGGCTGCACAAGATGCGCCATCACAACCTCGGCCTGGTGTCGGTGGAGCTTACGCCGGCGGCGCTCGCCGCCTACGACGCCGTGCTGATCGCCACCGACCATTCGAGTTACGACTACGAGGCGATTGTGGCGGCGGCGCAACTGGTGGTCGACACGCGCAACGCTACCGGCAAGGTACGCGAGCACCGCGAGAAGATTGTGCGCTGTTGAGGGAGCAGTGGCGTGTGGCGCATAGCCGAGCGGTACTACCTCCGCTGCGCTCCAACGTGACGTGTTGCCGGTCTGCTGCTCGCCACTGAGCAATCGCTACCGGCCGCTGTTTTCCGCCTGCGGTGACTGGTTTCATGGAGATTACGCTTTCCAGGCGACCTTCCCGAATCGCCACCATGCTTCTCGCCACAGCGGCGTTTCTGGTGGCGACCACCTGGATCACCAAAGCTTACCTGGCAACCCGCCTGGCAGGCGCTCCGACCTTGCCTGGTCTGCGCTACGCCATCAAACTCGATCCCACCGACAGCCTTTACCACCTCGAGCTGGGACGACTGCTTCAGTACAACCCGGCGGTGGTCGATCCTAAAGAGTCGGTGGCGGAGTTGAAGCGCGCCGTGAGCCTCAGCCCTTACGACCCGGAAGCATGGCGCAGCTTGGCCATGGCTCTTCAGTTCGAGGGCCGGGCGGAGGAGTCGCTGGCTTGCCTCTGGCGCGCCGATAAGCTGGCTCCCCGCCTGCCTGCTTTGCAGTGGGATGTGGCCAACGCGTTCCTCCTGCACGGACAGGTGGCCGAAGCCTTCCGGCATTTTAAGGTGGTGCTGGCGGGAAGCGACCAGTACAACGCCATCCTGTTCAACACCGTTTGGGAGGCCTCCCACGATGCCGGCCAGATCCTGGCGCAGGTAATCCCCGAGAACCTGCCCGTCGAGTTTAGCTACCTGGACTACCTGCTGCGGCGCTCGCAGTTCGACGACGCGCGCAGCGTCTGGCAGCGCATTGTGGCGAGCCCGGACCGGTTTCCACCGGCGCAGGCCGCGGCGTACCTCGATAAGCTGATCGCCGCGCGCCGGCCGGCCCAAGGTTGGCAAGTTTGGGAGGACCTGCGGTCGAAGGGCGCAATCGGCCCGCTCGAACATCCCACGGATCAGAATCTGGTGATCAACGGCGACTTCGAGCAAGAAGCCCTGAACCTGGGGTTCGACTGGCGCGTCGTGCCCGCCCCCGGCACCTATGCCGGGATCGACTCCACGCATCACCACTCCGCCAGTCACTCCCTGCTCGTGCAGTTTTCGGGCAAGGACAACATCAACTATGCGAACGCCGTTCAGCTGGTCCGAGTGAGGCCGGCGCATTCCTACCGGCTGAGCGCCTACCTGAGAACGCAGGGCATCACCACCGACAGCGGGCCCCGTCTTATGGTCCGCGACGCTTACGACCCGCAGGCACTGGCCAAGGTCTCGGACGACCTGGAAGGATCGAGCGAGGGCTGGACCCAGGTGATGCTGGACTTCAAGACCGGCCCGCGAACCGAGTTGGTGGTGGTGGGCCTGGCTCGCCTCCCGAGCCAGAAGCTGGATAATCGAATCGCCGGGCGAGTCTGGCTGGACGATGTGAACCTCGCTCCGCTGCCATGAATTGCCGATTGCTGATTACAAGATAAAAATCCAATCCACAGATTTCGCAGATTACTTACACAGAAGGAGGAGAGCAACAGCACTACCCGCTTCTCTTGCCTTCTTATCAGGAGTCTGTGAAATCTGCGTAATCTGTGGATTCCTTCTTCTCTTCCCCTCGGCAATCGGCAATGCTCAAGCGACGGCCGCTGCGGCCGGAGCGCGGTCGGTCGGTTGCCGTTCCCGGAGCCGTTCGATCACCACAGCCTTGTAGCCTATTCCCACCACCACGGCAAAAATGAGAGCGTTGGCTGGGATTTGCAGATTGAAGTCGGTGACGCTGTGCACCAACAGGGCGGCGACGCTGCCGATGCAACCAAGGGTGACGGAGCGGCGGTAGCGGCGCGAATCGCTGAGGAAGGACCTGATCAGGCGCGCCAGAAGCGCAAAGATGGGAAGAAAGAGCAGCGCCGCGCCCACTAGCCCGGTGTCGGAAGCAACTTCCAGGTAATCGTTGTGCGTGTGATCGAAGAAGAGGTCAACGCCGGCCGTCTGGTAATGCGGAAAGCTCAGGGCGAACGTGCCAAGGCCGGTCCCAGCGAGCGGGTAGTCGTGAATGAGCCGGAGATCGTCCCTCCACGTCGGGACGCGCAGGTCGGATTCTTCAGCGTAGCCTCTTTGTCCGATCGCCTGGAAGCGCTCCGCCAGGGGGCCAAGACCGATCCACATTCCGTAGGCGCCCACCGCGACCAGGAACAGAACGAGGCCCGCCAGCCACACGCGCTGGCCGGTCTTTAGTTGGGCGAGCACCGCCACCAGCACCACGCTGAGCGCGATGCCCACGATTCCACCCCGCGATTTGGAACAGATTGCCCCCACCACTACGATCACCGCGAGGAAGAGATAGAAGAAGGCGCGCAGCCCCGCCGAACCCCGGGCGCCCGGAATCCGGCGGCCGCGGCCTCTCGCCGCTCGCCCCTCCGACCAAAGCTGGAAATGATAGAAGACCGACGCCACCAGAAACGGGAGGGCCAGCTCCAGCAAGCCGGCGAAGTGATTGTGATTGATGTAAGTGCCGGTCCCCTCCGCCGTATAGTACTGCTTGGTGTAAGTGAAGATCTTCTGCCACCCGGTCAGATACTGCACCGCGCCGTACGCCGCCTCGCCGATCGCCAGCCCCATGAGCGCGGCCAGCAAGGGACTGCGGCGCTTGCCGGGATCGAAGAAGTAAGCAGCCAGAACAAAGGCGGAGAGATAAGCCAGGAACTTCATCAGCATCACCGCCGTGTCGTGCGCGTTGATGCTCAGCGTGGCGGCGCGGGCGGCAGCTAGTTGCGGGTCGAGGGCGCGGGCCGGCGAGACGCGTACCACCCACGCTACCGGAAGGGGAATGATCTCCAGCCCGGCCCACAGCGCGAAGAGCAGCGGCCATAGCGGTAGGTGCAACCCCGTGCCGCGCTGGTGCTCCTCTGCGTTGCGGTTGGCTATTGCTGTAGGCTCTCGACGGGCTCTGCCAATCACCACCAGGAGCAGCACCAGAAAGAGTACGATTTCCATCAGCGAATAAGCCACCGGCTGAACCCCGCCGAAGGCCAGCGCCGAACCCGCGATCACCGAAGCCAGTACCAGCTCGAGTACCCTGTCTGTCACGCTCCAGCCTTTCCAGTCTTCAGTTCTCAGTTCTCAGTTTTCGGCAAGAGCTTTCAGCCGTCAGCCCTCAGCAAGAAGTACGGTACTCTTGCTCATAGCCACTGAAAACTGAGAACGCCTGAAGTAATTGCGAAGGCGCTTCCATCGCAGAGACACAGAGGCACCGAGAAAAAACGAGAAACGTCTGGAAACGAGCGACATCGCGTGTGATATTCTCCCTCTTTCTCTGTGTCTCCGCGCCTCTATGTTTAATTCGTTCACAGCTTCTGAGAACTGAGTCAGTACGCGTTCTTATTGGCGGCAAAACTCCGCCAAAGCGTCAGTAAGATGATCTTCAGGTCAAAACCCAGACTCCAGTGGCGAAGGTAGAAGAGATCGTGCTCGACGCGTCCTTCGATCGACGTGTCTCCCCGGAAGCCGTTCACCTGCGCCCAGCCCGTCATCCCGACCTTCAGGTAGTGCCGGTTGTTGTATTGTGCTACGTCGTGCAGGAACTTCTGCACGAAAAAAGGCCGCTCGGGCCGCGGTCCCACTAGGCTCATCTCCCCTTTGAGCACGTTGAACAACTGCGGCAACTCGTCGAGATTGGTGCGCCTCAGGAAACGACCCAGGCGCGTGCGGCGGGGGTCGCCGGGCACCGTCCAGCGCGTATCATTCTCGGTGGGATCGCCGGTGCGCATGGTGCGGAACTTAACCATGCGGAAAACCCGCCCGTTCAAGCCCACTCGGTCCTGGACAAACAGAATCGGGCCAGGCGACGATAGTCGCGTTGCCACCGCAATCAGGGCCAGCAACGGCGCGAGCACCAGCAGCCCGAGGCTTGCGAGCACCAGGTCCAGGCCGCGCTTGGCCACGAGGTAGATTACCGACTCCGAGGGAGTAGCCCGCAGGTCCAGCATGGGGAGGCCGTCAAAATCGAAGAGCGTCTCGCGGAACGTGACCCCAACGCCGAGGTCAAGGATGGCGCGTACGGGAACACACAAAGGGTCGAGCCGTTGCAATAGGGCAGGGAGCTCGGAAAGGCGCCGCGGCGGAATGGCGATGACGATGTCATCCACTTCCTCGCCGCGGACGGCGCCCTCCAACGCATCGAGATCGACGACGGCGGCGCCCGTTACCTGAACTTCCTGGTCCGGAAGGCGTACGAAGCCCGCGATGGCGCACGGCACGACACTCTTTAACAGCAGGCCGGCGGCGCGGGCGGCAAAGTCATCCGCGCCGACCACCAGGATCCGGGCGCAGTTCCTGCCCTGCCTCCGCGCGCGCCGGAGAATGTTGCGCGCTACCCGCTGGGAAAGCAGCACCAGCAGAAAGAGGATCGCACCGCTGATGGCGACGAAGACGCGCGAAAAGCTGGCGGAGCGATAGAAGAACGTGGCGCCCATCGCCGCCACGTAGGTCACCACGCAGGCGCGAAAAGCCGCCCAGGCTGAGCTCCGCGCCGCGAACAGGATATCGAAGCGCGCCAGGCCAGACTGATCGAGCACCACCGACCATACGATGGTAGTGAAAAACAACAGGCCAAAGTAGTCCGATGGGTCGACGTCGGTAGTGACCAGGCGAATCCATCCGGAGCCGAACCGGACCCACGCCGCCATGGCGAACGCCACCAGCGGGAGGCATAGCATCTCCAGCCGGATAAAGAAGCCGATGTAATTGAGCCGCCGGCGAATCATTGATCCTCTAACTCATCCCGCCCCAAAGAGTTCCGTCTCCACGATCTCGCAGAGAATATGTCCCAACAGAATATGGCACTCCTGCACGCGCGGCGTTTCGTCCGACGGGACACGAAGGCACCGGTGGACGATCTCCCGGAGCTGCCCGCCGGTGCGGCCCGTCATGCCCACCGTCACCAGACCCTTGTTTTTCGCGGCGTCGGCGGCCACCAGAATGTTGCGCGACGTGCCGCTGGTGGATATCGCCACGGCGACGTCCCCGGCTGACCCCAGCGCCTCGATCTGGCGCGCGAAGACTGCGTCGAACGAATAGTCGTTGGCAATCGCTGTCAGCGACGAGGAATTCACGGTGAGCGCCATCGCCGGCAGGCCAGGGCGCTGGCGTTGGTATCGTCCTACCAGTTCGGCGGCGATATGCTGCGCGTCAGCCGCGCTGCCGCCGTTCCCGAAGAGGAAGATCCGCCGGCCTTGACGTAGCGCCTCGATGAGTCGGAGCGCGACTTCCGCCGTCGTTCGCATGAGATCGGTGTCGGCGAGCAACGCCGCGATGACGCCTGCGCTCTCCGCCACCCGCTGCCGGGTGAGGCTTTCAAATTCGTCCTGTCCGCCCATCTCGCCACCTGGATCCGAAACTCGAAATTCGAAAATCGAAATTCGCCCCACTCTGAAATTCGAGTTTCTAATTCCGACTTTCGGTATCTTTCCAATCGATAATTAGCACTTCTTCTTCGGCGGTCATTGTTCGGTCGCACACGCTGAACACCTGGCCGTAACAACACAACTATGATAACCGCTGCATTGAGCCGGAGCCGAATGCATTGGCCCGCTCTTCTCTGGGGCCTCTTTGGGCCCTCAGTGATCTCCGTGTTAAGGTCCTTATCTCTCAGATGCCGGAAACCCTCCCGCTACGTTGAGCTCTTAATCCTCCCCTTTCCTCCTGTTTAATCTGCGTAATCTATGGATTCTTCCTATTCTTGTGCCGCGCATCCCCTTACCCACAATACCTCAACCGCTGCAAGCTGGAGAAAACATGCTCGGGCGTGATCCGTTGCATGCAGTCCTGCCTCTGATTCTGATACTCGAAGCCCAGATTCAAGTATCCGCACCCGTCTCCGGGGGCATTGATGGAAACCGCCTGCTCGCCCAGCGGCCCCCAGCGGCGCTCCGAGGTTGGCCCGTTCAACCCGATCACCGGCGCTCCAACGGCTGCCGCCAGGTGCATGATGCCCGTGTTCACACTCACCACCGCCATCGCCTTCTCCAGCAAGCTGGCGGTCTGGGCGAGAGTGATCCGGCCCGCCAGGTTCACCACTCTTCCCCCGCAGCGGGAGGCGATCTGGAAGCGCAACGCTTCCGTCCTGCCGGCGCTATAGCCCGCGCCGGTCAAAGCCAACGCCAGTCCCAGTTCCGAGACCTTCTCGCCTAACTCCACCCAATACTCCTCCGGCCACTCCCGCAGGTAACTCTTATAGCCGCCGGCCCAAGCGTGAAAGACGACATAACCTCCCGCCTCGAGCTCGCCGGTCCATGATCCATCGGGCGCATCGACTTTGATGCTGGGGAGTGCGTGGGATTCAATTCCCAGGGTTCGCACCACGGAGCGATAGTTTTCGATTTCGTGGACCTCGGCCGAGTGATCCGCCACCCGATCGTACCCGTAATGCCGGTATTGGTGGGGAGTGCGAAAACCGACCGCGAACCGCGCGCCCGAAAGGCGGCAATAGACGGCATTCAATCGCTGCCACGGGCCCAGATCGCACAGGACGTCCACCTTGTTCTCTCGCAATCGGCGAAGAGAGACGAGGGGATTGGTGGCCGATAGCTTGACCACGCGATCGGGACCGGAAACGAGCCGGCCCATTTCGTAGTTGCTCTCAGTAGTGAAGAGGATGATGACCTTTTCCCGAAAGTGCTCCCGCAGATCCGCCAGGACACCGGTGGCGAGCACGATGTCGCCCATGGCGGCGGTGATGAGCACTCCGATGGAGTGAAACTCAGGCATGCGTTTCTTCTTGCGGACCATCAACCCCAGAAGCCAGATCAGAGGAATACCCAGGTAGCGGTCCAGGAATTTCAGCCAACTCCTCCCGCGCTCCGGATCCTGTCTCCTTTCCATGATCGTCGGGTCCTGATTTCACTCTGAACAGTTTTCAGTTCTCGGTTCTTGGCAGGTGTGAAAACTCAAACACAGAGAGGCACGGAGACACAGAGAATAGAACGACAATCGCATGAAGATGTTGCTTGTTCCCGACCTTTCCGATTCTTCTCTGTGCCTCCGTGTCTCTGTGCTCGGAAACTGCCTGGCAATTTGCACAGCTTCCGACTCTCCCTTCACTGAAAACTGATAACTGAAAACTGAGGACCCCGGGTGGCCTCGGCCTTGAGAACTTCCAGGAGGCCCGCCCTATCGACGGGCA
>Ga0335081_10011210_pt1 | contig 14488 bp, 7 predicted proteins | sample Lox_Sample_35_FD_206713 | JGI IMG/M metagenome (GOLD analysis project Ga0335081, IMG submission 206713) | Soil microbial communities from Loxahatchee National Wildlife Refuge, Florida, United States - Lox_Sample_3.5 | ecosystem: Environmental > Terrestrial > Soil > Wetlands | place: USA: Florida... | reverse complement strand
GCCATACCATGAAATGAACGGTGACTGGTTCTGGTGGGGCGGGCGGCGGGGAGAACACGGTGCCGCGGTGCTTTACCGCCAGTTGTTCGACCGGCTGGTGAATTATCACCACCTGAACAATCTGATCTGGGTCTGGAGCGTGGACCGGCCGAGCACGCCAGAACGGCAGTTCGTGGATTACTTTCCCGGCCGAAATTATTTTGATGTCGCCGCGCTGGATGTCTATCACAGCGATTTTCGGCAATCGTATTACCAGGACCTGTTGAAACTGGCAGACGGAAAACCGATTGCCCTGGCTGAAGTCGGCCCGCCGCCAACACTGGACGTGCTGGAAAAACAACCGCGGTGGACGTGGTGGATGCTCTGGGCGGGCATGGTCAACACCGGGCCGGGGGCCGGCAAGGCCATGCAAACGCTGGTCAACAGTCCGCGTTCGTTGAGCCGGGACGACCCGGAATACATCGAGGGCATCGCCCCGATTCGCGCCGCGTCCGGCCTGGCGCCACTGCCAGCGCCACCTCCATCCCGGCCTGCGCAAAATTGATTTGCGAAGTCATGGCTGTCACGCGGCATGCGAGAATTGCCGGGGGGCGCCGGATAATTCCTCGTTGCCAAGGCTCAAAACGTTCCCAGGGAAGCAGACCCGTCGAAACCGGAGTCCAGGTGGACAAATCCGGAGGATTTCGGATGACATAGGGTGCAGCCGGATGTCCTGGAGAACACCAATCCACGTCAAAAAAAGCGCCGGTCTCAAACGAGGCCGGCACTTTGCACCCATCAAACTCCGCAATCACCTCATGGTTTCTGGAGCCGGAAGTAGCCCCCGCCGCTGGACGGCAGGACGTCGCTGGTGATGTACACCGAGCGTTTGCCTAGAATAGTGTACGTTGTGGACCCCGATGCCGACACTCCAGTTAATTGAAGGTTATCAATATAAATGGTCTCGGGCCCATCAATGGCCCGACCCACATCATTGTAATCCTGGAAGGTCAACCCGCGAACCATAGCCGGTGAGCCCAAGGGGATGCTTACGTGCGCCCATTGATTCGTTGCGCCGCCGGCGGCGGTAATCAGTCCCTCGCCGAAACCCGAAATAAAGGCAAAGTTGTAACTGCCGTCACGAAGGGCCACCTGGAGATAACCATAATCACCGGCAAGGCCTGGCGTCGAAGACGGATCAATCATGATATCAAATGAAAGTGTGCCGCCTGAACAATCCACGGCGCTTGGGAAGACATCCAGCGTGAAATCCGCGCTGCCATCTCCGTTGGCGGTATAATCCCACGTCCAACTGAGTTCCAGCGAACCCGAACTACTGCTATTCCCCGCATCATAGGTGGGGCCGGATGCCCAAACCGCGTTGCTTGAAGTCGCATTGCCATAATCATAGGCCGCGCCCATCGGCCCTGGGTTATAATCGCGAGTGTTATTAGTCATCGACGTTTGAGTACCAAAGGAGTTCTGGTAATTGGTCGTGGTTACCGGGGGTCCTACCACCGACGACCAGGAGCCTGACAGACTCGATGCGCTTTGCAGCCCGAAACCCGCATCGGGCAAAGTCCACTGAAGCCAATACACGGCGTTGGCCGGCGTCGTGAACATCAGACTCGGGTTGCTGGCACGAACCGCCAGAAAAGCAGGATCCAGCGGCTGAGTCAGGTCTGCGTTCAACGTGTTGCTCGAACCCGTGATGGAAACGTTGCTGAGCACGACGTCCTGGTTATACCCCGCGGTATTGGGTTGGGTGCCCCAGAAAACCGTGACCGGGGCGGCGAAGGCCTGCGCGTCGCTTTCCTGCGGGAACGACACGGTGTGAGTGCTGCCATCCGGCGATTGAAGCGTGACATCCGTATCGCTGTTAAACGTGAGGCTCCAGGTGCCGACGAAGCCACCGACATTGGTCACCGTGCCCAAAAGCCCGCCGTAGCCCGCCACGATCGTATTGGTGAAAGCAAAGCCCGGACCACCAAAAATGCTGGTGTCCGAGCCGAACAAGTAAGTGTTGTTGCCGGCGTTATTGAGCTTGTAGCGCAACGTGCCGACCACGCTGCCGTCGGGCTGGCTGTCGATGAACCAAACCAGCGCGCTGGCTTCGTTCCAATCCGGAGCGGTCTCGGTGATGTTACGGCCCGGCACGATCATGAAATGAAGCTGGTAGTTATTGTAGCTGATGCCCGGGGCCTTCGCGACGTGAACGGAATAACTCACCGGCGTCGGGTTGCCGATCCAGGCATAGCCGTAATCCGGCCCCGACGTGTTGGCCACAATGGTGCTAATACTCTGACGGTCGTACGCAGCGCCATCATCATAAATGTTCAGCCCTTTGGTGACCGAACCTGATCCGAGACTTAATGTTGGCGGAGGCGGCGGAGCGGGCGAGTACTGGAGGGTGATGTTATCCACCCAGAAATTGGCTGCACCGGAAAGATAGGTGCTGGTCCATTTCTTGAAGCCCAGAGCATAGCACGGGGTGCTGATGCCCGGCGTGGTGGGGGTGAGGGGGAAGTTGACGTGCTGCCAACCGGTGGCCGCGTCGGTAGGCACTTGAACATACCCCAAAGTAGCATAACTGTTGTTTTTACTGGCACTCCAAATCGCTATTCCCCCCTCAATACCCGGGGCGCTGTTAAACGTGGGGATGTCCACGGTGGAAAGACTGGTATCCCACAGGATGTCGAAAACCAAGTTGGTGAACACGAGCAGGTTGGTGCCCGGTCCCGAATTCGTAGTATTGCCGTCAAAGTACCCCATAATAGCCATTTGGTCATTCTGGCTCATATCGTCGTAAATATCCAGGGAACCGGCGGGATTGCCGACGCTTGGGTCCTCCGCAGTAGAGCCGTTCAGAGCCCAACTTATCGACAACCAGCCCGGAGCGCTGGAGTCAAACGACCAAAGAACGAGGTCCGTTGCATAGGCACGAGTAGCCCCGCCCGCCCATATCAACGCTGCACCGACCACAGCGAGGCAGGCTAATTTTTTTATCAGGTTTGTTTTCATAGTTTATTTTCACTTTTCTGGCTGCTCTACTGGTTGCTCGCGGAACCTCTTCCCACGGTCGAGGAACCAGGCAACCGCTGTCTGCGAAAAGGCTTGTTTTTAAAGAATACGATATTTGCCGAAACTTTCATGTCACCAAAACAAGGGACAAATACCCGATCCAAGGCTCGTACCGCTGAAATCTGGAGGTCAATCTCCCGGTACCACCGTCCACATTCCCAGTGGATGCGTGAGTCTGGCAAACAAAGGTCCCGACGCGCTGCCGAGCGTGTCTTCCATTTTGAGCGCTTCCACGTGACCATCATGAAAGGCGTAGTTAAATCTGTTCTGCTGCGCTTTGTATAACATCAGGCCGGTGCTGTAACCTCCGCTCGTCAGTTTCGCCGTGTCCGTGGGAGCCGCCGTATCAGTCTGGAAGTTGTTGCCCCAGCCTTGCGGGGAGCCGTCAGAAGTTTGCGGGCCGCAAGCAACACTGCCCCAGACGTTCCCGACACATTGCATGCTGCCGGACACCTCGGCCAGCATGATGGTCCCGGATGGATCGCGGATCACCGATACCGGATAACCCCGCGCGTCCCAATCAATGGGATATTTAGTGTCACCCAAGCCTCCTGGGTCTATCCAATAAATTCCGACACCGTGACAGTTAAGGCTCTTGCTATACACATCCGGTAACGGATACGTTCGTGCAGGTGGGATCGGCGTGTCGTTCACTTGTACCGTTTTCCCATAGTCCCCGCCTCCCCTTCCCGTGCAGTTCATCGCATAAGACCGGCGCGCGAACGCGGGAGGGCCGGCGGCCCAATCAACTCTTGGAAACTGGTCAGCCGGGCACTCTTCAACTTTGCCGGGCGCCAGGGCGATGCCATTCGCGAGCGCCTCCGCCGCGTCCTCCGGGTCGTCCGCACTCAAAACGACGCCGTTCAGAGCACTTTTCGCCTCCGAGCCACTGCCACCGATGTAGCTGCTGATCAAAGTGTCCCAGGCAAGTTGGCTGCCGTCGCTGTATTGCACGGCTGCCGGAGGAAGCGTTTCGTTATGATCCCCGGTAAAGGCATTCATACCAAAGGCGAGTTGCTTGATTTGTGACGTGCACTGCATCCGAAGCGCCCGGGCCTTGGCGCTGGCCAGGGCCGGGAGGAGAATCGCCGCCAGAATAGCAATGATGGCGATGACCACCAGGAGTTCGATCAAGGTGAACCCCCGCCTGCCGGTGGCCGGCGCTGCTCTGCGCCCGGTGATTAATTTGCCGTAATTTGAAATGGAGGCTTTCATTGGAACTTTATTTGGTTGAACTGTCCACGAGGGCAACGAACCCTCTTTTATCAATGACGTATTTTTTCCCCGCGGGCGGCGGGGGAACCTGAACATTCGCGCGCGCAACAAAATCCTCAAAACTCTTGGGACGCTGATGATTCTGGACGACCCATCTGATTAACTGCTGATTCAGCGACTGCAAGTCCGCCGACGCAGTGGCGGCATTCGTCGCCGGGGCAGCCGGCGCCGCCTGGGAATTTTGCGCAGAACCCGGCGCAGTTGGCGTCGCTGCGGCCTGGTTGGCTTGCGGTGAGGGCGCATTCGTGCTCACCGGCGGCGTCTCGTTCTTTTTGCCGCATCCAGCGACAAACATCGCCGCCCCCAAAACGAGGCCGAGATAAAAAACCGGCTTCTGCGTTGTCGGACACCCGGAAGACCGGATGGAGCCGGAAAACGTTTCCATACGACGAACAAGTGGTTGCTGAATGGTTATCTTGATTAACCTTAACCCATGTCCGGCACAAATCAAAGTAGTGAAAATTGGGGACAAATCGTTTCGACCAGGTTCTGTCTCCGGCCGCACGGTTTCAGCCCAAAATCAGCGGTTTTCCCGATGAATCGGCACCTGGCCCATAGACCGTGCTTATGGGGCCGCACGAAGCTTTCCGTATCCGCAAGCCTCGCAACATGCGCGAATTACGCCGCCGCTTGAGACGGGGAGCGGACATGCAATTTTTCGTGAATACGCCGGATATCAGCGTTCGCCGTCGCCACGCTGATGTGAAACGCATCGGCAATTTCCCTGCAAAGACAGCCGCGGGCGAGCAGTTCCAGGCGGTTGTTAGAAAATGGCAAGCCTTTTGACTCGTAGATTTTGATGACAAGACATCGGCGCTAAAAAACAGCACTATTGTTTCAAACTGATGAAACTCGTGAGGTGGCGATACGCAAGTATTTGTTGTTCGGCTGGCGGTTTGATGTTGTGCTGTCGTTGCGCCGGTTGGCGGCGCGCGCCGTCGGGGAATCAAATTAAATACTCACAATGAAAGCACTCGGTTCATGAAAATCAAACGCTATACGACGGTGATGCTGGCCTGTCTGGGCACAGGTTTCTGGATCAGTGGACCCGATGAATTGATCGCGGCCAATCCGGCCCTGTCGTTGTTGAACGAACCGGTGGATGTCAGCGGCGACTTCCGGGATTTTTCCAACCTTTATTATCTGGCGGACAAACTCGCCGATTTTGATCCGGCCACCGGCAAGGGAGAAATCACCTGGCAACGGGCGGAGTATTTTACGCGCCTGGCCTTCGACAACATGCTGGCGGTCATCAAGCCGGTCGAACCCAATGAGTTTCCCACCGATCAATACGCCGCTAATCCGACCCTCCCATTTTCGATTGAATTTGTCTCCCCGCGAACGGTGCGCCTTCGTATCACCAGCGGCCCGCAGGTGCACAAGCATTACGAGGAATTGATGCTGGCCGGCCCGGTACCGCAGGACCAGTCCTGGAAACATGAAAAGGTCGAAGGCGGTTATCGCTACACGAGCGAGTACGGTTCGGTCACCATTCTGGAAAATCCCTGGCACATTGAATTCCGCGACGCCCAGGGGAAGCTGCTCACCCGGACGGACCACGACTCCGACAACACCTCCACGTTTACGCCCATCATGCCGTTTTCCTTCGTGCGGCGCGCGGCGGATTATTCCCGCAGCCTGGACGCGGCGTTCCTGCTTTCGCCCGGCGAGAAAATTTTCGGCGGCGGCGAATCCTTCACCCGCCCCGACAAGCGTGGACAAAAGGTCGTGCTGTGGGCGGACGACGCCAATGGCATTCAAAACCCGGGCATGTACAAACCCATCCCGTTTTTCATGAGCAGCCGGGGTTACGGCATGTTCATCCACACCTCCTCGCCCATTACCTGTGACTTTGGAAATTCCTTTGCCGGCGTCAATTCGCTCATGATCGGCGACGACGAACTGGATTTATTTGTGTTCCTCGGTTCGCCCAAAGACATTCTGGACGAGTACACCAAACTCACGGGCAAATCGCCGCTGCCGCCGCTGTGGTCGTTTGGGCTGTGGATGAGCCGCTGCACTTACAACGCCGAAGCCCAGGTGCGCGACATCGCCGCCCGCTTGCGCGCGGACAAAATCCCCTGCGACGTAATCCACCTCGACACCGGCTGGTTTGAAACCGACTGGCAGTGCGACTATGAATTCTCCAAGACCCGCTTTCCCGATCCGCAAAAGATGCTTTCGGATTTGAAGAACGACGGCTTCCACGTTTCGTGCTGGCAACTGCCGTATTTCGTGCCGAAAAACAAATTGTTCCCCGAACTGGTGGAGAAAAATCTCGTCGTCCGCGACGCCAAGGGCAATCTGCCTTACGAGGACGCGGTGCTGGACCTTTCCAATCCGCAGACGGTGGTCTGGTATCAGGGCAAACTGGCCAACCTGTTGAAGATCGGCGTGAGCGCCATCAAAGTGGATTTCGGCGAAGCCGCGCCGGAGAACGGCATTTATGCTGACGGCCGCGCAGGGTTTTACGAACACAACCTGTATCCCCTGCGTTACAACAAAGCGGTCGCGGACATCACCCGGCAGGTCACCGGCGAGAACATCATCTGGGCGCGCAGCGCCTGGGCCGGCAGCCAGCGTTATCCCATCCACTGGGGCGGTGACGCGGAAAGCACGGATGACGGCATGGCGGCGGAACTGCGCGGCGGCCTGTCGTTCGGGCTTTCCGGCTTTTCGTTCTGGAGCCACGACGTGGGCGGCTTTACGGCCAACTCGGTGTCCAACATGGACAAAAATCTTTACGCGCGCTGGCTGGCTTTCGGGATGCTGAGTTCCCACAGCCGCTGTCACGGCATTGCGCCGAAAGAACCGTGGAATTACGGCAGTGCATTCGAAGATGAATTCCGCGCGATTGACGGGCTCAAATACCGGCTCATGCCTTACGTCTATGCGCAGGCCAAGGATTGTTCCGAACGCGGCCTGCCGATGGTGCGCGCGCTGTTCATCGAATATCCGGACGACCCCGGTTCGTGGCTGGTGGACGACGAATATCTGTTCGGTTCCAGCATCCTGGTCGCGCCGCTCCTCCACGAAAACGCGACCGGGCGGAACGTGTATCTGCCGCCGGGCACCTGGATTGATTATCAAACCGGAAAATCCCATGCCGGCGGCTGGCAACACATCGAGGCCGGAAAACTTCCTGTCGTGATGCTGGTGCGTGACGGCACGGTGCTGCCGCAAATCAAGCTCGCGCAATGCACGATGCAAATGGACTGGTCTAAGCTGGACCTCGTCGTCTTCGCCAAAGAGGCCTTGACCGCCAAGGGGCTGGTTTGCCTGCCCTCGGACAACGCACTGCACGAACTGACGGTCACGAAAGAAGGACAGACGTTCCGGCTGGCAAACGATCCGCTGGCGGGCAAAGTCAGCTGGAAAATCACTCAGGCGGAAAATATCGAGTGAGATGCCGGAAAGGTTTCAAATGCATTTGGGTAAGCAATTCGTGTCCGGCTTTGTAGTCCTGGTGTTGTTGTGTCCTCGCACCACGATTCAAGCGCAACCGCCGGCTTCGGAACCGTACACGTGGCACAACGCCGTTATCGGCGGCGGCGGATTTGTGACCGGCATCGTCTTTCATCCCGGGCAGAAGGGTCTGATGTACGCCCGCACGGACGTTGGCGGCGCCTACCGCTGGGATGAAGCGGGGCACCAGTGGGTTGCGATCACCGATTGGATCGGCATGGCCGACGTGAACCTGACGGGCTGTGAGAGCATTGCGTTGGACCCCAACGATCCCAAGCGCGTTTATCTGGCGGCCGGCACCTACACTTGGGGCAAGGCAGCGATCCTGCGTTCGGATGATCAAGGCAAAACGTTCCAGCGGACCGATGTGCCATTCAAAATGGGCGCCAACGAAGCCGGACGGTTTAATGGCGAACGTCTGGCGGTTGACCCCAACGACGGGGAAATTCTGTTTTTCGGCTCGCGGGAGGATGGTTTGTGGAAGAGCGCGGATCGGACAGCGACCTGGCAGAGGGTTGACAGTTTCACGAACATCGGCGCAAGCCAGCCATCTGCGGCCGATTCCCGCTCGAACAGAGAGCCGCGCCGGCGATTCAGCGGTTTCGCTCCGCAGGCCGTCGGCATTGTCAGTATTGTGTTTGACCCTGCCAGCGGCAAACCCGGCGCTCCAACGCCCGTGCTTTATGCCGCGGTGTCCACCACCGGAACCAACCTTTATCGCAGCGCCGATGCCGGCGCCACTTGGACGGCTGTGCCCGACCAGCCGGTGGGGTTGTGCCCCAATCATCTCGCGTGGTCGCCGGACGGAATGTTGTATTTGAGCTATGGTCGTGAGCCGGGCCCCAATTCGATGACCGACGGCGCGGTGTGGAGGTTCAATCCCAAGGACGGTGTCTGGACGGACATCACACCGGTCAAACCTAAAGACTCCGATCAAACTTTCGGCTACGGCTGTGTCGCAGTGGACGCGCAACAGCCGTCCACCCTCATGGTCACAACGTTCTGCCATTGGAGGCCGCACGACGAGATTTTCCGGAGCACGAACGGCGGCGCGAGCTGGATCCAACTCTGGCAAACCGACAACATCGAATGGGACCACTCCAGCGCGCCCTATGCTTCCAGCCGCACGCCACATTGGATGGGCACCATCGTCATCAACCCGTTCAATTCCGATCAGGTCCTCTTCACCACCGGCTTCGGCATCTGGAGTTGCAGTGACGTAACCGGGGCCAATGCCGGGCATCCCACGCACTGGACCTTTCTCGATCAGGGACTGGAAGAGACCGTGCCGCTGGCATTGCTCAGTCCGCCGAAGGGCGCGCATCTGTTGAGTGGAGTGGGCGACCTTGATGGTTTCCGGCATGATGATTTGGACCGGTCTCCCGTCGAAGGAGGTTTCTCCGGCCAACGTTATGGCAATACGGAAGACATGGCGTTCACCGGAGAGAAACCTGACATCATCGTCCGCGCCGGCACCGGAGGACGCGGAACCGATCGCATCGTGCGCGCCTCCGTTTCGGACGACGGAGGCAAAACCTGGGAAACGCTCGCCAGTGAACCACCCAACAGCTACGGCGCGGGAACCATCGCCATCTCGGCCGATGGCCGGACCATCGTGTGGACACCCCAACGCAGCGAGGCGTACTTCACGACGGATCGAGGCATTCACTGGATCGCGTGCGCTGGACTTCCGCGCGGCATCTGCGTGGTGGCCGACCCGGTGAATGCGGCGCAGTTCTACGCGTGCAACGCGCACGCTGGACAGGTCCTCATCAGTACCAACGGTGCCGTGTCATTCACTCCAACCACTGCCAAGTTGCCCGCAGCGGAGGATTTTGGCGGGGGGTTCGGCGGAAGCGGCGGCGCCGGCGCCGTGTTGTTGGTCACGCCCGACCGCCAAGGCGACCTCTGGCTGGCATCCCGTTCCGCCGGCTTATATCACTCGGCCAACGCCGGCACGGCCTTCACCGGGCTCGAGGCGGTGCAAGAAGCTTATTCGCTTGGATTTGGCAAGGCGGCGCCGAATCAAAAGTATCCGGCGCTTTTTCTCGCCGGCAAAGTGGACGGTCTGCAAGCGCTCTTCCGTTCCGACGATGCCGGGAAAAACTGGGTGCGGATCAACGACGGTCAGCACCAGTATGGTTGGATCAACCATGTCACCGGCGATCCGCGTATCTTTGGGCGGGTTTACTTTGGCACCGGCGGTCGCGGCATCATTTATGGCGACGACAACGGACAGAAAATCACCGCGGTCAACCATTGAATCCCTCCCAGGCGTTATGCGTTCAAACATCGAGCAAACAAAACCCGGAAACTCAGTTCTGCTGCGGCTCGTGGCCGGCTTCGCCCTCTCCGGACTTTTTCTAACGGCCGTTCCGGCATCCGGACAGTCCTACGTCTGGAAAAACGTAGTCATCAAAGGTGGCGGGTTTGTTTCGGGCCTGATGACGCACCCCTATGCCGCGGGAGTTGTGTACGCGCGCACCGACATCGGTGGTGTGTATCGCTGGAACGCCGCCGGCAATTCCTGGGTGCCGCTGCTGGATTTTGGCGTGGATGCCAATACCTACGGCATCGAAAGCTTCGCGATTGATCCTTCCGACAGCAACCGTCTTTACATCGCCGCCAGCCGGAACTCGCCCACGTTGAAGTACATCCTGGTTTCCACCAATCAAGGCGCCAGCTTTGTGTCGTTTGCACCTCCGTTTGCGCTGGACGGCAACGCCCGGGGACGGGGTGGTGGCGAGCGGATGGCGGTGGACCCAAACCTGGGCAGCATCCTGTTCTACGGCACGAAGAGCCAAGGCCTTTACAAAAGCGTCAACTACGGCACCAACTGGTCGCAGGTCAGCAGCTTCCCTGTCACCACCACCGCAAATGGCGTCGGCATCGTGTTCGTGCAATTCGTCGCCAGCAGCGGGACTCCCGGCAGCACGACACCGGTTATCTTCGCCGGCGTCTCTCAGACCGGCAACAACATTTATCGCAGTACCGATGGCGGCACGAATTGGTCGCTGGTGCCCAACGCGGGTCCTTCCACGCTCATGCCGCACCACGCAGCGCAGGATGGCTTGGGCAACATGTACATCACTTTCAACGACACGTGCGGTCCGAACGACAATGTTTCGACCGGCGCCGTCTATAAACTCAACCTTTCCACTCTGGCATCGAGCGATGTGTCTCCGATCAAACAGCCGGGCGAGCAGGGTGGCTGGGGCGGAGTATCCGTGGACCTGCAACATCCCACGACCGTGGTGGTTTCGACCGTGGACCGCTGGTGGCCGCCGCCGTATGACCAGATTTATCGGAGCACCGACGGAGGTACGACTTGGGCCACCACCGCCTTGTCCGTACCGGGAAGCGACGGCGCGCCGTGGACCGTCGCGCGGACGCCGCATTGGTGCGAAAACGTTCAGATTGACCCGTTCAATTCCGACCGCGCCTGGTACGTCACGGGATACGGCATCTTCAGTTGCACCAACCTGACCGCCGCCGACTCGGGCGGGACAGTGAACTGGACCTTCACGAGTGATGGTCTGGAAGAAACGGTGCCGCTGGGGCTGGCCAGTCCGCCCAGCGGACCACATCTGTTGAGCCAGGTCGGCGATCAAGGCGGGTTCCGGCATTTCAACGTGGATGTGTCTCCACCTGAGGCCGATTATTTCCCGACGCATCGCGTGACGTCGTATGGCATTGATTTCGCCGAGAACAATCCAAATGTCATCGTGCGCTTGTTTTCGGAGACCACCTGGGGCGCCTGTTCGCTGAACGGCGGAACCACCTGGCAGGATTTCGCCACCAACACTCTGCCGACCGTCAATGGGCAGGGCAACGTAGCCGTCTCAGCCGACGGTTCACGGATCGTTTGGATTCCTGCCACGGTCGCATCCTCCAGTCGAATTGCCTATTACTCTACGGACCATGGCGCCACCTGGAAGGCTTCCAGCGGCGGTCCCACCGGCAATCGTTTCCCATTCTCCGATCGCGTGAACAGCAGCAAGTTTTACATCTATTCCAGCAGCTCGGGCGGGCGGATGTATGTCAGCACCGACGGTGGCGCGACTTACAGCCAGGGCGCGGCGATTTCATCCGGCCTGACTCCCATTGCCGTTGCCGGTCACGAAGGCCATATCTGGCTGCCTCGCGCAAGCAGCGGCCTCTCACGCTCCACCGATTCCGGCGCCACCTTTACCACTGTGTCCAGCGTGCAACAGGCGACCATGGTGGCACTGGGGAAGGCCGCGCCAAGTCAGAGTTATCCAGCCGTTTTCATTTTCGGCCAGGTGACCAACGTCACCGGGCTGTTCCGCTCAGACGACCAGGGCGCCTCCTGGGTACGCATCAACGACGACCAGCACCAGTTCGGCCTCGGCAACGGTTGGATTCACTGCCTGTGCGGCGACCCGCGCATCTATGGCCGGGTATATTTCGGAACAGAGGGTCGCGGCATCATTTACGGCAACCTGGCTCCGCCCCAACTCGTTTGCGCGGTCACCAATGGCCAATTGCAACTCACCTGGCCGCCGGCCTACGGTGATTGGTCGTTGCAGGCGCAAACCAATGCGCCGGGCGCCAATCTGACCGCGAACTGGGCGACCGTCTCGGGCGCGAGCGGAACGAACCGGGTGTTCATCCCGGTGAATCCGGCCAACGGCAATGTCTTCTACCGGCTTGCTTCCCCATAACTTATTTGGGAAAAGTGCCCGTCACATGAGAAACCTGTCCCGTTCTCAACGCGCGGTCGCCGCGGCTCTCATCGGCGGCACTTTGCTCGCGGCCTTGAGTTGCTCCGCCGGCAATTACACCAACTTCGACGTGGCCATTTACATTCCGGTCAGCGTGGTGCGAAGTTTTGAAGACCCGGAAATCCTGAGCAACGACTGGAACCGCATCAGTTGCCAGTTGAAGGTGGACAAGGTTTATATCGAAGTCCAGCGCGACCGAAACCTGGCCAGTGATGCCTTGCTCGAATCCGTCAAAAAATCCTTCCTCGACCGCGGTGTGCGTGTGGCCGGCGGCATGGCGTTGTCCGACGGCGGCAACGGCCAATTCCGCTCGTTTTGCTACACCGATCCCAAAGACCGCGAGTTCATCCGGCGCGCCGTTGAACTGGCGGCGCGTCATTTCGACGAGATCATTCAGGACGATTTCTTCTTTGACTCGACCAAGTACGATTCGGACATCGCCGCCAAGGGGAAGAAAAGCTGGACCCGGTTCCGGCTCGAATTGATGGATGACGCCGCCCGAAACCTCCTGGTCAAACCGGCCCGGGCCGTCAATCCCCGGGTCAAAATGATTGTCAAATTCCCCAACTGGTACGAGCATTTTCAGGGCTCCGGTTATGATCTGGAGCAGGAACCGAAAATTTTTGACGGCATTTACACCGGCACGGAAACCCGCGACCCGGTCATCACCGATCAACACCTGCAACCATACGAAAGCTACGAAATCATCCGGTACTTTGACAATGTAACCCCGGGCCGCAACGGCGGCGGGTGGGTGGATACTTATAGCATCCGGTACATTGACCGTTACGCGGAGCAGCTCTGGGACACGATGTTCGCCAAAGCGCGGCAGATGATGCTGTTCGAGTGGTCGGCCATGAGCCGTCCCATCCGGCCCGGCGACCGCCAGGAGTGGCAGGAGCTGTCCACGAGTTTCGATTACCGCCGGCTGCTGGCTTCGTTCAACACCAACAACCCGGCCGGGTTGACCGAACCAACCATTGCCCGTGTGGCAGGTTATTCGCTCGAACAGGTGGACGCTTTTCTGGGCAAACTCGGCAACCCGATCGGCATCGCCAGTTACAAACCCTATCAATCCACCGGTGAAGATTTTCTCCACAATTACCTGGGCATGATTGGCATTCCCATCGAGCTTTATCCGGTTTTCCCAACCAACGCGGACCTGGTTTTGTTGACCGAATCAGCCAAATTTGACCCCGACATCGTCGCCAAAATCAAGGGCCAGTTGCGGGCCGGCAAATCCGTGGTCATCACCTCCGGCTTGTTGCGCGCGCTCCAGGACAAAGGCGTCGAGGACATCGTTGAATTGCGCTTCACCGACCGCAAATTCCTCGCGCACGAATACATCGGTGGTTTTGGCGCCGGCACGGGCGCCAACCTTGGCGGCGGGTCCAATGGGGACATTCTCTTCCCCGAAATTGATTTTTTCACCAACGACGCCTGGCCGTTGGTGCGCGCCATCGCCAACGGCAACGGCTACCCGCTCCTGCTCATGGACCGGTACTCGCGAGGCATTCTTTACGTTTTGACCGTTCCGGACAATTTCGCGGATTTGTATCGCCTGCCGCCCGCCACGACGACCGCCATCAAGAATTACCTGATGCGCGGGTTTCCCGTCCAATTGGATGGCCCGGCCCAGGTCGCCCTGTTCGCGTACGACAACCACACTTTCATTGTTGAATCCTACCTGCCCGTTGAAACCAAAGTGAAAGTTTCCGTGCCGACCGGTTTCACCAGACTCAAAAATCTTGTCACCGGCGAAGTCATTCCCGGCCAGGCTCCGGTTTCTGACCCGGGATCACGCCGGCGTGGCAACGAGGAGAGTCGCGTGTCGTTTCCCGTGCGCTTGCTGCCGCACAGCTACGGCGTTTTTGCGGCGGAATAACCGGCGTTTGAAGCCGCGTTAAAAACGATGCAGCCCGGCCAAAATTGCAGGGAGTTTG
>Ga0335081_10011208_pt1 | contig 14490 bp, 14 predicted proteins | sample Lox_Sample_35_FD_206713 | JGI IMG/M metagenome (GOLD analysis project Ga0335081, IMG submission 206713) | Soil microbial communities from Loxahatchee National Wildlife Refuge, Florida, United States - Lox_Sample_3.5 | ecosystem: Environmental > Terrestrial > Soil > Wetlands | place: USA... | reverse complement strand
ACCTTTGAAAGCAGCTTTATACCAGATGGTGTTGCAGCGACCGTTTGAACCGGCAGCGTTTACCAGGAGTTGACAAAAGGAAGAGAGCGAGGCCACAGATCTTTTCCTCAAAACTACAATATGGAATATGCGATTGGGAAGCCGTCGATGGCAAATCCTGGCCTTGATGACGATGGCACTCGTCGGCATTGGTTTTGGGATCTGGCTCTTCCGAGTGGGATTCATCACTCTCGGTTGTTTCTGGATGGCCGTCTTTCTTTGGCGTGGACAGCAAGTTGCAGTTTGGTTCGTCGCTCCGGTCAGGGCTCCGTCGGACATTACGCCTCCCTTGGCTTCAAGATGGCAGCGCCTGCTCTTGTCAATCGTATGCCTGCTTGGTGCCGCAGTCTGCGCAGTTGGGGTCTACCTGTGGCGATTGTGGCCGGAGCAGTGGCAGGCCGGTCTTGTTTTTGTTCTTTTCGGCTTGCTTGTGTTGGCTCCTGTAACGATTAAGGAGATTCAATCTCGTCGAAAGGCATTAGTGCAACTCCGCTGAATCAAGTTCCTGCTAGTCCCCATGTCTCCAATAAGCGTTAATCAGGCAGGTTGAACCCTAAAGCCACTTCAAACTCACTTGGGTTTGTCCTTGGACTGCGGGTGCTCGGCGAGGTCTTTGCTGAATTCTCGGACGCAATCTCCGCAAATTCTGGCTTTTCCCTCTCCCTCAAAAATCGCAGCCGTAGTTTGGCCGGGCCTCTTGCCGCAGAAACTGCATCGCTGGCTGGAGAACTGCTCTTCAAGATAATGTTCGGCATCCGCCTCAGTAAACTGCGCCTGCGTCCAGCAGGCAATGGAACCTGGATAGATGCGTTCTGCCCTGCTCTTTGCGGCATCAACGCTATCGTAACTGGCGATACCGAGTGGCTTCCAGTCTCTATCGCAGTAATAGAGCATGAACTGAGGAGCGTCTTTGTCCTGACAGATTGCCAAACAAGGGACTCTGCCTATTTCAACGCCATCTCGAAACATTAGCCGATGGCCTGTATTGAATCCAACGGAGTCATTGAAAATTGCGTAGTGAAGTAGGAGGAGGTCATTCACCATGATGACCGGTGGAGGCGGCGAAGTTGGTTGCTCCATTCTCCGAGTATAACGAAGCGTTTGCACTAGTGCCCGATTAGTCGCGAAATCGGAAAGGTTCCTCCCAGTATCAACTTGGCCGGTTCGGCGTTAATCGGGACCTGGCACGGTATACTTGGCCTGTGGGCGAGAACTTCAACCATCAAAACTGGCCAGCCTTGCAGAAGGATGATGCTGGTCTGCAGAAAGAGCTTGAGAAACTCCTGACGTCTCGCGCTTTGGGAGACCCGTACGCTGACGACGGCATTTTTGCTGCAAACATTGCCTCACTTCCTCCGGGGCTCAGAGCTATGGCAGCCACACACTGGTTGGACATAAGCCTCACTCTCGATAGCCTCACGTGGCACTTCGGCAACTTCGGCGAACGGCAGCTAGTCGCCGAAACGGAGGCCGGACTTCGTGAATTGGGCTTGCACGAACTCGCTTCGTGCTTTGTTGAAGCGAAGGAGTTGATCCTTCCTCTCTTGGCTCACCGAACAGAAGCCGACGGCGACCCCTACGAAATCCTTGAACAAGCGGGGCTCAGCGCTCGCGCTGACGAACTGGACAAGCGAGCTTCGGCCCTTGCCAATCTTGGGTCGGACAAATCTGCCATCTATGAGGGATGGATTCGATATACCCGCCAACATCCAGAGCGAGTTTTTGGACTCTAGACCCCGACTTCAAGTGCGACACGAGTTGTGACCATCTGGTCCAATTGCAAAAGAAATTTATCCAGAAGCGCTGTTGCCATAGATTTGCCGGGCCCCACGCTGTCTAGAAGGCTTCTTGGGAAAGTTCCAGCTCACTAAATCCTGGTAAGTCGCGAAATCGTCTAGGACTCTACATGGACGATTTCGGCGTTAATCGGGACTTGGGGTTCAAAATGAGGAAGGCAATCCGCGCCGAACAATCCAGCCATTCAAGAGGTGTGCACAGCGGCCCGTTTCCTGAGGAGTAGTACCGCGCAGATGACGGCCGCTAGCACTCCAACGCAGATGCTAAATTCAAATGCGAGGTCCACTTTTCCATCATCACCAGGCCAGATGCGAGTCGCCAGTAAAATCGTGAGCGGCAACGAAAACACAAACCCCGGAAAGAAAAAGCCGATTCCGAGAAGTGTCGACTTCACCCAACTGTCAGTTTGCCGAGTTCGGTCTGACGCCGCGAACCACAGGAAGTGTATCCCAATTGACAACCCACCAACCGCAAGCGAGCACATGAAGAGTTCCCCTAGAACATTCGGCCAAAAGGCGACATCGGGATTCTTGAAGTCCTTAAATATCTCAAACGCGAATCCCAAGGGCAGCAGGCTTGTCATTACAGCGATTGTGCCCAGTATTCCTGCGGTGATGCGCTTAGCCATCGCGGTTACCGCTATTCTATCAGCGCGGAAAGCACCTGAACTGAACGTGTGAAAACGATTGCGAAAACTGCACCTGTGGCAACACCCAACTTTTGGGCCTGATTAGTCGGGAATCGGAGATGTTCCTCCTAGTACTGAATCTCTCCAGCCTCACGCTGGTTCCTTGAAGTTCGTGTTTGACTCGGCGGAGACCACGGGCATACACCAATCTCATACGATGCCTCTTCTGTAGGGGTAAGAATTCCGAATTGATCTCAGCGTGGTAGAATGTGCGCAATGCAAATCAAGTCCCCTTATTGTCCCATCCACAAGACTAAGATGGCAGACGCAACGCGCTGGCTTAAGTTAAAGGGGAAGCCTTTTCCTGCACCTTGTCATGTTTGCGCTCAACCGGGATGCCACTACATCCATGACACCCAAGGCTATAGGCAAATCCCGGAAACTGAACCGATTGGGCAGCCGCTACCCGTCGTCCTTCAACGTTTCCGGTTCTTGGGGCGGTAAACAGAAAAAGCGCCGATAAAGATGGCCGAACTCCGCATCGGAACCAGCGCATTTACCGCCGAAGGATGGGAAGGCTCCTTCTATCCCAAGGGCATGAAGCCAGCCGACTTCCTGAGTTTTTACGCGACGAAATTTGACACGGTCGAGTTGGACAATACCTTCTACCGGACTCCCGCTCTTTCCACCGTCCAAGGATGGAATTCAAAGACCCCGCCCGGTTTCATATTTGCCGCGAAGATTCCGCAGGTCATTACGCACGAGAAGGTGCTAGTAGATTGCGAAGACGATTTGAAATATTTCTTGAAGGCGATGGACGCGCTCGGGCAGAAGCTCGGGCCGCTACTGTCTCAGTTCGGCTATTTCAACAAAGCCGCGTTCAACTCACAAGCTGAATTCCTCTCCCGTCTCAAGCCGTTTCTCAAGAAGCTGCCGAAGGGCTACCAGTACGCTGTCGAAATCAGGAACAAATACTGGATTGACGCGCGATACGCTGATCTTTTGCGGGAGTACGGGGTAGCGATGGCACTGATTGACCAGAGTTGGGTGCCGCGACCGTGGGAAATGAAGCAGAAGCTCGATCTGGTGACATCGGATTTCTCCTATGTCAGATGGTTGGGCGACCGCAAGGGGATCGAGGCAAAGACGAAGGTATGGGATAAGACCATCCAGAATCGCCGCGAAGACTTGAAGAATTGGGTCGATGTCATCCGAGAGATGATTAACACGAAGAAGATTAGGCAACTTTTCGCGTTTGCAAACAACCACTACGGCGGACATGCTCCGGCGACCGTCAAGTTGTTTCAGGAGTTGTACGAGAAAAGCTAGATCGCTGGCTGTCACGTCTTTCAATCCGCTCCAGTACGAATTCCGCCTCGCTAATCGCCTTATCCACCCAAAACTGCTTGGCCATGTTCGGCTTGTTTTCCTCCATCGTCTCCATCAGCTTCCGGGCGGAAAGGATTGTTGCCGCGAACAGAATCGCGTACTTGCGTTCGTCGTTCATTGGGCACCTGCGGTGTGATTTGAGTGCGGTGGAGGAGGGACTTAGATTCTAACGCATAGTTGGTCCGCCTGTTGGTATTCTTGACGAATGAATGAGCTAGCTATTGAAGGTAGCGAGGGAACGGCCAACCAGTTCTTTGCACTTCTGACGAGCGTACACGATTTCGACAAAGCGGAAGTATTTCCGGTCGTTTCTTCGATTGTTGGCGCGAGGCAACATTCTGATACCTGTTTTATTGGAACCTACTATAGGGCACGCGGGAACGTTGAGTCTCTGTTGTGCCTCAATAACATCAAACATTTTCAAGCCTTGGCAATGCTGGCGCGATCAGTATTCGAACTTGCTGTAGATGTCCGGCTGTTGAAACTGGTTCCAGCGGCTGTGCCTAAGATGCTCAAATTTGTCGATGTCGAGAAGCTCCGGGTCGCACGCCAAGTTGTGGGTTTTTGCGATTCGAACCCATCGGGAGCAAAAGTAGACTCGGCACCCTTTCGCGAGTTCATCCAGAAACGCGCAGCAAACATTGAAGGAGAACACGCGTTGCTGTGGCCGGAAAGAAAAAGGTTGAAGCATTGGTCTGGAGATGGGCTGCGTACTACCACCGCAATGCTCAGGGAACCGTTTGAGCGCATGTACCTTTGTGAATACCCGCAGGTGAGTTGGCAAGCGCATTCGGGACTTACCGGCATGCTAAATCTTGAGAAAAGCACGTTCGAGCTGATTGCGACACATGCATTCAAGCTGGCGGCTGAATCATACTGCATGATTCTCGAAACGATCATCACCGAATACAAATTGGAGTCCGCTGACTCAAAGATTCAATCCAAGTTGACGTTCGCGAGATTGTTACCATTTACAGAGAGCGACGAACAGAGGGCACAGATTCGAGAAGAGCTTTTGGGATAACAACCAACCCGAACGAACAGAAGTGCGGTACCTTTGATGGGCCCCATCGAATTTGAGCCCCCTGCTTGGTGTGGGGGGTGTGACAAAAAGATTTCGCGCGTCCCTCCTTTCCTCTAAGCGGCAGAGATATCTCTGGGAGAGGAACAGCGATCCAATGATTTAGGAAGAGTGACCATAGAGGGAACCGCAGATGAACCGCCGGATTGGCGACCGCCCCTTCGAGAGTGCCACCTGTGCTATAAATTGGAAATGTCCAAGACAATCGAGCGGTGGCTGCTGTTCAAGTACATCGGTGGCGAGTTTACGCCACTGTCGAAGCCCCTTAAGAAAAAGGAACAAGCGGAGAAGGCGCGGCTGAAGTATCCCGAACGCGAGCGCAAGACGATTGGGATTGGCGTGATCCGAACTAAAGGGTAGTTCAACGTTTTGCCTAGCGAAAGTGGGTCATGCCAGCTAACCACACAGAAGTTGAAAGGCGTCTCTGGGAAGCCCCCGACGAACTCTGGGCAAACTCCTAGCTAAAAGCAATTTAGCACCCAATTCCCGTCGGGCTCCGAGCTGGTCTGGTTGGAAGACCAACCAGATCAACGGCGGAATGAAGTCTGTTCTCTAGCCGTACAGTCGACAATTCCGAGATTGCGAACTTTCACAGTACGAGGCGGTTAAGATAAATCGTTCATAGTACGGCCTAGCTGGTTCGGTCGGAAATCCAAGCAAATTGATTCTCTCATCGTGCATTCAAGCACTCGGCGTATATGCGATTGCAATCTGGTTAAGTTGAGTTGTGATTAAGGTACGTCCATATACGTCTATCGATCTGGACCTGGAGGTTGACCCATGGCGTTGCTGAAGGCCTTCTACACAAGTGTCTTTATCGGTCTCCTCCTGCTTCCCATAACGACCTTGGCGCAAGGTGGGGGGATAGGGAACACTACCTCGACTCCCATACCGGGCGTCCCGCACGACTACATTGTCAGCCTCAATGAAATCGTCAACCCCGCCAACGGTGCGCTCAGCATCCGGATAGCTCAACCAACCCCCCAAGAACGAGGTCAAAATTGGCCTACCTACGCCTTCCTTTATGACTCCAATCTTCAGTTCAGCCTGCTTCCAGGCTGGTTCACACAGCAAAACGGCAACGGGAACATAACGATTCTCGAATCTCTTACGTATACAGTTTTGCCGCATGCCGCGCCCGGGCACATTATGTTTACCTCCACGTCGCTGAGCGAGTGCATCCAGACGAGCCAGTACGGTTGCACAAACTACACTTGCATGTCCTACTCGGGATTCACCTTCGCGGATCCGGAAGGAGGTCAGCACGGCCTCGGTATTACGACGGGCGTACCGGGCACGCATAACACCTCAGACGACTGTAACGTATTTAATGTAGGTGACTATCTTCAAGGCGGGGATGAGCAATACAAAGCCACTCTGCTCGCTCGCTCCTCCTCTGTAACCATCGTCGACTCCCACGGGAACAATCCCACTGTAGAAGACACGAACGGCAACTACCGCAACACCACCGGAAGAACTCAGCCTCTCCCAAACCCTTATACCGTTCAAACACAAACGGTGAACTTTTCCCATACCTTCAACCTGATCGAGAATTCTCAGGATCCCGGATGCCGAGTCTCTTCCATAACACCGGTCCCGCCGCAGGTTGGAGGCCCCTTAAGCTTCACGTCCGCGCAGTCAGTCACTCTGTCAAATGGACAGCAGTACAAATTCCAGTACGACCCAACTTTGGGCCTCCTGGATAAGATCACCTATCCCACCGGCGCCACGGTCACGTACACATGGGGCGTTATCCCTGATGCCGAGGGCGTGCAGTACAAGTCACTAACGGGTGCAACCCAAGGTGGCGTCTGCTCAGTCCAGCACGATTGGTTTGCCATAACCAAGCGCGTAGTCAGTTACAACGGCGTGAACAACGCGGAAGAACAGGACTTCACTTATTCAACCGTCTGGCCGAACTCCAACAGCTACCACTGGACCAGCAAAACCACCACGGTAACCACCAAAGACCTCGTCCGAGGAACAAGTTTCACGACGAAGTACACCTATTCCCCGATGCTGCCCCCACCCGAGTCCCCCGAATACTGGGAAGATCTCGGGTATATGCCCGTGGAAAATACGATCACCTACTACGACACCACCGGGGCGGTGCTCAAAACTGTGACCAAAACGTGGTACGACATTAGCCTTCTAGCGGCTCAGTGTGAAACCCTCCCCAACGGTCAGACTTCAGGATCGTTCTACCAGTACCAGCCATATTCTTCGTTCGGCACGCTTCTGAGCGGCGCCGCAGGTTTCACTACCCTGCCCACGGACATAGCTGAATACGATTACGGCACTGTCTCCACCGCTTGCACGCGACCCTCCACCTTGCCACTCCGTGAAACCAAAACCACATATCAAAGTTTTGGAAACACACCTCTCTTCCCCGGGTACCCCTCCCTTCTCGACCGCCCGTCGGCCGTACAAGTTTATGGCCTATCCAGTAACGGTCTAAGTCAGTTGCTGCTCCAGGAAACCGACTATCAATACGACGCCACCGCACCCTCAAACGTCTCGCCAACGCCATACGGCCACGATGAAGCTAACTACGGCTACGGTTCAAATGTCCCTCGCGGCAACCCAACTACGGTCACCAAGAAATGCTTCGCGGTCGCCACCGGCCAGAACTGTCCCAACCCCGTGACCACCACTTATACTTACGACACGACCGGGCAGCTCTTAAGCGTCAAAGATCCCAACTCGAACACCACAACCTATACGTACACGGACAACTACACCTCAGACGACGGAAGCCCCACGGCCAACACCAATGCCTACGTGACTACGATTACGCGGCCCCCCACCAACGGCGTCCAGCACATCACGAAATTCCAATACGGTTTTGAGGATGGAAAGTTAAGAAGCAAAACCGACGAGAACAATCTCGTCACCACCTTCTGCTACTGGACCGACGGGTGCTCCGGGAGTTCCTTCGACCCCTTCGTCCGCTTTACTGGAAGCGTCGCGCCCGACGGCGGCCAGACCACTATCATCTACAACGACTCATCTCTGACCGTGACGACCTCGAAGCAAATCAATTCGAGCGAGACGCTCGGCACCGTCGCGCTCTACGACGGCTTCGGTCACACGAAGCAAACGCAGCTCACTTCCGACCCCCAAGGTACGGTGTTCACGGACACCGCCTACGACGGCCTCGGAAACGTATACTCCGTCTCGAATCCTTATCGCTCGGGCTCTGATATCACCACGAGTAGTGGCACTACCTACTACTTTTATGATGCTTTGGGCCGCAAATGCCTCGAAGTTCCTCCCGACGGAACGCTGCCTTCCGGAGGGGCCTGTCCCTCTTCACAGCCTGCCAACGATCTCTTCACCGTCTACGTAAACAACACGACGATGGTATCTGATCAAACTGGGAGATCCCGCGAAAGCGTTACTGACGCGCTGGGCCACCTCACGCAAGTTGTCGAAGACCCCGGCACTAGCCCTCATCTCAATTACGAAACCAACTACACTAACGATGCTCTCGGCAATCTGACCAGCATCGTACAGAATGGCTCTCACCAGCGGAACTTCACTTACGATTCGCTTTCTCGACTTCTCACGGCTGCCAACCCGGAGTCCGGGACAATCACTTATACATACGACCCAAATGGCAACGTTCAAACGAAACAGGACGCCCGAGGCATCACCACCACTTACACCTACGATGCCCTCAACCGCGAACTTACCCGTACGTATTCCAACGGGGACCCGACCGTCACGACTGCCTACGACCAATCCAATTGTCTTGGCCTTTCTACATGCCAAAACATCGGCCAACGCACAAGCATGACGGATGCCGCTGGCTCCGAAAACTGGGCCTACGATGTCCCGGGTCTTATGCACCGAGATCAGCGCACCTCAAACAGCATCACAAAGACCACGACCTACAGCTTGGATTACGCTGGGAACGTCACCTCCGTCATTTATCCAACGAGCCGCGTCGTCAATTACACTTACGATTCCGCGGACCGCCCCAGCACCGCGGCGGATGGCTCCAACGGCATCACGTACGCCACCGGCTTCAAGACGTCGCCTGGCGGGACTTGCGCAGCAAACGTCGCTTGCTACACGCCGCAGGGCACTTTCTACGCCCTCTCCATCGGCCAAACTTCCAGTTTTTCCGGTGTCAATCTCACGCACATTTACAACAGCCGTCTCCAGCCTCAGGAATTCAAGGCCTCCTCCACCGGCGGCAATGCGATAGATATCTCCTATAGCTACGCTGACCCGCTCAACGGCAATCACAACGCGGGCCATGTCTTCAACCTCACCAATAATCTGGACCCCACCCGCTCGCAAACCTTCACGTATGATCAGCTCAATCGCATCACATCCGCTCTAACCACCTCGACTTACTCAACCAGTCCGTCGCATTGCTGGGGAGAAACCTACAACGTGGACGCTTGGGGCAATCTGCAGTCCATCGCCGCGACGACAAATTCTGCCTACAACGGCTGCTCCGAAGAGAGCGGCTTCTCCACCCAAGCCGACGGCAACAACCATCTGAACGGATTTGGTTACGACGCTTCCGGAAACTCCACCAGCGACACCGTCTACTCCTACAACTGGAACGCCGAAAGCCAGCTCAAGTCCGCAGGAGGCGTGAACTATCTTTACGATGGTGACGGCCGCCGTGTTGAGAAAGTGGGCAGCAAACTTTACTGGTATGGCTCCGGCGATCAAATCCTCGCCGAGACCAACGCAAGCGGAACCGCGCTAAACGAATACGTTTTCTTCGGCGGCAAGCGCATCGCCATGCTGCCTGCTGGTGGCAACCCGCTTTATTACGTCGAAGACCTGCTCGGCACCTCGCGGGTGATGACCACCAACGCAGGCGTTAAGTGTTATGACGCGGATTTCTACCCCTATGGCATCGAGCGCCCGGCCTACACAAATACCTGTCCCGGTAACAATTACAAGTTCGAGGGCAAAGAGCGCGACACGGAAACCGGCAACGACGATTTCGGCGCACGCTATTACTCCAACCGCTTCGGCCGCTGGCTTTCCGCCGATTGGTCCGCCGTCCCCGCTCCCGTCCCCTACGCCAACTTCACCAACCCCCAAACCCTCAACCTCTACGGCATGGTCTCCGACGACCCCGAATCCTTCGCTGATCTCGACGGCCATTGCTGCGACGACGACTCCTTCAATCAGGCATTTCAGCTGTCGCTCGACGTTGCCTCATCGGCAGTGGGAGAAGGAGATGTCGGGGCTGGGGTCCTCAAGGGATTATATAACGCGGTCGCCTCGTTCGCGGACGCCAACTTGAGAGCCACGGACTTTGGCACCGGACCCTACGCAGCCAACCTGCCCCTCGCACAGCCGAGCAACACCAACCAATCCGCTGCGATGGCAGCTACAACAATCGTTATTGCAGTGGCCCCCATAGCTGACGCCGTCGCACCCGAAGCCACAGTGACCCGCTACATGGGAGAAGGTGAAGCGGCTACGGCAGCAAGGGCGCACGAAATACCAAATACCAATCGCAGTGGAGAACCCAAAGATATACACTTTACGACAGAAAAGCCGATGGACAGCGCAACTGCCGCAAAGCAGAGATATGAACTGTCTGAGACTCCAACGCATAGAGCGACCGTGCCTGCAGACCGGGTCACTAATGTCCAGCCCGCCCCGAGCGGCCCGACAACGAGCGGAGGAGGTTCGCAAGCGGTGACCCCCGATCCGATCCCGGTAAAACCGAGTGAAATCAGGAAGCTGCCGAAGCCATAACTGGTGAAACAATGAATTCGAGGCAATCCATCCAAGTGCACCTCATAAACGACGCGGGGAACGCCCTGCCGATTGCCAACATTGAAATTAGCATTCAGTTCTTGATGCAGGGGCGGAGAATCTATCAATTCACCCTTGGTCTAACCGATTCCTCCGGCGGCGTCACCGCATCGTATGCTGACCTCGAATCCAAGCGGCGACGCGAATCCCAGTTCTCCGTGATGGATTACAACACTAGGCTCGAAGACACTGACTCGTCGGTCAAAATTCTCTTGGAATCGGACCAGGAGATATGCAAGAGGCGTGAATATACAAACCGAATCTACGGAAGATTGGAAGCAGAGACTGAAGGCGAGCGTTCCAACGCGCTGGTGAAGCCACAGGTCAAATTTGTCGAACTAAGTGAAACAGCGACAGTTGTTCAACTTCAGACAGAGCGGGTCTGAGGGTAGAGCTGACGGGCGGGCGGATCACCCTTCGAAATCAGGAATACCTTTCGGGGTGGCCTTCGATAAGAGCGAAGGTGTTGTCAAGAGACACTTCTTCTCCGCAATGCTTTCCAGCACCGCTTGTGTGTCAGAGTGGTGGAGGACCGAAGCTCTGAGACTCTCAACTTTCCGCGGACCGCTCGAACAGGTCGTTCCGCCAACCATCGATACGGCCTAAACAGCGACCATGATTCTTTTATCTGAATCCCCCGATTCCGCATCGAGGTGGTCTGCCCCTGAATCCGCAAGGGAGATCATGGGAAATTCGCACAAAGTGAGCCAGTTTCTTTGACCTGCTTGATCTGCCCCCTAGCTCGGCCTACAAGACTTGCGGGAGCTGAACCCGGCTTCTCGGTGCCCAGCCTCCTAGTCGCCCCAGCCTTTGCGTGCTGAGGCAAATCTCTTCAAGAACTTTCTGCGTCCAGCATTTTGAGAATTTCCTCCAAAGACTCCCGCGGCACTTCGATCTCAAAAACGAGCTTAGGACTCTTCGAAGCGTAAGACGACGACAACGCATCGAGAGCCAAGCGTTTGGCTCGACGTTGAAAACGTTCAGCCTGCGCTTCTGTGTACGGGACTGGAGTTGGTGGTTGCTGCACAACTTGTGCGGGCTGCTGGGGAAGTGGCTGCGCGGAATGTTGGTGGATTTTTGCAAAGGCGTCTGTGATCGCACGCCGGACAGATTCCAGCCCACGTCCAGTTTGTACGGGCGCACCGTTCTCAGAAATTCGCGGCGGGCTGTTGCCGCTTTCGACTCCTGTTTTCGGTTTCAATTCATCCTCCTTTTTCAGCTCTTCCGACTGGCTGCTTCCAAACTATTTCGCCCCCATTCGTGAATACGTGAATTTCACGATGGCCGTCGCGCTCCCTTAATGCAAACAACCATTCAGGAGGAAGGCCGAGAACGCAGAGAGCGCGAATATGCGCCCTCAGTTCCTCAAGAAATGCGTCGCTCAATCAGACTCCGAGGAATCCGCGCATTTGTGGCAAAATCGTTTCCCAGTTTTTAAGTCGTAAATGAGTACCAGCGTTTCTTTTCCGCAAGAGGGACACGTTCTCGTCCATACCTCCTTGCCATTCAGCACCGCGCGAATGTGTGGCGGCTGTTTGTGTGCGACTCTCCTCACGCATTCTTCCCCGCAAGCAAAATGGCCGTTTGGCAGGATGAAGTAATCCAAGTCCCGACGCAGATCGACGCCGCAAACGGAGCATCGAAAAATCTCGCCCATTCGTGGGGGAGACGAGACGCCAGCCTCTTCCAAAAATTGGGCGTCTCGATGCGTGAGTTGGAATTTTTCGTCGCTCACGCCACCACCAACTCATCATTTCGAATTCCGAGAACGATATCGGAGATGTAGCGATGCCCGATGACGACCGCTTTGGGAAAATACGGCTGATATCCAGAATCTGAAAGATGCCCGCTAACCCAATTGACGGCGGCTTCATTCAAGGCGTGAAGAAGAAAAATACTACCGTGGTTTTCCAATACGAAATCAGAGCGAAGTGGAATTGGGGAGTTCATAGACTTCCTTTCGGCACATCCGCCAAATTTGGCGTTTCGCACCGTTTCCCTCATTGCGAGGGCGCGGTTGCGGCAGGCTAACTTCGCCTGACTCTTGATGCTGGAAAAATTATACCCTAATTTATTGGTTTTCCCTCTGGATTAAAATCTAGCAGAAGTTGCTCTTCCTTTTGAATTTTCCGAAGGGAATCCACTAGTCCAAGTTCACCATCCTGCCCGTGAAGATACGACAAAAAATCGCCTATTCCGAATTCGCGCCGCATACGCTTCCTCAATTTTGCCTTCTCGTCTCCAGACATTCGCTCTACGTCTCGTGCAACTTTTTCCGCAAGTTTTTTAGTAGTCACAGATGTTCTCCAATTTGATGTTTTATCAATTCACGCGCCGACTGGCTTTTGAAGTTCCTCCATCAACAGCCGAAACTGTTCGTTCGAATATACATTCCGTTGCTTCCTATTCATCCCTGCAGTCTGCTCCCGATAAAGTTGTGCCCCCGCTCGCGCCAACACCGCACCAATTTCGTCTAGGGGAAGAAGCTGGGAGCCCCAGTTGTAGATGCTTTTCATCCCAACACCTTTCCTGCGGCGTCAATTTTGTCCGTAAGTGAATCCAAATTCGTGATGCCGAGATACTTCTGGGTGGTCTCTAGGCTCTTGTGCCCCAGCATGTACTGAATCGTGCGAACCGGCACGCTCTTGGCTTCCCAATTGCTCGCACACGTTTTGCGGAGCCGATGGAGATAGTGGTGCTCACAAACGGGGTGCGTCTTGCACGTCACCTCGATTTTCCGCGTGGGGTACCTGCCCGCCGTCCACGGTGCAGTACAATTTCCGCAATTTACTCCGGCCTTCAAAGCGATCCGCTTGAACTTTTCGAGGAAATGCCCTTCGGGTTTCCCGCCTCCGTTGACAAAAATCCAGCGTTGATGCGAGGTATGTTTCTTTCGCTCTCGAAGCAGTTCTACCAACTCCGTGGGCATCTTGACATCACGGCTCTCATGCTTTTTGGGAGTGAAACCAACCTCGGGCTTGGCTCGGACGTGGTAAATCCCCCTAGCAAAATCGATGTCCTGCCAAGCCGCATACATGACCTCTTGTTCTCGGCAGGCTGTTCCGAGAAAAAACTTGTAACGAACGGTCTCTTCATCATCCATTACGGCGAAAAGTTTTTTGAGTTCCGTTGGTTCGTACGGAACGGCGGCTTCTTCCTCGTAAGTTGGCAAGTCTCTGACAAGGGAGAATTCAGTCTTGATGTTGTTGGCTTTCAAAAGCATTAAGACGAGCAGCAAACGGTTGTGCAGAGTCCGTGGCTCGTATCCCTCCCCCGCCAAGAAATCCCGAAAATCGCACAGGACCGTCTTCGTAATTTCATCCATAAAACGAATTTTCAAGGAATCCTCGAATTGTCTTAGATTGCGCGCGTACTCTGCCGCAGTCGTCCGTTTTTTAGTCTTTCTCGCGTCGGAAACGAAATGTTCGATTGCAGTTTTGATGAGCGTGCGGCGAGCGTTCTTTGAATCCTCGTATTCCTTGAGCGTGAGGCCGAGGGCTACCGCCTTGGCATTCAATTCAAGCCCAGCAGCCGCTTTTCGAGCCTCGTCCAAAGTGCTGTATCCTTGACTCCAAACGAATTTCCCCCCAGCATCTCGATAGCGAACATGGAACTTGACATCCGACTCTGTTTGAAGCGGACGACCGACTTTCGGAACCGCCCGATAACGCCAGCCCTTACCCGGCTCCTTCCGCCGAATGTAAACCTTTGCCATGCCCAAACTGTAGCACAATTGTAGCACGGTGTCAAGATATGC
>Ga0335081_10011206_pt1 | contig 14492 bp, 12 predicted proteins | sample Lox_Sample_35_FD_206713 | JGI IMG/M metagenome (GOLD analysis project Ga0335081, IMG submission 206713) | Soil microbial communities from Loxahatchee National Wildlife Refuge, Florida, United States - Lox_Sample_3.5 | ecosystem: Environmental > Terrestrial > Soil > Wetlands | place: USA... | reverse complement strand
TCTCAATGTTGCGATCCTGCACATCTCCGGTCTCGACAATGAAGTTCTTCCGATCGCCAAGAATTTCGTCGCTCCATCTTCTGTCATTTCCCGCAAAGCAAACGGCTCCGGCCCCGGCGGATCTTTCTATGGCAGCGACCTTCGCACCGCCTACTACGGCTCCGGATCGCTCAACGGCTCAGGACAGAAGCTCGCGATCTTCGCCTTCAAGGGCTACAACAGTAACGACGTCAACAAGTATTTCAGTAACGAAGGACAGACGAACACCGTCCCCATTCAAGCCGTCTCAGTGAACGGCGCCTCGACTACCTGCGGTTCAGGCTGCAACGACGTCGAACAGGCGCTCGACATTGAGCAGGCTCTTTCCATGGCGCCCGGCCTCAGCCAGTTGCTCCTCTATGTTGGAAAAAGCAACGTCTCAATCTTCAATCAAATGGCTGCCGACAACAGCGCTTCGAGCATCAGTTGCTCCTACGGTTGGGCGAAGAATCAGTCCGCTCTCGACCCGATCTTCGAAGAGATGGCATCGCAAGGACAGAGCGTATTCGTCGCCACCGGCGACAGCGGATCTGCGACTGCGGGAAATGTTACCTGGCCGTCAGACGACGCTTGGGTCACCGCTGTCGGAGGCACGGTGCTCACCACCAAGAGCGCCGGTGGCGCATGGAGTTCAGAAACCGGCTGGTCCCAAAGCGCCGGCATGCCCTCGAAGAACAACATTCCCATCCCCAGTTATCAGCAACTCGCCGGCATCATCACCGGCTCGAATCACGGGTCGACCACTCTTCGTAACATTCCGGACGTATCTTCCGAATCCGCGCCGGCGCAATATGTCTGTGCCAATGGCACGTGCCGCAATCAGGGAGGAGGCACCAGCTACGCCGCGCCGCTCTGGGCCGGCATCGCAGCGATGATGAATCAGCAAGCCGCCATCAACGGACAGCCGAACGTCGGGTTCCTGAATCCGACACTTTACGACATCGGTATCGGAACGAGTTTCACCACCGACTTCCACGACATCAAGAGCGGCAGCAACGGCGGATACACGGCCGTCGCCTATTACGATCTCGTTACGGGCTGGGGCAGCCCAATCGCTTCGAGCCTGATCAACGGAGTCGTGCCCAGGCGGTAAGTCGTGATCCGCGAACCCCTTCTCGTCGAGACCTAGCTTTCTACGCCTCTGCTCACGCCATCAAAAACGTGCGCAGCTCGCTCATTTTGAGCTGTAGCCCCCGGCAAATGGTCGGTGTTTTTGAACCCGGATGAATTCCTTCGTGGAACTTCGTGCCCTTTGTGGTTAGATGATTTGAAAGCAGCCAGTGCCTCACCGGCTGTCGTGACGGAGTCTCTCCGCTAGTACGTAAAATCATATCTCCTGCCGAACGCTTTGCTGTTTAAGATTGTGCGAATTATTTCGAAGCGCCATCAGGACCAATGCACGATCACGCGATAACTGAAACGCGGAACACCCGGAAGAAACTCCAGCTTCGGCCCAGCTTTCTCCGAATGCTGCTTCTCTGCCTTATCCTTGCCGTCCTGTTTCTCTGGTCGCTCTTCGCGATGACTCTCGTCGCCGCGCGCTGGATCGATCCTCCCACCACCGCGGTGCACATGGAGCGCCGCTTCCAGGCCTGGATTCACGGTAAGCCTTATCGCGATCACTACACTTTCATTCCACTCAGCCAAATCTCCCCATACCTTCAGCACGCGGTGATCGCCGCCGAGGACGCCAACTTCTACCATCATCACGGATTCGACTGGCAGCAGATTCAAATCACCGCCAAAGAAGATCTGGAAGGCGAGCGCACACGCGGAGCTTCCACGCTCACGCAGCAACTCGTCAAAAACCTGTTCTTCGGAACGAACCGCTCCTTCCTCCGCAAAGGCGCCGAGACTGCGCTGGTGCCAGTTGCTGAATTCGTCCTCGGCAAAAAGCGCATTCTGGAGATTTATCTCAACGTCGTCGAATGGGGACCTGGCATCTATGGCGCCCAATCGGCCTGCCATTACTATGACAACACCACGGCGCGCAATATCGGGCGCGAGCAGGCTGCAAGACTCGCTGCCATCCTTCCGGCGCCCCTGAAGCGCCGACCTGAGCGCATGAACAGCTACAGCGCCATCATTCTTCGGCGCATGAACCAAATGGGCTGGTGACGGCATATCGTTCACCGCGTCACAGAGCTAATTTTGTAACTTTCTTGAACTTTTGCGCATCCAGTAGCACAGATTCCTGAAAGCCTTTAAGATTGCGAATCTCTCGTTACAGAGTCGAGTTCGGTGGAGAGAGGTTTACGATGGCGACGAATGCAAGTCCGATGCAGACTCACGCAACAAAATCGGTCGGCGGGCCCGCCGCTGCAAACGGTCTCGCAATCGTCCGTGTGACAATCGGCGCCATGTTCGTCTCGGTCTTTTTCGAGAACATGCGGAAGGGACTCTATCGTCCCGAGGGCTACGCTGGCCTCATCAACTTTTATCTCAAGCAAGGACACGCGCCAGCCATATGGAAGTCCGTCATGGCTCTGGCTGCGAGCCACGCGGCGATGGCCGCGCCTCTGCAGGCTGCGACCGAGATTTCTCTTGGAATCGTGCTCATTATCGGATTGCTTACCCGCCCCGCCGCCTTCGTCGCATTCCTGTATCTCGGCAGCCTCTGGATGTCGGAGTGGGGCACAGCCTGGATCTGGGAGTTACTAGTTCCAGTGCTCGCATCCTTGGGGCTCGCTATCGGAAGTGCGGGACGCAAGTGGGGCGTGGATGGCTGGCTGGCGCAGCGATGGCCATCGTCGTCCCTTTGGTGACAGCAAACTCTCGTGCGAGTCTCTGTCATCATCCCCACGCATAACGAAGCGCAGGCAATCGAGCGCGTTCTGGCCGATCTCCCGCGCGATCTCGCGACCGAAATCATCGTTGTCGACAGCAACTCGCACGACGGGACTCCCGACATCGCCGCCAGAATGGGAGCCCGCGTCACTCAGGAACCACGCCGCGGATACGGCCGGGCCTGCCTCACGGGTCTGGCCACCGCAAACGCTGCCGACATAGTTGTGTTCCTTGATGGCGACTACAGCGATCGTCCATCGGAGTTGCCGATTCTTTTGGCGCCAATCATCGAAGGACGCGCCGACATCGTGCTCGGCTCCAGACTGCAGAAGCAGCGCGCTGCGGGAGCACTGCCGTGGCATCAGGTATTTGGAAATCGCCTGGCCGCCGGCATGATCCGAGTTCTTTACGGATTGCAAATCACCGATCTCGGCCCATTCCGTGCCGGGCGCGCCGACGTTCTACGCGCGCTCGCCCTCGAAGAGCCCACCTATGGCTGGGCGGTTGAGATGATTCTCAAAGGCGCGCTGGCCGGGTATCGCGTCGTTGAAGTGCCAGTCAGCTATTACCCGCGCATCGGCAAATCGAAAATCAGCGGCACGATGAAGGGCACGATCGGTGCCGGCTGGTTCATCCTCAGCCTGATCGTGAGATATTATTTTCGGAATCGAAAGGGAGAGACGCAAAGGACAGCGTAGGCCCAGTCAAATCGAACGGAATTGTGGTGCTGCTCAGCTTAAATCAACCGTCTCAAGAATGCGTCATCCCGAAGCACCGCGTTTTCACCAGCGGTGCGAGGGATCTCACGGACAGCAACACGAGTCCCACGCCAGATGCTTCGCTCTGCCTGAAAAGCGGCTCCGCTCAGGATGACGCCAAGCTGATACCGAAATCATCCAATCAGGTTTCGCATTCGCCAGGCAGCGATCGTATTCTCGTCATCATGGCCAAAGCTCCGCGGCCAGGTTCGGTGAAGACTCGCCTTAGTTCGAGCATCCCTCCTGAAGCTGTTGCTGACTTCTACCGCTGCCTTCTCGAAGACACGCTGGCGCTGGCGCGCTCGTTGAAGAATGTGGAAGTCGCGATTATGTGTCCGCTTTCGGACCTGAATGATTTGGTGCACTTGGCAAGAAATCGGGCGGCCGTGGTCGCCCAGAACGGTGAAGGGCTCGCTGCCGGACTGACTTCGGTGTTTTCACGCTTCTCTGGGGCGCGTCCACATCGCACGATTGCCTTCAACAGCGATAGCCCGCACCTGCCGCCTTCCGTTCTCGAAGACGCGTTCGAGACGCTCGCAACCCACGACGTCGTAGTCGGACCAACCCACGACGGAGGCTACTATCTCGTCGGTGCGAAGATTTCATATCCGACGCTTTTTGCTAACGACGGAATGGGCACCAGCACCGCGCTGGAAAGACTTTTGTCGCGCACTCGAAATCTTCAGTTGTCCGTGGGTCTTGCAGATTCTTTCTACGACATCGACATAGCGGAAGACCTGACTCGCCTGGCAGCAGAGTTGCGTCTCACCCCATCAAAGGCCCCGCGTACGGCAGCGTGGCTCAGAGAGTGGGAACTCACAGCCGAACAATCCGACCTTCGCACGGGCACGGCAGACAAGTGAAACTTACGCCGTCGTGGAGAGTCTGCCTGCTCGGTGTCGTATTATGCGCCGCTCTGACAATCTGCTCCCGTTATTTCAGCGACCGCGGCGGACCGGGCTTCATGGCCTGTCTCACAGTCGCGTGCGTCGCCTACCTGCTCGCGATCCGAGAATTCTTCGCAACGCCACAATTCCCGCGCCACGTGCTTATGCTTGCACTTCTTCTCGCTGCCGTCTGGCACGTTGCATTTCTTCGCCTGCCCACGGGACCCGACGACGACATCCACCGATACGTCTGGGACGGCCGCCTGCAACGCCTCGGCTTCAATCCCTATCTCATCATTCCCAGCGATCCTGCCGCCCAGCACTTGCACACTGCCGAGACGCGCAACCTGAACAATCCCGATCTGCCCAGCCCGTATCCGCCAGGAGCGGAGCTTTTCTTTCGCGCCGTAACCGCGATCAGCGAATCTACGTTCGCACTGAAAGTAGCGTTCGTGCTTTGTGATTTTGCGATTGTTTTCGTCTTGCTCGATCTCTTGCGCATCACGGGACGAGGCGCGCATCTGGTTCTGGCATTCGCGTGGAATCCGTTGTTGGCCATTGAAGTCGCAGGGAGCGGTCACATCGACATTTTCGGGACATTATTACTCGTCGTTTCTGTCGCTGCTCTCGCGCGGCGATGGCGGGCAATCGCGGCGGTCGCACTTGGCCTCGCCATCGCCGTGAAATTCCTGCCCATCGTCCTTCTGCCCCTGTACTGGAAACGAGTTCGCATTCGCGACGTCGCGCTGGGCACCCTCGTAGTCGCCCTTCTCTACGTGCCATTCCTGAATCACGGCCACATTCCCACCGGATCACTCGGAACGTATGTGCAGACATTCCGATTCAACGGCCCCATATTCGCGACCCTCGCTCGTCTGGCTCCTCCGCGGTTGTTGGCGGGACTCGCAGCACTCGTAGGAGTTGCCACCGCATCCTGGCTCAGAAACCGGACGCCGAAGTTATCTCCGGAGATATTTGCGTGGCCGATGGCAGCATCTCTTTTATTCGCGCCCGTTGTATTTCCGTGGTACCTACTGTGGCTGCTGCCGTTCCTGACATCGGCGTCAACGCTCGTGATCATCATCTGGACGGTTAGCATCATCCCAACATACGTGCAATGGCATCTGCGCACCCTCGGACATCCGTGGGGTGCCCTTCCCGGCTGGGTCATGCTGGTCGAGTACGGATGCGTGGCTATCACGGTCGCGAGTCTGTGGTTTTGCCATCGACCGAAGCCTTTCGGCGTTCAATCCGTTTAAGAACCGGTTTCTTCACAAATTCAGTATCCAACCCGGGATCTGCAACATCTATGGCAAGGTCCGATCCGTCTCGACAAGGAGGACTCCATGACGAAGTCAAGCATTCGTCCGATGATTTGTCTTCTGGTTCTCGCAGTAATGATCCCGGCTGTATCGCCGTTCGCGCAGAATCGGCCCGCCATCGCCGAGCAGATCGCCAAAACCTACGGACTCGATGCGTGGAATCAGATCGATGCAATCCGGTACACGTGGAACGCGCAGTTCCCCGGAGTAAATGTCGCGCACGCATGGGAATGGGAGCCCAAGACCGGCAAAGTTTCGTACGAAGGAAAAGATAAAGATGGCAAGCCGGTGAAGGTGTCGTTTGTTTTGTCGCGGGTCGCGAGCGAACCCGCCAACATTAAAGATGAAATTGAACCTTCGTTCGTCAACGACCAGTACTGGGCGCTCTTCCCGCTTCACGTCTACTGGGACGCGAGCGCCTCGGTAACCGATGACGGCATGCAGAAACTTCCGATCGGCAAGGGCGAGGCGAAGCACGTCGTCGTGAAATATCCAACAGAGGCCGGCGGCTTCACGCCCGGAGACACGTGGGAACTCTATCTCGGCAAAGACGGACGCGTCGAGCAATTCGTCTATCGCCGCGGCGGGACCAGGAAGCCTGCGTCGTCATCGCAACGTGGACCGCTAACAAGAAGGCCGGTCCCCTACTCTTCTCCACCGAACACCGCGGCACCGCCGACGGCAAGCCGCTGCACATCTTTCTCACCGATGTTGCCGTGAAGGTCGCCGGCTCGGACAACTGGGTTAAAGCGGAGTAAGCGCAGCCTATCTCGCGATCACGACGGTAGTGCACGAACTGCTCAGCTTCGGCAGATCACGGTTAGCGGCCACGCGGATCTCAAGCCGTGGGCGCTCGCCGCGAATGATCGGACAATAAGAATCGGGTTCGAGTAATGCGCCTTGCAGGCGCCGGCGACCGGCGCATCCGCCGTGGCAGCATTCACGGAACTCGCATGCACGGCACGCTTCAGGAATCGCCCGCGCCTGCTCGAACGATGTTGAGTTCAGAATGTCACTGCCAGCGGATATAAAATCCGACAGCGGCTCCCCCGATCCTGTCCAATATACACAAGGCTGTGTCGTGGCTCGCGGGGTTACGCGCACGGTGCTGATGCCGCACCCGGCCCGTGCGGGCGGAAGTCCCGCCATGGCACGAACGAGCGGTTCGCCGATCGCGATGACATCGGTTTCGGCAAACAGGCGACGGAATCCCTCCCAGTATTCTTCGTAGCTCAGCGCATAAATATCGGATCGCACGGACTGATAAACATTCACCCGCAGCGGAGCCCCGAACTTTTTGGCAATTCGCGCGACCTCTGCCAGACGCGAGTAGTTCGATTTCATCATGACGGCGATGATCGTCACAGGAACACCCATTCTTAAGCATCGCTCTGCCTGTTCGTGGATCAGCGCCCAGTTCCCCGGCCCGCGCTGCGCATCCTGTTCGGCTTGCGTGGGATAGTCGAGAGAAAACTCGATATCGTGAAACGTTCGCAGTTCGTCGTCCTGCAATACCGCAACGCTGTGACCGTTGGAAGTGATTGTGAGCTTAACCGCCTTGGTTCGCAGATACGCGAGGATGGCCTTGAAATCCGGATGCATGCCGTTCTCGCCCGTGCCAAGATTCACCGAGCGAACGGGCAAGCGTTCCATGACCGACTTCACTTGATCGAGTGAAAGCCGGTCGGCGCGAGTGGGATCGCGATAGCAGAAGGAGCATGTTAGATTGCACTCGTTCGTGAGACCGAGCCCGAGAGAAATGCCGGTTTGCAGGTCGGTCTGACCCGGCGCGGACGATAAAACCGGTAGTCCGCCGCTCACCCGCGATCCTCCACGAAACTCATGCGGCGCGCCAGACAGTGCGTGTAACGAGCAACGGCAGCAAATTCCGAACGACTGCCCAGGGCGCGGTCCAACTGAAAGATCCTGTCATATTTGTCGTCGAGATTCACTTTCGCAGGCAGATAGTCTGAAACAACCCGTACACCGCGCATCGCCATTTCCTCCAGCGACGCCGCCTTCAGCAACACCTGCAGGGTATCTGGAGAAAAAAGCCGCGATCGCCCTCCATAGAGAGTTTCTTTGACCGACTCGGCGGTGAGATTTTTTTCCGCGTCATCTAGGTCACCGGCAAGGATCGCAGACTTGAACACTTCCCCAGCGCGGTTGCGCACGAGAACGGAAAGCACTGAAGACGAATCGCGCATCAGCCGGGCGCAGATTCGCAAGACAGCGTCAGGATCGCTGACGTATTCGAGAACGTTATGGCAGATAATCAGGTCGAACGAGTGGACGGCAAAAAACTTTTGCAGTTCGGCCGCATCACCGTGCTTCAGCGTGATTTTGTCCGCAATCCCCGCATCCTTCGATGCGCGAGTCGCAATGTCCAGCATCTCGCGGGAAGGATCGAGCAGAGTCACGTGTATTCCCAGCCGCGCCAGACGGATAGCAACGGCTCCGGCCCCGCCTCCAACATCAAGCGCCTGCAGGGAGTCTCGGTCTGCCCGAAAGAACTCCCGCACATTCGCAAAAGCCAGATCGGTGCGCAAACGGCCCTCGGGCGTTTCCAGGTAAGCCGCATACTTTTCCGCGCCACTCTGGAAGCGTTCGCCCTCAAGATTAGCCGTCATGGTTTCCATCGACAGCTCACGCGCGTGACTGCGGTCCGCTGATTCGCCAAAGCGCACATCCAAACAATTCGCAACGACATCATGAGTGCGAATGAGGCCTCGAGGGTTTGCCAAGCGCAACGGCGGACTCAGAAGTCAGATAGAGGAACGTGAACGTCTCCTGCAAATAGAGGCGGACGTGTTTGTCAGTGTGACTCAGGTAGCCGATCGAAGCGTCCTGGCCGAGGTGAAGAGCGAGATCGCCGCCGCGCGTCGTAACGACGAAAGCACCGTCAATCGCGGGTGCCCAGATAATCTTGCCTTCGACAAGGCGCTTGACGTGTTCGAGCACCGGATAACCGTAATCGCTGGTTTCGGCCAACTCAGTGTAAGCATCGGCGCCGAGCAGGATCGAATACGGGCCATTGACGCCGACGAGGCGCAACTGGCTTAACGCGTGGGCAAAGGCCTCGGGGTACTTGCGGACGTCGTCAGGTAGAGCGCCTTTTGGATTGCTGGTTCCCTGCCGCACTCCGATGATTCCCGCCGCGTCGTATCCTTCAAAGATGGCGCGGTCTTCACTGAAGGCGAGCTTGCGTGCAGCCTCCTTTGCGGGTTGCCAATCCGAATCCTCGGCCCCGCGATCGACATCGTCGATCATCTGACGGTCAAGTTCGAACGGAACGCGCAACTCAACCAGATTCTTCGCCTCGCGCTGATGCGCCGTGACGCCATCGCCGTTGGCTGCAATCGTGCTCTGATGACCGGTTCCGACCGACGAGAGAGAGACGCCCGCAGGTCCGTGAACATCTACAACGCGGCGTCCCGCAAGATAGCGCTTGAGCGTCCGGGACGTTTCTTCTTCGATCTGAGCCCAGGCAGCATCTGAAATCGGCGCAAGCTCGCGATGCAGGTTATTCATGAATCTTCCCCTTTCAAAGAACCAATACCCAGCGAACCATCGTTGGATGGTGCACCGGAGACAGAAGTTTCAACCGGCAATGCAGTAGACGCAGGCTGGTCGGGCGAGACGTCGTCGAGAAATGACGCGGTCGGAATAAAAAACAGACTTCCCGTGACCGCGGTGCTGAAATCCAGGATCCGGTCGTAATTGCCGGGCGGACGGCCGACGAACATGTTCTCCAACATTTGTTCGATCGTGCGCGGCGAGCGGCTATATCCGATGAAGTACGTCCCGAACTCGCCATAACCGGCGCGTCCGAAGGGCATGTTGTCGCGAAGAATTTTGATCTCGACACCGTTTTCTTCGATCACGGTGAGGGCGTTGTGCGCCGAAGTTGGCTTGACCGAGTCGTCGAGCTCTATGTCGGAGACCTTCTTCCGCCCAATGATCTTCTCCTGGGCTTCGGTGGGAAGTTTATTCCAGGCGTCGAGATTGTGCAGATACTTCTGCACGATGACGTAGCTTCCACCGGAGAATTCGAGATCTTCGTCGCGAATGAAGACGGCATCGGCGGCTGCTTCGCCCGTGGGATTCTCCGTGCCGTCGACAAATCCGAGGAGATCGCGTTCGTCAAAATAGCGGAATCCGTGAACTTCGTCGGCAATGGTGGCTGCGCCTTCGAGGCGCGCCATAATCTGCGCCGCCAATTCGAAGCAAAGATCCATGCGCTTGGCGCGGATGTGAAAGATCAAATCGCCAGGTGTCGAGACAGCATGCCGCGCGCCGGAGCGAATTTCCCGGAAAGGATGAAGCTCGGCCGGACGTGGAGAACCGAAAAGACGATCCCAGGCATCGGAACCGAATCCCATGATGCATGAGAGACCGCTTTCGGGCGCGCGAAAGCCGACCGCGCGCACGAGCGCAGAGATGTCCGCGGATAGAGAAAGAACCGGCTCCCGCTTCTCGTCGCCCGGATTGATCGTTACGACCAGAAAAATTGCTGCGTTCGTGAGCGGAGAAGAAACGAGCTGCGAGACCGCTGCGGCGGACTTATAGGCCGGGACGCTGATGGGATCGGGAGTCATCGGAATTTCAGACTGCCGTGGCTGGACGACAACCGTCCTTTCCCGCGGCGAAACGCAGTTCGGACAGCTTAACAAAGGTTGAGGAGTTGCGTCGACGGTGTTGCCGGCAATTTCGACGCAGCGATCACGAAGATTTCTTTGGAACCACGTGAATCACGGCGTCAAATGCCGGTTTCGGCTGATCGTTCCGATCGAAGAGCAGCGGATAATTCGTCCGCCCCCGGATCGGCCAGTTGTTCTTCCATGAATCTTTGTCGGTCACGCCCCAGAACGTCACCCGCGTGACGAGTCCGCAGTGCTTCGCGTAGGCGCCGAACAGGTCAGCGTAGCGCTTCGCCAACGCCCGCTGAACGGATTCCGGCAATCCGTTCGGATACGGATTAAGCTTCGGATCGGCAGCAGCGTGCATTGCCACATCGGCAGTCTGATTTTTCGTGGCCGAGGGCAGCACGTCGACATCGAGTTCCGTGATCATCACCTTCACGCCCAGATTCCCGAATTCCGTGATCGTCTGGTCGATTTGTTCGGCGCTGGGCCAATCCATACTGACGTGATCCTGCAGGCCAACGCCAGTGATCGGGACACCTTCAGCCTTCAGCTTCTTGACCAGTTCAAGCGCGCCTTTCCGCTTGGCCTCGTTCTGGAGCGAATAGTCGTTGTAATAAAGCTCGGCTTGCGGATCGGCCTCGTGCGCAGAGCGGAATGCCTGCGCGATGTAGTCCTCTCCGAGGATCTTCAGCCACGGCGACTGGCGCAGCGTGCCATCGTCTGCCACAACTTCATTGACGACATCCCAGCCATTGATGCGCCCCTTGTAGCGGCCGACCACCGTGCGAATGTGGTCGCGCAGGCGCGCTAGCAATGCGTCGCGGCTGATCGGATTGCCCTTATCATCTTCGAAAACCCACTTGGGAACCTGCGAGTGCCACACGAGATTGTGGCCGATGATGAACATGTGGTTCTGCTGGCCGAATTCCACATACTGATCGGCCAGGCCGAAGTCGTAAGTGCCGGGCTTGGGATGAACCACCTCCCACTTCAGCACATTTTCAGGACTGATCGTGTTGAACTGCGCCTTGATGATTGCATCTTCGCCCTGATCCTTTCCCGTAAACTCGGTGGAATTGAGCGCGGCGCCAACCATGAAGCAGCCTTGGTAGGCCTCCTTGAGGCTGGCTTGCTGGGAATGGGCGCTGACCGTCAGTGTGAGCCACATTATTACCGTGGATAAGCGCAAAAGTTTTTTCATACGGTTCCCTATTGCGCGGCAGCAGCGACCGGCGCTGCCTTGCGTCGTTCTACGAGATCGTTAGCAATCGAGCGGTTCTTCTCGCCAGTCAATGGATAGAAGAACAGGCAAGCCGCGGCGGCCAGGAAAAACAATCCGGCATAAATGCTCGCCGTGAGAACAATGCCTGTCTGCGTGTGCGCGGTCTGCACATCCGCTTTGGATACAAGTCCGTAGGCCGAGAGCAGCCATCCTGCGACCGCACCACCCAGAGCAAGACCCGCCCATAATGCGAAGACAATGCCGCCGGTCACCGCGCCTGTAGCGCGGCGCCGCAACTTCCACTCGCCGTAATCGGCAACGTCGCCCATCATTGCCCAGAGAATCGGACCGGATAGTCCAAAAGAAAACTGCCGAAGTACTTCCGTCGCGATGATGATGTTCGTGGCGTGCGGTGAGATCACATACAGTGCCATGCTGAAAACGCCCGCCAGAATCATGCTCCAGATGAATAACTGACGTTTGCCGACCCGCACCGAAACTGCCGTCGACAAGGCGACGCCGAGAAGCAGCGCGGCAAGGCCGAAGCCATTGAACCACGCGAAAAGGTCCGCGTTGCCTGCTACAAATCGAAAGTACGGCAGCATGACATTGCCACGCACCAGAATCGCACTGAAATAAAACAGCGTGACCAGAAACAGTGCGATCCATGGCCGGTTGCCGAACAGGTCGGACAAATCCTGCCCAAGGGACGTCTTCTGCTGCGGATCGGGCTGAATGCGTTCCTTGGTCACGAAGAACGAGATGAGGAAGAAAATCACGCTGAGCACCGAGAGTAGCCCCATCGTCAGCTGGTATCCTCGCGCGTCGTTGCCACGGCCAAAGAACTTGACCATGGGAATCGCGAGGCTCGCGATGATAAACCCGGCGCTATTCGCCGCGATCTGACGATACGACGAGATGCTCGTTCGCTCGTCGGGATCCTGCGTCATAACCGCCGTCAGCGAGGCGTACGGCACGTTGTTGACGGTGTAAATCACACGCAGAAGGATGTATGTGACCCACGCGTAAACGATCTTGACGCCCATACTCGCCTGTGGAGTAGTGAACGTCAACACGCTAATGACGCCGAACGGAACAGCCGTCCACAGCAGCCACGGACGAAACTTTCCCCACTTGCTTTTGGTCCGGTCGGCAATGACTCCCATCACTGGATTGAAACAAGCCACTCCTAATCCGACGACGAGGAAAAGAGTTCCGGCCTGTGCTGCGGTCAAGCCGAACGTGTGTGTGTAGAAGTCCAGCTGCAGGGCCAGCATGGCCTGGAAGACAAAGTTGGCGGCCATGTCGCCGAGAGCGTATCCAAACTTTTCACCGAAGGAAAGTTTCTGAATCATGAGAGCCTCGTGATGAGACCTGATCTATTTCGTCACCGTGAGCGTGATCTTGGTCAGATCCTCGTCGCGCGATGAATTGCCGACCATAATGAAGAATGCTCCCGGCTCGACGACGTATTCCATATTCACGTCGTAGAACGCGAGCGAGTCCGGCGTTATGTCGAATCCGACCGTCCTCTTTTGGCCGGGACTGAGCGTGACTTTCTGGAAACCTTTCAACTCCTTGACTGGCCGCGTAACCGAACTGACGACGTCGCGGATATACATCTGCACGACCTCCGCGCCTTCGCGCTTCCCGGTGTTTGTCACCTCGGCGATCACGCGCGTCGAACCGTTCGTAAGAATTGTCTTCTTTTCGAGCCGCACGTTCTGGATCGAAAACGTCGTGTAACTCAGGCCGTATCCGAAGGCATAAAGCGGCGAGACATCGTCGAAGAGATATCCGCGGCGGGCCGAAGGCTTGTAGTTGTAGAAAACAGGCAGATGTCCCGCCGAGCGCGGAAACGTGATCGGTAGCTTGCCGCTGGGATTCACGTCGCCAAACAACACATCGGCGACAGCATGACCATTCTCCTGGCCCAGATACCAGCACTCGTAGATGACCGGAACATTCTCGACGAGATAGTTGATCGAGAGCGGTCGCCCGTTATAAAGAAGCGCGACGACCGGCTTGCCCGTCGCCAGCATGGCCTTGACGAGCTCTTCCTGCCGCCCAATCAAGTCGAGGCTGGCGCGGTCGCCCATGTGGTTGAGGCCCCAGGCTTCGCGCGATGTCTGTTCGTTGCCGCCGAGCGCCAGAATAACGATGTCGGCCTGCTTCGCGACTTCGACGGCTTCGGCGATCTGCTTGCGGTCTTCAGCCGGATCGCTTGGAGTAACGGAATCCTGATTCCAATTGCCACCGATGGTGATCCTGCATCCCTCGCTGTAAAGCACGTTGGCGCGATTTCCCACTTTCGCCTTGATCCCTTCGAGCACTCGCACTTCATGCTTGGGAACACCGCTGTAGCCGCCAAGCAGCGTGCGATCCGCATTCGGGCCGATCACCGCAATCGTCTTGTATTTGTTCAGATCAAGCGGCGCCAGGCCGCCTTCATTCTTCAGCAGCGTAATGACTTCCTGAGCGGACTGACGCGCAAGTTTCACGTGTTCGGCGCGTCCGACAACCTGATCAGCCACCTCCGGATCTACATAAGGATCGTCAAATAGCCCCAGCTTGAACTTCCAGAGAAGCATGGGCGCGACAAGATCATCCAGTTGCGATTCCTTGAGCACTCGCTTCTTCACCAGATCGACCAGTTCAAGATAGCAATCGGGATCGGGCAGTTCGATATTCACGCCTGCTTCCACCGCCAGCCGCGTGGACTCTTTCTTATCCTCGGCGACGAAATGCCCGTGCGTGTCGGGACGATATCCGAGCTCCCAGATCGCAAAATAATCGGAGACCGTGTATCCCTTGAAGCCGAATTCCTTGCG
>Ga0335081_10011205_pt1 | contig 14493 bp, 18 predicted proteins | sample Lox_Sample_35_FD_206713 | JGI IMG/M metagenome (GOLD analysis project Ga0335081, IMG submission 206713) | Soil microbial communities from Loxahatchee National Wildlife Refuge, Florida, United States - Lox_Sample_3.5 | ecosystem: Environmental > Terrestrial > Soil > Wetlands | place: USA... | reverse complement strand
GAGGTCTGACAAACAAGTGGACCCCGCCTCACGATGCATTCAAACGGTTGCCGTTTGCAGGGCAGGTTTGAGAGGATGATCGGCCAGGTCGGTTGGTTTCAAGCTCGCCAGGATCTTTTTGGCCTCAACCACGTCAGCGGCGGTGCCGTGAGCAACCACCAGGTAGTGCCCCGCCTTTATGGAGGCTTCATAGGTCATGATGCTGTCTTTTGGTATACCCAGGCTGAACAGACCGGCACCGATGGCGCTCAAACCCCCAACCACCACCGCGTCCTCCAGGCCGGCGACGATCCAGCCAACCAACGGGCCGCCAACCAGCACCGGCCCTATCGCGGGCACCCAAAAAAATGCGGCGCCGAACAGTAGGCCCCAGAAGCCGCCCCAGAACGCGCCCCACTTTCCCCAATACTTCATGCGGTCTCCCGCGTTGTAGTACCCAACCACTTGCTCGTTCGTGTGATAATCCTTCCCCACAATCGACAGCTTCTTCATGTCGAAGCCTGACTTCTGAAGTTGCTTCACGGCTTCTTCGGCCGCCGAATGATTGTCATATGTTGCGATCACTGCGTTTGTATCGGTCACGCTCTTGTCTCCTTTCTAAGTTCGGTTTTGGTTGTTTTCGTAAGGTTAACGCCATAGTAGTCTGCGGCTTTCTCGATGTTCGCGAGCGCCAAAACGCGGTCGGCATCGGAAACATCGGTAACCTGGTCGAACCGCGCGGCCGCGTTGCGCACATGTTGAGCATCGGTCAACGGTTCCTTGCGCTGCTTGGGAAACGCGTAGACGCTGTCCGGCAGGTCACTCTGCGTCGTGAGCCGCCCATGTTTCTCGTGCGGTTTCCAAGTTGGTTCTCGCATGTCTTTATCCTTGAATGGCGCGTTGAAATGCTCTCGCGAGCGCGTCTGTCAGCGCGTCGCGTAGCCCGTGAATATGTAATCCTTGGCCGCTACTCTCGTATGGCAGGTGAAACCGCAAGTGACGACGCCGGTCTTATCCGGCTTAAACACGGCCGACGTGGAATCGTAGTCGAACACGGCGTAGGCCCACCCCTTCGTGGCCGGGAATTTCCTGGTGTCCTTCTCTATGAAGAAAACGTCCTGTAAGACGTCCGGTATCCTCACTGAGAAGGGAGCCTCGGTGCTCTTTTTGGGTTTCCATTCGATTTTGGCAATCTTAGAGCCGTCAGGGAAAGGCTTGCCGTTTCCGGGAACGCCCGCCCGGTAGGCGTCGATCATCGTGGGATTCGCGACCTCTACCTTCAGCAAATCGTCAGTCTGACTCACCGCGACAACCTGCCAATTCTCGTACCCCCTGAAGTCAGAGAATGCGAGCCCATCTGGCACCCGCAGTGTGTATTTGTCCTGGGCGGCAAGCGCTACCGCCGCCACAAGGGATAGTGCGGCGTTCACCCCAGCCTTGATAGGCTTCATTTTAAGAGCTCCTATGCGGCCTTGCGAGCCGCGAGCACCTGCATCAGCACCTTCGCTGCGACAGTCGACGAAGCCGGGTTTTGGCCGGTTACGACCCGGCCGTCGACGAGCGCGAAAGGCGCCCAGTCTGCCGCCTTCTCGTAGAGAGCCCCGATCCTCTTCAGCTCGTCCTCCACGAGGAAAGGCACGACGCGGGTCAACCCCGCGTCGGCTTCTTCGCCGTCCGTGAACCCAGTCACGCGTTTGCCTTTCACCAGGGGCTCGCCTTGAATCATCACGCGATGGAAGACGCCAGGAGAGTGACAGACCGCCGCCACGGGCTTGCCGGAGTTGTAAAAAGATTCAATCAACGCGATGGAATCGGGGTTGTCGACCAGGTCCCACATTGGACCATGGCCGCCCACATAAAATATGGTGTCGAAATCCTCCGATTTCATGTCGGAGAGCTTCACCGTCTGAGATAGCTGCTTCTGTGCTTCCTTATCCTTTTTGAAGCGTGTCATCGCAGGAGTTTGCTGATCCGGCAAATCGCTCTTTGGATCGATCGGCGGCTGGCCTCCTTTTGGCGAAGCCAGCGTCAACTGCACGCCGGCGTCGCGGAAGACAAAGTACGGGGCCGCGAATTCCTCCAGCCAAAAGCCGGTCTTACGGCCGGTGTTGCCCAACTGGTCGTGCGACGTCAGCACCATCAATATTTTCATGTTCGTTCTCCTCTGCTAAGCCTCAATTTGCCGTTACGCTCCAGCCACTGCATCTCGCGTGCCACCGCAAACGCGCAGAAACGAAGGACTCAGTCAACTCCCTGGCACTCCACTGTCCGCGGGTCGACTCAGCCGGCCGACGCGGTGAGGCTTTGCGTCTTGAGGACGCGGCACGCAAAACTCTTGGAATTAGATCTGCTAAATAATTGGAGAGGAGCGCATTGGATGGCGCGGCTCGTTTCAATCAATGTCGGGCTTCCCCGTGATGTCGCATGGAAGGGTGAGAAAGTTCACACCGCGATCTGGAAGCAGCCGGTGAGGGGCCGGATCGCAGTCCGCCGTCTGAACCTCGAAGGCGATGGACAAGGCGATCTCGCGGGCCATGGAGGCGAGCACCGCGCGGTGATGGTGTATCAACTGGATGCCTATCACTATTGGGAGGCGCAGCTCGGCCGCAACGATTTTTCTTTCGGACAGTTTGGCGAGAACTTCACAGTGGACGGCCTGCCCGATGATGAGGTTTGCATCGGCGACCGATACCGCATCGGAAGCGCGCTCTTCGAGGTCACTCAACCGCGCGTCACGTGTTATCGCGTCGGCATCAGAATGGCTGAGCCGGCAGTGGCTGCTCTGCTCGTGTCGCGTCACCGTCCCGGCTTTTACTTTCGCGTTCTGGAAGAAGGCGAAGCCGGCGCCGGCGACGAGATCACAAAAGTGGCGGACGGCCCCGAACGCATGACAGTGGCCGCCATTGACGCCCTGCTGTATTTGCCGCGCCCCTCGCGCGAACAACTCGAGCGCTCGCAGCGAGTGCCAGCGCTCAGCCAGGGATGGAAAACATCGCTAAAAGCGCTCGTAGAGGCGGGCAGTTCGCAATCAGGGAATCCCGGGCTCAAACCCTCAAACGCCCCGCCGCCGGCCTGGCCGGGTTTCCGGCCATTACGTGTCACCAAGGTAGATCGAGAAACCGCCAGTGTGGTCTCGTTGTGCATCGGACCAACCGACGGGACATCCCTGCCTGCAGCTCTACCCGGGCAGTTTCTCGTTGTACGGTTGCGTACAACACCCAGCGGCCCCACGCTGCTTCGAAACTATTCGATGTCCGGCGCACCCGGCGCCGGGACATACCGAGTCAGCGTCAAGCGGGAGACGAATGGGGCCGTGAGCCCGTATCTTTGCGATCGCATCCGCGCGGGCGACATTTTGGACGTGAGCGCGCCTCGCGGCGGCTTCGTCCTGCAATCCGGTGATGCTCCCGTCGTCTTGTTGAGCGCCGGAATCGGCGCAACGCCCGTACTCGCCATGCTGCACTCTCTCTCCTCCGCCGGATCACGGCGTGAGATCTGGTGGATCTACGGAGCGCGCAACCGCGCGGCGCACCCCTTTGCAAAAGAGTCACGCGACCTCCTGCAAACGCTCATTAACAGCCGAAGCCACATTGTCTACAGCCAGCCGAGTCCCGAGGATCAACCCGGCGCGGATTACGATTCGGTTGGGCATGTGGACACCCCGCTGCTGGATCGGCTGAGGGTAGCCCACGATGCGGATTTCTACCTGTGCGGCCCGCCATCATTCCTCAAGCAACTGGCCGCGGGCCTGAAGGTGTGGGGCGCCGATTCCACGCGGATTCATCAAGAGGTGTTTGGGCCGGAAGCGCCAATCACGCCGGGAATTGCGCAATCTCCGCGTCCCCCAGCTCATGCTCCCGCAGGCGAACCCGGCGCCGGGCCACAGATCTCGTTTACACGGAGTGGCCTCACGGTTCGATGGGGTTCACGCTTCTCCAGCTTGCTGGAACTCGCAGAAGCTTGCGATGTTCCCGTTCAATGGTCATGCCGCACAGGGGTCTGCCATACCTGCGAGTGCGCGTTGATCGGAGGCGCTGTCCAATATGCGCCCGATCCACTCGGACCGCCGGCCGCTGGAAACGTGCTGATCTGCTGCTCGAAACCATCCGGCGATATCCAACTCGATCTCTGAGCCATCCTTGAGCGGGAAATGCGCGCCTATCGGATCCCGTTGTCCTTGCGCGAGTGGCCTCTCTAGTGTCAGCATCTGAACCGTCCTCGGTGTCGAGAGCCCGTCACTTTGCTGAAAAGGCGCCAGGAAGCCATGTTAACTCGTGTGTTTCTGCGGCTTGCGCGTGGCATGCTTGGTGCAAGCGAATTGGCGGAGGGATCAGCAGACCAATTCAAATGGGAACTCAAGTAACGATGTCCGCGGGCGAACGCCCAATTTCCTCATACGATGAGAGCGTGGCCGTCGCCAGAGCGAGGAAGCGCGGTGCCAGCGCCTTCACGGACCTGGTGAATCAATACCACCGGAGAATTTACCGTGTCGCCAAACGGATCACTCAAAGCGATCAGGACGCCGAAGACGTTTTACAGGAGACTTTCCTGAAAGCATACGTCCACCTGGATCGTTTCCAGGGAAACTCCAAGTTCTCCACATGGATCATCCGGATTACCATGAACGAAGCGTTGATGAAGCTTCGTAAGGATCGGGGGCACCGCACGATGTCACTGGACGAGCCTCTAGATCCCCTCGACCAAATGGTGCACCGGGAAATCGCCGCCTGGGACGTCAATCCCGAGCAGCAATTTTCGCAGGCGGAAATCGATCGAATTCTGGAGCGGGCGCTTGAGTGCTTGCGACCTAAGTGCCGCGCAGTTTTCATACTTCGCGACGTCGAGGAGTTCAGCATTGAAGAGACGGCCGAGACGCTCGGAATCTCGATGGCGGCGGTGAAGAGCAGGCTCTTGCGCGCCCGCCTGGCGCTGCGAGAGAGGTTGAGCCGCCACTTCAAGAGCCGGCGTAACGAGCCCTCGTCGCCTAGCTGAAAACAAACCATCTTTGACGATTAGACCTTGAGACGGGCCGGTGATTCGCCGAGCACCCGTCTCACCGTTTGGTCGTTACCTCTCCTCCTTCCGCCCCACCGGAGCCTCTTTCGCGCGCTTGTTCCATCCATGGAACGCCGACAAGTCGCCGGCGTTCCAAGAAGCGCGGAGTCCAGGAGCATTCAGATTCCAGTCGGGGCGGATCTCGCTGGTCACGGCGCGCAGGTCGTGCCAGAGGTCGATGACAGAAGGCCGGCCCCAGAACCAATACCCGTTGTAGACGCTGTGGATGATAAGTCCCGGCTTGAGGACGAGCGTGTGCGGAATCATCGGATTATGCTCCGGATCGGTATACTCCGCGATGTCGAGGTCCTTCTGAACGATCCTTTCGGGGTCAGACAGAAACGTCCACTGGGCGCCCACCGACGCGCGGAACTCCTGCAGAGTATGGTGGTCATCGGTAGAGATAGTGGCAATTTGGGTATATGCGACAGCGATCTTCGGATAAAACGCGGCAAGATCGAGGTGCTGCTGGTGTTCTTTCGGGCAGTAGTGGCCGCGCGCAAGCGTCAGGATCAGGGGGTCCTCGCCTTGGAGTTCGCTGAGTCTCCGGAGTGTGCCCGTATGATCAGGCAATTGATAGTCAGGAAAAACGCTTACGGGTATGAGGTCGCACGGCATCACTCGATTCCTCTCACAAATGGCGGGGCATTTCAACCCCGCTCGAATGCAGCGTCACCGGCAGAACTGGGTGATGTTTCGGTCGCGATCAAGCGCCAGCCTACGGTGCATGCGAGAGCAAGCGCGAATCCGATAGAGGCAAGACGGCGGCGTGCCTAATCACACGGTGGCCGATCATGCGCGAGTTAGGCATACGGAAAGAGTCCGCAGGCCGGCGCTTGACCAAGCCCTCGTCGCGGCCCCACCGAGGGCTTGCCGCCCGTCCCAAAGTCAAGCGGCATCCTCTTCACCTGAAAATCGAAGACTCAACCATGATGACATGTCGGCGGTAAGCTGCCATCCAACAATATTCCTGGATACACGGGCATCTCCTCAACAGCCCGCGGCAGCGCAACACCGTTCATCCGCCAATTGGCGAATGGGCCGCGCCCCCAGGGATCGGCGTGTTTCAATTCCAAGCTTTCGCATTTTGTAAATCAGCGTGGTGCGCGGCAATCCGAGCCGGTTGGCCGCTCCGCCCTGGCCTCCTATCATCCAGTTGGCTTGCTTCAACGTTTCCAGGATATGTTCCCGTTCCGCTTCGGCCAGCGTGCGTGTAGCGCTCTCCGAGCGCTGCTTGACCGTCTGCTTCAAGTCGAGCGGCAGACGCAGCACCGGCCCAGGCGACAAGAGAACCGCGCGCTCAACGAAATTCTGTAGCTCGCGAATATTACCTGGCCAGTCATGCGCGTTGAGTACGTCGGACACTTCATCAGGAATCAAATCGATGGGCTTTTTGAAGCGGGCCGCAAATTTTGCCACGAAGTATTCCGTCAACGGCCGGATGTCCTCAACTCGTTCCCGCAACGGAGGCAAGGAGATCGGAAAGACATTCAGCCGGTAGAACAGGTCTATACGGAACAGCCTTTTATTCACCAGTAGTGCGAGATCCTGATTCGTCGCCGCCACTACGCGTACGTTAACTCGGACGGCCTGGCTGCTACCCAAACGCTCGAACTCTTGTTCTTGCAGGGCGCGTAGGAGCTTGGGCTGCAGTTCCAACGGCAGGTCGCCGATCTCGTCCAGAAAAAGCGTGCCCCCATCGGCCATCTGAAATCGCCCCTTGCTTTGTGTACAAGCGCCCGTGAATGCGCCTTTTTCGTGGCCGAATAGTTCACTCTCCAACAGCGCACTGGGAATCGCTGCGCAGTTGAGTGCGACAAAACGCTTGTGGCGCCGGGGGCTGGCCTCATGAATAGCCCGCGCAATCAATTCTTTTCCAGTGCCCGTTTCGCCCTGGATCAAGACGGCGGAGTCTACTGGTGCAACCATCTCCACGTCTGCCAGTACTGCCCGGAATTTTGAACTAGACCCGATCAGATCCATAGTAGCCATCGTTTTACTCCTCGCCGGATTTCACCCACACAGCACTACTCATTCCGAGTTTTGGTCAGACCCGCCTGAGTTCGCCATGGACTCTCGAAATCGATGATCAACGTCCGGGTACTTTTTGAGAATAGTGAGAAGAGTCGAAGGTGACAATTATAGGTTCATTTATGCGGGCAAGATAGTGTGGATAATCTCGCAGTCACGACCGAGGAGTGCGTTTGAAGTGGGGCTTTGGCTCGACTAGAGTGTACAGGAGATGACAAGCTTAGGAGGCTACGGCAATAGCGGCGCAATAGGGCTGCGGGGAGGCGGCAGTTGCCGCCTATTTCTCGCGAGAGTCGGTCAGAGTCGACTGGATTATCTCGAGAAGGTCCGTGGCATCGAAGGGCTTGTATAGAAAAGCGACCGCGCCTTCGTCGATGGCTGTCTGCTGAACTTCACCGTTATAGCGCGCAGATATCAGGATCACCGGCAACGCGGGACGCTCGATCCTGATGCGGCGCTGTAACTCAATACCATCCATTCCAGGCATCCGAACGTCAGTAATCACACAAGTCGCAGCGGCTAGCGTCCCCGACTCCAGGAACCCTTCGGCAGACGAAAACACTAGAGGTGCGTATCCGGCTGATTCAAGCACGCTTTTTATGGATTCTCGGACTCGAAAATCGTCATCGACCGCCGCGACGATAGGTATTACTTCGGTTGCCATGTGTCGACATCACCCCGTTAAGATCAGGGTAGCGGCATCGTCGACGGATGCCTATTATAGGTTTATTCAAACCGGCCTAGCCGGTGGGGAGATTCCGAGCCGGTCGGCCATTCGGACCAGCTCAGCCAGGGATTTTGCGCCCATCTTTCGCATGATCTGGCCCCGGTGAACACCAATCGTGATTTCGCTGGTGCCCAGATCGGCGCCCGTCTGCTTGTTGGCGAAGCCCGCGACGACGAAGGGAAGAACCTCACGTTCGCGAGGCGTGAGAAGGCCGTAATGTCTCCGCAACTCAGCCAGTTCCGATCTTTTCTGTCGTGCGATTCGATCTTGATCGATCGCGGCGTGAATCGCTCGAAGCAGTTCCTGATCGTCGAAGGGCTTCGGGAGGAACTCGATTGCGCCGGCTTTCATGGCACGCACCGATGAAGGGATGTCCCCGTGACCTGTGATGAAGACAATCGGCGGCGCATCTCCCGCAGCCAATTGCTGCTGCAATTCAAGGCCGCTTGTACCTGGAAGTTGTAAGTCCAGTACGAGGCACGACGGGGCGTCTGGCTTTTCGGCTTCCAAAAATTGTGCAGCCGAGCCGAAGGCCGCCACTTGAAGTCCTGCCGAGGAAATGAGGCTCGCGAGCGCTTCCCTTACACGATGGTCGTCATCCACCACAAAGACAACGGGGCTGTCGGAGTTCATCACGCTACGCTTGGACTGGAAGAGTAAAAGAGAAGGTCGTGCCTGAGCCTTCGGCCGACGTTGCCCATAGCCGGCCGTGATGAGCATCGATGATAGAGCGGCAAATCGCCAACCCCATGCCCATTCCGTTTTCCTTCGTCGTGAAGAAAGCTTCGAAGATCTTGTCTGAGTCCTTCACGCCAACGCCGGAATCTCGCACCTCGACCAAGACCGTTTCCGGGTTGTGCTGTTTCGAACGGATGAAGAGCTCTTTGGGACGGTCCGCGACCGGGTCCATTGCCTCGATCCCATTGAGAAGCAGGTTGAAAACCAGTTGTTGCAACTGCACGCGATCACCCGCCACGGGCGCCAAATCCTGGCCCAGGTCTGTCTCCACAGCGACGCGCTTTCTCGCCGTTTCGCCGGCCAGCAGGTGGAGAACCTCACCGATCACTTCATTCATATCGAGCTCGATCTTACAGATGGCTGCCTGCTTGAACAGGGCCCGGATGCGCCGCACCACCACGGCGGTTTCCTTACCGTCCCGAACAATCCTGTCTGCCGCTTCCTGCGCTTTGGCGATACCTGGAGGCTCGGCCGCAAGCCAGCGCAGGCAGGCTTGACCGTTCGCCACTACCGCCGCGAGCGGCTGGTTGATTTCATGTGCGATTGCTGCCGCAAATTCGCCAACCGTGGCTGTCTGCATCGCGCGCGACAACCGCGCCTGGCTACTGCGCAGGGCTTCCTCGGCCCGCGTGCGGTCGGTGTTCTCCCTACGCAGCTCTTCGTTGGCCGCGGCAAGTTCTGCCGTTCGTTGGGCGACCCGTCGATCAAGTTCGCTCGCGACGTGCTTCTGTTCGCTTAGAAGCCGCGCCCCTTGCAGCCAGAGGGACGCCTGATTCGCGGCTACGCTCAGAAGCAGTCTCTCGGTTTGCCGCGGGAAATCGGCTCGCTCTGATCCTGCCACGATTACGCCGATATCACGCTGCACTCCCAGTCCCAAGGGCAGGATCGAAAGGTCTCCGCCTCCACTGGGGTTCGGTATCATTGGAGGCCATTCCTGAGGGTCAGCCTCCAACTGGTGTTTGAGGATTTCGCCGATCTCGCGCCACTGAGCCTGCTGCTTTTGGGATGGATTGAACCAAACCATCTCGATAGGTGCCTGACCGCCTGTGTCTTTCAACCAGATGCAGATGAAATCCAGCTGGAGCATCCGCAGAAGCGCGTCGAGCAGAGTATGAACAATCTGGGATGGCTCACCGCCGCTCCAAAGGGCAGGAAGAGCAAGAAGGCTGACCAGATCGTTAATGCAACGCTGGAGGCGCTTGATCTCCTCTGCGGGATCTCCGGGTTGGGCATCCATATCTCAGGTCGTCGCAGATGAGCTACTGCGGCCACGCCGTTGGCGATATTCTCGCAGGAACTCATGCGGGGGCACAAAGAAGGGATTGTGCTGAAGGATACCGCCGACGATGACCATGGGATGCGTCCGCATTATGTCGATCACCGCGTCACCCCCGAACTGCCCGAGATGGTAAGTGCAGATGACCGCGTCGTCGTGACAGCGCCATACATCGTTTACACGCGACTCGAACTCAATCACGTTATCAACATGAGAGCGATCTTCAACAGCCCAGTCCATGCGACAACAAATGCGACTCAGGGGAAACCCTCCCTTGGCGTTTCCGCTGGCTAGCTGCTCAAATACCTCCAGCATTCGATCCTGGTCGAACCGGCCATCTGGAAGATAGACTTCGGTATTAGTGCGAAGCTCCAATTGCCCGCTCCGCTGCGCGGCCACCGCGTCGATACCTGCGGCAGTCAGGCGTTGCAGATGGTCCCGACGTTGATCCGGGTTTAGGACGTGAACGGCCTTGTCACCACATTTCAAACCGTCCTTGATGAACGGAAGCAACACGCGATATTCTTCCTCGTCGCTGTTGAAAAACGCGCAAACGTGACGCGTTTCACCGAGATGGGAGCTGGCAAGAGAAATCGGTGCTGGGAAGCTCTTCACGGCCAAGCCCTCCTAACATGGATATCGTACCGCGGGGCCGCAGGCAGCGTCCTGATTCTGTTCTCGCGCCGGGGCGCTTCACCGATGGCGCGCTACGGGTTTACCCGTTGCGAAGGCTCCCGGCTACAATATTCCAATGGCGTCCGCCCCCATTAGCTCCCAGGCATCGACACCCCCCGCACCCGTGTCGCAGCCCGTGTCCTCTCCGCTGACGAGCGCGGCAATCTTTCTCGTCTTCAAGATCAATCCTGGCGACGATAATGGCGCCCGGGTGCTTTCGCTCTGTGGCGATCTCTCCGCGCTTCTGCGCGCCGTCGGTTTTCGTTCACCCGAAGGCGGCTTGTCTTGCATCCTCGGCTTCGGTTCGGATACCTGGGACCGCCTCTTCGGCGCCCCACGTCCCGCCGAACTTCATCCCTTTCGTGAGATCCGCTCGGGCCCGCGTCACGCGGTTGCCACACCCGGCGACCTGATCTTTCACATCCGGGCCAAGCGCATGGATCTCTGTTTCGAACTGGCCACGCAAATTATGGCTCGCCTTGAAGGCGCCGTCATGACCGCCGACGAAGTCCACGGTTTCCGCTATTTCGACGAGCGGGACCTCCTCGGCTTCGTGGACGGCACCGAAAACCCAGCCGGCACCGATGCTGCCGATGCCGTCTTCATCCGTGACGAGGATCCCCCTTTCGCCGGCGGAAGCTATGTCATCGTCCAAAAGTACTTTCACAACCTCGACGCCTGGAACAAGATTCCCACCGAGGCCCAGGAGAGAATCATCGGCCGTACAAAAGTCTCCGACATCGAGCTCGACGACTCCATTAAGCCAAGCTACGCTCACAATGCCCTCAACGTCATAGAGGAAAACGGCAGGGAAATCAAAATCCTTCGCGATAACATGCCCTTCGGCCGTCCGGGCCACGGCGAGTTCGGCACCTATTTCATCGGCTACAGCCGTTCACCGCGCACCATCGAGCAAATGCTTGAAAACATGTTCGTCGGGCGCCCGCAGGGCAATTACGATCGCATTCTCGACTTCAGCACGGCGGTCACTGGAAATCTGTTCTTCATCCCGACCTCCACATTCCTCGACAATGTCTCCCCAGGCCAGCCCGCCATGGTCCTCAAGCCCGTGGCACCTTCCGTCCCCATTGCTGCATCCAAAAATAGTTCGCTCGGTATCGGTTCCCTGAAAGGAGAAAGTTCCCGTGAATAATCTGCATCGCGAGCTGGCGCCCGTCTCAGATGCCGCGTGGGCTCAAATCGAAGAAGAAGCTTCGCGCACACTCAAGCGATATTTGGCCGGGCGCCGCGTTGTGGATGTTCACGGCCCCGCGGGCTCTGCGCTCTCCGCCGTTGGCACAGGCCACCAACGCCTGATTGACGCGCCCGGAGACGGCATCACAGCCCAGCAGCGCGAAGCGAAGGCCCTCATCGAGCTGCGCGTTCCGTTCGAACTCGATCGCCAGTTGATTGACGACGTCGAACGCGGCGCTAATGATTCGGATTGGCAGCCGGCCAAAGACGCCGCGCGCAAGTTCGCATTCGCCGAAGACCGCGCTATTTTTGAAGGTTACGCCGCCGCCGGAATCGTCGGCGTCCGCCAGGGCACCAGCAATCCGCAAAAATCTCTCCCAGCCGACGTTCGCAAGTACCCGGAGGCCTTTGCTCAGGCCTTAAGCCAGTTGCGCCTTGTCGGTGTCAATGGCCCCTATTCCATTCTGCTCAGCGCGGACGCTTATACTGAACTGGCCGAAACCAGCGATTACGGGTATCCGGTTCTCGAACACGTCAAACGCCTGGTCGAAGGCAAAATCATCTGGGCGCCGGCGATTGACGGTGCCTTCGTCGTCACCACCCGCGGCGGCGATCTCGATCTTCACCTCGGTCAGGACGCCTCCATCGGCTACTTGAGCCATACGGACACGCGCGTTCGCCTCTATTTGCAGGAAACGTTCACTTTCCTCTACCTCACCTCCGAATCCGCCGTCGCCTTCGGGCCGCCATCCAAGTCCAGTAGCTAGCCGGCATGTAAATATAATAGATTCAACGAGAAAATTCTGGCGGAGAGAGAGGGATTCGAACCCTTAGCCCTCATTGAAAACATGGAACTTGTTGATTCTGTGTTCCTCCAAATCCTCTAGATCCAATAGAAGCTCTGCATCATTACACCTGATTACACCCAAGAATCGCACACCGCTTCGCGCGGCTCCTGAATCTGCCCGAGAGGATGGGGGAACTGCGGAGAGAGTGACGCTTGCTGTGCCTTCACGATTAAACAGGGGAAACTGTGGAGAGAGAGCTAATGATCGCGGCCGCTTATATGAAATTTAAGTTCTTTATACAGGGCAAGGAGATCGAAGCTGGACGCCTGCCCGGGGTTGCCCGACCGGTTTCCGGATATTGCCGCGGTACTACCATTCAAATCCCGTATGGTCAAAATACTAAACTGCCCATTGCCAGAGTAAGATAGGCAGTCGGCATGAGGAGCAAGAAGTGGGTGCGATTGCTGGCGTATGTGACTGGCTCGGTGAACCAGGAGCTTCTGCTGCAGAATGAATATCTGGCCGCAGAGAACCGTATCCTGAGGGCGAAGCTGCCATCAAGATTGCGATTGAGCAATCCCGAGCGCGCCACCCTCGCCGAGATCGGGAAGCGCCTGGGACGCCAAGCACTCCGAGGGATCGCCTGCGTCGCCAAACCCGACACCATCTTGGCCTGGTATCGAAGGCTCGTCGCCAAGAAGTTCGATGGCTCCAAACATCGCCAGTATCCGGGCCGCCCTACCGTGGCTCCGGAAGTGGAAGCCCTGGTGGTGCGAATGGCGCGAGAGAACACCGGCTGGGGATATGACCGCATCGTCGGAGCCCTGACCAATTTGGGTCACCGCTTGTCCGATCAGACGGTGGGAAACATTCTGCGCCGCCACGGCATTGCTCCGGCCCCCAAGCGAAGCCAGACGACTTCGTGGAAGGATTTTATCACCGCACATAAGGATGTCCTGGCCGGCGCTGACCTTCTTCACCGTGGAAGTACTGAGCTGGAGGGGTTTGGTGACCTACTACGTGTTGTTCTTCCTTCATCTGGAAAGCCGCCGGGTCAGTGTGGCGGGGATCACGAGACATCCGGATCAAGAGTGGATGGAACAGATCGCCCGAAGCGCGACACAGGAGAGCTGGGGATATCTGGATGGATGCCGTTATGTTCTGCATGATCGCGACACGAAATTCTACGCATCGTTTCGGTCTGTGCTGGCGGCAGGCGGTGTGAAGACCAAGCCGCTTCCCGCCAGAAGTCCGAATCTGAACGCTTTTGCCGAACGTTGGGTTCGGTCCGCCAAGGAGGAGTGTCTATCGAAGTTGATTCTGTTCGGCGAGGGCCCGCTGTCCCGAACGCTGGCCGAGTTCAGCGCGCATTATCACGGCGAACGCAATCATCAGGGCAAAGGCAACAAGCTCTTTTTCCCGGAGGCTGCCGATAAAACCGAAGAGCGCGGCCACGTGGTTGAGTGTCGCCACCGGCTCGGAGACCTGCTCAAGTACTATGCTCGCGCTGCATGAATTCTTTGACCCTACGCGGAAGACTGCGGAGGATCGCTGAACACTCCTAGCGCCAAATAGTCGGGGAGCTCGCGGAGGCGATTGAAGTCGTGGGCAAACCTCAGGTAGCTTTCGGGAGCAGCGTGAATGTAGATCGCGCCGAACAAGAAGACCTCGGCGGGCGTGCGAGACGGCATGGCCTTCGCGATCGCCTTACCGCTTCGGATGTCGACGATCTGATCCTCACTCAATCCGATGTCCTGGCGAAAAAATGCGTGCAGATCAGGACTGGACTGAGAAAAGCCGGGCACTGTGGCGGTCACCAAGCTTAACAAGCCCGTCCCCAAAACACTGCCAGCTCGGATCATCAAATACAAGGTCAAGGAGCGGTCGTGCAATACTCCCGTCCGGGTCACGGTCAAGAACTCATTCGCTCCATTGTTGTTCGGCAATCCGTTGGGGATCCTCAAACCATCTCACGGTCACCACCCCGAAAATGAAGCCACCAACGTGCGCCAGGTAGGCGACACCGCCCG
>Ga0335081_10011204_pt1 | contig 14496 bp, 6 predicted proteins | sample Lox_Sample_35_FD_206713 | JGI IMG/M metagenome (GOLD analysis project Ga0335081, IMG submission 206713) | Soil microbial communities from Loxahatchee National Wildlife Refuge, Florida, United States - Lox_Sample_3.5 | ecosystem: Environmental > Terrestrial > Soil > Wetlands | place: USA: Florida... | reverse complement strand
GGTTGCGGTCGTTGGCCCTACCGGGAGGTTCTGGTCGGCGGGGATCACTCGGCCGCCGAAGGTAGGGTCGCCGAACATGGTGTCCTCGGCCTGGGCGCGGGTTTGCAGCAGCCGGCCGAACCCGTCGGAGAACTGCACCGAGCGGATCGTCTCGTCCCGCTCCGGGAGGGGGACGTCGGTGTCGGTGTCGTGGTGGACCCGGCGGATGATGGTGACGGAGACCGGTCCGCGGCCCTGGGTGAAGGCGAGCAGGTCATAGGTAAGGGTGCTGCCGGGGAGATTCTGGTCGCCTTGGCCTGCGCCGTCTTGGCCGCGGACGTAGTGCTGGGCGACCAGCCCAAGCGGGGTGTAGGTGACAGTCGCCGTGTTGGCGTTGACGTCGGTCATCTGCCTGGGCTGCAGCACGCGCAGGTCGTGGACGGCGGTCGTGGTCAGGCCGACGGGGTCGGTGACGGTGACGGGGAGCAGGTCGTGGCCGGGGTCGTAGTCGACCCGGGTGAGGGCGTTGAACGGGTCGAGGGACTCCAGCGGGAGTCCGCGTGGGATGCGGGGTGGTTCCCCGGGCCGGGGCTGGGTGTCGTGGCGGTGACGGGCGGTCGGGAGCCAGTACCCGGCGACGGAGCCGGGGACGTCGGTCTCGGTGTGGCGCTGGTAACCGGCCAAGGTGGACAGCAGGGCCCGGAACTCGCCCGGGTACTCCCCGGGCCAGTCCACGGGCCCGGGGGTCAGGTAGGCGGGGCGGGGGCTGACCGCGAGCGGGTCGCCGGGAGGGAACAGGTCGTCCAGGAACGTCTCGGGGAAGGCGAGGGTCTCGGTGCGGGTGACCAGCCCGTGGTTCCCGAGCTGGCCCAGCGGCAGGCCGGCGAAGGCGTCGCCGTCGTAGAACGTGTGCGCCTGTCCGATGACGCGCAGCGACAACCCGGCCGGTGTCGGGTCCGGTCCGCCGGCGGAAGGGGCGAGGACGGCGTCGCGCAGCTCGATCGCGGAAGGACGGCCGTCGTTGACCACTTCGTGCGTCGTGGTCCGCGAGACCCGGTCCACGACGTAGATCTCGGGGTCGTCTCGCTGGGCGTACTCCGCGGCCTGCGCTGCGGCCAGGTACGGTTCCGCCACATGAGCCGGGTCAAGGGCGGCGGTTCGCGGGTCCCGGAGCCGGGGGACGGCGACGTCCACCTGGCGCAGCGGCAGCCCGTACCGGTCCGGCTCGGTGGGGAAGGTGAACCGGGTCATGGGCTGGTCGCCGCGTTCCCACTGCGTCGCCCGGCTCCCGGCGGGAAACGGGAAGAAGATCGGTCCCGCCGCGCGGAGCGGGTCACCGGCGTCCGAGGCGAGTCCGGGCCAGCCGGTCTCCTGGCGCACACCGTAGATCGACTCGGTGACCGTGTACGGGCGGTCCTGCCGGTCGCTGCCGTCCAGCGCGTACAGCTCGCTGCGCAGCACGTGCCCCCGGAGCGTCCGGAGCGCGTCCCGGCGTGAGGCGCGGTCCAGGCCGGCGAGCAGCGCCGTCGCCGACGCGTCGCGTTCCAGCATCGGCGGGTCGCCCGGCCAGTACTCCGCGGTCAGGTCGAGCTCGGTCCAGTCGCCGGCCTCGGCAGCGGCGACCGGCCCGGGGTGGAACCAGGTGCGCGTCAGGGCAGGCGGCGAGTGGTGCTCGGCCGGGCCGTCCCCCGGATCACGCAAGGCTCCGGAGCCAGCCCCGGGATCCTTTGCGGGGCCGAAGGTTTCGGCGTCGAGCTGTTCGACGCAGGCGAAGCCGCGGAATTCCCGTTCGACGCCGTCCCAGTAGCCGTGGTGGTAGCAGTACTGGGTGACCAGCCGGCCGCCGGAGTGGGCGTCGCGGACCTCGACCCGGGAGACCGCGTGTACCGGGAACGGCAGCGTGGTGCGCCACCGGGTGGCCGGGGTGGCCTGGTCGCGCAGGTACTCCGCGGTCGACGGCTGGTAGGTGACGGTGGTGGTGGCGCCGAGGTGGTTGTCCAGGCCTGCGAGCAGGTGCGGTTTGACGCCGCCGGTGAGGTCGAGGAACCGCCACCCGGAGGCGCCGGTGGTGTCGGCGGGCCGGGTGTAGAGCAGGCCGGCCATCCCGGTGCCGTGCAGGTCGGCGAGTTGGACGGCGTCGGTGTCCACCACGCGTGGCGTTCCGTGCACGGTGACGGGGTCGGCGGTGAACGTGTTGCCGCTCTGGTTGCCCCACAGAAGCACTTTGCCGTCGTCGACGTAGATGAGGTCGGCGAGGCCGTCGCCGTCCACGTCGCCCAGGAGTACTCGGCGCGGGTCGAACAGGTCTGGGAATCGGGGTGCCTGCCGCATCCGGACCGGGTCGCCCCAGTGTCCGTATCCGAGGTTCGGCCAGTAGGTGAGGTTCCCGCTGCGCAGCAGGACCAGGTCCTGCAGACCGTCTCCGGTCATGTCGGCGAAACGGATCCGCGGGTCGGTGAAGTCGAGCTGGGATACGGAGCCGTTTCCGGCGGCGGTGCGGGCCCACGCCCGGTCCGGGTCCCGGTCGTTCAACCAGGCCGTCAGCCGAGACCCCGAACGCAGGACGTCGGTCAGCCCGTCACCGGTCAGGTCCGCCAGCCGCACCGCCGGGTCCCGCGGCGCGACGGCCGGGGGCTGCCGGTAGCGCTGGAACGAACGCCGGCTCCACCCGGTCGGGAAGGTCATCGGGAAGTACCCGCTCATCCCGGTCCCGCCGTTGCCGCCGGCACGGGCACCGGCCCCGGTGACCATCAGGTCGGGGCGGCCGTCACCGTCGGCGTCCAGGATCTGCACGCCGGGGTCGGCCAGCGATAGCGGCGGCACCTGATCCAAGGTGCGGGGCAGGTCGAACCGGCCGGCACCGAGGTTGCGCCAGTACCGGCGCACCTGCGGGCCGAGCTCGAGGACGTCGGGCAGCCCGCACCCGTGCAGGTCCGCCAGGGTCAGGGTCGGGTCGGCGAGCGACCCGGTTGGCAGCCCTGCGCCGGTGAGCCGCTCAAACCGGCGCCCGGCCGGGTTGAAGCCGGTGTAGTCGAACGTGATCGGTGGCAGGGCCTGCTCGCGCCGGTCCTGGGGCGCCGCGTCGTCGATGCCGACGACGTCGATTCGGGTCAGCTGGCTCACGTTGTTGAACAGCGCTTGCGTGTAGGCCAGGCGGTACTCCCTGGCGGCTCTCGGGACGCCGTCGGCGGCGTGGGTGCTCACCCGGATCGCCCGGCATCGTGTCGTTGTCCGCACCTCGAATCCGGCGCGGTAGTCGGAGAACGGATCCGGGCGCGGCTCGTAGCCGAAGTCCACCGTGACCAGGAAGGACGGTGCCGCCTGGTCGCCGTAGTCGGCGTAGGAGATCCGCGCCGGCACCGGCTGGGTCCAGCGGTGCGGGCCGTCCTCCCCGGTGTCGGTCAGGTAGTCGTAGCGGATCAGGTTGCCCAGCAGGTCGCGGGTCTGGGTGATCCGCCAGGCAAAGATCCGGTCCGGGTCTGCGGGGTCCGCGACGACTGCCGGGTCGCGCCAGGAGCCGTTCGCTCCCACCGGACGCGGCGTTCCGTACAGGGTGGTCAGCCCGTCCCGGGTCCGCACCTCCCAGAAGTCACCGGCGTCGCCGGTGACATGCTCGATCCGGGCGAACAGTCCTTCCGTGCGCGGCCGGTACCGCACCCGGCCCGGTTCCCGGGCCAGGACCGGGACCAGGTCCTCGGCGCCGGACAGGATGAACACGTCCGCCGGGTTGCCCTCCGGATCCGCGAAGTCAGGCATGTCCCGGTACCGGGGCAGCCCATGCGACGTCTTGCGCGATACCCCGGGCAGGCTCAGCTGCCAGCCCAGGCCGAACGGGCCGTTCCCGTTGCCCGTGGAGTAGCCCAGGCTCAGCTGCGGCTGCCGCCCCAGCCGGCCCGGCGGGACCGGGATCGGAACAGCAAGGTTGCCGGTCCCGGTGAACAGGTCTGCGGAGAACTTCTCCCCCAGCCCGCTGATCGCGCCACCGCCCTTGGGCAGGGACATGACGGAGCCTTCGACCGAGGTGTCGGTACCGGCGCTCATCGGGCTACACCTCCCACGCCGGAGAGCGTCCGGTCCAGCTGATGATCAGGACGATGTCGTCGAGTGCGCCAGTGTCGAACAGCGGCGTGGCGTCGGCGGGCACGCTCAGCTGCCAGTCCCCGGCCGGGGGGGTGCCGACCAGAGGGACCCAGGCCGCAGCGTTTCCGCGGCGGGTGCTGGCGGTACCGCCGGTGGCGGTGGCGTCCCCGCCGTCCGCGCCGCGCCGCAGCGTGACGACGGTGTCGGGCACCGGCTGGCTGCCGGACAGGCGGAGGGCGATGGCGGAGGTGGTCAGGTTGCCGATGCCGAGCGGGAAGTCGAGCTCCCGAAGGCTGAGGGTCACTTGGCGTTGACTGGGGTCGGCCGGGTTGTTGAGGTCGTACCACTGGTCGGGGAAGTCCTGGGCCAGGCTGAGCACCCGGTCGGAGCTGCGGTCGCGGTCCGCGTTCAGGCGGGTGACGACCTGCCGGCGGTAGTCGTCGTCGGCGAGGGCGGTGTACTCGATGGTGAACAGCACGTCGACGATGGAGGAGAAGTCGAGCGGGTTGGCTGCCGGGGGCAGCCGCAGCTCCCAGGTGGTGTCCACGCCGCTGGACTCGAATGGGAGCAGCATCTCCGACTGCAGATCCAGCTCGAACACGCCGCTGGCGTTGACCGGTGAGGTCAGTGCGACCACGGCCGGGTCATGCCGGACGACCGCGTCACCGAACACGCCGTTTACCCCGGTGGCCACCCGGGACACGCCGTTGGAATACAGGGTGGCGCGGATGCCCCGTTCGGGCGGGACGAGCGCAACCAGGCTGGTACGCACCTGCCGGATCAACCGCAGGTAGTGCCCGGGGAAGTCGGCGTCGAACAAGGACATCGGGGTGGCGAAGGCCAGGGTGCCGGTGCGGCGGAACTCCAGGAACTCCACCGGCATTTCCCGGGCCAGGGAGAAGGTCTGGGACAGGTTGAGGCGACGCCGCTCGCTGCCGAACGCGTACTCATCCAGCCGGGTCAGGTCCTGGCTGAGCTGCTCCGCCCCGGCCAGCCCGCGCCGGTCCGGCTGTGTCCCGGTGGCGGTCAGCTGCTCGGGGGACTGCCAGTAGTCGTCCCGGATCAGGGTCTGCGCCGGCTCGGCCCGCTCGAATCCCAGCTGTGCCTGGGCGAGGCGCGCGGTGGCGGTGGCCTGCTGCAGGAAGAACCGGTACACCCCGCCGAGCGTGGTGCTCAGCCATTGGAACAGATCGGCGTTGGTGAACTGGTCGTTGAGGAACTTCAGGGTGGCGACGGCCTGGTCATGCTGCATCTCGGCGATGCCCTGCTCCTGCTGCGCGATCGTCACCTGATCGTCGGCGACCCTCACCTGGGCGGCGGCGACCAGGGACTCCTGCTGCGCGGCCGTCTGCTGCAGCTGCCACTCCTGGCGCCGCTGCTCGATCCCTGCCTTGAGCTGGTTGGCTTGCACCTGCGATTCGGCATCGTTGAGCAGCACCTGGGCACCGGCTCGGACTCCGACCGCGATCGCCTCGGCGCCGCCAGCGGCCACGGAGGTGCCGAAGCTGACGATCGCGTTCCACAGGTTGCCGGCCTTCCCGGCGGCCTTGGCGATGTCGATGGTGGCGTCCGCCCCGGTGATGACGTCCTTCAGATTGCGCATGGTTCCGTACTCGTCGAGCAGGTCTTGCTCGTACTTGTTGGGAGGTGCGTCGAGGAGATCACCGTAGGCGGTGACCATGGTGTCGGCCTTGGTCTTCTGGGCCTGGGCGGCCGCGACGGCGTCGGTGGCCTCCTGCATCTGGCTGACCGCGACGGTGACCTGCGCCCGGGACAGGTCGATGGCCTTGAGCGCGTCGAAGACCCGCAGGCTGCGGTCGTCGTACTTCTCCAGTGCGGCCTGGTACTCGGCCTCCACCTGGATGGCCTGTGCGGCCAGCTGCCGGGCACGCTCCAGAAGAACCTTGAACCGGTAGGGCGTCGCCTGGCCGATGACGTTGGCGGCCGGGGCGACTTGGGTGCGGGGGGTGCCTGCGATGTTGCGGCCCTGGCGGAGCTTGGCGAGCTGGACGGTGGCCCGCGAGCGCAGGGCGTCGAACTCCGGGATGGCCAACGCCGGCTCACCTGGGTCGGTGGGCTGCTGGGGTTGCAGGGCCGGCGTGGCCAGAACGCGCAGCGCGGTCAGGTAGAGCGACCTGGCGTTGGCGACCGACTCGTCGGTCTCGCGGGTGAACTCGCTGTCGGCGTACTCCAGCAGGCACCGGCTGAGCGCCAGCAGCGTGTACCGGGTGTAGGGAGCCGGCCGTGTGGTGACCAGGTCGAAGGGGTTCAGCAGTGCGGTCCAGTTGCGCGGGAAGGTCAGGTCAGGACGGAAGGTCTGCTCGTGGTTGATCGGGTCGTAGATCGAGACTGGCTGCGCGATGTCATAGGGGTACAGCAGCCAGTACCAGTCCAGGGCGCCGGGGAAGTCCCCGGCGGACTGCAGGCGCTGGGCCAGCAGCATAGGCACCGCCCAGAAGATCTCCCGGTTCCCTGGTTCCGGGACTTGGGCCGAAAGCGCCCGGAGTTCACTCTGGTGCGCGACCCGGTGCTGCGGGTCCCGGTAGGGGAACCGGGTGGCATCCGCGTCGATCAGGTACTGCGCGGCCAGCTGGTCGGCGGCGGCGGCGCTGAACGGGCCGCTGCCGCGGATGGCGTCGGACAGCTTCGCTAGCGGCGGCTGGGGGTTGTCGCCCAGACCGGGGATCACCGGGGTCAGGTGCGTCGGGTCCAGGTTCCGCTCGGGGAACAGGAACGCTTGGGTGGCTGAGCGCCAGCTGCCCCACTCACCCATCCACACCCACGCGTTGCTGAAGGCCGTCGGGTCGGTGACGGTCCAGCCAGACGCCGGGTGGTCAGCCGCCAGCTCACCGGACCGTTTGGCCAGCAGCAAGGCCTGGACACTCTCGATCGCCTGCCGGATCCGGGTAGTGCGCAGGCTCCCCCCGGCCAGCATGTCGGCGAAGTATCGCCCGGACAGCTGCTCCCCGACGCCGGCGCCGGGGCCGGCGGCGAGGTCGGCGAGCAGGCCGTCCCGCAGGATCGGCAGGGCCGCCTGCTCCGCGGCCGCGACGGCGGCGGCGCTCGCGTCGAGGACGTCCTGGCGCTGCATGATCCTGGCCCGGAGCACTGACCGCCAGTCCGGCCGCGCCTGAGCGTCAACCCGGTAGGGGTTCACGGCCGGGCCGGTGCCGTTGAGGACGAAGGTGTCGGGCGAGAGCACAAACGCGGTTTCCTCCGCTCGCCAGGCAAAGATCAGGGCCTGCTTGTGCGCGGCGGTCAGGACGGCGATCGTGTCGGCCCATTCCGCGGGCGTGACTTTCTTGGCGCCTGCGAGCCGGTCCACGGTGCGCAGGTACCGGAACCCGGCCCGGGTCAGCCCGGCCGCGATGAGATCCGGGGCGATGTCGGTCCCCTGCCTGTCGCGGGTCTCCAGTGCGGCAAGATCGACCCCCGGCAGCGTCTTCGCCAGCATCGCGGCCAGGGCACTTTGCGCATCCGGAGCCGTTGAACGTAGCTGGTCCAGGGTCGTAGCGTAGTCGTTCAGCACCGCGGCGCGTCGAGCCAGCAGGGCACGGACCGGGTCCCCGGAGGGACCGGTCACGACATCGCCGGCACCCACCACGTCGGGGTCGGCGACCGCGGCGAATGCCCTCCGGAGCGTGGGGTGCTGGTCCTCGCGGGCCCACCTGGCGGTGAGCGCGGTGAGCTGCCACGTCAGTAGCTGCGGGGTCGGCGGCACTCGCAATGGGTCGGCCGCCGTGGTGTCCGGCAGGCCGAACATTGCCTCTAGGGCCGCCTCGGTCCGCGTGTCCTCGTCCAGGGTCAACAGGTCCAGCTCGTCCGGCCCCGTCAGCGACAGCCCGATTCCCAGCCGGGTGGCGAGCGCCAGGCGCACCTCGGGCGTGGCTGCCCGGGCCAGGCGCAACTCGGTATAGGACGTTCCGATTGCCCCCAGCAGTATCGCGTACGCGGTGGCCCGGTACTCAGCCTCCGCCGCAGCCCCCGGGCCGCTCGCGGCATGCGTTTCCGCGATCCGGGCGCGCAGCAACTCAACCGGAACCCGCAGCTGATTGATCTCCTGGCGTCCACGGTCGGAAGCGGCGGACAGCGGCTGGCTCAACCGGTCCACCGGCTGGCCGAGCGCCGCGACCAAAGCGGGTGTGTCCAACGGGGTGGCTGGCGCCCCGGACACGGTCACCTGGTCTTGGGCGAAGGCGAGCAGTGCTGCCAGATACTCCCGCTCATCCAGCCGCTCCTCGAGCGTGCCAGGAACGTAGGAGCTGATCACGACAACAGGAACAGCCAGCGGCGTCGCCATGGTGTTGCCTGCCGCGTCCGTCCCCCAGACATGAATGGTGTGAGCGCCGAACCCCGGAAGCAGGACGTCGGCACGCCACGCGGTGAAGTCGCCGCCGGTGACTGCTTGCGCCGCCGTCCTGGGGCCATCCGGTGACAGCGCCCAGGCCACCCCCGCGCTCCCGCCCGCCATGCCGCTCTGGGCATCGGCTGCAGTGCCATGCATCGGCACGGTCGCGTTGCCTGTGGCGTCTCCCATGACGTTCGCCGAGGGTGCCGGGAACTCCACGACCAGATGCGGGGCCGCGACGTCCAGACCGGTGACGCGTCTGGTCTGGGTAGATGCCTGCCCGTCCCGGTCCGCCACTTGGATGGTGATCGGTCGCGGCCCCAGCGGCAACGGCGTAAGGGTGATCTTCGTGGTGTAGTCCGTGCTGGTGACGCTGTTAGTGGTGGTCACTTCGTCGCGGGTGACTTCGACGTCCAGCGGAAGGAACGCGTCGGGCGGAATCGACAGAGTGACGTCGACGGACCCTCCGCCTTCGTTCAGGTCGACCGCCGCACCCTCCCCAGGGGACGTCACCGTGAAGGCGGGAGGCCCAGCGGCCCTCACCGGCACGGGGACCTGCGCAGAGGTCACGACGGTTCCGGCGGTTGTGGTGCACGAGGCTTGCAGGAGGTGGTCACCCGGACCAGGGAACGTCACCATGAACGTGCCGCCGGCGTCCTGGCCGGACGCCACCACGGTGGCGTCGAGAACGACGGTGGTCCCCGTGTAGGTGACGATCGGCTTGCTGTCCGGGTCGCCCTCCGTATCGATGAACCAGTGCGTCCCCTGGTCTGCGGTCACCGTCACCGAGACCGGCTGGCCGGCCACCACCGTCGCGGTGACCGGCCTGATCCCGACGGTTGGCGGGACGTCCGGCGGCACGTGAACACCCGCAGCATGGACGGGACCGGACAGGACGTGCTGGGCGGCCGCCGAACCATCGACGGAGGGTGTCCCCGAGCTCATCAATCCTCCCTTGCGTCGTCCTCGGCGAGCCACGGGTACCAGGTGCAGCACGGCTGGCCGGTGACCAGCAGGCCGGCGAGCCCGTCGCCGTCGAGATCGGTAGTGCGCGCGTTCGGGTCCGCCCAGTCGACGCCGCCGGTAGACCGGAACGGCCTGAATGGCAGCCAGCCCCCCTCGCCGTCCCGCTCGAAGTAGCCGGCCGCCAGCGGCGCGAACGTGACGGCGCACAGCCGCCCGTCGCCGTGCAGGCCGGCCAGCTGCGTTGCGCTGCCCGCGGCGAGCAGCGGCTTGGCCGTCCAGCGCTCGACCCGGGTGAAGTCCGCCTCGGCCCGCGGCCGGTACCGGCGCACCGTGAACCTTCCGGTGGGGTCCGGCCCCGCGTCCGCAGCCCAGGCGTCCCCGGCGGCACCGCCCGCCGGTTCGCGGAGCAGCGGGACTAGGTCCTCGGCGCGAGACAGGATGAAGACGTCGGAGTCCCGCGCGTCCTCATACAGCGGCAGGCCCGGCGATGTCTTCCGGGTCGCCGAGCCGACGGACAGCCGGCATCCCAGGCCGAACGGCCCGTTGCTGCCGCCGGAGTTATAGGCAGGTGATAGTGCCGGGCCGAATCCGGACCGGCCGGGGCTGGTGAATACGGGGCTGGATAGGGCCACGGTCCCGGTGGCCCGCCCGACCGTGAGTTTCTCGCCAATTCCCCTGATCGCGCCGCCGCCTTTCGGCATCGAGATCGACGGGAGCGTCAGGCTTCCGCACTGGCCGGGTGCGGACCGGCCGTACTCGTCTCCCGCTCCGGTGCCCGGCGCCACGGTCGCCGCGCGCGGGCCGGCCTCAGGCTGCCCACCGCTTACCAGGCGCTTCTGGCTCCGCATCATCCCGGCCCCAGCCGCTAGCTCAGCGTGACCGGCCGTCGCTCTCTCCACCAGAGGAGATATCTAGGATTCCGGCCTAGAGGTAGCGCAATAGATGATGTGGTCACGGTAGCCGAGTCGATCGTTTCCGATCATTGTTCCTCCCCCAAGGGTGCAGGCGCATAAATGCCGGCAGGCAGAAGCGGGCGCCTGCAAAGACCCGTAGCCGAATCTATTGCCCCCAGGCATGCTTTTAACACAGGCAGAGCGTCTGCACAAGACCGCCGGTCAATCTCGTGTGCGAGAGAAAGTAAAGTGAGCTTATGTTACGTATTGACAAAATACGTTTGAGCTGACCCGCTGTCAACATTTGATTGCGAGAGCGCTGCCCCTCCATCCCATCTCCATCCCATCTCCATCCCATCTGCATCTCATCTGCACATACCCAGCACATCACCGCTTGAGGCTGCTTCGGTTTCGGCTCGCAGCGGCGCCGCCGACCCGGACCCGCCGCCTGCTTGCATGGATCTGGCGCCTATGAGAAAACAGCACATACTAGGACTGGCCTACGGGCTCGGGACTACTCGCCGTAAACGCGGCCTGACGATCACAAGCCACCATCGAAGTATCACGGAACCCGGGACATCCTCCCGGAAAACGGCGAAAGAGCCTACGCAGCGCGCACGAAGATACCTGGAAAGGGAGCGGGATGAGTCAGACGACGAAGGACGTGATCCTCGGGATCACGTCGGCCCTTTTCGGGCTGATTGGAACATTGGTCGGGGCAGGCATCGCATACCGTACAACGGTTGCTGAGCGACGCACCAAGGAGGACGACCTGGCACGCAATCATCTCCTCAACGTCAGCGACGCGCTTCAACGCGCATGGCGATTCATCAGGTATGGCGCGGAACTACCGGTCGGTCCTAATCCCCCGGTCATAGGTAATCCCCCGGCCATAGATCTAGCGCGGGACCTCCAAACAGAGGCTAAAGATGCACGTGCCGCTCTCGTCAGTGCTGGCATCCCATACAGGATCGCCTTGCTTGCGCTTGAGCCGACTGAAAGACTTGCGGTCAGATTGGAGCAACGTGCCGAAGAGAAGATTGATCCCGATGACGCGCAGGCTCTAGTGGCTTGTCTCCTCGATCTCTTTGAGCATCGCCGTGCGTATCGCCGTTCGCGTCAGGTATGGATAAGGCTGAACGCGATGAAGGAGCTAAAACGGGGCCTGCGACCGCTCGAAGGGGAAGACCAAACTCCGTTCGGTGGCGTGGCGAGAACAGGGACCAGTCCCCAGGGTGGCTCTGTTCAACAAGCTGCCCGGGAAGCCGACACGGAACGGCTGCACGGCGATGGCGAGAACGGTGCAGGCTAAGAACTCCTAACACAATGAGAGGCGTGTCAGTCGGCGCCAGCAGATGATGGCGCAGGCCAGGCTGAGGAACGCCTCGTGGATGTCGTCGCGGATCTCCCAGCGGATCCGCAGTCGCCGGAACCAGTGCAACAACGCGATCGACTGCTCGACGACCCAGCGGTGCGCGCCCAGGCCTGAGCCATGTCCGGTGCCGCGGCGGGCGATCACCGGGGGTGATCCCCTTGGCCCGGACCCGGCGGCGGTACTTGTCATGGTCATAGCCCCGGTCGGCGTAGACCGCCTCCGGCCGCTTGCGCGGCCGGCCCGGCCGGCCGCGTACTGGCGGGATGGCCGCGATCAGCGGCATCAGCTGGGTGACGTCGTTGCGCTGGCCGCCGGTCAGCGACACCGCCAGCGGGATCCCGTGCGCCTCGGTGACCAGGTGGTGCTTGGAGCCCGGCTTGGCGCGGTCAACCGGGCTCGGGCCGGTTTTCGGCCGCCCTTCAGCGCGCGCACGTGCGAGCCGTCAATCACCGCCTTGGACCAGTCCAGCGCCCCGGCGCCGTTCAGCTCGGCCAGCAGCAGCTAGTGCAGCTGCTGCCACACGCCCGCCTGGCGCCAGTCCCGCAGCCGCGGCCAGCACGTCATCCCCGAGCCGAAGCCCAGCTCCCGCGGCAGGAACTCCCACGGGATCCCCGTGTACAGCACGAACAAGATCCCCGACAGGACCTTGCGGTCATCCAGCCGCTTGCGCCCGGGGTGATCAGCCCGCCTCGGGACCACCGGCAGCAGCGGCTCGATCCGCTCCCATATCCCGTCCGGCACCATCCACGGTGGCTGCTGGCCCTTGTCCCGCTCGAAAACAGGATCCGGCAGGTGACCTGCAGGTTATCCCTGCGTCAGGCGGCGTGCGTGTACTCGTTGATCAGGCCGCCCAGGACAGGTTTCCGGCACCGTCGCATGCCCCGCCAGCGGGCGGATCTGGCCTCACTCCCTATGACCGGATAGCGAGCCGTGTGGCGTCTCGGCGGTGCGCATGCGCATCTCGAGCACCCGGCTCGCGATCTCAGGCCGCGACAGGCCGCCGGATGGGGGCCGGGTGGTGTGGAGGGACTACGCGGCCGTCGGGCAAAAGCCCGCCCGTGTCGTCGAAGAGGATGACGCCGTTGCACAGCAGGCTCCACCCTTGCTCAGGGTGAAAGGCGATGGTGTGGGCCGCGTCACGGTCAGAGCGGTCAGCTGGAGGGCACGGGGGTCGGTGCGGACACATGGCGAGCCTCTGGATCAGGAGTTGCGGACGTGCGTGGACTGCGAGCCCTTGCTAGCGAGGAGCCGGGCCGTCTTGGTGACTGCCCCTGCGAAGACGGCAGGAGCCGGCCGGTGGCCAGCTCCAGCCGGAGCCTGGCTGGCGGCGGCGTGGCCGGGTCCGCGCTGGCGTGGTCCCACCGCTCCGCGACGCCAGGCGAGCTGAATGCCTGCACAACCGGGATGCCGAGATCGCGGGTAGCCATCAGGGCGGCGAGCCCGCTGGCCCGGCCGACGGCGTGCACGACATCAGGCGGCTCACGGCGCCAGCGTGCTCGCGGCGGGTCACTGAACGCGGGTACGCTGGCGAGCAGTTCCGTGTCACCCCGCTCGCCGGCCGCGCGGACCGGGATGTGCACGACGCGCAGGCCGCCGCCGAGTTCGGCGCGATTCGGCACGTCCGGGCTGAGCTTCTGCGGGTACACGGTCATCCTGCGCCCCTGCCGGGCGAGGATACAAGTGAGCTCGCCGAGTCCGGGGTCGTCCGCGCGCGGGTGCAGGGGCTGGCATGCTGCGCGACGACGGCGATCTTCATCGGGTGCCTCCTGGCTGGCGAATCTTCGTCACGGTGTCTTGCCAGGGAGACGGAAAATGATGCATGATCGGCACGCTCCGCAACTACGCCATGTCGCGAACAGCGTGCCTGCGTCGTAGGCACCACTATGTGGTGAGTTGTCCCGATTGCCGGGCCCTAAACACCTAATCCCGCGCGGAGACTTCCGCAACCGTGCGGACGACTGCGATCAGCCGGGTCCCAGAAGTCTGCCTGGCCTGTGAGCTGCAGCGATGGGCTAGAGTCAGCCGTGGGGCATCATGATAAATCGTGTCCCTGCGCCTGCTCTACCTTACCTTCGCCCGGGTCTGCGGCTGGCTGGTCCTGCTCAGCCGGTCATCGGCCTCTAAGAACACCGAACTGCTCGTGCTGCGGCACGAGGTCGCCGTGCTGCGCCGCGCTGATCCGCGCCTTCGGCTGGACTGGGCCGGCCGGGCGGTGATGGCCGTGCTGATCCGGCTCCTGCCGGGAAGCCTGCGAGCGCACCGGCTAGTCACCCCGGCGCCGTCCTGCTGGCACCGCCGCCTGGTCAACTGCTAGTGACCGGCCGCCGAGGCCCGTCACGAAGCGCGCGATCGCGTCGGCTTGGGCGCTGACCGCGCCGCGGGATCAGCCGCGCCTCAGCCAGGCGCCGGACCCTGTGGCGCTCGCGGCGTAGCCTCCCCCAGTTTGTCCCGCTCTCCTGGCTGACCCCAGCAGGGATGGCCACTACCCGGCCAGGCCGCCCTGGCTGGAGCAGCTGTGCGGTGCCGTGCGGCGTGCGGTCGGAGCCGGGCGAGGGACCTGCCTTCAGGTTTGTGCTGGTCAGCGTGTTGCGCGGACAGTGTCCGTGGCTGTCCGTGCATTCCGGCGGCCGGGAGCCCGCGGGCACGGACATATAGCGGACAGCGTCGTCGCAGCAACCCTCGTTCGGTAGCGTTTGTGCAGCTCAGAGGCCATATGGAGGTACAGGCAGGAGCGTACTGTAAAACCGTCGGCTCAGCCTACGTTGGTTCGAACCCAACACCTGCCACTCATCTTCGCAGGTCAGAGCCGGTGACGCTGAATTGCGTCACCGGCCTTTGCGTGCAGAACGAGAGGT
>Ga0335081_10011203_pt1 | contig 14496 bp, 15 predicted proteins | sample Lox_Sample_35_FD_206713 | JGI IMG/M metagenome (GOLD analysis project Ga0335081, IMG submission 206713) | Soil microbial communities from Loxahatchee National Wildlife Refuge, Florida, United States - Lox_Sample_3.5 | ecosystem: Environmental > Terrestrial > Soil > Wetlands | place: USA... | reverse complement strand
CGACGCGAGCCGCGGGTGCGTGGGCGACCCCGCCGACGACGTCACCGCCATGGCGGTGAACTACGTGTTCTTCGCCGCCTCCCGGCCCCAGGCCTGGCACGCTGGCCTCTCGCGCCTGTGGTGGCTCTTCTGGTCGGCCTACCTCGAAGAAAGCAGCGACGAAGAGCTGGTGCGGGTCCTCGCCCCGTGGCTCGCCTGGCGCTGCCTGGTGGTGTCGAGCCCCCGCTTCTACCCGCGCCTTCCCGCCCCGGCGCGGGACCGGATGCTCACCCTCGCCGAGCGGGCCCTCGCCGAGGACGCCTTCGACCCCGCCTGGGCCGGGGAGCTCTTCCGGTGACCGGGGCGGTCGTCTGGGTCACGGGCCTGCCCTCCTCCGGCAAGTCGACCTTCGCCTGCCGGGCCGTGGAGCGGCTCCGGGCGGCGGGAAGACCCACCCTCCTCCTCGACGGCGACGCGGTGCGCGCCGCGCTCGAGCCGACGCCCGGCTACGAGCCGCGGGCGCGCGACGCCTTCTACCGGACTCTGGCGCGCCTCGCCGCCCTGGCCGCGCACCAGGGACTCGTGGCGGTGGTGGCGGCGACTGCCAACCGCCGCGCCCACCGCGCCTTCGCCCGCCAGGCGGCGCCGCGCTTCGTCGAGGTCTTCCTCGACGTTCCCGCAGCGGAATGCGAGCATCGCGACGCCAAGGGGCTCTACGCCCGTGCCCGCGCAGGCGAGGCCCGGACCCTGCCCGGGGTCGGCGAGCCGTACGAGGCACCCGACGCGCCGGAGCTGGTGGCGAGCGGCGGCGAGGACGCCGAGGCGCTTGAGACGCTCGTCGGGCGCTTCCTCTCCCCGGCGGGGTGACCCTGGGAGCGCGTCGGGGCTGCTATGCTCCGGGTACCATGGCCGTCCTCGATCCGGTCGCCTTCCTCCGAGAGACTCCCCCCTTCGACCAGCTGCCCCAGGCGGCCTTCGACGTGGCCTCGAAGGCGCTCGAGATCGTGTTCCATCCGAAGGGGGCGCGCGTGGTGTCGCAGGGATCGAAGCCGCTCGAGCACCTCTACGTGATTCGCAAGGGGGCGGTCCGCCTGGAGCGCGAGGGCGCCACCCTGCAGCTGCTCGAGGAGGGGGAGATCTTCGGCTTCACCTCCCTCATCACCGGCCGCGCCAACCTGGACGTGATGGTGGAGGACGAGCTCCTCGCCTACCGAATCCCCAAGGAGACCTTCCAGTCGCTCCTCTCGAACGCCGCCTTCGCCGGGCACTTCGCCAGCAGCCTGGGGGACCGGCTCCGCAGCACGCTCGAGCGCGGCGAGTCGGCGGCGTTTCAGGCCGACCTCTCGATGCCGCTGCGCCAGCTCGTCCGCCCTCCCCAGTGGATCGAGGGGACGGCCACCGTCCAGGACGCCGCCCGCATGATGCGGGACGAGGGGATCAGCTCCGTCCTGGTTCGCGCCGACCCGCCCGGGATCGTCACCGACACCGATTTCCGCAACAAGGTGCTCGCCGCCGGCCTCCCGGCCACCACGCCGCTGGTCTCCGTCTACAGCGCCCCGCTCCGGCCCTTGCGGGACGACACCCCCATCTACGCGGCCTGGCAGTACGTGCTGCAGAACGGAACGGTGCGGCATGTCCCGGTGGCGCGGGGAGAGGAGGTCATCGGGGTGGTGACGACCACCGACCTGCTCAAGCAAACGGCGCAGGGCCCGGTAGCCGTGATGAAGCGCGTCGAGCGACTCGCCGGGCGCGACGACCTGCCGGGCTACTCCTCCAAGGTGGCCGGCATGTCGTCCTCGCTGCTCGCCGGAGGGCTCGACCCCTTCGTCATCGCCGGCTTCGTCGCCCGGCTGAACGACACCCTCATCACCCGCATCCTCCGCTGGGCGGAGAAGGAGATGGGCCCCCCGCCGGTGCCCTTCGCCTGGATCGCCTTCGGGTCCGAGGGCCGGATGGAGCAGACCATCCTGAGCGACCAGGACAACGCCCTCGTCTACGCGGAGGAGACGCCGGAGGCGAAGGACTACTTCGAGAACCTGGCCCAGCGGGCGGTGGGAGACCTCATCCGGGCCGGCTTTCCCCGCTGCCCCGGCGACTGCATGGCGACGAAGTGGCACGGCTCGCTCGACTGGTGGCGGCGCCAGTTCCGCGATTGGATCGAGGACCCCCGACCCCAGTCGCTCCTGCAGGCCGCCATCTTCTTCGACTATCGCCCGGTGTACGGGGAACTCGTGCTCGAGCCGCTCGACCGGGAGCTCTCGCGCGCCGGCAAGTCGCAGCAGTTCCTGTCCGCCCTCGCCAAGGCCGCCCTGGAGTTCAAGCCCCCCGCGGGGATCCTGCTCCGGCTGAAGGGGGCCTCCTCCAAGGTGGACATCAAGGTTCACGGCGTCACCCCGGTGGTGGCGCTCGCCCGCACCTACGGGCTCGAGGTCGCCTCCCGGTCGCACGCCACCCTGGACCGGCTCCGGGACGCGGTGCGCGCCGGGCTGATGGGCCAGGACGAGTTCGCCACCGTCGCCGAGGCCTACCGGTTCGTCATCCAGCTGCGCCTCCGGGAGCAGATTCGCATGGCCTCAGAGGGCAAGCCGCTCTCCAACGTGGTCTCCTTCTCCGACCTCTCCTCGATCGAGCGCAGCCGCCTCCGCGAGGCGTTCGGCGCCATCGTCGACTGGCAGGAGCGCGCCGCCTACCACTTCCGCATCTTCTAGCGCTCCTTGTCCCTGTTCTCGCGATCGCCTCCCTGGGCCTCGGTGACCTACTGGTCCCTCGACCTGGAGACGGGAGGGCTCGACGCCCGGCGAGACGCGGTTCTCGCCGTCGGCATGGTTCCGGTGCGCCTGGGCGCGGTCCAGCTCGGCCAAGCCTACACGAGCCTGGTGCGCCCGCGGGAGAACGAGGCCATCCAGGAGGACTCCATCCGGGCGCACCAGCTCGTCCCCTCCGAGGTGCGGCGGGCCCCGCTGCCGGAGGCGGTCGTGGCCGAGATCGACGAGCGGCTCCGCGATGGGGCCCTCCTCGTGCACAGCTCCGGCATCGACGTTCCGTTCCTGAAGCGCCTCTACCGCACCTCGCGCCAGCGCTGGCCCGACCCGCCGGTGGTCGACACGGTCAACCTGCTCTGGTCGCTGCAGCAGCGTCAGCGGTTCCAGGATCCCGACGGAACCGCGATGCCGGTGCTCCACCTGGGACAGGCTCGCGAGCGCCTGGGGCTGCCTCCCCACCTCGCCCACGACGCCCTCTCCGACGCGGTCGCGACGGCAGAACTCTTCCTCGTTCTCGCCAGCCGCTTGGGCGCGAAAACGCTCCGGGACCTTCGCTAGCGCGCAACGCGCAGCTCGCCCATCCGGACCAGGGCCGTGGGTGCGCCGGCGGAGCCGGGGGTGGCGACGACCGCGTGGAGGATGAAGGCACCTTCGAAGGTGAGCGCAAGTGCGACGACGGCGACGAGCTTCATCATGGTGGGTTTCCTCCTCCCGTCCGCCTCCCTCTCGCTCCCTCGAGCGGCGAACGGCACCCTCGGATCGCAGCAAGGAAGGAGCCAGAGCCGGCGGCGGATCCGGAGGCGGCGGACCGGGCCAGATGCCCGGAAACGATGGACTTCCAGGCGCCCCCGCGCGACCGCGGCCCCCGGGCGAGCGCCTCGATTTGACCCAGGGTGTTCCGGCCGGCCCGGCACGGCACGGACGGTGTCGCGGAATGGAAGGGAAGGGGGGAGCGAGGGAGTGGACCTCCCACGGCCGGGCGTCCCCCCCCCAGGTCCCCAGGCGGCGGAACCTCATTGGACCGATGCGATGGCCCCGGTCGGGGGGCTCGACGAGTCGTGCGCCTCGTTCCGACCGGCGACGGCCGCCGCGGGCTCCGAGCTCGGCGCGACCGGAGCGGCGACGACGGCGTGGAGCACGAACCCGCCTTCGAGGGCGAGGACAAGGGCGATGAGAGCAATGGCCTTCGGCATGACTGGCCTCCTTGCCAGCCTGGTACGGACCAGCCGGAGCCGTATTTCGGAGGCCGCGAGGTTGCCCGCCGCGGGCCTCCGGGGAGGCTCGCAGGGGAGGGGCCCGCCCGTCAGTCCGCGAGGTCGGCCGAAAGCGCCGCCCGCTGCGCCGGGGAGAGCTCGGCCTCCATCTTCAGGGCCGGCAGCTCCGAGCCGATGGCCACGGGCACCTCGCCGCCGGTGTCGAATTTGAGGTACTGCACCGAGGAGAGCCGGTCGGTGCCCACTTGGCGCGCGTCGAAGGTGGCGAAGACCTTGCGCCCCGACGCGGTCCTGACGTAGAGCCTCCCCGGCAGCCCCATCCACTCGCGCAACCTGCGATCGCGAAGGGCGGGGTCGTCGATCTCGATGAGGAGCGCCGCTCCCAGCTCACCCTTCCCTCCCAGGAGCTCGTTGTAGGTCTCGATCTCGTGGGCGATGTCCTCCTCCTTCACCATGCGCTCCGCCCGCACCATCTCCTGGACCTGGTAGCGGACGGTGTCGCGGTTCTCGAAGAGGAAGGTGAGCGCGTCGCCGAGGTGAATGCGCCGTGGCTCCTTCACCGCCATGGCCCGGGCCTGGATTTGCGGACGCGATTTCTCGTAGGCGGTGAGGTCGAGGATCTCTTCGAAGGCGATGGGCCTCATCTCTCTCCTCCTGGACCGAACCCGTCCGGCCGGTAGGCGCGCGCCAGGATCTGCATGGGGTGCAGGGGGCGGTTGCCGGCGAACTGCCGGAACTGCACGGCGGCGAGCGGGCAGTCGGTACACCACAGGGCCGCCTCGGCGCCCTTCATTCCCGCGAAGGCCTTCTCGCCAACGCGCTGGGAAGGACCGAAGCCCTCGACCGTCATGGCGTAGGTGCCGTCGTGGCCGCAGCACTCCATCACCGTGGCGGCGATCTCCACTCCCGGGATCTTGCGCAGGAGGTCCCGGCCCTTGAAACCCACCGCCTGCGCACGCAGGTGGCAGGGGGCGTGGTAGGCCACCTTCCCCCCGGGGGGAATGCTCTTGAAGTCGGTGTTGAAGCGGGGCTCGTTGCGGATCGACCAGAGGTACTCGCTCACGTCGAGCACCGCCGGCGCCAGCTTCTCGGCGCGGGCCCGGTCCTCGACATCCAGGAGGCGCGGCCACTCACGCCGCATCATCATGGAGCAGGTCGGGTTCACGACCAGGACCTTCGCCCCCCTCTCCACGAACGGAAGGAGGAGGTCGAGGTCCTCGCGTGCCTGGCGGCGGAGCTGCCCGAGCTCGCCGTACTCCCAGGCCGGCATCCCACAGCAGCGGAGCCCCCGGACCACGCGGATGTCCACGCCGTTCTTGCGGTACACCTCGAGCACGTCCTTCCCGAGCGAGGTGTCGTTGTTCTGCACGTAACAGGTCTGGAACAGCACCACCTCGCCGCCCGGCTCCGGCTTCACGTAACCGTTCTTCTCCGCCCAGGCGTCGAAGGTCTCGGTGGCGAAGTTCGGCAGGAGCTTTCGCCGGTCGATGCCGATCGTCTTCTCCATCACCCAGCGGGCGGGCGCGAGCTTGTTCATCGCGTTGGCGAGCCCGAGCGACATCCGGGCCATCTTCCCGGCCGCGTCCGGATCGCCCAAGAACCGGTCGCGCAGGGCATGCCTCTCCCCTCCCTCCCGGAAGGTCACCGCGGTGTAGCGGTGTACCAGCGCCGGGAAATCGAGTTGGAAGGGGTGGTTGTCGCGGGGGGTGTAGGGGCACTGCACCTCGCACAGCTTGCACTGGAAGCACCCTTCCATCACCGCCTGGATCTCGCCGGCGGTGAGGCGCCGGACGTCGTGATCCTTCTTGTCGAGGAGGTCGAAGAGGAGCGGGAAGGCGTCGCAGTACTTGAAGCACATGCGGCAGCCGTTGCAGATCTCGAAGGCCCGGTGCACCTCGCCGTCGAGGGCCTTCCGCTCCCAGTAGACGGGCTCGGTCGGGTCGTAGGAGAGGCCGGGTGTCGGCTCGTAGCCCTTCACCGTGGTCGCGTCGCTCATGGGCGCCCCCTCTCTCGGGACGGCGGCGGCCCGGCCCCGCTAGCGGAGGGGACCGGGCCGCCCAAGGTCCTCTCTCACTTGATGGAGTCGAGCATCTTCGAGAACTTGCCGGCGTGGGACTTCTCCGCCTTGGCGAGCGTCTCGAACCAATCGGCGATCTCCTTGAATCCTTCCTCCCGCGCCGTCTTGGCGTAGCCCGGGTACATGTCGGTGTACTCGTGGGTCTCGCCGGCGATGGCGGACTTGAGGTTGCTCAGCGAGTCGCCGATGGGGAGGTCCGTGGCCGGGTCGCCCACCTGCTTCAGGTAGTCGAGGTGTCCGTGAGCGTGCCCGGTCTCGCCCTCGGCGGTGTCGCGGAAGTTGCCGGCCACCTCGGGGTATCCCTCCACGTCGGCCTGCTTCGCGAAGTAGAGGTAGCGGCGGTTTGCCTGCGACTCGCCCGCAAACGCGTTCTTGAGGTTTCCGTGGGTCTTGCTGCCCTTGAGCTGAGCCATCGCTTCTCTCCTTTTCCCTGTCTGAAGATCGTTTCGCCTCGTCGGCGCGGAGGCTGCTCCGCCGCGCTCCCCCTGTTCGGGTGTCAGCGCCGCGCCGCAGTCGCCTTCCAGTTACTCCCCGTCCCGACCGGCTGTCGCGCGGAAAGACGGGTGCTCCTTTCTTCGTCCGGAGGGAAGGATGCGCGCCCGCCCTCCGGGACGCCAAGACATCGTTTCTATCGAATCAATAGCGCGAGGCTATCGACGGCAGGAGGGCCCGGGGGGGGCGGGCGGCGGTTACGCCTGCACCTGGCGCTTCAGACCGGTGGCGAGGTCGTTCAGCGCGCGCGCCTCCGCGGCGACCTGCTGGGTGGAGGCCATCGTCTCCTGGGTGGCGAGGTAGATCTCGTTCATGGCCTTCAGTACCTGGTCGAAGGCGTGGTCTTGCTGCTGGGCCACGGCGGCGATGTCGCGGGCCGCCAGCGAGGATTCCTCGAAAGCGCTCGCGAGGCGGCGAATGGCGTCGCCGGTCGAGGAGGCCACGCTCGCCCCCTGCTCGGCCCGCTGCACGCCGCTCTCCGCCGCCTGCATGGCCGAGAGCATGGCCTTGTGCACCTCGCCCAGGATGCCCTTCACCTCCGAGGAGGCCGCCTTGGCGTCCTCGGACTGGCGCTTCATCTCGGCGGCCAGCGGCTCGAACGCACTTGCCTGAGGGTTCTTGCCCAGCTCGCCCACCGCCGAGTCGGCGACCCGCTGCGAGCGCTCGGCGACGATGCTCACCACGGAGGCGATTTCGAAGATGTCCCGCATGCGGTCGTTGAGCCCCTCGATGATGCGAGACATGACGCGGACCTGCTCGCCGAGCTGCGCGAGCTCGCCGGTGACGGCGTCCACCGCGCTCAGGCCTTCCTGGGAGCACTGCTCCGAGTTGCGCGCCAGCCCGATCACCGTCTCGGCGGTGAGGGCCGCCTTGGTGGCGGTATGGCCGAGCTGGCCCATGGTCGCGGTCGTCTCCCGGACGCTGGCGGCCGTCTCCGACGTCATGCTGGAGAAGGACGAGACGGTGGAGAGCAAGGTCTGCGCGGTGGTGAAGAGTTCCTGGGCCGTCTTCGTCACCTGGCCGCGTCGCGACGACTCGAGGCTCAGGATCCGGTCCTGCTGCCACCCGGCGAAGCCAGCGAGCAGCCCCAGGAACAGCGGTGCGCTGTCGATGATCCAGAGGAGCGGGCTCCGCTGCACCTGCCCGAGCGCGGCCAGGCTCCCGTAGCGAGTGCGCGCCTCGACGAGCGTGGCGACGACCGGGAGTCCGAGTCCGAAGAGCGCGCCCAGGGCGGCATAGCGTTTGGCGTACATGGGCGTCCTTCCTAGAGGGAGGCCGCTCCATTGTCACTCCCCGTCCTCGGGCGCGCCAGGACGCGGCTGGTGGGCAAGGAGCCTACCTCGCCGGCTCCTGTCGCACCGATCTCTTCAGGCGGGCGGCGAGCTCGTCGAGTGACTTCGCCTCGTCGGCGACCTGCCTCGTCGAGGCCGCCGTCTCCTCCGATGCCAGGTAGATCTCGTTCACCGCCCTCATCACCTGCTCGAAGCCGCTCTCCTGCTGTTGCGCCACCTGGGCGATGTCGCGCGCGGCCTTGGCGGAGTCCCCGAGGGCACCGGCGAGTCCCCTCATGGTCTCCGCCACCTGGTGGATCACTCGCGCCCCCTCCCGGGCCCGGGTGCTCCCGGCCTCGGCGGCGTCGACGGCACCGTGCATCGCCTGGTGGACCTCGCCCAGGATCACCTTGGCACGGGTGGCGGCGTCCCGCGCCTCCTCGGCGTGTCGATCCATCTGGGCCACCAGCCCGGACAACCCGGCGCCCCCAGGGCCGGCCTGGGCCTCCGAGCGCGCCTGCCCGGCGAGCACCCGCGAGCGCTCCGCCACGCGGTTCACCGCATCGGCGATCTCGAAGATGTCGCTCATGTGGCCGTTCAAGCCGGCGATGCGCTCGGAGAGGCCGTGCACCTGCTCGGCGAGCTCGAGCAGCGCTCCCCGCGAGGCCTCGGCCGTGGTGAGCCCCTCCGCCGCGGCGCGCTCCGAATCCTGCGCCAGCCCGATCACCGTCTCCGCCGTGAGCGCGGCCGCCGTGACCGTCCGCGACAGCTGGCTCATGGTGGCACTCGTCTCTCGCACGCTCGCGGCGGTCTCGGCGGTACTGGCGGTGAACGCGGACACCGAGCCGAGGAGCCCCTTGGCCCGCTGGACGAGCTCCGCCGCCGCCCGCTCGAGCCCGTCCCGCCGGGCACGCTCGAGCCGAAGGATCTCCTCGTGCTGGCGGCGCAGGGCGTCGTGCTGGCGCCCGATGACGAATCCCAGCGCCCCGAGCACCAGCGGGGCGGTATCCATGATCCAGATGAGTGGATCGGCGAGATGGGCGGCGACGAGGTGAGCCGGCGAGAGGCTGCCGTAGCGGACCGAGGCAGAGAGGAGCGTCCCGGCTGCCGGGAGCCCCAGGCCGGCAAGCGCCCCGTATATGACGTAGCGCAGTGCGCGCATCGGGCCTCCGCCTTCACGCCCCGAGGCTGCCACTCACCCGTCCGGGTGGGCAGGCACCCGCCGGGCGCGATTCACATCGGCGCCGGGGGTAGTTGGGGGAACGACCTCAGGGCGCGACCTTGGCGGGCTCGGCGGCCTTGTCCGCCTTCGCCTCGTGCGCGTCCCAGCGTCGCTGCAGCTCGGGCCCGAGGTCCTCGAACTTCGGGGTGATGTCCTTCTTCGTCACCGCCTCGAAGCACTGCAGGCACTGGTGGAGGCCGTGTGGGGCGGGCACCACCCATTGGATGTGATGGGGACAGTTCATGACCTTGGGGTTCTAGCGCAGCACGGGCGCCCGGGGAAGGGCACGGCGCGTGCACGAGCACCCCAGGCGTGGACGACCTGCGGGTTCCCAAGCGACGCGTGCCGGTCGAGGTCGTCCTGCCGGGAGGGACGGCGCGGCGCGTCTCCGTGTTCCTCGCCGAGGCCGCCCAGGGCCACGACGGCCCGGAGCGGCTCTCCGACCTCCTCAACGGCACGAGCTCCTTCCTCCCGGTCGTCGACGGCTCCGGCAGCGTCGCCTTTCTGCACCGGGTCTCGATCGCCATCGCCCGGGTGGCGCCGGAGGTCGAGCCGGACGCAGGCGGCGGCTTCACCATCCCCACCGAGCACGAGGTGGAGGTCACCCTGACCGACGGGGCCCGGCTCTCCGGGCTCGTCTCCTACGTGCTCCCGCAAGAGAGCGCCCGGCTCGTCGACTTCCTGAACGGCTGCGAGCCGTTCTTCCGCCTCCTGGAGCGCGAGGCCGTGGCGCTCGTGGGCAGGGCCCACGTGGCCCAGGTCGCTCTCGTCTCGAGGTAATCCTTGGCCCGCATCGACGCCTTCATCGAACGCCTCGTGGCCGCGCCCGGCTCGGAGCTCGTCTTCCAGACCGCCGCCGGGGCGCTCCTCTCCGCCCCGGATGGGCCGAGGAAGCTGGTGCGCCAGGAACTCTCGACCTCGCAGATCGTCGGCGCCTTCGCGGAGATCGTGCCCGCCGACCTGCAGCACGGGTTCCCCAAGCCGGGCGCCACCGTATTCCCCTACTTCGCCCCCTCCGGCCCGGTGGAGATCCGTTTCGAGGCAAGCGGCGACGCGGTGCGCGCGGTGGTGCGCTCGCTCACCCCGCCCCCGGCCGCCGAGGCCTTCGACCCCTCCCCAGCCCCCTTCGGGTTCGAGGACGACCCGGCGGCCGAGGCGCCACCGCCGCCCGCCGCGTCGCCCTCGCGCCCCGCCGCCGCGGCGTCCTCGGCCCTTCCCGGTGACGTCCGCGCCGCCATGGACCGGCTCCTTGCCGTCATGTTGGAGCGGCGCGCCTCCGACTTGCACCTGTCGAGCGGCAACGCTCCCACGCTGCGCGTCGACGGCGACATCTCCCCTCTCGCCGGGGTCGCTCCCCTCGAGTCGGAGCGGCTCGCGGCGATGCTGTGGAGCATCGCCCCGGGCAAGAATCGCCAGGAGTTCGAGGAGAGGAGCGACACCGACTTCGCGCTCGAGACGCCCGCCGCTCGCTTCCGAGTGAACGTCTTCGCCGATCGCAAGGGCATCGGCGCCGTGCTCCGCCAGATCCCCACCGAGATCATGACCGCCGAGGCGATGGGGCTGCCGAAGGCGCTCCTCGACCTGTGCTTCCTCCCGAAGGGGCTCGTGCTCGTCACCGGGCCGACCGGCTCGGGAAAGTCGACGACCCTCTCGGCGCTCGTCGACCACGTGAACCGGAACCGCGACGACCACATCATCACCATCGAGGACCCGATCGAGTTCGTCCACCCGAACCGGCGTTGCCTGGTGAATCAGCGCGAGGTCGGCACCCACACCAAGTCCTTCAAGGCGGCGCTGCGGGCGGCGCTCCGAGAGGACCCGGACGTCGTCCTGGTGGGGGAGCTTCGCGACCTCGAGACCATCGCCATCGCCATCGAGACCGCCGAGACCGGCCACCTCGTCTTCGGAACGCTCCACACCAACACCGCGCCCTCGACGGTGGATCGGATCATCGACCAGTTTCCCGCCGACCGGCAAGCGCAGATCCGCATGATGCTCTCCGAGTCGCTGCGCGGCGTCATCTCCCAGACCCTTTGCAAACGCATCGGCGGCGGGCGGGTCCCGGCGATGGAGATCCTCCTCTGCAACAGCGGCGTCTCGAACCTCATCCGCGAGGGCAAGACCTTCCAGATCCCGTCGGTGATGCAGACCGCGCGCGGGCAAGGGATGGTCACCCTCAACGACTCCCTCCTCGAGTTGGTGAAGCGCAAGGTGGTCGAGCCCAAGGAAGCCTGGTCGCGGGCGGTGGCGAAGTCCGAGCTCAAGCAGATGCTGGAGCGCGCCGGCTTCTCGCTCCCCGTCTGAGCCCGGCGCCTCCGCATTAACCTTGACCGCGCGCCGCCTTCCGGCGGAGTCTCGCGGGGACATGTCGTCCCGCAAGGCCCGCAAAAGCGGGAACAAGGCCCCCCGAAGCAACCGTCGACCGCCGATCTCCCCGGCCCCGCCACCCCGGCCGGAGGCGGATGCGCGCTCCCGCTGGCTCCCCTGGGGCGTCCTGGCGATCCTGCTGGCGGGCGCGGCGCTCGGCTACGCCCCCGCGCTGCACGGCGCCTTCCACTGGGACGACTGGACGGCCATCCAGGACAACATGCGGCTGCGGGATCCCGCCACCCTGCACCTGCCCACGCCCGCCGAGATGCTCGGCCCGGTCCGGATCGTCTCCGAGATCGTGTTTGCCCTCGACTACCGCGCCGTCGGCCTGCAGACGCTCCGCTACCACGTGGTGAGCCTCGTCTTCCACCTCGTCGCCTCGGCGCTGGCCTTCGTCTTCGCCCGCAGCTTGCTCCGCCGCGTCGGCCACCCGCGGGCGGTTCCCATCGCGCTCTTCGCCGCTGGGGCGTTCGCGCTGCACCCCATGCAGAGCCAGGCGGTGGCCTACGCCGCCCAGCGCTCCGAGGTGCTCGCATCCCTCTTCTACCTCGTCTGCCTCCTCTTCCTAGCCGACGCGGCGGCGCGCCCCCTCTCGGCGCGCGCCGCCGCCTCCTGGGGGGGAGGCCTAGTGAGCTGGCTGCTCGCCATGGGCTCGAAGTCCATCGCCATCACCGCCCCGGCGGCCTTCGTCATGGAACAGGCCGTGACGGCCCCGGCTTCCGAGCGCGGGGGACCCGCGCTCCGACGGCGCGCCGGGCGCGCCCTGGCCCTCGCCGCTCCCATCCTCGCCCTCGCCGCCTGGAGCGCCTCCCTGCAGCTCGCCTATTTCGCCACCACCCCGCAGGGCGGGGTGGGCACGACGAACGCCTCGGCGCTCTCTCCGTTCCACTACTTCCTCACCCAGCTGCGCGTCCAGTGGCTCTACCTGCGCCTTCTCGCCTGGCCCGATGCGCTGTGCCTCGACCGCAGCTTTGTCCCGAGCCGCGGGTTCGACGGCGCGGTGGGGCTCGCGGCGGCGGGGGCGGCAGCCGCTCTCGCACTCGCCACCTGGCTCTGGGTCCGGGCGGAGCGCGCCCAGGGCCCGGCACCGGCGGAGCGGATCGGGGCCTTCGGCATCTACTGGTGGTTCCTGCTTCTCGCGCCCACCTCCTCCATCATCCCGGTCGTCGACCTGGCGGTGGAGCACCGGGTGTACCTGGCGTCGCTCGGCCCCATCCTGGCGGTGGCCGGGGGCGCCGACGCGGCTCTCGAGCGCCTCCTCCCCCCTGCGCGAGCTGGGCGGGCCGGCGCCGCGCTCGGCCTCGCGGTCCTCCTCGCCCTGGGCGTCGCCCTCGGGGTCCGCGCCGGCGTCTGGAGCACCGAGGAGTCCCTGTGGCGGGACGCGGCCTCCAAGTCGCCCGGCAACGCTCGCATCCTCACCAACCTGGGGCTGGCCCTGCAGCAGAAGGGGGACATGCCGGGCGCAGAGAAGGCCTATCGCGAAGCCTGGGCGGTGGTGAAGGAGCCGCTGCACCTCGTGCACCTGAGCCGCAACTTCGCCGCCTTGCTCGAGCTCACCGGGCGCCCCGCAGAGGCCCTGACGGTGCTCGATCGCGGCCTGGCGCTCTCCTCCACCCATCCCGACCTGCTCGTGAACCGCGCCGTGGCGCTCACGCAGCTGGGACGCGTCGACGAGGCCCTGGTCACGGCCCGGCGCGCCGCCGAACTCGCCCCGGGGGCGCCGCTCATCCGCAACGCCTACGGGCAGGTCCTCGCCTACCACGGCGACTGGGCCCCCTCCCTGGCCGAGTTCCGCGCCGCCGCCTCCCTAGACCCCGGTTCGCCCGCCTACTTCGCCAACCAGGCGCTGCCACTTGCCGGGCTGGGGCACAAGGCGGAGGCCTGCGCGGTGCTGGAACAGGCGAAGGCGCGCTTCGGCGCCTCCCGCCTGCCCAAGGAGGCGGACCGGTGGTGGACGGGCATCGGGTGCTCCCGGTAGGCCCGGGCCGCCTTTACCCTGGCCCGCCCTCGGGATACCTCTTGCTCTCCATGGCCGACCCCCAGGGCAGCTCTCCCGACGCCGGAGCGGGCGAGGCTCCGCTCGCCGCCGCCCTCGGGCCGCCGGGGGGAAAGGGGCTCTCGGACGAGGAGATCCTCGACCGCTTCGTGGCCTACGTCTCCTCCACCGGCCTGTCGCTCTACCCCGCCCAGGAGGAGGCACTCCTCGCGCTCCTCGAGGGCGCGCACGTGGTCCTTTCCACGCCCACCGGCTCGGGCAAGTCGCTCGTGGCCACCTTTCTCCATTTCCAGGCGATGGCGCGCGGCGAGCGGTCCTTCTACACCTGCCCCATCAAGGCGCTGGTGAACGAGAAGTTCTTCGACCTGTGCCGGCTCTTCGGCGCCGAGCGCGTGGGGATGATGACGGGCGACGCGGCGGTGAACCGGGACGCGCCCATCGTCTGCTGCACCGCGGAGATCCTGATGAACCTCTGCCTGCGGGAGGCGAATCCGCGGGTGGACGCGGTGGTGATGGACGAGTTCCACTATTACGCCGACCGGGAGCGCGGCGTCGCCTGGCAGGTGCCGCTCCTCCTGCTCGAGAAGGCCAGCTTCCTCCTCATGTCCGCCACCCTGGGTGACGTGCGCGCCGTCGCCGACGGCCTGCGCTCGCTCACGGGTCGCCCAGTCACCGAGGTACGCAGCGCCGTCCGGCCGGTCCCGCTCGAGTTCGAGTACCGCGAGACCCCGCTCCACGAGACCATCGAGGAGTTGGTCGCGGCAAAGCGGGCTCCCATCTACCTCGTCAACTTCACCCAGCGCGCCGCGGCCGAGCAGGCCCAGAACTTGATGTCCGCCAACTTCTCGAGCAAGGAGGAGAAGGAGGTGCTGCGCCGCGCGCTCGCCGAGGCGCGGTTCGAGACTCCGTTCGGCAAGGAGCTGCAGCGCTTCCTGCGCCACGGGGTAGGCCTGCACCACGCCGGCCTGCTCCCGCGTTACCGGCTGCTGGTGGAGAAGCTCGCCCAGCAGGGCCTCCTCAAGGTGGTGTCGGGCACCGACACCCTGGGCATGGGGGTGAACATCCCCATCCGCACTGTGCTCTTCACCCAGCTGTGCAAGTTCGACGGCGAGA
>Ga0335081_10011202_pt1 | contig 14497 bp, 12 predicted proteins | sample Lox_Sample_35_FD_206713 | JGI IMG/M metagenome (GOLD analysis project Ga0335081, IMG submission 206713) | Soil microbial communities from Loxahatchee National Wildlife Refuge, Florida, United States - Lox_Sample_3.5 | ecosystem: Environmental > Terrestrial > Soil > Wetlands | place: USA... | reverse complement strand
CGGCGCGGCGATCCCAGGAATTATCCGGCGGCGGCTGCAAGCCGGTCTGCGAGCCCGGGCCGGCGGTGCCCTGGCTGATGCCGGGATTGAGCAGCTTCGCCAGCGCCGGCTCGGTCGGCGGCAGGTCCGGCCGCGCCGCCTTAGCGCGCGTCGGCTCGGCCGGGTCCTTTTTCGAATGCCTGGCCGGATCGCGCTCTTTCGGCGCGCTCGGCCGGTCGGGAGGTTTCGCCATCGCTCCAATATGGGCCGACTTCCGAGGCGAAGAAAGGGCGCGCCGGCTGCGCGAGGATCGTGCGATCGGATTGAGGTGCGATGCGACGGTGGCGCGGCTCTAACGACGAGCAAGATCGTCAGCGTCGGTATCGGTCCAGGGCCGCCTGCAGGCGCCGCCAGGCTGGCGCGTTTCCCGGCAAGCCTAGTCGCACCCAGCGCGGATGGTCGGCAAAGACGCGCACCAGGATGCCGGCACGGCCGAGATGATCGAACAAATCGCTCGCCGCCGGCGTGCGCACCAGCCGGAACAGCGTGGTGCCGCCGACGATCTCCAAGGCGGCGCCGGAAAGAATCGCGTCGAGACGCTCGGCCGCCTTCGCCAAGCGGCGCCGCGTGCGCTCGATCCAGGCCGCGTCCGCCAGCGCCTTGGTTCCGACCGCAAGCGCCGGTCCGGACACGGCCCAGGGACCAAGCGCCGCCGAAAGGCGCGCCGCCAGCGCCGGCGCCGCGAGCGCGAAACCGAGCCTGATCCCGGCGAGCCCGAAGAATTTGCCGAACGAGCGCAGCACGACGACGTTGCCGCGCCCGACTTCGGCGGCGAGGCTCGCATCGAGCGGGCCCACATCCATGAACGCCTCGTCGACGACCAGGAGCCCGCCGCGTGGGCGCAGTCCGCTGGCGAGCGCCAGCAAGGCGTCCCTGCTGTGCAGCCGGCCGTCGGGATTGTTGGGGTTGGCGAGGATGACCAGCCGGGCGTCGCCGATGTCGCCGATCGCGCGCACCGCCTGCACGCGATGCCCGGCGAGCGTCGCGGCACGGGCAAGCTCCGCATAGGTCGGCGCCAGAATGGCGGCGCTGCCAGGCGGCGCGAGCGCAGCGACGAGCGGCAGGAGAAGCTGCGTGCCCGGCGCCGGCGCGATTTGAGCGGCCGAAGGCGCGCCGTAAGCGCGCGCCGCGGCCGCGGCCAGCGCGCGCAACGCATCCGCGGCCGGCAAGCGCACAAACAGATCAGCGGCGAGACGCGGCAGCGGATACGGACTGGGATTGATCCCGGTCGACAAGTCGATGAAAGGTTCGGGCGCGCCCGGGAACAGGCGCCGGGCGGCGTCCAAATCGCCGCCATGCGGGAGCGGCGCGTCGGCGCCGCGAAAGAGCGTCATGTCGGTCGCGCTTGCACTCTTCGCCATGCTGATCGAGCTCGGTCTGGGCTACCCGCAGCGCCTGCTGGGCCTGATCGGCCATCCGGTGACCTGGATCGGCCGCGTGATCGACGCGCTCGACCGCCGGCTCAACGGCGAGGCGCCGGACCCCATCCTGCTCCGGCTGGCGGGAAAGCGCGAAGCGGTAGCGCGCCGCGTGGCGGGCATCCTCGCCCTCCTGATCCTTCTCGCCGTCGTCGGGGTCGCCGCTTTTCTCATCGAGCGCGGATTGCTCCGCCTTCCCTTCGGCGTCGTGGCCGCGGCCCTCGTCGCCAGTACATTGATCGCGCAACGAAGCCTGCACCGGCATGTGGCGAATGTCGCCGACGCGCTCGAGCGCGAAGGCCTCGGCGCCGGCCGCGCCGCCGTCGCACACATTGTCGGGCGCGATACGCAGGCGCTCGACGAAGCCGGCATTGCCCGCGCGGCCATCGAAAGCCTGGCGGAGAATTTCTCCGACGGCGTCGTCGCGCCGGTTCTCTGGATGGTCATCGGCGGGCTCCCTGGCGCCGCACTCTACAAGGCGGTCAACACCGCTGACAGTATGATCGGTCACCGCACCCCGCGCCACGCGGCGTTCGGCTGGGCCGCCGCCCGGCTTGACGATCTCCTCAACCTGCCGGCATCGCGCCTGGCGGCGCTGCTTCTCGTCGCCGCCGCGGCGCTGAGCAAACAGGGATCAGCCGGCACCGCATGGCGCGCGATCCGGCGCGACGCGCCGCGTCATCGCTCGCCCAACGCCGGCTATCCGGAGGCCGCCATGGCGGGAGCGCTCGGCCTCGCGCTTGCCGGACCGCGCAGCTATGGGGGCGTGCGCGTCGAAGACGCGACGATGGGCGCCGGCCGCCGCGACGCCAATGCCGCCGAAATCCGCCGCGCGCTCGCGCTCTACCACACCGCCGATGCGATTCTGGTCGCATTGCTTGCAGCTGCGGCCTTGGTCCTCACCGCGCCAATCTGAGCAGCCGGTCGAGATCGAGGTGCCGGGCAAGATGCGCCGCGAGACCGTCGAGCACCCGGTCGACCCTGTCGTCGTAGGCGACACTTGCGGCGCCGGCGGCGAAGCGGCACAGCCAGGCGCTGCGCTGCTGGTCATCGGCGAACAGGCCATGCACATAAGTGCCGACGACGCGGCCATCCGCCGAGGTCGCGCCTTCCGGTGAGCCGTCGGCGAGGCGCGCGAACGGCCGCGCGCAATCGGGTCCCTCGGTCACCCCCATGTGCATCTCGTAACCGGTAAAGGGCGCGCCGTCGCTTGTCGTCCCGTGCGCCGGTTCGAGGCGCTTCTCGTCCGAGAGCATCGTGGCGACCTCAAGCAGGCCGAGGCCATCGACCGAAGCGGGCGGGCCTTCGGTCCCGGCGGGATCGGCGACAACGCGGCCGAGCATCTGGTAGCCGCCGCACAGCCCGAGGATCGCCCCGCCGCGACGGCGGTGCGCGGCAACGTCGATGTCGAAGCCGGCGGCGCGCAACGCGGCAAGATCGGCGATCGTCGCCTTCGAGCCAGGAAGGATGACGAGATCGGCGTCGGCGGGCAGCGCCGCGCCCGGCCGCACGCGCACGAGTTCGACCCCAGGTTCGGCTTCGAGTGGATCAAGATCGTCGAAGTTGGCGATGTGCGGCAGGATCGGCACGGCAATGCGCACTCGCTTGCTCGTTCTGCGCGTCGCGGCAAAGGCGGCGACCCGATCGTACAGGAGCCGGAGCAAGCCACTGCGGGATTGCGGCTTGCACGCGAACGAGCGGTGCGCGGGTTGTTGCTCGAGCGCGAGCGCGTCCTCGGCCGGCAGCAGCCGCGCCTCGGGAAAGAACGGGACGAGCCCAAGCGCCTCCCAGCCGGTCGCCTCGGCGATGCGTTCGAGGCCGGCGGCAAACAGCGCCGGATCGCCGCGAAACTTGTTGACAATGAACCCGCAAACCAACGCGGCATCCTCGGGCGCGAGCACGGCCTTGGTGCCGACCAGGCTCGCGATCACGCCGCCGCGATCGATGTCGCCGATCAGGACCACCGGCACGCCGGCGGCGCGCGCGAATCCCATATTGGCGATGTCGTTGGCGCGCAGGTTCACCTCCGCGGCGCTGCCGGCGCCTTCCACCAGCACCAGGTCGGCGTCGCGGCGCAGATGCGCAAAGCTGTCGAGCACGAAAGGCAGCAACTCGCTTTTCATCTGCTGATACGCCGCCGCCTTGGCGCTGCCATGGACACGGCCGCGTACCACGACCTGGGCGCCGATCTCGCTCTGCGGCTTGAGCAGGATCGGATTCATGTGGACGCTGGGCGCCACCTTCGCGGCGCGAGCCTGCAAGGCCTGCGCCCGCCCGATCTCGCCGCCGTCGGCGGTCACCGCGGCATTGTTCGACATGTTCTGCGGCTTGAACGGGCGGACTTTCAGGCCGCGCAGCGTGAATGCGCGCGCCAGCCCGGCCACGATCAGAGATTTGCCGACGTCCGAGCCCGTGCCCTGGAACATGAGCGCGCGGGCGGTCATCGCGCCGGCCCCCAGCTCAGAACTCGATGCCCGGCTGGGCCTTCACGCCGGCGGCGAAATGGTGCTTCACCAGCGTCATCTCGGTGACCAGATCGGCGGCAGCGATCAGCTCCGGCTTAGCGTTGCGGCCGGTGACGACGACATGCAGGCCGGGACGACGCGCGGTGAGCGCAGCGACGACGGCGGCGAGGTCGAGATAGTCGTAGCGCAGCGCAATGTTGAGTTCGTCGAGAATGACGAGCGAAAAACTCGGATCGTCCAAAAGCTCGCACGCCTTCGCCCAGGCGCGCCCGGCGGCCGCGACATCGCGGGCGCGATCCTGCGTCTCCCAGGTAAAACCCTCGCCCATGGTGTGCCACACCACCTGATCGCCGAACTGCTTGAGCGCGTCGCGTTCGGCGGTATGCCAGGCGCCCTTGATGAACTGCACGACGCCGATGCGGTGACCGCGGCCGAGCATGCGCAGCGCGAGACCGAACGCGGCGGTCGATTTTCCCTTGCCGCCGCCGGTGTGAACGATGAGCAGACCTTTCTCGATGGTCTTTTCCGCGACCTCGGCATCCTGCACGGCCTTGCGCTTCGCCATCTTGGCGCGGTGGCGCTGCGCTTCCGTCCGGTCGATCGTGTCCGGCATTGGCGGTCCTTGAAGAGCGCCTTTAAAGAGCGCCTTTTAGCGCGAGCGGCAAGCCCGCGACCATGAGCACGACACGGTCGGCGCGCGCCGCCATGCGCTGATTGAGCAGGCCCTGCAAATCACGGAAGCGCCGGCCGAGCGGATGCTCGGGCACGATTCCGGAGCCGACCTCGTTGGCGACCAGCACCACCGGTGCTGCGGCTTGCGTCAGCGCCTGCTCCAGCCGTCCGGTTTCGGCGTCGAAATCGGCTTCCGAGAGCACGAGGTTCGAGAGCCACAGCGTCAGGCAATCGATCAGGACCGGCATCGGCTTTGCGGCCGCCAGCGCCGCGACCAGGTCGCGCGGCGCCTCGATCGTGCGCCATGACGGGCCGCGGCGGGCGCGATGGGCACGGATGCGCACGGCCATTTCGTGGTCCCCCGCTTCGGCCGTCGCCACGTAAGCCCAGGGCGGCGGCAGCGCGGCAATCAATCCTTCGGCATAGCGGCTCTTGCCCGAGCGGACGCCGCCGAGCACCAAGGTCAGCGCAGCGCCCATGGGGGTGATCCTGGCGGCGATCCTGGGTGATGATCCTGGCGCATCGTGCCTGCGTTCTCCTTCGCCGCCCGTATTGCGGCCGCCGCAAGATGGCGGAACTGCGCGCCATTGACAAAGGTGCGGCGGCGACCGTTAAGTGCCGCATCGACGGTCTCTCGTTCAGAGAGCGAACAGGGAATGCGGTGCGGGACATCGGTTCCAAATCCGCAGCTGCCCCCGCAACTGTAAGCGGCTAGCCCGTACCACAGAGCCACTGGAGCATCCGGGAAGGCGGTGACGGGCGGCGAGCCGCGAGCCAGGAGACCTGCCGTCGATGCGGTCGCAGCCGGGCGGGGTGCCTCGGCGGAGATCGGGTCGCATCGCACCCGTTGATTGGCGCTCCGGGAGCAGCACGGGTGAGCCACTTCCCCAGCGATGGCGCAGACGGCGCGCCTGGCCATAGCGCAGACGGCGCAGCAGCGGCCGCTGCTCCGGTCATCTATGTGTGCATCACCTGCCGGCCGGTCGGCGACCCCGACAGCCCGGCGCGGCCGGGCGCGATTCTTGCGGCCGCAACCGCACGGGCTGCCGCCGGAACGGAAGTCCAGGTTCGCCCGATGCGTTGTCTCGCCAATTGCTCGCGCGGACCGAGCGCAGCGCTGCGCTGCAATGGTTCGTGGACCTACGTGTTCGGCAACCTCGACATCGGCTGCGCGGAAGCGCTGGTTGAAGGCGCGCGCATGCTCGCCGGCGCCGCCGACGGGATCTTGCCGTGGCGCGGCCGGCCGGCGCCGCTCAAGCGCGGACTGATCGCGCGCGTTCCGCCGCTCGATTTTCACGAGGTCGACCTATGAGCAGCACGCCGGCGGGTCTGGCCCGCGTGCCCTGCACCATCGTCACCGGCTTTCTGGGCGCCGGCAAGACGACGCTGATCCGTCACGTGCTCGCCAACGCCGGCGGCCGGCGCCTCGCCGTCATCGTCAATGAATTCGGCGATGTCGGGATTGACGGCGAGATCCTCAAGGGCTGCGGCAACGCCGCCTGTCCGGAGGAGAGCATCGTCGAGCTGGCCAATGGTTGTCTCTGCTGCACGGTGGCCGACGAATTCGTGCCGGCGCTCGATGCCATCCTGGCGCGCGAAGGGGTCGAGCATATCGTCATCGAGACATCGGGCCTGGCGCTGCCGAAGCCGCTGGTGCAGGCGTTTCACTGGCCGGCGGTCAAGAACCGCGTCACCGTTGACGGCGTCGTGGTCGTCGTCGACGGTGCTGCGCTCGCCGATGGCCGGGTGGCGCGCGACCTAGAGGCGCTGGCGCGCCAACGCGTGGCCGACACGGCGCTCCAGCATGACGATCCGATCGAAGAGGTGTTCGAAGACCAGCTCGCCTGCGCCGACCTCGTCGTGGTCAACAAGCGCGATCTTATCGACGCTGCCGGCGTCGAAAGAGCGCGCGCGGCGATCGCCAAGGTCCTGCCGCGCAGCATCAAGATGGTCACCGCCGCCGACGGCAGGGTGGACCAAGCGCTGCTACTCGGGCTCGGCGTCGGCACCGAGGATGACATAGCCAACCGGCGCACCAGGCATGATGCCGAGCCAGAGCACGACCATGACGATTTCGACAGCTTCGTCGTACCGCTGGGCGAAATCGCCGACCCCGGCGCGCTGGCCGCACGGGTCGGCGCGCTGGCGGACAATTTCGACGTGCTCCGCGTCAAGGGCTTTGTCGCGGTGGCCGACAAGCCGCTGCGCCTGATGGTGCAGGCGGTCGGGCGACGGGTGACGCATCAATATGATCGGGCCTGGGGCGCCGAGGCGCGCGAAGGCCGGCTGGTGGTGATCGGATTGAAGGGGCTCGACCGCGCCGCGGTGAGGCGCGCGCTGCTGCACGATCCCGAAGATCGCGCGCGGATCAAAGTCGGTTAGCGTCCGGGTTGGCCATGCACCTGCTGGCGACGAGTTCGACCAACCTCGACGAGATCGTCGAAGCGGTCGATCTCGGCCAGCCGCCCGGCGATATCGTGGCGCTCTCCTTTGCGGACAGCGACCTCGCCGGCCTTGCCGGCGCCTGGGCAGCGGAGCGCGCCGCCCTGCCGAGCGTCCGCCTCGCCAGTCTGCGCGATCTGCGTCACCCGATGTCGGTCGATTTGTGGATCGATCGCGTCGGCCTGCATGCCAAGGTGATCGTCGTTCGCCTGCTCGGCGGGCTCGACTGGTGGAAGTACGGGATCGAGCGAGTGTCGGCGCTGGCGCGCGAACGCGGCATCGCGCTCGCCGTTTTGCCCGGCGAGGATCGCGACGACATCCGGCTGGCGCAGCCCTCGACACTGCCGCCGGCGGAGCTCGCCATTCTGCTGCACTACTTCCGCGAAGGCGGTCCGGACAATTTGCGCGCGCTCCTGCGCCGGCTGGCGCGATATGCCGGAGTTGAACTGGAAGCGGACGAGCCCAAACCGCTGCCGCGCTGCGCCGGATATTTGCCCGGCGCGGGCGTGGTCGCTCTCGACCGGCTGGTCCTGTCGCTCGCGCGCCAGCGCAAAACGGCAATCGCGCCGATCATCTTCTACCGGGCGATGCTGCTCGCGGCCGACACCGCGCCGGTCGACGCGCTGTGCTCAGCGTTGACGGCGCGCGGCCTCGCGCCAGCGCCGCTCTTTGTTACCAGCCTGAAGGACGACGAAGCTGTGCATTTCCTGCGCGTCGCGCTGGCGCGGCTCGACCCGTCGGTGATCGTGACCATGACTGCCTTTGCGGCCGGCGCCACCGTCGGGGAATCAACCCCGCTCGATCACGCGGGCGTCCCGGTGCTGCAGGTGGTCAGCGCCACGACGCGGCGCGCTGCGTGGCGCGAGAGCGCGCGTGGACTCGGCGCCGCCGACCTCGCGATGCATATCGTGTTGCCCGAGCTTGACGGCCGCGTGCTCGCCGGCGCGATTGCGTTCAAGGACCCGCTGCCGCGGCAGGAGGCGCTCGCTTTCACCGCGCTCGCGAGCCGGCCCGAGCCGGACCGGATCGCGATGGTCGCGGAGCGGATCGCCGCGCTGGCGCGGCTGCGCGCGTTGCCGCGCGGCGAGCGGCGCATCGCCCTGCTGATGCCCAACTATCCCGGCGCGCCGGGCCGCACCGGTTATGCGGTCGGGCTCGACGTGCCGGCAAGCGTGCTCGCGCTGATGGATGATCTTGCCGCCGCCGGCTACGAAGTGAGCGACACGCCGAAGACGTCGCGCGATTTGCTCGATGCGCTTGCCGTCGGCGGCGCGGACGCAAAGCTCGCGGTCGCCGATTACGAAAATCTGCTCGAGCGCGTGTCCGGCACGGCAGTCACGCGGCTGCTCGAGGCCTGGGGCGAACCGGCGGCCGATCCTGATGTGCGCCACGGCGCGTTCCATTTCCGCGCCAGGAGTTTCGGCAAGCTCGTAGTGGCGCTGCCGCCGGATCGCGGTCGCCTGGCGGAGCGCCGTGCCGACTATCACGATGCGGCTTTGCCGCCACGGCATGCGCTCGTCGCCTTCGGCCTGTGGCTGCGGCATGTGGCCAAGGCCGATGCGCTCGTCCACATGGGCGCGCACGGCACCTTGGAGTGGCTGCCCGGCAAAGCGGTCGCACTCACCGCCGAATGCTTTCCCGAGATCGTCACCGGGCCGCTGCCGGTGATCTATCCGTTCATCGTCAGCAATCCGGGCGAGGCGGCGCAAGCGAAGCGCCGCATTGCCGCAGTGACGATCGGCCACCTGCCCCCGCCGCTCGTCGCCGGTGGGCTTTCCGGCGGCGCGCGCGAGCTCGAGCGCCTGATCGACGAATATGCGCAGGCCGATGGCCTTGACCGGCGCCGGCGTGAGCGGCTGGCGCGCCTCATTGTCGAGACCGCGCGGCGCTCGGGCCTCGCGCGCGAGGCCGGAGTCGATCGCGATATCGGACCTGACGACGCGTTGCGCCGCATCGACGCCTGGCTGTGCGACCTGAAGGACCTCGCGATCAAGGATGGCCTGCACGTCTACGGCCGCGTTCCCGCCGGCGCAGACGATCCAGCGTGGCGCGCGAGCGCGGAAGCGGAATGCGCGGCGTTGATTGCGGCGCTCGACGGCAGACGCGTCGCCCCGGGCCCGGCCGGTTCACCGACGCGCGGCCGGCGTGACGTGCTGCCAACCGGGCGCAATCTCTTCACCGCCGATCCGCGCACGCTGCCGACGCCGACGGCGATGGATCTCGGCCGGCTCGCCGCCGACGAGGTGGTGCGGGCACATCTGCAATCACACGGCACGTTGCCGCGCGCGGTCGTCATCGATCTTTGGGGGAGCGCAACCTTGCGTACCGGCGGCGAGGAGATCGCACAGGGACTAGTGCTCATGGGCTGCCGGCCGATCTGGGAGCACGCGAGCGGTCGGGTAACCGGTATCGAGGTGCTGCCGCCGGCCTCCATCGGCCGCGCGCGGGTCGATGTGACCTGGCGTATTTCCGGGCTGTTCCGCGATCTCTTTCCAGCACAGATCGCACTCATCGACGCCGCCGTGCAGGCGGTCGCCGCGCGCGAGGAGAGTGACAGCGAGAATCCGCTGGCGGCGGCACGACGCGCCAACGCCAATGGCGCGACGCGCCTCGATCGCATCTTCGGCGCCGCGCCCGGCGCCTATGGCGCCGGCGTCGAGGAACTGCTCGGCCGCGACGTCGACGTTGAGGCTGTTGGGGCAGCGTATCTTGCCGCGACATCGCACAGCTATGGCGCCGCGGCCGATGCGAATGTCGCGCCGGGGATGTTTGCGCAGCGCATCGCCAATGCGGACATGCTGGTGCATTCTGGTGACGATCCTGCCCGCGACCTCCTCGAAGGCACGGAGGATGCCGCCTTCGTCGGCGGCTTCGCCGCGGCGGCAAAAATGCTCGGCCGCGCGGTCGACCTGGTGATGCTCGATGTCACCGATCCGCGGCGCCCGCGCGCGCGAACGCTGTCGGCGGCGCTGGCGCGGATCGTGCGGGCCCGCGCGGTGAACCCGCGCTTCATCGCCGGCCAGATGCGCCACGGTCCGCGTGGCGCCGCCGAACTGGCCGAGACGGTCGACAGGCTGGTCGCTTTTGCTGAAACGACCGATGCAGTCGGCGGCGAGCTGTTCGATCTCTTGTATGAGGCCTATGTGGCCGACCCCGAGGTCCGCGCCTTCCTGCTGCGCGAAAACCGGCAAGCGGCCGCTGCCATCGCGGAGCGCCTCGAGACAACGCGGCGGCGCGGGTTCTGGCATCCGCGTCGCAACGACATTGATGCCGGGCTCGCGATGCTGCGCGTGGAGGCGGCGGCATGACCGCTCGAGCGATCATTCAACGCCGCGGCGCCTGCCCCGGCCTCTCGGCGCCGATGCCGACCGGCGACGGGCTGCTGGCGCGGCTGAGGCCGATCGGCACCATCCCGCTTGCCGCCTTCGCCAAACTGGCGGCGGCGGCGCGCACGCACGGCAACGGCGTCATCGAGGTTACGGCACGCGGGAGCATCCAGATACGCGGCCTCACGCCCGCTTCCGCGCCACGCTTCGCGGCCGCTGTTGCAACGCTGCGGATCGCGGCCGACGACGGCGTTGCGGTGGTAACCGATCCGCTCGCCGGACTCGCCGCCGAGGAAATCTTCGACATCGGCGCGCTGGCGACCGATTTGCGCCGGAGCATTGCGGAAGCATCGCTGGCGGAGCGGATGGCGCCAAAAGTCTCGGTCGCGGTCGACGGCGGCGGCGCGCTCAATCTCGACGCTCTCGCGGCGGACGTTCGCCTGTGTGCCGACACCAGTGGCGGCCGCGTATGGCTGCGCGTGAGCGTCGGGGGCGACGGTGCAAGCGCAACCGAACTCGGCACCGTTGAGCCGGCGCAGGGCGTCGCGGCGACGATGCGCGCGCTCGAAGTCATCGCCCGGTCCGGCGCCGAGACCCGCGCCCGCGACGTTCTGGCCAAAGCGGGCGCCGCGCCGTTCCGTGACGCGCTCAGTGATCTGCTCTCGCTTCCGGCTGGTCCCCGCTTACGCCGCAACGGGCCAACGGCCGATGCCATCGGCATGCACCGGTTGCGCGACCGATCGCTCGCCTGCGGCGTCGGGCTTGCGTTCGGCCATGCCGGCGCGCAGGCACTCGAAGGTTTGGTCGAAGCGGCCGCCAAAGGCGGAGCAGGCAGCGTCCGCCCGGCGCCGGGTAGGACGCTTCTCATCATCAGCCTCACGCCGGAGAACGCACCTTTGTTCGCTGCCGCCGCGGGGCAGCTGGGCTTTGTCGTCGGGGCGGACGATCCGCGTCGGCATGTCATTGCCTGCGCGGGAGCGCCGGTCTGCGCGTCCGCCTACATCGCCACGCGCGACATGGCGCCGCTGATCGTCGCGACCGCGGCGCCCTTCATCAGCAGCCGGCTGACCATTCACCTCTCCGGCTGCGCCAAAGGCTGCGCGCATCCCGGAGCCGGCGCGCTGACCGCCTTCGGGACTGCCGCCGGCTGCGCGCTCGTTGCCAACGGCTGCGCCGGCGACCGAGCGGATCGAATCGTGCCGCCGAGGGAGCTGGCGGACGCGCTCGCCGACGCCGCGCGCTTGCTGGCTGGGGAGCCCGGCCATGTCTGAACGCGCCGCCTATCTGCGCGACGGTGCGGCGATCTACGAGCACTCGTTCGCCATCATCCGCGCCGAGGCCGATCTCGCACGCTTCTCCGCGGACCAAGCCGAAATCGTGGTGCGCATGATCCACGCCTGCGGCGTCGTTGAGACGGCGCGGCACATCGTGTTCAGCGACAATTTCGTAACCGCGGCGCGCGGCGCGCTCGCCGGCGGGGCGCCGATTCTCTGCGACGCCGAGATGGTGGCGCACGGCGTGACCCGCGACCGGCTGCCGGCAAGGAACGAGGTGATTTGCACGTTGCGCGATCCGCGCGTCACCGCGCTGGCGAGCAAACTTGGCACGACGCGTTCGGCGGCGGCGCTCGATCTTTGGCTCGATCGGCTCGCGGGCGCCATCGTCGCGGTCGGCAACGCGCCGACGGCGTTGTTTCGGCTTCTAGAACTCATCGATGCGGGCGCACCGAAGCCGGCAGCGATCCTCGGGATTCCGGTCGGCTTCGTAGGCGCCGCCGAGGCCAAGGCAGCGCTCGCCGCCGACCCGCGCGGGGTGCCGTTCCTCGTCGTGCGCGGGCGCATGGGCGGCAGCGCCATGACGGCGGCTGCGCTCAACGCCTTGGCGAGGTCCGGGCTGTGAGCGCGGCAAGATCGAACGGCGCGGGAAGACTGTTGGGCGTCGGCGTCGGCCCCGGCGATCCCGAGCTCCTGACGCTCAAGGCCATTCGCGCGCTCGGCGAAGCGGACGTCATCGCCCATTTCGCCAAGGCCGGACGCGCCAGCCACTCACGCGCGACGGTGGCGCAACATCTGCGCGCCGGGATCATCGAGCTGCCGCTGCTCTATCCGGTCACGACCGAGCTGCCGAAATGCAGCAACGCCTATCGCGACGCGATCCGCGATTTCTACGACGAGGCGGCCGCCGCGATTGCCGCGCATCTCGACACCGGCCGCGTCGTCGCGGTGGTCTGCGAGGGCGATCCGCTGTTCTACGGCTCGTATATGCATCTGCACGCGCGACTCGCGCGGCGCTTCGCGACCGAGATTGTCGCCGGGATCACCGGCATGTCGGGCTGCTGGTCGGCGGCCGGAATGCCGATCGCGCAGGGCGACGATATTTTCACCGTGCTTCCCGCCACGCTGCCCGAGGACGAGCTCGCGCGCCGCCTCGCCGACGCCGATGCGGCGGTGGTGATGAAGGTCGGCCGGCACCTGCCGAAGCTGCGGCGCGCGCTCGAATGCAGCGGCCGGCTCGACCGCGCGATCTATGTGGAGCGCGCCACCATGGCGGACGCGGTCACGATCCCGCTCGCCGCCAAGCCGGACGATGATGCGCCCTATTTCGCCGTGGTGCTGGTGCCCGGCTGGGAGGGGCGGCCGTGAGCGGGCGGCTTGCCGTGGTCGGACTGGGACCTGGCGACGCCCGCCAGCTCACGCCGGAGGCCGAAGACACACTTGCCTCAGCGCAAGCGCTTTACGGTTATGCCCCCTATCTCGACCGCGTCCCGATACGCGCCGGGCAAGACCGCTTTCCTTCCGACAACCGCGAAGAGCGAGCCCGCGCTGCCGCAGCACTCGGTCGCGCCGCGCAAGGCGCGGGCGTCGCCATCGTGTCCGGCGGCGATCCCGGAATCTTCGCCATGGCGGCCGCGGTCTGCGAAGCGATCGAAACCGGACCGGAAAGCTGGCGGGCGCTCGACCTGACCATCGTGCCCGGCATCACCGCAATGCTGGCGGTCGCGGCGCGGATCGGTGCACCGCTCGGCCATGATTTTTGCGCGCTCTCGCTTTCCGACAATCTCAAGCCGTGGGAGCTCGTCGAACGGCGGCTCGACGCGGCGGCGAGCGCGGGCTTCGTGCTCGCCCTTTACAATCCGGTTTCGCAGGCGCGGCCGTGGCAGCTGGGCAGCGCGCTCGAACGGCTGCGCCGCCATCTGCCGCCGACCACGCCGGTGGTCTTCGGCCGCGCCGTCGGGCGGCCACAGGAGCGCATAACCGTGTTGACGCTCGATGCCGCCGACCCGACGCTGGCCGACATGGCGACCCTCGTCATCGTGGGTTCCGCGCAAACGCGCATGATTGTTCGCGCCGGGCGATTGCCGCTCGTCTACACGCCGCGGGCCGCCGCCGAGGTGAGCGCGTGATCGAGCCAGGCCATCGCCTCCTCGACCGTCGCGACGGCCGGCGCCGGCGGCGTCGGGGGCCGGCGCAACAGGATCACCTCGATGCCCAGGCCGCGGGCGGCGGCAATCTTACCATAGGTCGCGGCGGCGCCGCTGTTCTTCGCAATCAGAACCTCGACGCGATGCGCCTGCATCAGCGCCTGATCATCGGCTTCCTTGAACGGGCCGCGACCGGTGACGTAGTCGACATGCGGCAGGGCGAGCGGCGGATCGACCGGATCGACGCTGCGGACGAGATAATGATGCTGCGGCGCGGCGAGGAGCGGTGTGAGCTCTTTGCGTCCAAGCGTAACGAAGACTCGGCGCGGCGCTTCCCCGAGCGCCCGCACCGCCGCACCCACGTCGCCGACTTCGGTCCAACGGTCGCCTGCGGTTGCGGTCCATGGCGGCCGGCACAACACCAAGCGCGGCACGCCGGTGCGGCGCGCCGCCGCCGCGGCATTCGCCGAGATCGCGGCGGCGTAAGGATGCGTCGCGTCGATCAGGACGTCGATGCTTTCATCTGCCAGATAGCGCGCGAGTCCTGCGACGCCGCCGAAGCCGCCGATGCGCACGGGCACCGGCTGAGGCGCCGGCGCAGCCGTGCGGCCGGCGAGCGAGAGCGTAACCGCGAGATCCCCGCGCGCAGCCAGCCGCTGCGCCAAGAGCCGCGCTTCCGCCGTGCCGCCGAGAATGAGGACGCGTGCCATGCCG
>Ga0335081_10011201_pt1 | contig 14497 bp, 9 predicted proteins | sample Lox_Sample_35_FD_206713 | JGI IMG/M metagenome (GOLD analysis project Ga0335081, IMG submission 206713) | Soil microbial communities from Loxahatchee National Wildlife Refuge, Florida, United States - Lox_Sample_3.5 | ecosystem: Environmental > Terrestrial > Soil > Wetlands | place: USA: Florida... | reverse complement strand
CTGGCGACTTTGTAGCGGTCCGGATAGGTCACCAGTAAACTTGTGGAAAGAATCGACCCGTTCGACCAGCCCATCGTCGCCACTTTGTCCGGATCGGCGAATCCCTTCGCAATCAGGTAGTCCACGCCGGCGTTGATGTCCGGTGTTTCCAGATCGTAATATTTGCCGCAGCAGATCGACTCCGCCCATTTCAATCCATATTGATTGCTGCCGTGATAGTTCACCTGCAGCACGAACGCGCCGCGCTGCGTCATCAGCTGCAGAGGATACGCCCAGCTATTCGCCCAGAAATCCTTGTCAGCGTAGGAGGGCCCGCCATGCACCGCCGTGATCACGGGATACTTTTTGCCCGTTTCGAAATTAGCCGGATAATGCAAAATGCCCTCGACATCATCTCCGTTCGAGCCCTTCCAGCGGACTACTTCCGACTTCGCGATCGCCCGCGATTTCACCAGCGCGTCGTTCAGGTGCGTCAGTTGCGCCGGCGAAGTCAGTGTGATCCCGTCGAGCCGCGCCGCATAGAGCTGGGGCATCAGGCTCGCCGTGGAATATTCGTAGACGATCGATTTGCCGTCGGCAGGCGCTTCGAAGGTCATGATATTTGCCGCCGTCTCGCCCTTCAGAGATGTGCGCGTCCAGGTCCATGCATCGCCGTTCTTGCTGCGCGTGTAGCGAGTAGTTTCAAACCGATGTCCGGCGGCTAAGCCAACCAGGAATCCGTCGGCGGTCGCCGCAAGGTCGGAGCCGATTCCGTTTTCCCAATCCAGTGGCACCGGAACGGTTTTTCCGCTGGCCAGATCGTAGAAATAAAGCAACTCGATGGTCGCCGTCAGGAATTTGGGATCGGTCGAATACGGGGCCCAGGCATAAAAGCCGGAGCTGTCCGGCAGCCATTCGAAGCCATAGCGCCGCCCGCGCATTTCCGTAAAGATCTGTTTTTCCGTGCCGTCCGCCAGATTGTGCAGCACAACGGCCGGCGGAACCTTCTGGTCAAACGTGTAATGCAGGCTCTTGTCGTGATCGGCGACCACGTACTTGCCGTCCTTCGAGACGATCCAGTTGCGGACCCAATCCGCGTTCGTCGTCAGGCGCGTGATCTTCTTGTCTTTGATGTTCAATTTGAACAGACGCACCGGCGGTTCGTGCTCCGCGTCGTCTGCCACCTCGGAGTCGTCTTTGCGTTTCTTTTCCGCCAGCTCGTAAGCGCTGGGGTCCTCTTGTGCACTGAAAATCAGCGTCTCCTTGTCGATCCAGCCGACTTGATTAGGAGCGCGCACCAGTTCTGTGACCGGATAGGGTTCACCGCCATGCGGATTGATCAGCCAGATCTGTGTTTTGGAGGCATCGGGTTTTGCGTCCGGCCGTGTCTTGGAACTCAGAAACGCGATGGACTCACCGTCGGGTGACCAGTTGATCGCTGATACGTTGTCGGTTCCCCGCGTGAGTTGAATTTCCTGTTTCGTCGCCAGGCTGGTCAAATAAAGATTGGAAACGATTCCGTCCTTTTCCTTGTCTCCGAAATTCTTGATCCATGCCACCCACTGCCCATCGGGGGAGATGCGAAACATCCCCAGGGATTCCCCGTAGACGATGTCTTCCGGCGTCCATGGCGAAGTTTTTGCAGAGGTTTTACCTTCCTGCGCGAGGCAAAGACTTACTGGCGAGGTGAAGCACACCAATAACAAAGCAGCCAAGCGAGATGGACGGAGATGCATGGTTTTCCCCTGTTCAAGCATCCTGCAAAAGGAGTTGTTTCGTTTTTCAGGCGCGCAACGAGAATAGTGTAATTGACCCTGCTTGGGAATGGTGTAGTCTGTTGCCGCACAGAAAATAAGGGAATGCCATGGGCACGAAGAAATCGATTTTCACTCCGGAAACGTTTCGCTTTTTCCGCGATTTGAGCCGGAACAATAAAAAAGTCTGGATGGACGCCAACCGCGATCGCTACCGTTCGGCGGTGGTTGAGCCGTTTCGCAAGTTGCTGGATGAACTGGCCCCGGCCGTTCTTGAACTCGACGATCGCTTCGATACGACCGGGCGCACCGGTGCCAATTTTTCGCGCATCAATCGCGATATCCGCTTCGCCAAGGACAAAACACTCTACAAATCGCAGATGTACTTGAAATTCCAACAGCCGCTTCCGGGCGATCGCGAGAGCGGACAGCTCTACGTCGGGCTCTCCACGGATGCCGTGACCGCCGGTTTCCGCGTTTACTCTGGCCCGAAGCGGAAGGAATCGACTCTAGCGCTTGTAGCCGAACCCCGGATTCTCGCCGACCCCAAGTGGGTGGCAAATCAGAGACGCCGGCTCGCCAAGAAATACGACAGCTACTGGTACACGACGGTCAAAGGAGAATGGACCAAGCACGCTGGCTGGCCCGTGCAAACCGAGGATTGGAAGAAGATTCAGGGTTGGATCGTACGCAGGAAAATGCAACCCTCGGCGGCCACGCAACAGTCTTTTCCGAAGGAGCTTGCGAGGATTTTTAGAGAAGTCTATCCGTTGCTGAAATTCACGAGTCTTCCATGATTCGTTGCCGGGCGAAGAGTTCTCGGTGAAACGTCTTCTCCAAATCATCGTCTGGGTCGGAGTTGCGGCGCTTGGCGCGCTTGCCCTTTCTACGATCGCTTTCCATCGTGGCGAACCCATCAATGCGACGTGGTTTGTCCTCGCTGCGGTTTGTTGCTATCTGGTCGCGTACCGCTTCTATTCCGCTTTCATCGCCGCAAGAGTGCTGGCCTTGGACAACTCGCGCGCTACGCCCGCCGAGCGGCGGGAAGATGGACGCGATTTCGTTCCCACGAATAAATGGGTGCTGTTCGGGCATCACTTCGCCGCCATCGCTGGGCCGGGCCCATTGGTTGGACCCACGCTGGCCGCGCAGTTCGGCTATTTGCCCGGCACGCTCTGGCTGATCGCCGGTGCGGCCTCCGCCGGGTGCGTGCAGGACTTTGTGATTCTGTTTTGCTCCATCCGCCGGGACGGGAAAACCCTGGGCGAAATGGCGCGCGAAGAGGTGAGTGAGCGCGGTGGTTTCGTTGCGCACCTCGCTGTCCTTGCCATCATGATCATTTTGCTCGGCGTGGTCGCCCTGGTCATCGTCAACGCGTTGAAAAGCTCGCCGTGGGCCACGTTCACTCTAGCCATGACGATTCCCATTGCGCTCCTGCTCGGTGTCTATCTTCGCTATTTCCGGCCGGGCCGCGTGCTGGAAGCATCGCTGATCGGGGTCGCACTAGTCCTGTTTGTCGTAGTGGCTGGTCAATGGGTCGCGGATTCCCCGGCATGGGCGAAGGCCTTCACCATGAGCGGCATCACCCTGGCGTTCGCCATCATTGCCTATGGCTTCGCCGCTTCCGCACTCCCCGTATGGCTTTTGCTTGCGCCACGTGATTACCTCAGCGCGTTCATCAAGGCTGGCGCGATTTTCTCGCTGGCGGCAGGTATTTTGCTGGTGCGCCCCCAGGTGCTGATGCCTCCGCTCACTCGCTTTGTGGACGGCACCGGGCCCGTCTTCGCCGGAAAGATCTTTCCGTTTTGTTTCATCACGATTGCGTGCGGAGCCATTAGCGGCTTCCATTCCCTCATCTCCAGCGGCACCACGCCGAAGATGATCCAGCGGGAAGGCCACGCGCGTTTCATCGGCTATGGCGCGATGCTCCTGGAATCCTTCGTGGGCGTGATGGCCATGGTGGCGGCCTGTGCCATGACGCCGGGCGTCTATTTCGCCATCAACAGTCCCGCTTCGATCGTTGGCGCCACTCCGGCTGCCGCGGCCGCCACGATTTCCAGTTGGGGCTACCCGCTGGCTGCCGACACGATGACCAATCTCGCTCACGCGGTAGGCGAACAAACGCTGCTCAACCGCGCCGGAGGCGCTCCCTCGCTTGCTGTCGGCATGGCTCAGATTTTTTCCAGCACGATCGGTGGAGACCGCCTGCTGAGCATCTGGTATCACTTCGCCATCATGTTCGAGGCCCTTTTTATTCTCACGGTGCTCGATGCCGGCACGCGCGTCGGCCGCTTCATGATTCAAGAGCTTGGCGGCCGCGTCTGGAAGCCGTTGGGGCGCATGAACTGGATGCCGAGCATTCTGCTGTCGAGCGCCATTATCGTTGGCGCCTGGGGCTATTTCCTGTATCAAGGAGTTGTGGACCCGCTCGGGGGCATCAATTCGCTATGGCCTCTTTTCGGTATTTCCAATCAATTGTTGGCCGCCGTCGCGCTGGTTGTCGCAACCACGATTCTCTTGAAGATGGGAAAGCTGAGATGGGTTTGGATCACCTTGCTTCCGATGGCCTGGCTGGTCGTTATCACGATGACGGCGAGCTATCAGAAGATTTTCAGCGCGAACGCTCGCATTGGTTTCCTGGCGCAGGCTAACGCGCTGACCCTACAGATCACCGCAGGAAAAATTGCCGCCGCGAAAATCGCGGAGACGCAGCGCAATATTTTCAATCTACGGCTGGACGCGGTCGTCACCGCCGTCCTTGCAGCCATGATCCTGGTGCTCCTCGTCGAGGCCCTGATTCAGTGGTACTCGATTCTCGCGCACACCCGCGAGCCAGTACTCCGTGAAACGCCCTATGTGGCCACGCAATGGGCGGAGGGCGACTAATGCCCCAACTGAGAGGCCAACTTAGACATTTTCTTCGGAACGTCTGGCGCGGTTTGCGCCAGTGGTGTGGCGATTCTGCGTATGAAACGTATGTGTCGTGCGCAAAACGTGGCCCAGGGCGGGAGGTTTTGACTCCGGCAGAATTCTACGTTGAGCAACTGAACCGAAAATATTCCCGCCCCAATCGCTGTTGCTGAACGTTCGGCGCCTCTACAACAAGTCCTCTTCGTCTTCCTTCGCCTTCAGCGGCATGACTTTGTGCGTGATCTTCACGCCATGCTTTCTGACGCCCGCCAGAACCGCGCGGCGCACCTCGACGGGCAGAGCTTCGGGCGGATAGACCCCTGCCAGATCCCGTGGAAAGAATTTGACGAACATCGCTGCCACATGCGCCGTCGCGTACGCCACCGGCGTCGTGAATTTCCCCTGGCGGCGGATCTGATACAGCGTTGGAAACATGGCATCGCTGCGGATTGAGAGGTGCCGGTCCTCCTTCGCACCCCGCCTGATCCCCATCACGATTACGGACGCCGCGAAGCGTGCATTTTGCAAGACCCCCTGCCGGATCAGCGCCGCGATCTTCCTTGGCGAAGACGTTTCCGGAAAACGTTGCCTCGGAATCCCTCGCGATTTCGAAAGTTTTCCCTGCTTGTGCCAGCGCCGCAGCCGGTCAAACTCATTCCCTCCGATTTTCACGTCAAGATCCTGCATGGGAATATACTGGGGCAGCGTGGCCACTTCATCCTGGGCCGCCAGCACCACATTGGCAGCCCCAATCGGCTCCGGAAAGCGAAACTTTTCGAGCTCCGAGAAGCGCTTCGCCAGCTGATATTTCTTAAGGCGGTAGATTCTGGGGTTTGAAATGGCCTCGTCGAAGGAAACTTCGGGTGACCATTGCGAAATCGGGTCGTCGCTCTCGCTGCTTTCATACAGCCGGATGTGCACCTTGTGGACTTCATCGAGCATCTCGGCGGCGCGCTTTACCAGCAGGTTGGTCAAGCCGGGCGCCGCACCCGTGTTGATCAGCGCCACGCGGTGTTTCTCTTCCATTTTCTTCTGGAAGCGCACCTGCTCCGGCTTGAAAGGGTTTCGCGTCAGGTGAGAACTCAGGTCCAGATAGTGGGCCCGCAGCCGCAACGCCGCGCGCAGGACGATCTCGTTAAATACCGAGGCCGAGGCATTCACGATGAGTTGACAGCCCTTGGCCGCCCGCACAATCGCCCACAGGTTCCGTGCGTTCACGGTGGTCACCGGAATCGACGATTTCTTGCCCAGAAACCTCCGTGCCCGCTCGGGATCGCGGTCCCCGCACCAAACGATATGCCCTTGTTTTTCCAGTAGATGCGCCAGCAGCGACCCCGTCGCTCCCGCACCCAGGATAAAGATTCGCATGTTGTCAGCAGACTTTATCACACTCGCCGCGAAGGGCAGGTGTCCTGGGAATCTTGGGAGACGGCCCGCCGACCGCGCATATCCCGGCGATTGCGGGCAGCATCGAACCGGGGTAGGATATGTTCTGTAACTCCGACTCCGTCGGCCTGCGGGAGAGAAATCCCATGGCGGCGGGGCGAGGCGGCCGAATTCGGCTTGCCGAGGGTTCGGGTGGAAACGCCCGCGCCTCCCGTGCTTGGAAAGGAGCCAATCCGCCGGAAATATGAAGATTTCCGGCTTGAGCCCGATTCCATGTGCGAATCGGGTTTTTTGTTTTCGGCCAGAGCCATGACCCTCCACGACAAATTCGGACGTCAGATTACGGACCTGCGGATTTCCGTCACCGACCGCTGCAACTTCCGCTGCGTGTATTGCCGCTCCGCCGATCCAGAAAATTACCGTGAGCATGACGAAATTCTTTCCTGGAGCGAACTCGAACGCCTCGCGCGCATCTTCGCCGGCCTCGGCATCCAGAAAATGCGCATCACCGGGGGCGAACCGCTGGTCCGCGATGGTGTCGAGGCCTACCTGCGCAAGCTGACCGAGTTCCGCGTCCCGGACATTTCCATGACCACCAACGGTCACCTGCTCGCCGAACGCGTGCCCGCGTTGATTGCGGCCGGCTTGCACCGCATCAACATCAGCCTCGATTCCCTGGATCCCATAAAGTTCGAAAAGATCACGCGTACGCGCTCTTACGATTCTGTGATGCGTGGTATTGACGCCGTGCAGGCCTCGGCGCTGGCGCCAGCCAAGATCAACGCCGTCCTCGTGCGCGGGTTCAATGAAGACGAAGTCGAAGCCTTCGCCGCCTTCGCCCGCGAGCGCGGCGCGATCATGCGCTTCATCGAATTCATGCCACTCGACGCGGACCGCCACTGGTCACGCGAGCTGATCGTGCCAGCCGAGGAAGTCTACCAACGCATACAGGCGCAATGGCCGCTTGTGCAGATCCCACACGCGCTGAGCGAAACCGCGCGCAAATACCGTTTCGCGGACGGTGCGCCGGGCGAGATCGGTCTGATCGCCCCGGTCACGCAGCCTTTCTGCGGACATTGTTCGCGCATCCGGCTCACTGCCGACGGCAAAGTCCGCACCTGCCTCTTCAGCAAAGACGATCACGACTTGCGCGGCCTGCTGCGCAACGGCACCTCGGACGCCGCCATCAACGATCGCATCCGCGCGCTCGTAGATCAGAAAGAAAAAGGCCATCGCATTAACGAGCCGGGCTTCGTGCCGCCCTCCCGCACGATGGTGTTCATCGGCGGATAACGCGAATCGTTCGGCAGCCGCCTCCGCCGCGCATTTCATACCCTGCGTGTTATGCTTGCCCTAAGCTTGTGCCCCGCGCGAGCCATGTCGGAGAGTCTATGCCGGAAGACGAAGAAGACCGGGACGAGCTGCCAGAGCCGCCACAGCGCCTCTTCACGCTCACCGAGGCCGAGCGCACACGCCAGGAACTCGAGCCGTTCCTGATCGAGGCCATCGGCGCGCGCAAAAAGCTCTCTGCGCTCGAGCAGGACCTGACGGCTGTCTCCACGCGCATCCTGATGATGGGCGGCGTGCTTGTGCCCTATGCAAAGCTCGCGGAAAAGCGCATGGAGCAGCAAAGCCTCGCCGAAGTGATGAAGGCCAACCTCGAGAAAATTCTTTCCACCGGCTGCCTCATCAAGGATCTTGAAATCGGGCTGCTCGATTTTCCCGCCATCGTGGACAACCAGGAAGTTTATTTGTGCTGGAAACTCGGCGAGGATCGCATTCGGTACTACCACCGGCAGGACGAAGGCTACGCGGGCCGCAAGCCGCTGGACCCGCGCGATCCCGGCCCCGGCAAGCATTTGCAGTAGTCGCCGCGGCCGGCTTCCAGCGGCGCCGGTCTTATCGCCGCCGCTTTCGGAAGCGAGCGCGTGTCGCAGCAAACAAACGTGCCCCCGGGAGTTTCTCGACCATCCAATCGCCATGACCGAAAATCGCCTGAAGCATTCCGCCAGCCCGTATTTGCGCTCCGCCGCCCACCAGCCCATCGACTGGCATGAATGGGGGGAAGACGCCTTTCGCGCCGCGCGATCCGCGGACAAACCGATCCTGCTCGACATCGGCGCCGTCTGGTGCCACTGGTGCCACGTCATTGACCGAGAAAGCTACGAAAATCCTGCCATCGCCGAAATCATCAACGAGCATTTCATTCCCGTGAAAGTGGACCGCGACGAGCGCCCGGACGTGGACTCCCGCTATCAATCCGCCATCAACGCCATCAGCGGGCAAGGCGGCTGGCCGCTCACCGGTTTTCTCCTGCCCGACGGCAAACCCTTTTTCGGCGGCACCTATTTCCCGCCCGAGGATCAACAGGGTCGCCCCGGCTTCCGCCGCATCCTGCTTGCCGTTGCCGACGCGTACAAAAATAAGCGCCAGGATCTCGTCAATACGTCGGAAGCCCTCGCGGAAGCCGTGGCCAAAGCCGAAGCGTTCACCGGGGCCCGCGCTGAATTCGATCTCAGCGTGGTGGATTCGCAGATCAGCTCCATGACGCAGCTCTTCGACATTCGCCACGGCGGATTCGGCAAAGCCCCGAAATTTCCCCACGCGTCCGCTGTTGATCTGCTCTTTGAGCGTTACCGCCAGACGGGAGAGAAACACATTCTCGCCATGGCCGAAACCACCCTCGAAAAGATGGCCAAAGGCGGAGTATACGACCAACTTGCGGGAGGTTTTCATCGCTATTCCGTGGACGAGCGGTGGCTCGTCCCCCACTTTGAAAAAATGTCGTACGACAATTCGGAGCTGCTGAAGAACTTTGTGCACGCAGCTCAGGTTAGTGAAAAGCACGATTGGGAGGCTTCGTTCAGCGACACCGCGGAAGGCATCATCCTCTGGGTCAACCAAGTTTTGTCGGATCAGGAAAATGGTGGCTTCTACGCCAGCCAGGATGCTGACTATTCGCTCGACGACGATGGAGACTATTTCACCTGGTCGCTCGATGAAGTTCGGGCCGTCCTTACGCCAGAAGAATCGCGCGTGATCGAGCTGTACTACGACGTGGAGCCGCATGGGGAAATGCACCATAATCCCGCGAAAAATGTCTTGTGGATCGCTCGCGGGTTTGAAGAGATTGGCAAGATTCTCGGCAAGAATCCTCACGACATTGTCACGATCAAGTGTCAAGCGGAAGACAAAATGCGTGCGGCCCGGGCCGCACGCCCCACGCCCTTCATTGACAAGACGATGTACGTCGCTTGGAACGCCATGTTTGTTTCGGCATTTCTTGAGGCTTCGCGCGTAGTGAGGAACAACGAGATCGAACAGATTGCGCGTGCCTTCGCGTTAAAAACGATCGACCGCATTTTGCGCGAAGCCTGGAGCGAAGAGTACGGCTTCGCGCATCGCATCGGCGGACCGGCGCTGCGTGGTTCGCTCGACGACCAAGTCTTCGGGGTGCAGGCAATCCTCGACGCCTATGAAGCCACGCTCGATGCAAAATACTTCCGCGCTGCCCAGCGCACTATGGACCTCGCCATCGATAAATATGGCGACACGCAAAACGGCGGCTTCTTCGACCGCGCCTCGGACGCCCCCGCGATGGGCGGCCTTGAAGTGCGACGCAAGCCGTTCCAGGACTCCCCAACTCCCAGCGCCAATTCCGTGGCGGCCATGGCCCTGACGCGCATGCATGCCTACACCGACAATGCTAAATACTACGAGTGGGCACGGAAAACGCTCGAAGCCTTTGCCGGCGTCGCTCCCCAATACGGCCTCTTCGCCGCCACGTACGGCCTCGCCGCCATTCTCTTTGCCAATCACCCCACGCAGGTCGTGATTACCGGAGCCGCAGGCGACGAGCAGGCCGCGCAACTCGAGCGCGCCGCCAATGATGTCTTCCGGTTCGGCAAAGCGGTCCTTCGCGTCACGCCGAGCACCGCACTCGAATTTCTCCCCACGGCTCTCCGCCAAACGCTTCCGCATCTGCCGAAAGACCAGTCCCTCGCCCTCGTCTGTTCCGGCAACTCCTGCCTCCCACCCACCAGCGACCCTGGCGAATTGAAGCGCGTCCTCGCCGATGGCATCGCCGGCACCGCCGCTGGCTGACCTTTGGAGTGCGGCTTGCCCTGAGTGACGCCGAAGTAAGCCCGGCTCCCGCTTTACAACATGAGCCTTCGCGCCAAAATTCTCACCGTTGCGAAGTTTCACACCTCAAAAGCGGAGGCAAGCCTTCGCACTCCAAAAACCTCCCCACAAAGGAAAAGGGCGCGGTGCCTCAACAGCGCGCCCTTCAAATTCCAAGGACTTCTTCTCACCTACTTCCTTTCTCTCCTTGGCCTCCCTCGCCTCATTTATTTCTTTGGTCTCGATTCCGGCGGCACCAGCCCATTATTCCGGTAGTACACCACCAATTGTCCGTAGTGTTCCCCGGAATGTTCGATGAGCCCATAGGCCAGATCATACAGCCTGTCGAGGTGCGGGCCGCCATCATCTACCGCCTGCTCCAGCCCTTTATCGCCCTTGGCTTTGATTTCCGCCGCGCCGTCTTCCACGGCCTTCTTCACGAAAGCGACCAGGCCCGCGCGGTTGGCAATCTTCACGTCTTTCGGGTCATCGGCGTAGCGGGGTTTTTTTCCTGCCGCAATGTCCGTGAAGTAGTACATCGAACCGGCGGCGTGTACTAGGTTGGCCTGAAAGGTCCGAGATTCCGCCTGGGGCTTGTAATTGAACTTGTCTTCTGGAAAATCCTCGGCCATGGCGACCAGTTTCCGACCGATGTCGTTCCAGGCCTCCAGCACCGCCTGCGAAGGTGTTGGTGCCGGGTCTGGCTTCTTCTTTGCCGCCTCCTGTCCCCTCACGGGAAACGCACACAACCCCGCCACGAGCAACAATCCCGTCAAACAATGCACACGTTTCATTGCCTCTCTCCTTCAATCCGCTCAATTTTGGTAGGAACGGGCCCCCAGAGTCAGACGCAAGGACCCTGCGGAGGTTTCGCCCGGGCTGGCAAAAAACCACCAAACCTGGCCTGACCGGCGGCCATCATACTCCTTGGGTCCCGCTAAGTCTCGGGAAACCGATGAAAAGGGGAGGTTTACTTCTCGCACGCAGGGATGAAGTCCATACAAAACCTTTAGGCCCAGCGTGTTATGCTTGATTTACGTAGTCGAGGGAGTAGTCATTTGAATTTGGGCTGGATTCTTCTGAGGGTTCTCGTGGGACTGTCGCTTGTGACAGTCCTGTTTTTGTCTCAGCGTTTCTGGTACCGCGCGATCTGGCGGGTTACCGGGCACTGGGGCCGCAGCACTCTGCGCGTGATTGTTCGCCTGCTTTATCTCGGCAGCCTGCTCGCCATCATTCTGACCATCGCCGACGGCCTTCGCCAGGATCATGGGCGGATCATGCCCAATCACTCGCCCCTGGCTTCGTTCACGGGCTTGTGGTTCGCCAGCGCCCTGTTCGGCTATGTCGCTATCAAGGCGGTTCATGCGATTGAGTGGCTGTGGCACCGTTTCCACCAGCCCGCGCCCAAGTCCCCTTCCCAGCCGGCCGCGTATCGCCTGCATCTCGAAGACATCGTCCCTGATCCTTCGCGCCGCACGTTTTTCCGCACCGCCAGCGTGGTGGCCGGCGCCGCGCCGTTCCTGGGCGTGATGTATGGCTTTGCCGCCGAACGCCTGCGCTACGAGTTGCGCCGCGTGGAAATTCCGGTGAACAACCTGCCGTCTGAAATGGACGGGATGAGCATCGTGCAGCTCAGCGACATTCACCTCAGCGCTTACATGACGCGCGAATCGGTGCGCCGCGCCGTGGATATGGCCAACGAGGTTGGCGCAGACCTCGCCGTCGTCACCGGCGACTTGATTACCGGCATGCACGATTCGCTTTTCGACGCCGTGGAAGAAGTGCGGCAACTTCGCGCGCCGCTCGGCGTCTACGGTTGCAACGGTAACCACGAAATTTACGCCCGCGCGGAAGACCTTGCCCAGCGGCTCTATCAGCAGGCCGGGATGAAGTTGCTTCGCCGCGAAAATGCCATCATCCGCTACAAGGGCGCGGAGTTGAATCTGATCGGCGTGGATTACCAGCGCGAACGCACTCCTGGCGGCCGCAAGCAGCAGATGCTGGCGGGAGTGGAGCCGCTCGTCCGGCGCGACATGCCGAACATTCTGATTTCACACAATCCGAACACATTCAATCGGGCCGCGGAAATGGGCATCGAGCTTTCCCTCGCCGGCCACACCCATGGCGGCCAGGTGCAGGTTGAGATTCTCGATGTCAGCCTCAGCCCCGCGCGCTTCATCACGGAATATATCGCCGGCCTCTATCACCGCCCGTTGCTCATGCCCGATGAGCCGCGGCGCATGGGCGAAACCATCAAGCTCATGCCCAACGCGCCCAATGGCCTCTCCGCTCTGTACGTGAATCGCGGCATCGGCACCGTTGGCGCACCCGTCCGCCTCGGCGCGCCTCCCGAGATCACCCACATCGTCCTCCGCCGCGCCTGAGTCCATGTAGCGGTCGCCTTCCGAGGCGGGAGCCTTTGGCACTCTCGGAGGAAATCCCTCTCGTATAACGCTCTCCCGGTTTATTCTCCCCCTATTGCCGAACTATTTCGCAGTGCAGATCGCACGCAAACAAAGCTCAATAAATCCCACTTGTGTTTTCTAAGCGCACTTCCGGTGCTAAAATCTGCGTGCCGATTCCATGTCTATTCAAGAAACGAACTATTGGCTCACGACCGTTTCCGAGCCGGCCAAAGGTGCAACTGGGCCGCCGCCCGATCAAGCTGATGTCGCCATCGTCGGCGGAGGATTCTGCGGACTCTCCGCCGCACGAACGCTTGCCATGCGGGGTGTGCGCGTTGTGCTTTTCGAAGCGGAAACTCTCGGCTGGGGCGCGAGTTGCCGCAACGGCGGCATGGTGCTCACTGGCTTGAAGTTGCCTGTGCCCACGCTGATCAAGCGCTATGGCCGCGAACTGGTCCAGCGCATGTATGCCGCCTCGCTCGAATCCATTGACCTGGTCGAAAAAATCGTAAGCGAAGAGGACATCGACTGCCATTTCTCCCGCTGCGGCCATCTCGAGGTCGCCTGCAAGCAATCGCATTTCGACGACTACGCGGCGGCCGCCGCACGCATCAAAAGGGAATTCAACCACGAACTGCGCATCCTTCCCGCGAAATCGCTCAAAACCGAAATCGGCTCGGACCTCTACTTCGGCGGCATGGTGGATGAAACCAGCGCCGGCCTGAATCCCGCCCGCTACGTTCACGGCCTTGCCAAGGCCGCCCAGCGCCATGGCGCCTGCCTGTTCGATCACGCTCCTGTTACTCGTGTTGCCCGCCAATCGAATTGCGCCAGCGGGAGTTTTCGGGTTGAAACCGCAAATGGCGCGCTCATGGCGAAGGAGGTTCTTCTCGCCAGTGGGGCTTACACTACTTCCTCCACGCCGGCCCTCCGCAAGAGAGTTATCCCCATCGGCTCGTATATCATCGCCACCGAAAGTCTGCCCGATAAGCTTGCCGCCGAACTTTCACCGCGCAATCGCATGATCTACGACTCCAAGCACTTCCTGTATTACTATCGGCTCACGCCCGACAATCGCATGCTCTTTGGTGGCCGCGCCGCTTTTTTTCCGGAATCCGAATCCACCGTTCGCGAAAGCGCCGAACTCCTCCGCCAGGGAATGATCCAGGTTTATCCGCAATTGCGCGACGCGAAAGTGGAATACGTTTGGGGCGGCACGCTCGATTTCGCGTTCGACGTTATGCCGCATTGCGGAAAAATGGACGGCATGCATTTCGCGATTGGATTTGCTGGCCATGGCGTTGCCGCCGCAACCTGGATGGGCGCTAAACTCGCCAACACCATCTGCGGGGATGCGGACGACAATCCTTTTTCCAGTATCGCGTTTCCCAGCGCCCCGATCGGCCTTCGCAGCGGCAACACCTGGGCACTGCCTCTTGCCGGAGCCTACTACCGCGTCCTCGACTGGCTCACCTGATTCGTACGAATTCTGCACCTCTCGCTGCGGGGCTCTGGCCCCGCAAGAATTCTTGCCTGGTTAACGCCAGGCACCTACAAGCGTTCCACCATCTTCCTAATTTGGGGAAACACGAAATACGCCACCACCCCCAATGCCACCGGCACGGGCCCCCATCGCAATGCGAACGGATCGCTGCCCACCAGCGCCACAATGGTCATCAAGATCGGCGCAATCACCACGTACGCCAGTCCCGCCTTACCCCACGGTATCCGGAACGGCCGCTTCGTTTCCGGCTGCAACTTCCGCAATTTCCGCGCGGACATCACCGTCAACACCGTCACCAGGCTCCGTAGCCACACGTAAACGGTGAGCAACTGCGCCAGCGTATGAAACGCCAGCAGCGCGTAAATCGCCGACGAAATCAGGATCGCAATCCACGGCGTGCCGTATTTCTCATGCTTGGCCGCGAAGACCGGCGGCAA
>Ga0335081_10011200_pt1 | contig 14498 bp, 13 predicted proteins | sample Lox_Sample_35_FD_206713 | JGI IMG/M metagenome (GOLD analysis project Ga0335081, IMG submission 206713) | Soil microbial communities from Loxahatchee National Wildlife Refuge, Florida, United States - Lox_Sample_3.5 | ecosystem: Environmental > Terrestrial > Soil > Wetlands | place: USA... | reverse complement strand
CAATTATGCATAATGAGATGCAGCAAATTTGGTAGAAAACGAACAGATTTCTATATTCAGTGGGATTGAGTAATCCATGGCTATCTGGAATTACAAAAGATATCTCTAACGCAACAACATATGCTATTTCTTGACTTAATTTTAGAATGTCAAGACGGCAGACGAATCTAGGTTGCCGAAGCTTGTTCTATGAAGTAAATTTCCACAACGTCCTCAAGTTTGTCAAGTCCCCAATGCACTATCCCACGGACCTTCTGTGCCTCGGATTTTCGGCTTGCCAGCAGCTGTCCCAATGTGAGTAGAACAGCCGGGGACATCCGGCTGACAACGCAAGGACACAGATACCGAGCTAAGACCACCGGAGCCGGAATGGGATCGCCGACGTTCTGGATCTCAAATTCGCCGTCCTCAAGAAAGCGGTCAATATAGCCAGTGAGGGGAAGAACGACATCGATCTCACTTGCAAAACTACGACAAAGAACAAACGCGCTTAATGAAAGAATTCTGCATCTTCATCGACCAAAACGAGAACCTGATCCGTCCAGGAATCAAAAGGAATGTCCTCCTCCTCAATATAACAATTTGTTGGTCACAGGCCATGTAATGAGTAATATTAACCGGGGTCTCTTACCTAGAGGATTCCCCCTGTTCCTCTTCAATCCCACCACAAAGACACCTTCTGCTTCAACCGCGGGCGGGGGAAAATATTATACCCCCAAATCAATAGACGATTACGTGCTGGTCACCTCCTTTGCAGAACTCCCTCGAACGCGGCCAGGACTTCGAGGAAAGTATAAATGGGTGGGAAGAGGGTTGCGCAGCGTAACTTAGCACATGAGTTGGGAATTAAGTCGGAAGCACCGCTCGAGAATATGTGGTTTCAAACTCGGGTTCATTACTTGGGTCTGAGTGGGGAAGGGTATCTGGGGGGAACATGAAAGTGCTTTCTTATTGGTCATGGGGGTAAGTGGCAGTGGATTATATGGTGGTTATTGTTGCGGATGTTGGGGTTACTGTTAATTCGAATGCGGTAAGGGATACGAGATAGGTTTGGCCGGGGGAGTTAAGGTAGAGATATTCCGTCAACTAGGCAGGGTTCGCCAACTAAGGGGTTTGTTGACCGGTTCTAGATTTGAAGTTTACGCCTCGGTTTCGGTTGATTTGTCAAAGGAGTTTTGTAGGAATGGTAGGAGAGTCTGGACAATTTCGACAAGTTTAGGGTGCAGAGGGAAGTGATTCATCGGACGGTGTATTCTCACCCTACCATCGGTTGTTGAGATCTACGAGATGAGGCATCACCTTGATATCGAAGAATGGCAATTGCGACAGGATAGCACTGTCCATGAACTCTTGAACTTCCTTCCTAAGTAGAATATCGTCCTCCGCTTTTGTCTTCAAAAGTCCGAACTGGCCGTTATAGCGTCTCTCGGAGATGGCCGAGCTGTGTATAAATTTGCGGCTCTACCATTTTTACGTCGGCTGGGGAGGCGAATGACGTCACCCCTTTTGTGACAGGAATTGGTGATGCCCAAGTGACATCGATGACGAATTGGGCCAGCTCACAGTACATTCCCCCTCATCGCTCGTATATTGCTTCGTAAGGAGATCGTCATCCTCCTCGCCCTCCCTGGCAGGCTCCCCTCCTTCTCTGAGCTGAGCCAGCGGCTCTTGGTCAATGACGTCCGTCGCTGCACCGCCAGTCCGCACTGCATTCGGAATGGGTGTCGACGCTACCACACAAACAGACGTGCAACGACCGACCACCTCAACGGCTGGACCACCGCCGTCCGACACCCTCCGGGCGAACCAGATCCGGCAGTCTTATCGTCCTCCTCACCAACTAAATTCGCCCGATACAAGTCACGCAGGGTCCGCTGCGCTCTTGGCGGCGCAGCATACTACGTCGCCGTCGGCCCCGACCTATGGTGGTCATGCCGGAGCACATGCTGCTGCGTCTCTTGCTCGATCCCAGTCAAAAACTATTGAGGCTCGGAAACCCAATAAGTTGAGCTCAGCAGGGGCTGCGGCCAGTCTTGCCCATCGAGCGAGCATCAGTGAAGGATCAGGTCCGCGGGACAAAGATGCCAGGGCAAGTGCCGCTGCCGCCCTACGAACTCCTACGTCAGGTATCCGCAACTGACATAGCATTTGCTGACGAGGAGGAAACGAAGTCCATGAACCGCCTGCCCTCGCTGTATGCTCAGCAGATGCATCTCTAACCAATTCCACCGCCCACGCCCTGAAAGCTGCTGCCATGGCTCATAAACCATCTCGCTCAAAAACCACTGAACAGGAAAAGGCCTCCCCGTCAGATGCTTTCCGCGGGGCTTGGACGGCCCACCGAGATTCCGCCGTCATTAAATCCCCCTCACCAACCCACTTCCGCACCCCCGAAGAATCCGCCCGAGTCCAACAACTTGCACACGAACCCGCAAAACGAGACTTGGAACCCGATACTGGCCCTGGCGGCGTCCGACGCTCCGATTTACAGCGCGTCGCGACGCTCAGCATGGCCCGCAAACAGGCTTCCGACATAGCAGAGGCGCAACGCGAACAAGCGCGCAAACGCCAAATTGAAGAAGAAGCCATCCAGCAATTGAAGGATCAACAGGATCTCGATAATGCAGCGCGCCGTATTGTCGCAGAGAGAATTGCAAAGATCACCACTTTGACGGCCGAAGAGATAGATGAACCGCTTGCGGAGAAGGCTGCCGAAGCATCGGTGATTCGTGGGAATCAACGAGTCAAAGATTGGGAATTAGTTCTCAGGTCACTTGAGGAGGAAGACAAGACAGATCGGGATAACAATGTGGGATGGTTACGTCAGAGCATGAGGAGCAGAACAACCTTGGAATCCCGCAAGCAAGATCCTGCTGCGATCATGGCTGCTGCGCAGAGAAACGTTAAATCTCAACTTGATGGGATCGATAAATCTATTGCTGCGGAATGGCCTGTCCTCGGGAAGCCACGACTGGGAGAAACTGTGACAAGAAACCAAGCAGCAACAAAACGATGGGAAGACAAAGGCACCGCAGACCTAGAACGCAAAGAAATAGAGCGTGCCGGTACCATCTCCCACATATCTCACCTTGGCTCCTACCCCCAAGTTTCCGCCCCCAGCCGTTGGCTAACTCGTGACTTATAGGTACCTACGACGTTGGCGGCTTGATCATGACTCACGAACAAGTCGAAGCCATTGCGCAAAAGCACGTCAACGAAGTCCTCGCCGAAATAAATGAAAAAGTCCAACGCGAAAAAGAACGTATCGAAGCCGAACGCATTGAACGCGAATCCCGCGCCCGCGAAAAAGCACACGAACGCGAATTAGCCCGCGAACGTGTCGCCGAGGAAAAGGCGGAAAAAGACCGAATCAGAGCGGAACAAAAGGAAGCCAAGGCGGCGGAGAAGAGGGAAAAAGCGGAGGCCAAGACAGCGGAGAAGAAGAAACGGGAGGATGAGAAGGCTGCGGCCAAGGAGTTGAAGGCGATGACGAAGGAACAGGTGTCGCCGCTGGAGGGGTTCGTGGCTTTGGGTCAACAGAGGAAATTGGATGAACAAGCTAAGGCTGCGGAAGAGAGGGAACGGGCCAGTAAGGAGATGGCTTCCGAGGCGGCATCACAGGGGGCTGTCGTTTCCGGCGTGATGGAATTTGATAAACATCGGGAGAAGGAGGAAATGAAGAAGGAGAAGGAAGCCGAAAAGGAAGCCAACTTGCGATTCCGGCGGGCATCTCAGGATTTGGGGAATGCTGCTGGCGGTCTACTGGCGTTTGATCGGGAACACGAGGCGTTGGAAGCAAAAAAACATCTTGAAGAGGAGAAAGATCAGAGGAACGCAGTGGTCGGTGTTCTGGACTTTGATCAAGAGCAATTTGCTGCTGAAGAGGATGGCCCTTCTTCACCAAAGGAAGGGGTAAAGCGTATCAAGGGTTGGTTTAAAGATAAGGGCAAGTCGTTCGGGAGGCGACTCAGTCGGGCAGGTGTAGGTGGTCCAATAGTCGGCGATAGTGGACCAAAGAGTCCCACAAAACCTGTGGGGACGGAGGAAGAGGAGGATATTTACGGCGAGCAAGTATCGATTACGAAGCAAGATCCATCAAAGAACGTTGCCATGGCAAAGCCCGACATGGGGCACGCCGGACCCGTAGAAACGAAGCACGAAGAGCCTGCGAAGACTGCTGCCACCGAGCAAGAAGACGAGTCAGATGACGAACCTGCGGTTGGACCGAAAGTCTCCCTTGAGCCGCACAAGACGGACGACGACGAAAAAGATTTCAATGAAGAAAAAAATCGTGAACGTAACGATGTCGTTGAGAAGCCCTCTATACGCATCGCTGCACCGTCCTCGCCAACTGGGAAAGTTAGTAGTGAGCGTAGCGAACGTGCTTCACGGTTCAAGGAGGAGTTTTAACTGCGGATACATAGGATGTAATTTTTCTTTGTAGGTTCTTCCCCTTCTGTTTTAGTTGCCTTGCCCTCGTGTATTTACTTGCTTGTGCTTTTATGGATTCAGTTTATGGCTGTGTTTTTGTCTATGCGAGGTCAAATTGGAAAATTTCTCATTCTTTTGACAATTCGCCCATCTAGCCAGTTTGAATGACTGTACATGCCGTATGTGTCGATATCTGCTTGCCTGCTGAGTAAATTGCTTTACTGGGTATCTCCTGCACTGCCATCTCCAGCGTATTCAATTTGTCAGATAATGGACTTCCAAACCTCATGCACAAAACGCCATGCTCCCCTCGTAACTCCGCCACAGCGACAGAAATCCCATCATCATCATCATCATCAAAAACCATCCGAAATCCACATGCAGCATGCTCATCTGACGTCTTCTTCCGACAGCGAATGACGTGCCACTCTACCCTTGCTCCACGAGGGAGTGCACTCACCAACACAATCCCCAGCGGAGGAGGAACCTCGTCAAAAGCACGTATCCACGTCTCCGCGACAAGATTCACACTTCGTTCTTCTGTGATATATGCCACGGCTGCCTCAATCCCACGCAACGGGTCGACGTTGACGGCCCTTGCAACTCGAAAAATATGCTGCAATGACAAGGCTATTTCCAGTGATGCGGTTTTCGCCTTCGGAAGTTCCATCTCAGCGGGGATAAGCCCGATTTGTCCGGCTAGAAATGTGCGGTCGTCGTACTATGATAAGCCACGTTACGCAGTGGGTCTACAGCTATGGCTTGGGAATAAGGCCCAATGTTTGCAGGAGCCCAGTAACTTCTCGATTGAACATGCAACCCTGTTCGTGGACTGGTACTAATGATGGCGGAGAGCCGGATGGATTCGGGGATTGCAGTGGAGATAGTTACGCGCGAGGGCGGAAGGGGAGACGTGAAGTAACTTGCGTAGATCGGATTTATGATGGAAAAGTCGGACATAGTTCGAAGGAGGAGGGATATGGAAATGATGTGTTGAGTCCCTAGGTTGTGTGTTTGGAGTAACACTGGAATTAGCGATTTGGAAGAGAAGGACAACGGACAATGGAGGATATCCAGACATTGTTTGATGTCACTCTCGATGGAGGTTGGAATTGTTGGAGAAATACTATTCGTTGTGTAGACGCCTTGACCGATTTGAATTAATCTCGCAGGTGGAAGGGGCGCAGTCGAGAGATTCGTATGTTCAGACGGGATATCTGAGATGTAGTCAGGGACATTCTTGATAGAATTGAAAATTTTGTCGAATTCGGGCTCGAGAAGGGGAGGGAGTGAAAATTTGTTCATTTCCGTCGATGGTTTTGCTTCGGTGTGAGCTGTTGTACGAAGATATGCGACGTCTCCTGTGGAATGGTCGACGATCTCTTGAGAGTCACTAGCTTTTAGCTCGACAATACAGATTAACATGCATGACTATTCTTTTGGACCATAAGGGACAGTTGATGACAAAAGTCTCAAACTCTCCGCCCTCTCCACAGACGTGGATATCAAACCGAGCATTCTAGGTCAATTCAATATGTCGAGATGGAATACCAAAGCTACCAGCAGAGGTTGCAGCTCATTCAACGTCTTCCCCAAATGGACACTCTTCAGTCCTATAATAAGGCCCCCGTTCTCGCAGAGAAATGAATACCAATCGCCGCAACCTTTATCACGACAGCAACAAGTCCATTCTCAATCATCTCAGCAAGCAAGTCCTTTTGATCTCGTTGCCACAGATACGCAAGACAGGTTAACCCCAATCGAACACAGACATTCTCTACCCGTGCCCTCTGATAATTCGACAGAATCGCCCCGACAGAAACACCCTGGACATCGGGATGAGCACGTTTAACATTGCTCAACAAGCGAAATAAATCCTCAGTCTCGTCGTTCGGGGTGGTCGTGTAATTCAGCGACTGGTCAATGGATTGGCCTGTAATGTATTCTCTGTAGAGGGGGAGTGCCATGCATTCAGCTTGCAAGGGTATTACATCGTGGCCCACGGTTTGATACATGAAGCTGTCGATTTCGTCTGTTGTAAGCTTCCCTGTTTTGCGGTTCGGGGAGGGATGCGTCGGGTATACCTGGGAGTGTGGCGGGTGGACGGAGGTTTGCGAGGGCGACGATGGTATGGCCGTTTGCAGAGCAGTGCATTGCATTGTACCATGAGTCCTTGCCTCCGCTCACAAGCGCGACAACCTTCATCCTCGCCTGTTCCACGAAGCTTCCCCCGTTGGAAGGCAATCTGATTGTCGCGTGAACGGAAGTTTCGTTCTCGACTGGACGAAGAGGAACAGCCAATCAGAGGGACGATCGGCGTTCGTATCGGCCGGTGTCACACAAACATCAACAGCCCAGCACGGACGAGGACACGCCGTTGGGCTGCAACTCCCCCCGCCTAGGGCAAGCGAGGTAGTCCGCTAACCATGCGAGTGTCCAGATCTCTTCCTGTGGCATTATTCTATGCCACGCTCGTCTCCTCCTCAACCCTCGTCGAACAAGTCACCGGCTGGCCCTGGCCCTGGCCCCATCAACCGCGCACAACAACCATCATCGATCTCCTCTCCACAAACGAAGAGTTCGGACCGCTACTAAAGGTGCTCCAGCGCACAGCATTGATCCCCCTGCTTAACACGGCGCCGAATATCACGCTTATTGCGCCTATTGCGGCAGCGTTTGATGATGACAATATCGACGTGACTAGGCGGCTTATGATGTATCATACTTTGAATGCGAGTGTGCTGTCCAGTATGATAGAAGGGGAGATTGTGTTTGAAAGCTTGCTGAGGATGGATGAGCGCGATAATTCGTCTTTGGGCGTTGGTGTGAGGGTGGAAAGGCAGGGGGATAGCGGCCGTGGACAGGGCGCACTGAGGATCGGGGGGACGGCGGGGGTGGTCAAGAGTGATTGGGTGGCGAATAACGTTATTCCCTCGAGATGTGGAGATGTTCTGAGATTAGGCGTGATACAAGTTGTGGACAGGTTGATCCAGATCCCCGAGTCAATAGGTTCGCTGTCCTCCCGTGGATACATGCTGATCGTAGAATCAAACCTCGACAAGATGAAATCGGCATCAACCTTCAATACGCTCTTTAAAGACACATCTTTTCCTCGCGAATACTCCCTGTTCGTCCCGGACGATTCTTCCTTCGACATCCTCCACCCCGTTGAAATCTCGTATCTGAAAACCAAATTCGGTGAACAAGATAGAACAGCTTTACTCCATCGCCACACCTCCGAAGAAATCCTCTACCGTAAGAACTTCCAAGAGCGCGGCAACGCGACAGGCGGCAACACGACGTCGTTAGAAGGAGAAAAAATCAATTTCACAACCAATAACTCGCAAATCCGAATCGATAACGCAACCCTGACCCACCCCGATATCGTCTGCAATAACGGTCCCTCTTCCCCCTCTTTGTCCGATCTCAGCTAATCTACCAGGTGTCATCCACCAAATCTCCCAACTCTTGATTCCTGCATCCGTCACCTTTACTCCCCTGAAATATCTGTACGGACTACACGACTATATCTTTGCGGAAACCGTCAAGGCATCTGATTACGCCCATCTCGCAAACGATTCCTCGGCTCATCAAACAATTTTCGCGTCCGTGGACAAGGCGTATGCAAATTCCCTCGAGAAAGCAGGACTGCTGAAACAAATCCGATACAACTTTGTCGACCGACAAATTGAATTACCTTCCACGGAGGCCGATATCCTTTTCGAGACCATGTACACGCTTGCCTCACTCGATGGAGCGGGACAAATGCTTAAACTTTCCAAACGGGGGGAAAGGTACCTCTTAAACAACGAAGTTGAACTCCTCCCCAAGAAAGGTACCATCTCCCTCCCCCGTGTCCTTTCAAGTGTGCGCATTAATGCGACACAGTTGAATCGGGAAATACCCTCATTTACGAGATTGCGGAAAAATTGTCTCCTCCGGGCCCATTACGCCCCACTGCTCTCCAAGGCCTTTCCCTCTTTCGTTCGTTCCATCATCTCGTTGCCACGAATCTTGATCAGAGGGTGTTATTCGATGAGACGGCAATCACAGTGTTGTTACCCGTTGATCGGGCATGGAAACAACTCGGTCTCACGGAAAAGTATCTCCTTTCCGATGCGGCGGGGGAGGCTCTCTGCAAGGTCATGCTTTCGTCGATTCTCAAAGGAGTGCATTATTTCAAGGATTTTTCTTCCAAGACAAAGCAGTATACTTCTTTGTCGGGAGAGAAGGTGAGATTGCATATGGAGCAAGGGCAATTGGTGTTTGATGATCTGGGGATTTCCGTGTCGATGGATGAAAGGGATATTCTTGCCGCCAATGGTGTAGGTCATTCTCTTTCCTCCGTGCCCATCCCACCATCCGTCAAAATTACCCCCGAAAACCTCATCAACGCAACCGATTCAACCGAGTGGCTTGAAATCCTCCACAAAAATAATCTAATGCACGTGGTCTCCCCCTCTTCAAATCACACCCTCCTCATCCCAACCGATAAAGCCGTGCGATCCTCTCCCGTCAACCCCTCCCTCTTCATCTCACACCACATCATCCCACCCCAACAAAACGGTTCCCCACAACCAGACCTTCTCTCTCTCTCCTCCTCCGAAAGAATCCATACTCTCTCAGGCACACGCTTCCAGATTTCCCAAGACTACCCTGATATCTACACCCTTAAGATGGAAGGCACAAATCAAACGGCGAGAGTGTTGGATGCTGGGAAAACATCGACGGGAGCGCAGGTCCTGTTAATTGATGCGGTGTTGTGGGAGGTGGTACCCCCAGGAAGATGGAATTGGGCTCGACCTGTCGCGGTGATTATTTTTGCGGTTGCCGTTTGTGTTGTGAGTGTGAGTGGCGTTCGGTGGGCGGTTCGATGGTGGCAGCGGCGGAGGGAGGAAAAGCCACTTTTTGTTGACCAGTCTGTTGGGGAGGAGGAAGAAGAGCCATTGATTAATGGAAGCGTTTAGCATTGAACGCGGGCGCAGAATCTGTCTCCGAATATATCATGATATTTCCAGCGTACAAATTGGGTCGGCGGGGGCAGGCATGGGCGTAGATTGGCTTGGTTAAAACATTCGGGTGTTCATTCATTTCCGTGCAAATCTTACTTCTGCTTATATCCCTATCACCTTCCTTTATAAAACCTTCCAGAGACTTTATGTGGTTTTGGATTTAGCATTTCAATAACCACTCTTCATCACGCACAACATGCCCATTAAACATACCTCCCTCTCCGCTCGTCAAAAACAATATCATCCTCTCAAATCCTCCACCTTCACTACCCGTCCATGAAGTCCATCCCCCACGCATATCTCTCATCCAAGTGCGGCTTTTGTGGCTTATCACTCACTTGTCCGTCATCTCACTGGGAAGTTACCCTGGCGAAATCCCACTCACGCGGACTCCTATGTCGACGGATTCCGCTGCCATCAATTGTACGAGATGAGTTCTCCCGCCCTTGTACGCATTGTACACAACGCAATTCTGCGAGTTTTTTTGTGGGGCCGGACATAGTTGCTAACATGCGATGGAAGGGTTGTAGCGGGAGTGCTGGGGGGCTTGGACGCGGGAGGAAGGGCATTGTGATGAAATAGACGGGGGTAATGTTGGTTTTGAAGTCATCTTTCCTACCTTGGAAATCCTCGTTACACCAAGGGCTTCTTCTATATTGTTAGAGAGATTTCATATCGGGTAAGGCCGTCATCGATGTGCTTTGAGGAAGCTTTGGGGCCTGAGATGACGGCTGCGTTGATGATGAGATTAATGCAATTTTTTGGGTTCGGAGAATTCATGGACTAATTTTTCGATTCAGTCTCTGTTTGTAACGTCTGCTTTGTCTTGATCAGCCGCCTCTCTCCTATACCCTTTCTCCACCCACATCGTGAGATGAAAGAACGAGATCTGAACAATGGAGACGAGTCAACGGAGAAGCAGGTTAAAGCGACGAATGGAAAGAATAGCATTACGAAGATGCAGGCTGCACTAACTACATCTTTCGACGTGACAGGGCTTAAATCCATACACAAGTCACTAATTACACTAGTATTGTCGCAAATAATTATTACTCCCCGATGACACAACCGACTCGCCGCTATACTCAAGTCGAAGGGGTCGTCGTCCTGACACAGCCCAATAAAATCTTTTCAAATCCCAGAGCTTGCTGTTTTGCTCCACAGGCTACTTAAAACGTGTTCCGAACGTCATCCAACGTCGCAGTAGCATCCACAACCAATACCTTCGCTAGAAACGACCAATGCACCCGAATTAGATTCAGTTGCAAAAAAGGCTTCCAATCAACATAGGTACAGTCTCGCAAAACCCAATGCTCTTGGGTTACCCTCGTCACCAACAGTGATCTTGATGCTCTGCGTACCAGCCACAGGTCCGAATGTGACACCTGTCTCACATCTCCTCTTCCAGACATCCAGGTCGTACATAAGGTGGCGAATAGATCGAAGTGCAGAATTGCTCCAGTCCAGATCGCGAAGTTAGCCTGATCGAGGTTTCGGTGGTCTGAGCAATGCAAATAACGGTGTATCGACAGGACGATTCATGATTTCGTCAAGTGGATAGTCATAACGGACTCTTCTCGCAATAAAATCGCCGCTTCCATATCGCGACTTTTCGACGACAGCATATTCAAGTTGGACATGCCGCTGAAAGGCATACACATCGCCTGTGATTTTGGGGAGTCCATTCAAAAAGACTTTTCGTATGAGCCATTTTGCGCTCGATAATCCTTTCCTCTGCTTCCTATGCCATACGTAAACCTTCATCTGGATCCTCCATATCTTCGAGATATCCTTCAAGAGATTCTTTCTCTGCAAGGTAATCCTGGTACGCAGGTTGAGTGGTATTGCATCCAATAGCAGTTTTTTTTTGTTTTGACCGATTTTGTAATCTTCCCTATATCATCTGCTGGTTCCTCTTGAAAGATGTGGCCAGCCGTGATGGTATAATATTCTCCGTCATCACATTTTAGGATAGCTCCGGCGGTTGCAGCTCAATCGAAGTATCCGATAGAGACTCTAGACTGAGCAGAAGCGTAATACTTCCTGTCAAGGACGTTTTCGCCGTCAGTCATTAAATAATCCTAATATGCTCCATCTGCAACGGATATGATATGCTCATCAAATCGACCACCAAATCGTCCGACTTGGAAGAGTTTATCGTAAATCCTCTCGACAGACCGGGGCTCGGAGATGGACACCGCAGTAACAGGAGAATCAAAAGACTCAGGAGTTGAGGGAATATTCAATGAAATGAGATGCGAGAACGATGAGAAGAGCTCCTTTGCAATTTGTTTTTGGATAATCCAAGAAATATGTTGGATAAACGCGTGGGACCATTGAGATGATGCGTTCACAGGCATATTGAACCAATTTTCGCGAGGTTCCACAACTGAGATTTTGGAGTTAGCAAGATCTGAACAGAAGGATAGAAAACCCTTGTGAAAGATCGTGGCGTATGCCAATCTAATTGCAATCTTTGTCGAGTGAAACGGAAACACGCGTTGAGGACAGAGTACAGCATGGAGTATAGCGTGGACGACAGCGTGGAGGACGATTTTGAGGACACAGTCAGTGTAGAGGACCGCATTGAGGAGGGGATGGAGAACGATGTGGAGGAGGGTGTGAGGGACAGTGCGGATGGCAGATGCGTCGGATGGTGTGGATGAGAGTGTGGCAGGGAAAAAGGAACAACCCTGATCAATCGGCTGCAACTTTGGCACCTATCCGTGACAGACGAGAGATAGCAAGCAAAAGCAGGTGACAGTTGTGATATCTGTCACACATGGTGGTGAGTGGGCGAAGAAAAGGGGTGAAATTAAATTAGACTTATTATATACTGCAGGGCAGAGGCATTCGGGCTCATCAGCCGCATCACCACCGCCAGCCACGACAAAAGGCCCACCGGCGTTGCCTTGTCTTAAGGTGGCAGACTGTGGCAACTGGCACCAGTCACGCGGCTTGCTCACGCAGTCCCATAAGGAGCCCTACGGAGTGGAATCCACATCATAATCCCCTCACACGACCGTCTGCACATTTGACTTCGCTCGACGTTGATGATAAGGCGTTGAGAAAAGCGCGGAGAAGAGCGCAGCGATGCCCAAAGACAAGGACAAGGACAAAGACGGGGACAAGAAACGAAACAAGTTCCAAATGGTTTTCAATCCATTTTATCCACGAGTATTCTAACCCGTCTCCAGAACCGATGGAGTTGGGGAGGAAATATGCCTCGCGACCACGAACTTGACCGCCTCAGAGTCCCTCTCCCGCACCTTTCCTCCCTTCTGACTATCAGGCTGTCTATCCTTATATCAGCATCGTAAATCTTTCGAATCCACATGTACCACTTTCCCAGTCCCACCACATCCCTCTTAATCATGCGGATGTAGTTTCGGAATTTAGTCCAAATGAGCGAGGATACGATCGTTCTCGATCGCAGTGAACAGCGACGATACGTCGGGGCCCAGAATCTCAACGGGATTACGTGTTATCTGAACGCGACGTTGTTTGCTATGTTTTGTCGGTCGGATTCATGTTTTGATACGTTGCTCTACAGCGCTTTGGAGGGTCCGGTGGGACGATTTGCGACCATGTTGAGGTTGTGGGTGAATCTCGTATTAGGCCCCTACTTGCGGACTTTTGCTGACAGGAAGTTACGGTCTGGGTGGATGGTTACTTCGGATGTTGTTGCTGTACCACTACCCCTCTCGTACAAAGGCGGAACTGGTGTTCTAATATGTCATAGCAATTACGAGAAAATCTCGCGCTATGCGGATGGGAAGTAGGAAGAATGGACCAACAACAAGACGCCTCAGAAGCTTACATTCACATCGTGTAGTCTCTCCTTAGACCTCTTTCATCTAATATGAAGTGAGTACTTGAAGCTCCCCAAGTCAACGCTGCAGACGCAATTCGCCCACGGCGCACAATCAGATGTCGAATCAGACTTCAATTTTGAAACGGAATACCTCCTCGATTGTTCCATCCCGGCTACCCCCCTTGGCGAGCCCATCTTCCTCAAAGATTGTCTGTACGACTATTTCACCAATATAGTGCAGGTCCGGCGGCAACTTTTGACCACACCTGCGGAACAACGGACACGGTCATCAGCAGCACCGACGCCGAATTACTCGACGAAGCCGTTTTCGTCCGCAGACGCAAGGACGTCGTTTTCTGGAGCTGCCAGTTCTTCTTCGTCGGGTGCCCCGCCTCCGTATGTAGGGGATGGGAATGGAGTTTATGGGTCTGATGAGAAGGCGACGCTCAAAAAGGCAGAAATTTTCGAGGAGAGGAATGTTGCTGCTTGGCAGGTTTCCCCCCATCTCATGGCTGTCTTCTCTGATGGGAAGTTTTTCAAGTTGTTGCCTTATTATGCGCCGACGTCGACTACCTCGGAAGTCACCAAGCAATTGGCGAATGAACGACCCATGTTGGGCATCTGTCTTAAACGATATGGATACGATACCATTCGAAAACAGCCATACAGAGATGGACGGAAGTAGATACGAATTGTTTTTACAGGTCTGACGTTGGGTTTAGGGTGGTGATTCCAAAGTTTATTGAATTGTCGAATTTTGTGACGGATGAGGATGATGCAAAGGGAAAACCGACGAAACGGTATAGACTAGTGTTTTATTCCACGGTATGCCATCGAGGACAATACGTTCATTCAGGGCATTACGTCACGATTGTCTGGGATCGTCAAAATGATCGGTATTGCTCTCCCCCGTCGGATTTTGAGCTGATCGTTGATGGCTTCATTTTGATGATATCGCGGCGGAAAAAGTAACAATGGGACACCCGGAATACCTCTTTAGCAACGAGACTCCGTAACGACACCCACTTTTCAACTAGTTGACCATTAGTTACCTAATTTTCTATCAACTTGAGGAGATTGGAGATAATATACCGAGACATCCAGGCATTTATGTCCCTCCTTCCGTTCCCATGCCAACGATCCCCCCGCCGCCCACACGACCTCTCCCCCCGATTCCACATACTTCCTTCATGGGCAAGGAACAGAATCAGTTCCCGCCGAGTCCAATCCAGAAACTTGAG
>Ga0335081_10011199_pt1 | contig 14498 bp, 12 predicted proteins | sample Lox_Sample_35_FD_206713 | JGI IMG/M metagenome (GOLD analysis project Ga0335081, IMG submission 206713) | Soil microbial communities from Loxahatchee National Wildlife Refuge, Florida, United States - Lox_Sample_3.5 | ecosystem: Environmental > Terrestrial > Soil > Wetlands | place: USA... | reverse complement strand
GAGCTCGACCGCCGGGCGGTGTATCGCCTGCGCTGCCCCCATCGGCTGATCGTGGTTGAGGGCGCCGGGCACCTATTCGCCGGGCCGGACACGCTGGAGAGAGTCTCGGGGCTGGCCAGCGAGTGGTTCGCGACCTACCTGACGTTGGCTGCCGGCCGGCTGGCGGCCGCGTAGCACAAGACGATTGCCCTGCATGCCTAGCCGAAGCTTCCAGGTCGCCCGAATCGCCGGCATCCCGGTGCGAATCAGTCCTTGGTGGCTGGTGGCGTCGCGCTGTTCACCTGGTCGCTGGGCGAGAGCTACTTCCCGGTCGAGGTCAAGGGGATCTCTGCGCCAGCGTCTTACGGCCTGAGCCTTGCAAGTGTCCTGCTGCTCTTCGCGAGCATCCTCGCTCACGAGTTCGGGCATGCGCTGGGATCCGAAGGTCCTCCGAATAGGCGTGGGCCAACGTGAGCACCCCTTCCGGCTCGACCACCTGTCTGGCGAGCGCGATCGCATCGCATCGCGTCCGCCCTGACCGTCGTCCACTCCGACGATGACGTTCTTGAACATGCGACGGAGCATCCAGCCTGAAGACGTGAGTCGGCCTCACGCTTTTCGTTTGATTGAGCCGAGCGTCGCAAATCACGCGAATTGCGTGATGACGACTCACCTCCTTCGCGCCCACAGTGGCGATGTGATCGACCAAAAAGGCGCTGCAGCCGACAACCCGGAAGATCAACAGGACGCCGGTCGAGCGACGCCTGAGCATGAGGTGAAACTGGGTGCAGACTCGGATTTCCAGCTTCCCGACCTCGCCGCAATCTGGGACGATGTGGCAGCCACATCGAGGCCGGACGAGCAGCTCTCGACCGTGTATCTGGACAGCGATGATTTTCGGCTGGCACGGTGGGAGATCAGCTTCCGCTATCGCGACCGACAGGGGTGGACGGTCAAGCTTCCGGGCGGGGCCTCTGGGCCGCTGTTGGTGCGCGAGGAGGTTCTGTTCGAAGGCGGTCCTGCGCGGCCTCCGCGCGATGCAGTCGATCTGGTGAGCGACACTTGCGCGGCGCAAGTTTGCGGCCGCAGGTCCGCCTCAGCACGCTGCGGCGCGGAGTGCGTCTGCACGACTTGGAGGGGCGGCAGGTTGCCGACATCGTCGACGATGCAGTCGCTGTCCTTGATGGCAGCCTGCCGGCGGCCCATTTTCGAGAGCTCGAGGTCGAGACGACGACCGACACACCGCCCGGGCTCCTCGAGGCCATCGTCGCGCGACTCCGTGCCGCCGGTGCCGGAGAGCCCGATCCGACCCCCAAGTACCAGCGCGCGCTCGGCGGACGCGACGCAGCGCCGCCGGAGGTCGTGCCGGTGCCCCTCGGCCCGAGCGCCTCGCTCGGCGATGTGATCACCCACGCGATCGCGGACGGCGTGACTCGCCTGATCCGCCATAACCCGGTTGTGCGGATGGACAACGACCCCGAGGGCGTGCATCAGGCCCGGGTGGCGACACGAAGGCTGCGCTCGGACCTGCGCACGTTGCGCAGTGCGCTCGATCCGCACTGGACACTCTAGTTGCGCGACCACCTTGCCTGGCTGGGAGGGGAGCTGGGCGCAGCGCGCGACGCCGACGTTCTGCTCGCCCGGCTCGCCGAGCGGGGCCACGCGCTTCCCGCAGCCAGCGCCGAAGGCGTCCGCGAATTGATCGCCGCGCTCGAGCAGCGACGCGCTCAGGCGTACGCGGAACTACTGGAGCAGCTGCGAAGCGATCGGTATCTCAGGCTCTTGGACCGGCTGATCGACGCCGCGCGAGCACCTGCACTCCGGCGCGGTAAAGCTGACCAACCGGCGCGAAAGGCCCTGAGGCCGCTGGTCGGTAATGGCTGGCGGACGCTCGAGAGGCAGGTTGGATCACTGAGCGAGCCGCCTCGAGACGAGGAGCTGCACATGGTGCGGATCCTCGCGAAGCGCTGCCGCTACGCCGCGGAGGTCGCTGCCCCTGTCCTCGGCCCGAGAATTCGGAAGTTCGCCACTGCCGCCAGCCGTCTCCAGGACACGCTCGGCGAGTTGCATGACGCCGTGGTTGCCGAAGGCTGGTTGCGCGAGTGGACAACCCGCGGTCCGTCCGCGGCCGGCGCGTTCTCCGCCGGCGAACTCGCGGCGCTCCAACGCGAAGACGCCGATCGAGCACGCTCACAATGGCCGTGCGCCTGGCGGTTCGTCGAAAAGGCCGCTCCAGCCTGACGGAAGCCTTCGCCTACCGGCGACCAAAGAGGTTGAGCGCGAGCGTGAGCAGCAGGCTGAGCACGATCATCAACCGGAGTGGCAGGTAGAGCGTGAAGTGGCGGCGGCGGATGACGATGTCGCCCGGTAGCCGGGGCGCGCCGACTCGGGTGAGAAGCAGGACCACAATCCCGGCTGCAACGAGACCGAGGCCGAGCCCGACTAGCAGCTTTCCGATGCTACGCGTGGCTTCTTGCCCTGCGGGCTCGACGTCGGGGCGCTGAACGACCCATGAGCCATGGGTGGACGCTCACCGGACGCGTGGGAGTCGTTGCCGCAGCGAGCGCAGACCGGCGCGTAGCCCACCGCGCGCCTTTCGCCGGCGCAGCCTGCGGGGTTCGAGCTTGCCGAGGATGCGAGGCTTGCCGTTAGCTTCCAGCTGTCGCTTGGCGAGTAGGCCGCCGCCGATCCCGATCGCGACGAGGATGGAGGCGATCGCCCCCGGCCTCGCTCTAAGGCGTCCGTATTCCTCCTGCACGCGCTCGTCGATCAGCTCGTGAACCGCGTCACGTCCGGGAGGGGCCTCGAGCTGTACTGGAGGCAGGAACGTCAGCTGCACTCGGCGGAGCTTCGGGAGCGCGGCACGCCCCAGCTGCGAGGTACCCATGATCGCGACAGGGATGATTGGCGTGCCGATCTCGAGCGCCAGTCGTCCGGCACCATGGTGCGGTGAACCGAGCGCGTCCAGTTGCTCGACTCGGGTGCCCTCCGGAAACAAGACAACCACACCGCCTGCGCGCAGGATGGCTCGCGCCGTCTCGAGCGCCTCTTGATCAGTCTCGCGGTGGCGGACCGGGAATGCGCCCAGGCGAGGGAGCAGCCACGCCAGTGGACCCTTGAACACCTCCGCCTTCGCCATGTAGCGAACGTGCCGGCGCGTGGCGATCCCAATCAAGAACGCGTCGAGGCCGCTCTTGTGGTTCGCGGCGATGATCGCGGGGCCGCGGGCCGGAACGTGCTCGCAGCCTGAGATGTGCACCCGGAACCACGAACGCAACAGCACGTTAGCCAGCGACCGGATGACCGCATACAGCACGCGCGAAGCGCCGTGCTCACGCGCATACGCGTGCGCTCTTATCTCGGAGCTTCGGGGGTTCTCGGGAGCAGAATGGATCGCTACCGTGGTGCCACCCGATGCCTTGCGATCTCGGTCATCGGGTCCTCGCGCTTGCTCGGTCTCACGGATGAAGAGTGAGTGATTGGCCCGGCTCGGCGAAGCCGCCGATGCCGGGCGGAACGCCGTACTTTGACACCTGATGTGCGGTAACCAGCGGGTGTCGCGACGCCCGTGATCACCTAAGTTGACGTCGCCTATAGTCCACTACCGAACGAGCGGCGATGCCTACCACGCAGAAGCCGGCCTGGCGAGGATGATTACGACGCGACCCGTGCTGCCGCCACGACGGCCGATTGGGTTCGCAGGACAGCGGCGACGCCATCCACCTCCCGGAGGGCTGCGGCAGCCGCGCCGCCGACGACCGATGTTCGCGCGCTGGTCTCGACCGCGCGCAGGACAAGTCGGTCCCCGAACTGAGGGTCAGCCGGATGCTCGCTCGCAGCGACGACCAGGCGGCCGTCGGGGGTAATCGTGCCGCGAAGCCGACGCTCTCCGTCCAGCACGAGTCGCTCCACGAGGCCCTCCTCGAGTGCTCCGAGCACGTCCGCGAGGCCGGCCGCGCCCCGGCCGCCGGCATCGGCGGCGTCGCGCGTGCGAGTCACGAGCGCGAGATCGCGTCGGCTCGCGGCGTTGTCGAGGACGGGAGCCAGGTCTTCGAGGGCCCGTGCAGGGGAGACGTCGACGATGTCGAGGTCGACCAGCGCTGACTCGACGCCGGCGTCGCGGAGGACCTCGAGGAGGGTTTCGGCACCGCGTGGATCGCCGGCGACGACGCCGAGCTCCCAACCACGACGAGCCCCGAGACGGCCGAGCCGGTCGGCGACGCGGCTCAGGCGACGCTGGTGGTCTGCCTCAACATGACGCTCCCAGCGTTCGCGCTGCGTCGAGACCTGCTGCCCGCGCAACGGATTCGCTGCCGTCGGGCCCTTTCGTTCCGCACCGTCGTAGACGATTGGCTCAACGTCGAACACTTGCAGCTCCTCCGCACGGCCAAGACGAGCTTCCAAGGCTCGCACGGTGTCGTGGCCGACGAGGATCATCGCCCGTGGATGGCCGTCGTCGGCGCGGAGCAAAGGCAGCACGTGAGCGATGTCACCCAGCATCGCCTCTGTGGGAAGTCCCGTCTGGACGGCAAAACTGTGAATAACGCCGGATCGCACTCCGGCAAACAACGCTCGGCCTCGTCCCGGTGCCGCTGCGTCGGTCAACTCAGCGAGCGCCGGCGCAAGGGCCTCTAGGCGTTCCGCGAGCGCGATCCGGTCAGCATGATCTCCTTCCGCGTGCAACCGCCTCCGGATCGCCTGCAGGTCATTGTCGAGCCGGATCTGCCACGCCGGCCGGCGGTGAGCCTCCGTCGCCGGATCCACGTTCACGTAGACCGACAGCACGCCTGTGTCGTCGCGCAGGTTGAGGAGCTCGCGGATCATAGGGTCGGTCGCGGTGGTTGATGCGGTCATCGGTGCTTCACCTCGCCTGCCGTCGGTCTGGAACATCCGGTCTGTCGAGCGTCGCGCCGCAGTGGGTGAACGGTCATCACCCCGTTTGCGTGATTCAGGCGCGCACGGCGAGGTTCAAAGGCCAATAGCGATAACAACGTAGATGAAGGCAAGGCCCGCACAGGTGAGCGCGACCCCCAGTTGTGAGGCGTCCTCATGGGCTCCGGCAGCAGGTCGCTCGCACCGATGTACAGGAACACCCCCCGCGTGAGCGGCGAGGATCACGCCCAGCCCTTCGGTGGAGACACGGACGGGTGATCCTGCGACAACCCCAACCAGCGGAGCGACGGCGTCGGCGTTCGCGGGGCGAACTCGTTCGCAATGGTCAATCACGCAAACCGGGTGATGCCCGCTCACCACCCCGAGCCCGAGAATCCCATCAGCCTGGAGTTGATTGCCGTGTCCGCGGACGACGTACCGCCATGTCGGGTGGTAGCGACCGTAGAAGGAGTTGGCGCATCGTTGATGCTGTCGAGCGGCGGCTGATGGGCCGCTGGAGTCGGCGGCGCTCGCGATCGGTCGATGAGGCGTTGGTGTTGCTCAGCCGGTCTGCTGATCATTCAGTCCTGTGGCTGGTGCTCGCGGCGGCAGGATCAGCGTTTGGCGGACAGAAAGACCAGGCGCGCGGCAGCGTATGGCCTGCTCGCGCTCGGGTTCACCTCGACGATGGTCAACGGCCCATTGAAGTTGTTGATAGCCCGCCGTCGCCCCGCGCCCCGGGTCGTGTACCGCAGGCCCCGTTCCTCGTCGTTTCCCTCGGGCCATTCTGCCTCCGCGTTTGCGTTTGCGGTCGCCGCGACGCGGGAGCTGCCGGAAGCCGGACCGTTGTTGTTGCCGCTCGCCGCGATGGTTGCTTACTCGAGGGTGTACTTGGGGGTGCACTACCCAAGCGATGTCGTGGCCGGTGGTGCGTTTGGTGCGGCTGTCGGAATGGCCACGCGATCGGCCGTCCGGAGGATCGGTATGGCTGGAGGCGGGATGCGTGCGGTCTCCGCACTGCATTTGCCACCCGAGGCGGTGCTGGTGGTGAGCCCGCACGCGGGCAACAGCCGCGGGCTCCCACGCGCGCGCCGCGTACTCGAGAAACGCGGAATGCTCGTGGCTGAGGAGCTCTACATCCAGCACATCGATCGGCTTCCCCAGCTGCTGCGAACGGCGACTGGTGAACCCCGCCCGGTGATCGCAACCGGCGGCGACGGCACCATCGGGACGGTGGCCGGTTGCCTGGCAAGCTCGGACAGCCTCCTCGGCATCCTACCGCTGGGTACCGGAGACGACTTCGCCCGCTCGCTCGACATCCCGCTCAATCCCCGCCGCGCCGCTGAGCAGCTGACGACAGGTGAGATATCGAGCGTTGACCTCGGTCGCCTCACCCGCGCAGGCCGTCGGCCCGCGTACTTCGCGCACGCCGCCACCGTCGGGTTGAACGTCGACTTCGCAAAGCTGGCCACCCGCGCGTCGCTCCGAGCTCGCCTCGGCCGCCTCACCTATCTCGCGGCAGCCGCGTACGCGCTGCGCGAGCCAGTTCCGTTCAAGTGCGCACTGCAGCATGACGGCGTGGTCGATGAGCTGATGTTGCTGCAGCTCGCGGTGATCAGCGCACCGGTCATCGGGGGCTCGCTCGGGCTGAACATCAGAGGCCCCTACCCAGACGACCATCGACTCGACGTGCTCGCCGTCGAAGCCGTGCCGCCGCTGAGGGTGCTCCGCGCAGGAATCTTCCTGCTGCTGGGGATCAAGCGACCGGTCGCGGGCGTTGGTGCGCTGCACGTCGACCGGCTTGCCGTCGATAGCCAGCATCCTCTCGGGCTGGCGCTCGACGGGGAACTCGATGGCACCCTCCCCGGTGAGTTCGAATCGCTTCCCGGAGCCCTTCGCGTGATCACCCCGCGCCGCCTGCAGACCGGCCCGTGCGCACGGTGAGGGCTGTGAGTCCGAGTCGGACAACTGCCCTTTACCGACGGCCATGAGAGGGCGCGGCCGGCCGCGGCACGACCACAACCGGGCGCGTCGCCCGTCGCAGAAGCTCTCATCGGGTGCCGCCGAGCTGCACCCGACGCGGCGGGCCGGAGTGCCCGGAGCCGATCACGAGCAGTCCGACGCGATCGGTCAACTCCGGCAGGGATATCCGTCGGGATCCCGGCGTGGGTATCCGGGTGAACCAAGATCCTGGCATCCGGCGCCAGCGAATCCCGCGTCTCGCTCAGCATGGTCCGCGCGCGCTCCTCGAGCGCGGTCCAGCTCATCCCGCCAGGGAGTCCAACCGGCACGAGCGGCTCCTCGTGGATGGCGATCAACATCAACTCGGCGCCGGTCGCATGCGATAGGAAGGCACCGCGCGCGACCGCGTCGCGACCGGAGGAACTGCCGTCCACCCCGACCCCGATCAGGTTGGGCGCCTACCACCGACCCCTTTGCCCACGTCGACCGGGCCGGCGACGGCTTGGCCGGTTCTGTCCAGGAGCGGGAGTGGGCGTAGGAGTAGGCATCGCGGGCAGTGCCGTAGATCTTGCGCTCCGGCGAGGTGAGAGGTCGGCACGCACTTCGGATGACCCGCCAACAACCGCGCGCCCTGATGGCGGCGCGTGCGGCATCCTTCGACAGTCTCGACCGCGAGCGCCCTCGCTACCGTGCAGTCCAGCTATCAGTGCAGCGCCGTGACGGCGATGTCGAGGACAAGGGACAAGTAGTCCGATCCGATGCTCGATCCGACGGGGCGGTGAGGAACGGCAAGCCTGTCGCTGATCAGGCAGTGGTCGATCGGACTGCGCAGCAACCAGCTCCAGGAGGGCCAAGTCCGGGGCGGCCAGGGCCCGCTGAACTAAACCGAACGGGGTATCCATTTCAGTCCGGTAGCACGGCTACGGTTCGGCCGTGTCGACAGCGGGCATCGACTATCCGGGCTCCTACGCGGAGTTTGTCGCTGGTTTCCCGACGAGGCGGCTTGCCGCGACTACCTGGATTGGCTGCGCTGGCCGGAGGGGTTCCGCTGCCCGCGCTGCGCGAGCCGTGATGGCTGGCGGCTGGATCGCGGCCGGTGGGAGTGCTCGCTGTGCGGGCATCAGGCGACGGTGACGGCGGGAACGATCTTCGCGCGCACGCGCGTGCCGCTGCGGCTGTGGTTCGAGGCGGCGTGGCTGATGACGAGCCAGAAGCACGGCATCTCAGCGCTTGGTGTGCAGCGTGCGTTGGGGCTGGGCTCCTACCAGACGGCGTGGGCGATGCTGCACCGCTTCCGGGTGGCGATGGTGCGCCCGGGCCGCGAGCACCTGAGCGGCCACGTCGAGGTCGATGAGGCCTACGTCGGCGGGGTCGAGGAGGGCGTTGCGGACGCGAGACGCAGAGCAAGTCGATCGTCGCGATCGCCGTTGAGATCAGGAATCCCAAGGGTTTTGGGCGCGTACGGATGCAGTCGGTGCCCGACGTCTCGCAGGAGAGCCTGATCGACTTCGTGACCGGCGCGGTCGAGTCGGGGGCTACGGTCCATACCGACGGCTGGCCCGCCTATCTGGCATTGCCGAAGCACGGCTACGAGCACGAGCGCACGGTGATGAGCGCCCAGCCTGACCCCGCGCACGTGGTGATGCCTGGGGTGCACCGGATCGCGAGCCTGCTCAAGCGCTGGCTGCTTGGCACCCACCAGGGCAGCACCAGCCCCGAGCACCTCGACGCCTACCTGAACGAGTTCACCTTCCGCTTCAACCGGCGCCGCTCGCGCCGGCGCGGGCTGCTGTTCTACCGCCTCCTGCAGCAAGCGATCCTCGCCGAGCCAGTCACCTACCGCCAGCTCGTCGCCAACCCCCAACCCTGCGAGCGCCCCCAGCCGCTGCACCTCCGCCGACGCGGCCGAGCCCCGGCGATCCTCACTGCAGATCGGCCCTGGCGGCGCGGACAGCTCGCAGCCTAGCCGGAGCGAAATGGATACCCCGTTAAACCGATTTTGCGAATCCCCGAGCTGTGCCGACTATGGCGAGAGGCCCACTCGGGCCGGGTCTAACGGCACCCACACCTCCGGGTCACGCGCGCGGCCTCAAGCCATAGACGACCGCGCCGGCGAGGTCGAGTCGGCTCCGGATCACGCGAAATAGGTGATGACGGTTCACCTGGCCCGAGATGATGCTGTTGCCACGACCGGCTATCTGAAAGCGAGCGTCCATGAGCATGCGGGTGACGAAGGAGGCGCCTGGGGATGGTGCGTCGTCGCCACCGTCTTCAACGGCTGGACCCGATTGGCGTCAACTCGCCGTAAGGTCGCCGCATGAGCCACTGAACCCCAGGCCCGGGATGAGCGCGATGTTGAGTCGACTGTCGACGATTGACGACCTGCATGTCGAGGGCCGGCGTGTCTTGCTGCGGACCGATCTCAACGTACCCCTCATACGTGCACCGGCTGGGGCATCGATTAGCGTGGCCGATGACACCCGCATTCGCGCCGCGCTTCCGACTATCGAGGAACTGCTGCAGCGAGGGGCACGCCTCGTGTTGGTGTCGCCGCTGGGTTGGCCGAACGGGACCAGTCGCGCCTTTTCGATGCGACCGGTGGCTGAGCGCCTAGCCGCGCTGACGGGAGCGGCGGTGCCTCTCGCGCCAAGCGTGACGGGGGCCGACGTTCGTGAGTTGACCGAGCGGCTCGCACCGGGGGCGATGCTCATGCTGGAGAACGTGCGGCTTGCCGCTGGGGAGACATCCAACGATCCGCGACTTGCGTCGGCGCTGGCCGAGCTCGCTGATCTGTACTTGAATGATGCGTTCGGGAGCGCGCACCGCGCGCACGCCAGCACGGAGGGCGTCGCTCACCTGCTCCCGTCCGCGGCCGGGCGGCTGATGGAGCGCGAGATTCTGGCGCTGAGCGCGATCATCGAGCGGCCCGCTCGACCCCTGGTGGCGATTCTCGGCGGGGCGACGGTGCGGGACAAGCTAGGCCTGGTTCGCCGCCTTCTCGAGCTCGCCGACGTGGTGTGCGTCGGCGGGGCCATGTGCTTTCCGTTCCTCGCCGCCCTCGGACATGGCGTCGGTCATTCGCTCTGCCCGCCCGAGGATCTGGAGCCGGCGCGCCTGACCCTGGCCGCGGCCGCGGAGTTCGGCCGGCTCGAGCTTCCCTCGGATCTGAGTCTGGCCAGATTTGGCGAGGAGACGGGCATCGAACCGTGTCGGACGGGCTCGAGGTGCCGGATGAGCAGATGGGCCTTGACATCGGGCCAGACACGGCTGACCGCTACACGGCCGAGATTGACGGGGCGGCGACGGTGTTCTGGAACGGCCCGAGGGGCCGGTTCGAACTCCCGCCGTTCGCTGGAGGGACGCGGGCCATCGCGCATGCTGTCGCCGCGGCGTCGGCGATTGCAATCGTCGGGGGCGCGGATACGGTCCGGGCGTTGCGCGCTTACGGACTGCAGGACCGCGTGAGCCACCTGTCGACCGGTGGAGGTGCGATGCTCGAGTTCCTGGAGGGCCGTGAACTTCCCGGCGTGCAGGTCTGGCGTGGCGCGCCGGCCGCCGCCCGATGACCTCCGTGATGGAGGGCCGGTGGCCCGTTACGCGGTGGCGGAAGGAGCTTTCGCTTGGTGGCGCAGCTTTGTCTTGAGCTCCTCGACCTTCGCGTGTACCGCATCCTTGTCATGGTCGCGCCGCCTGCGCAGCAGTTCCTTTCGCGCCTCGTGCTTGGCCTTCCGTTCCGCCTTTCGGCGGCGGCGATCTCGGCTTCGACGTCGTACACGGACCGACGCAGGAGGATGCCGCCCAGCCCGCGCATGCCGGCATCGATCATCTCCGGGCTCTGCTCCGTGACCAGCGCCAGCACCGCGGTGTGTCCGAGCCGAACGGAGTTCGAGATCGCGGTGAGAGCCGAGTCGGTGCTGTCTCCGCATCGTCGATGTCGAAGAGCGAGCCGATGAGTACCCTCGCCGTCCCCCCAATCGGCATTCCGAGGAGACCGCCGATGATCCCCACGAGCAGCTCGACCAAGCCGCCGCCGATTGTGTTCGGCTTGGCAACAGAGGCGATGCGGTCCTTTTCGACCACACTGCCATCGGTCCGCGCGTGCTCGGTGGCGGGTTGCGTCGGTGTGGTAGCCATAAGGCCCTCCTGCGGTTGGGAACGGGGGTGCGGCCCGCGGCCGGCAACTGGTCCAGCCTGGGTGGCGTGAACGCTGAGCCACAGAAGCGAGGGGCCCGCCCGGCTAGGTGAGCCGTCGTCACACACGGTGCCTGATTTCTCACGGGCTGGCCGTGGGCGGTGCCACGGGTCGTGACGCTATCCGGAGCAGTCGCTGAGGGCTGCTGGAGCCCCGGCGATTCGGATCGGTACCTCAATCTCCAAGGTTCCGCGGCGGGCGCGGATGCGAGCGCGGCCGACGATCACTCAAAGTGCGTGACGACGGCTCACTCGCCTGGTTGAGAAGGTGTATGGGCGTCGCAAGAGGCGCGCCGGACGATTGGCTGCCACGCGGAGTGTGTCCCATGACGAACATCGAGATTATCGACGAGATCCGAGCCAAGCTAGCGAGCGACCGGCACATCCCCCATCCGAGAGAGATCGCCGTCTCCGAGCGCGAGGGTGACGTGACGCTGCGCAGAAGCGTCGGCAGCTTCCAGCAGCGCCAGGCCGCCGTGAGGGTGGCGAAGTCGGTTTGCGGTGTGCGGTTCGTCGAGGATCACCTCATGGGCGACCTGAGAGACCATTGGGATGACGACGAGATCCGAGGTGTCGCGTTGCAGGCGCTGATGTCGAGGGACGACATCCCTGCCGAGCGCATCGACATCAGGGTCAACGCCGGCTGGGTAACGCTGAAGGGCGAGGTCAGACACCAGTACGAGAGCGACGCGGCGTTCGCCGCGGTTTCCGACGTGCCTGGCGTCGGTGGAATCACGAACGAGATTAAGGTCATCACCGCCGGCATCGACGGCTGAGCCGACTCCGGAGGACGTGATCCACGCGATGCTCGATCAGCGGCAGACGACGGCCGCGCCGCCGCCAGCGGCCAACGGGTGGCGGCCGGTGACGTTGCGCTCGGCGGCAACGACGGAGGCCGACGCGGTGCTCGAGGCGCTGGGATCGACGCCGCAGGGCCTGTCGAAGGAGGAGGCGGCGCGGCGCCTGCAGGAAGTCGGGCCGAACGCGCTCCTGAGCCACGGCGCGCGCCCGCTGAAGGTGCTCCTGAACCAGTTCCACAATCCATTGCTGATCCTTCTGATCGGCACGGCGGTGGTGTCTGGTTTCGTCGGCGAGACGACCGACGCGATCATCATCATGACGATCATCGCGATGAGTGTCGGGCTGGGATTCGTGAACGAGTACCGCTCGGCGCGCGCCGTCGAGGAGCTGCACTCTCAGCTGCGCCACAAGGCGCTGACCCTGCGTGACGGCAAGCCAGTCACGGTCGATGTGACCATGCTGGTTCCCGGCGACGTGGTGCAGCTGTCGGTGGGCGACGTGGTGCCGGCGGATCTGCGGCTGTTGCGCGCGGATTCTCTGCAGTGCGACGAGTCGGTGCTGACCGGCGAGTCGCTTCCGGTCGAGAAGCAGGCGGATGCCAGTGCGTCACCTGAGTCCCCGCTGGCCCTCCCATCGTGCGTGTTCATGGGAACGGTCGTGCAGGACGGCAGCGGGCAAGCGGTTGTGGTCAAGACCGGTGCGGGCACCGAGTTCGGGGCGATCGCGGGGCGGCTGGGCGAGACTCAGCCGGAGACCGGCTTCCAGACGGGCCTACGCGACTTCTCGAAGATGCTGGTGGCGGTCACATTGATCATGGCCGTGACGATCCTGGTCGTCAACCTGCTCCTCGGCCATCCGGTGATCGAGTCGATCCTGTTCGCGCTGTCGATCGCGGTGGGTCTGACGCCGCAGTTGCTCCCGGCGATCGTGACCGTGAGCCTGTCCACGGGCGCGCGCCGGCTGGCCAAGCGCAAGGTGGTCGTCAAGCGGCTGGTGGCGATCGAGGATCTCGGCGATATCGACGTCTTCTTCACGGACAAGACGGGCACGCTCACCGAAGGTCAGATCACCTTTTCGGCGGCGCTGGACTCGGCCGGGCAACCCTCGGAGGCTGTGCTTCGCGACGGCCTGGTGTGCAACGAGGCCGTCGTCAGCGACGGAAAAGCGGTTGGCGGCAATCCGCTGGACCGTGCTCTCTGGCAGGCGCCGGATGCCGGCCCGGTTGCGGCGGGCGGAGCCAACCGGCTCGATGTGCGGCCGTTCGACTATGAGCGCCGCTTGACGTCGGTGCTCGTGGAGGAAGACGGCGGCGAGCGGGGGGTGATCGTCAAGGGGGCCCCGGAAGCGGTGATCGCGCGTAGCACGAAGGTTGCGCCGCAGGCGCAGGCGGTGCTGCGGGACTTGTTTGCCCAGGGAAGCCGCGTGGTGGCGGTGGCGACCCGCAAGGCGGATGGACAGACGAAGCTGACGGCTGCCGACGAGCAGGACCTTCAGCTGGCGGGTTTTCTGAGCTTCCTTGACCCCCCTAAAGCGGACGCCGGCGACGCCGTTGGCGCCCTGCGCCGTCTTGGCGTGGAAGTGAAGGTGATCACCGGCGATAACGACCTGGTCGCGAGGAAGGTCTGCGCTGACATCGGGTTGGAGGTGCGGGGCGCGATCACCGGGTCCGAGCTCGACGAGCTCGATGACCGGCAGCTCGCTGCTGCGCTCCCGAACACGACGATCTTCGCGCGGGCGACGCCGGAGCAGAAATCCAGGCTGATCAAGGCCCAGCGCCAGCTCGGCGCCGACGTCGGCTTCATGGGCGACGGGGTCAACGATGCAGTAGCGCTCCACGACGCGGACTGCGGGATCTCGGTGCAGACGGCAACCGACGTGGCCAGGGACGCGGCCGACATCGTGCTGCTCGACAAGGACCTCGGGATCCTCGCCGATGGCATCGCGGAGGGCCGGCGGACGTTCTCTAACACGATGAAGTACGTGATGATGGGAACGTCGTCGAACTTCGGAAACATGTTCAGCGCTGGCGCGGCGTCGCTGTTCCTCAGCTTCCTGCCAATGCTCCCGACACAGATCCTGCTCAACAACCTGCTCTACGACATCAGCGAGATGACGATCCCGACCGACAACGTCGACCACGAGCAACTGGAGAAGCCCGCCCACTGGGACGTGCGGATGATCCGCCGCTTCATGATCTTCTTCGGGCCGATCAGCTCGATCTTCGACTTCGCCACGTTCGGGATCATGCTGTGGGTCTTCGACGCCCACGCGCCGCTGTTCCGCTCGGGCTGGTTCGTCGAGTCACTGGCCACGCAGAGCCTCGTGATCTTCGCCATCCGCACACGGCGGGTTCCGTTCTTCCGCAGCCGCGCGAGCAAGCCGCTGACGCTCACTACCCTTCTCTGCGTGGCCATCGGCGCCTACTTACCGTACTCGCCTCTCAACCACGTCCTGGGGTTCCGGCCCCTGCCCGCGGCCTTCTTCGCCTTCCTCGTCGGGATGGTGATCACGTACCTGGTGCTGGTCGAGCTCGGCAAGACGATCTTCTATCGCCACATGCCGGCAGGGCAGCCTGTCGCGACCCGGATCCCTCATAAGCGGACCCACCATCGCGCCTCACGCTGGAGCGTGCGGACATTTGTGCCAAGCAACCCGCGGCGCCGGGCCCGGGGTGGGGCCGGGCCCGGAGCCCG